>Ga0315289_10015994_pt1 | contig 10387 bp, 5 predicted proteins | sample YL17G11_40_MG_FD_203452 | JGI IMG/M metagenome (GOLD analysis project Ga0315289, IMG submission 203452) | Sediment microbial communities from Yellowstone Lake, YNP, Wyoming, USA - YL17G11_40 | ecosystem: Environmental > Aquatic > Freshwater > Lake > Sediment | place: USA: Wyoming | collected...
GTGAGCCAGCTCTTCTCGACTTTGAACTTGATTATGACTTTGTTTATGTCAGCGTCTTGAACATTCACTTTTGTAACTTCCAGATATTTGTAAACTGCTCCTTGATCACCCGCGATCGCAAGATTCGCTCCTGCCGGAAGAGAAGATTCCTTAACGCTCACCTGAACGTTGCTGACAGTATTCTTTACCTCAACATTAATCGTCTCGATCTTCAAAGTGTCTGACTTGTTGATTGTGAAAGTTGCAGACGTCCCGTTTTCTATTTTTGTCACAGTCTGCGTTTCAACTACAGCTGGCGTGGTTGTTGTAGTTGTTGCAGAGGTTGTTGCAGTAGTTATTGCTACTCCACCTCCGCCGCCTCCGCTGCTTGAACTGCTTGATGTTGTTCCGCATGAACCACAGTCGCCAGCACAGCTTGTGCAAGTCTCCCCGCTGTCGCAATAAGAGTCACCGCAATAAGTAGAAGCAGCTCTGCAAGTTCCGTGAATGCAATACGTGCCTGCACAGCCGCAGTTGTACGTGCATGCAGAGCCGGTCGCAGTTGTGTTGATGCTGATGTTCAAGATATTGTAGCCAGCCCCGCCGCAAGACCATGTTTGGAAACCCTGCGAGACGTTCACGCCGCAAATCTGCAGAGTGATGTTGTCTCCTGCTGTTCCAGGAATGTTTATCCTGTAGTAACTGCTAGATTCGATCGTCCCGTTCGTTCCCTGCGAAGCGGTCGTGTAGGAAGTCACGTAGTTGCTCGTGTTGCCATCAAAGACTGTTCCAGAATAGTTCAGTTTTGTGTATCCTCTCCACGCGCAAACAGGAGGTTGGCTGAAAACTGGTTGGATAGAATAGAAGAAATATGCGAAACTAGAAAAAAGAAATATGACTAACAAAGAGGAAAGAAGCAAAAATTTTTTCTCAATTTCCATTTGATCACTAAATCACTTTTCGTTTTTAGCTTCACTATTTACATTTCACTATTTACGATCGTTCATTACGTATACAGTGGAATCATTTCAACTCTGTCAGTTTGGTTTGTGTAGATGTAATACTGGCTCATCGAGCTTTCAGCTCCATAAAAGTCATTGCTTGCAGCGTCTCGGATGAATGACTTCCATGTTCCTGACGTCGCGTTGAATCCGTAGACAACCGTGTAGTTGTTGGTTATCGTGCTGAAGATGTTTGTAAAGTTGTAGTTTGTTATTCCCAAGTTAGCGAAAACGTTCGGGCTCATTGAGAACGAATGCCATCCTGCGTTCCAGAAGCTTGGAGTCGCTTTGTCTGGAAGAGTGTAGTTGTAGTTCTCAGGCCCTATCAATGATATGTTCGTACGTGTGGTTGAGCCTGCAGTCACGACAACGCTTGCAGTCGAGTTTGAATAATAGCCAGTCTTGGATGCTGTCACTGTGTAAGTTCCAGCAGGCACGTTCGATATGTGATAATAACCATTCGAGTCTGTGTGTCCTACGTCTATTCCATTCGTTCCAGTGCTCACGCTCACTCCTTGCAGCAACGTCGTCGCATTCGTCAAGACGATGTAACCATCTGCCGCACCCGTGGCTGTATACACCATTGATATGTTAGATGTAGTCGTTGAACCAACTGTTACTGAAACTGATGAAGTTGAGTTGCTTGTGTAGTTAGTGGCAGTGGCAGTCGCTGTGTAAGTTCCGATTGGTACGCCTGAAATTAAGTAATAACCATTGCTGTTGGTAACAGCTGCACGAGTTCCGTCTGAAACAGTTGCCCCAACAATTACAGTATTTGTTCCATTTCTGTAGACATAACCATCTATCGAACCTGCGCTTGATATATTGAACTGTCCGAGTAGGCTGGAAGAACTTCCTCCAATTGCAGATGTAATGCTGTTAGTCGCGTTGTCTCTTCCGGTAATGTAGTACAAAACTCTTGCTCCAACTACCACACTGCTTGTATCTACACTTGCTGAATAAGTTGTTGAAGTACCTGGCGTGCCTGACATCGTGGCTGTAGCCCAAGCATCACCAGCACTTCCAGTGACAATTTTATAATTCAATATCATAGTATCATTTGTTTTCAGGCTATCAACAACAGTTACCAGTATCTGCTCGCTTGCATTAGCTGGCCTATATCCTGTCGTCAAACCTGTTGCCGAGCTTGGTGGTGTGTTGTCAACATAGAAGTATACTGTCGTGTTGCCTGTATTGAGGGCGCTGTCGTTGTAGTAGAGCATAACAGCAATATAACCATCCGATACTTTGGTGTTGTTTCTTACTGTGAATGCAGTGTCGTTAGTTCCGCTAAATGTGTACGCAGTGTAGTCCGTATTGTTTGTAGTGATATTGCCAGAACCCATTGCGTAAATATCATAAACAGTTCCGTTTATCCACATGTTTCCGCTGTATGCTTTGACATATGATCCGTTGCTTGGCGACGTTACGCTTATCACTGGAACTGCGTTGTCAACCCACAGAACATAGCTGCTATTGTATCCCATGTTGCTATAAGCATCTGATATAGTTATGTTAATTGTATTGTTTCCTTGCGAAACTCCTGCACCTGCCGGGACGGTAACTGTTCCATTGCACCATCCGGACAAATAAGTGATACTCGGAGCAGCAGCTGCATTACCAACGCTCGCAGAACAGTATGCTCCTCCAGCTAATCCAACTCCAGTGTCAGATACAGAAACGTTAAGAGTTAAACTTGCGCCAGACTTTTTAATAGTTCCATTTGTATAATCGTAAACTCTAACGGTTGGAGGTGTTATGTCTGGAGTTACATTCAAGTAATAAATCTGGCTGCTTGCTGAGAAGTTTGTGTCGCCAGCAAAGTATGCAGTTATGTTGAACCAAGTACCATTAAAGCCGCTGCTGCTTGTTGTATTAGTTATCAATCCTGTCGCGTTTGATTTATCAGTGCCCCATCCTGTTATGTTTGTGTGGAGATAGATTGTCGTCGGATAAGTTGTATTGACTTTTCCAGTAAAGTTGAGAGTGACACTTCCTTGTTCAAATGTACGATGATTTTCCTCGTCGTTTATCCACAATCTTACTGAACTTGGCGCCTGAGCGACAGTGTAACCGAAAGTATCGGAAACATTCCAGTTGCCAGACGTGTCGTTAGCAAGCCATCTGTATGTGTAAGTTCCTGCACGCAAGTCTGTGAGTGTTATGTAAAATTCATTCCCAGTTGACTCGACAGCAGGAGTTGTTCCGCTTGTGTAGTTTGTCGTTCCATTCCATTCAAACACTGCCTTGCTTACTGCAGTATCATCAGTCCATGTCATATTGAACTGGTAGCTTGCAGCCTGCACATACTTTACTCCAGTTGATTGACTTGTAGCATTCGCAGACCATTGCGGATAAGCTACATCATTAACAGTAATATAAGTTGTGTTCGCGCTTGCTGAATAGTTCGCATCTCCGCTAAAGTATCCAGTAAAGTTGTAAACACCTTTAGTATTGAGATTTGATATGTTCATCAGTGGCGTTTCGCTAGTTGGATTCACCCAGCCAGAAATGTTTGATGCTAGGCCAACTGTTTTGCCAGTTATGTTCACTACAACAGTAACATTAGCCACTTGAGTCCTGTTAAATGTCGCTGTTGTCCTAGCCGTGTCGTTAATATAAACAATAACTTCTGTAGGTCCTTTGCTTATTACAAAGCTTTTTGATACGCCTGTTGTGTTGGCAGTGAAGTTTTGGAATGTCGCGCTAGTCGTGTTTATTACATACGTGTAAGCACCTGCTCCCGGTGTCCATGTGTCTACTCCAGGAACATCTCCAAGAGTTGCAGAAACCTGAACAGGCCCAGTATCGTTTCTGTATAATGTGTAGTTTACATCCAAATCTCCTTTGTTATATTCTCGCGGTGTGACAACAACTTCAACTGAATAAACACCGTTCGGAATATCAGTCATGCCGATATTCAACACTCCCTTGCTCACAATTAGAGTTCTTGCGCTTGAATTTCCGATTGTCCAATTTTCTGCAGTTGCATCCACAATTCCATATGTGTAAGTGTAAGTTCCCGCTGCAAGACCTATTGCCGTATTATTCTCTGTTGTACTAACATTAGAAGTTCCTCTGAACAATTTGAGTGTTATGTCATCAGCACCAGTAGAGTTGAACCTTCCGAACGCAGTAGCAGTTGCATTGTAAACAATTGTCTTGTCTGCATAAGCGGAATCAAGTGCAACGTCCAAATAATTGGCCAAATTTCCTTTCGCAATAATTGTATCGTTTTCAACTAGACCAGATGTGTAGTTCTGTGTTCCGTTGTAGAATACAGTGTAGTTGTAAGCTGCCACTCCTAGCAATATCGATTGACTAACACTTGATGTAGTTATGCTTGAATTGGCTATTGTTCCATTTCTATACAATGATATGTTAAACTTGCCAGCAGGATCTCCAGCTGTTATAGTTGCAGTAGCAACAATTGAATTTGGATATGTTGTCGAGTTTGTCGGAGTTACCCTCAGGGTCATAGTAGGCGTTCCTTGCGCTATCACATAAGTCCATTGATCTGTTGTATTCCAGTTTCCAGCAGTATCGTTAGCATATTCCTTCCAGACATACGTGCCTGCAGCAAGATCTGTTATGGTGAAATAATATTCGCTTCCGGTGTGCGTAGTGACAGTATCGTTGTGCGGAGTCGCACCGCCTGTGAAGTTGTTTTCAATCAAAACTGTGTGAATTCCACCTCCACCGTTCGTCCATGTCATGTTGAACTGGTAGCTTGCGCCTGAGGAGTATGCTGTCGAGCTAACAGGTGAAGTTATGTTTGTGATCCATCGAGGATATACCCTGTCAATAGTTGTTGTTAGAGGCACAGTAGCTGTTCCATTGAATCCAGTAATCTGCGAGTTGTCGCTTGCTGCGAAGTAAAATTCCAAAGCCTGGGCGTTTGGCTCTCCGGACAAATCGACATTGGCACTGCAAGTGTATGGGGAGGAAGAGCCGGAGCAAGTTAATGCAGCTGCTGTGAAGCTAGGAGCTCCTGTTTCTCTCCATCTAAGCGTTACATTAGATGTGTTCAACGTATCGTCATAAACACTGACACTGAATGGTTGGGCTGAAGTGCCTGTGATATAACTGACAGTCGCAGGAGTGGTGTTGTTCAGCACCGGCGCAGAGTTGTCAATAGTCCATTGCCATATATCAGTTACATTTACATTGTTTGAAGTATCGTTTCCATAAATTCTATATTGTATCGTATTTCCAAGACTATTTTGGGATGGATAAATTGTAAAGTTTGTCCAGTTTGCATTTAGGAATGCTTGCACGGATCCATTTCCCCATCCTGTTCCATTGTTGCTAGCTATCCACCATTTGTTTAATTCAAACTCATCATACCACTGTGCAGAGATGTTGATGACTCCGCCATACTTTCCGAAGACTGTGTTGTTTGTGACATTGCTTACTACATTACTGAATGTAGGTAGAGCTGCCTCAATTGATAGCCACCACGTGACTGGAGTGGCGGCAGTGTAATTAGTGCTTGCGGCAGCGAAGCCAGTCAAGTTGAATTGAATTCCTGGAATTCCAGAATAACTTGAAATATTTATAATCGAACCTGTAACAGCAGTTTCGTTGTATGCAACGCCATTTACATAAAATGTCAGGGTTGACTCTGCTTGAGTAGCATTGACAGAGGCATTGACATACGACCCGCTAGCAATCGTCAAGTTGCCTGCAGTTCTGTTTAGCAACAAGCCGATAGTCGTAGATGCTTGAGTCACTGTGAGGGTAGAAGTGGTTGACGTGCCTGTGTAGTTTGTTGTGTCAGAAATATTCGCGACAAACACATACGTCCCAACACCAAGTTTAACATTTGTATTGTTCTCGGCAGTTTTATCCACAGAATTTCTGTAGAGCTTGCATGCTTCAGTCCCAGAAAAAGTAAGAGTTGCGTTACAATATTCCAAAGCATTAGTCCCATAAGTTATTGATGAGGTAGGCGGAGAGACTTGCACATTGGCGTTTGCCTGAGTGACTGTCAAATAGTATGGCCCTGTTGAGTTGCTTGTGTAATTCGCATTGCCAACAGTGCTTGCTGAATAATTGTAAACTCCTACTGCAAGAATCACATCTGTGCTGTTTTCAGCTGTTGTTACATTACTGTCGTTTCTGTACAGCATGACATTCCCGCCAAGCCAGTAGCTAGTGTTTGCATAAACTCTGGCAACAGTTCCGTAAACTGTGAAAACATTTTGATTTGTATAGTTAGCAGTTCCGTTGTATATTACAACGTTTACTGGATTTGTTGTGTTCTTTGCGATTGTATATGAAACTGTTTGTGAAGAATTCCAGTTACCAACAGTGTCGTTAGCAAGCCATCTGTATGTATAAGTGCTTGCACCAATGTCAGTGAAATTGACAATGTAAGTGCTTCCGCTAGATGCTGCAACTGTGAAATTGGCTAATGTAGCGTTCATATCAGTCTCGAACAAAACCTTATTTACAGAACCAATTGGATCAGTCCAGTCAACTGAGAATCCATAGTTTGCTTTGGGAGTATATTGGGTATTGCTTGGAATGGATGTGAGATTGTTGGTATATCTTGGCGGTGTTCTGTCAATCGTCGCCATTACAGGTGCAGCCGCTGTTCCGTTGCTGCCGTAATTTGTAGCATTGTCAATAGTTTCGAAATAAAATTGAATTATCTTTGAATCTTCAACGCTCGCAAGATTAAGTGTTCTACTACATGTGTATGGGGAGGAAGAGCCGGAGCAGGTTAACACCTGGCCTGTCGTCCAGCCACCGCATGTTGAAGGATCTGTACATATCCTCCATGAAAGTGAAACATTGCTTGTATTCATGCTGATATCAGTGACATCAACCTGGAATGTCTGAGTTGAAGTACCGTTTATGTACGTCGCGTTTACAGGTAAAGTGTTGTCCAGATATGGGGCAGTGTTGTCAATTGTGAAATTGTTTGTAACAGTAATGTTGTAAATCCACGAGCTGTTGGTGACATCTACAGTGACGTTGTAAATATCAGTAGGCGTGGTTGCAGTGTTCCAAGACAAGGTACAATATTTGTTAGTGTTGTCACAAGAAGTGTTTATTCCCAGGTAAAATTTTCTTAGCGTGGACCGATCGGTTCCATTTGTGAAATAGAAAGACGCGTTAATTATATCAGTGCTGCTAGAAACATTTAGAGTAATAGTTCCTTTGTTGAAGCTTTTGTTTGTAGGGCTTACGAACACAGCATTGCCGGCGTCAAGGTCGGCGACTACGGGAAAAACAAAAGTAATCAAGAAGAAACCGAGAAAAACTAATGAAAGAATTATAGAACTGATTATAGCGACTCCCATCATTCCTTTTGTCAAACCTTTTCTACCTGACTTTCCATCTGGCTTTCTATCTGATATAAAACTTGAACTCATTAAAATAATTTTCACCTTTTTGGACTATAAACCTTTGACCTCCCGACAGCCACAACATCTACCTTCCCTTCATGTCTCATCGCTTCCAAATAACCAGAAACGAAATCCCTCCTGACATTCAAAACCCTCGAAAGCTCGCTCAACGACATCGGTCTCTTACTTATCGTATCGAGAATTCTATTCTTCACACCCACAGACAGTCCGGTCATTAAAAATTATTTCGAATTGTACGCTATATAAACGTTTATATGGTTTTCTTTTTTCATTTTTCACTACTTTTCAGTTATTCCGAGCAAGCTCGATTAACAAAAATTTATTTATTTAGAAGAGTGTGGCAATGCTTGCAAAAAATTGGCCAAACCCCAATAAAAAACACTTTCTCGAAATTATTTTGCAGCGGAAAGAATCCTGTCGACAAAACTTATGTCAATCCCGATTTTGTAGCCTTCCGGATCCCTCACCTGCTTTATCGGAACGTTGAAATTGCCCTTCAGCTCGGTTATGTAGGCCCTGGCGCGAGATTCTGATATGTTCATCTTCTTGGAAATTTCCGCGTATGTATGAAAACCTTCGTTGATGAGCAGCGTCAGCAGCTCTCTGCTGCGTCCTCTTATCTTCTGCATGTTGCTGCCGTTCAAACTCTTGCCAGTGTCGCTCACTTTTCCGAGCGTTTGCTCGCTTTGCTCGGTTTGCTCGAGCTGTTGCTCGACTTTTGCTCGTTTCTGCATTGTTTGCTCGAATGCATTTGCTCGCTCAATTTTTTCGAGAACATTTGTCAGCTTGGCTACTTTGGTTTCAAGAGATGAGATTGAGCTAGAAAGGTCTTCAAAATTCTTTAGGATTTTATTTTCGTTATTAATTTTTCTTTCTTTTCTCATCTTCTGCCCTTTTTTCACTTTGTTCGTGTTCCTCATCATTGTGATTTTTCTATTTGGTAGTAAATAAGCTTTTCTCTTGTTGTAATGCTTTTTAAAATTTTAACATTTTTTAACAGTTCTTTAACACTTTTTAATACTTTTTAACAACTCAAAACAAAATTATTTTTAGAAAGTTTAGGGAAATTAGGAAAGTTTTGTGGTAAAATGGTAAACGTATTGAAGTATGACGGAAGCAAACAGCCCTTTGACAAGAATAAAATATATAATACATGCATACGAATGAGGGCGACGCCGCAGCAGTCTCGCGATGTGGCGGACAAAGTCGCGTCGAAAGTCTATGAGGGAATTCCGACAAAGAAAATTCTGCAGATGATTTTTTCTTATTTGAAAGAGCATCGTCCTGAAATCAAACATCGTATTGATCTGAGGGAAGCGATATCGATGATGAGGAGCAAGCCAGACTTCGAACGCTTCATACAGCTTCTTCTCAGGGCGGAAGGATATGACGTAGATCCGAACCAGATAGTCCAAGGCAGCTGCGTCGAACATGAGATTGATGCGATGGCGAAGAAAGGAAGCGAACTTGTTTATGTGGAAGTGAAGCATCATCTACAGTCTCATACATATACAGGAGTCGGCGTTTTTCTCGAAGCGCGCGCAACCTACGAAGACATTCTGCAGGGTTTCAAAGAAAAGAAAAACATCTACAACATCAACCGCACCCTTGTCATCACGAACACGAAGCTGAGCGAGCATGCGATCAGGTATGCAAACTGCCGCGGCATTTCGCACATGGGCTGGAGAGATCCTCCCGAACGAAGTCTTGAACAAATTGTCGAGCAACATAATTTTTATCCAGTCACGCTGCTGCGGGGCGTTGACAGAAAAATCATCGACCGTCTTGGAGATGCGGGCATCGTCCTTCTCAAGCAACTCGATGAAGAAAATGTGTTCAGACTTTCGAGGGAGACTAGGATTTCAAGAAATATTCTGCAGCTAATTGTTGACAAAGCGAACGAAATCATCAGACGTTAATCTGATGAAGACCTTCAAGAAATCTTTTTGCACTTTCCAAAGTTTGCTCGCACTGTGGTCTGTAAACGCCGGTACGTGTCAAAAAAATTATTTGTGCGTCGGCAAGCGTGAATAATGCATCGTAAACATCGCCACGAGGAATGTGCCCAAATCTTTCAAAAATATCTTTTTCCATACGTCCTGGATGCCTTCGATGTTCAGGGTGTTCTGGTTTTGAAAAAATATACTCACAAACAGCAAGTCTGATTTCGTACCTTGATTGCGAAGCTACTTTTACTGGCGCATTATTAGTCATAATATTTTTATCGAGAATAATTTATTTATGTTTCAAGTTTTCGAAAATTTCTTAAATTAATTCAAGCTTTCGAAACTGCAGTCGACTCGCTTGAAGTATCGACGCCAACAATCTTTTCTTTCATCTCTTCAAGCTCGCTCTTCTGCGGCTCGACCTGCTTTTTCATCTCTTCAGGCTTCCTTCTCGATGTAGTGAGAGCGTAGGTCGTGTAGAAGTAGTAGATTAGTATCGCGATGATGACGACCACGACAATTGTGATGAGTGGATTGACCGATGCGAAGTTGAAGACGTCGCTGAACATCGAGTTGGAGATTGGCGGAAGTGTTGGCCAGTTTATTTCTGGCAGTCCTGGAAGTCCTCCTGCGGCCTCAGAAACTACTGCAAGGAACGGACCGCTCTTCGTCACGTTCAGTATGACTCCGTGGAAAGGGTATTTCAAAACAATTGAAAACGATCCGCTTTCGTTTGTCGGAGTGATGCTGAAAGCGAAAGGCTTGCTGCTGTTTGTCAATACAACATCAGAAACTTCTGTCGGTTCGAACGTCCATCCGCTTGGAGCGATGACAGTGAGATTGACTGACTGATTGCTCACTCCGTTGTTTGCAACATCGAACGAAACTGTGAAAGGCTTGAATTCGGTTACGCGCTCAGGGACGTTTATGTTTGTCACTGAAATTTCCGGAGACGGCGCCTCCCCGCTAACCCGCAAAACGAAAACTGTGTAGTTAGTAACAAGACGCGCGGACTGCGTCTCTTGAAGTGTGACGTTGACTGTGTACAAGCCTGGAATTGCGTTCGCAGGTGCGTCAATTATCA
>Ga0315289_10015995_pt1 | contig 10387 bp, 9 predicted proteins | sample YL17G11_40_MG_FD_203452 | JGI IMG/M metagenome (GOLD analysis project Ga0315289, IMG submission 203452) | Sediment microbial communities from Yellowstone Lake, YNP, Wyoming, USA - YL17G11_40 | ecosystem: Environmental > Aquatic > Freshwater > Lake > Sediment | place: USA: Wyoming | collected...
TCGAGCACGAGATCGACATCATGGAGCAGGAGCGCCACCGGTTCGACGACGTGGAGCACGAGGTGAGCGTGCCCCAGTACATGAAGGAGATCGTGGCCGAGATCACCCGCCTGGCCCGGCGCAGCCCGGACGTCAACCAGCGCTCAGGCGTCTCCGTCCGCGCCTCCATCGCCGACTACGAGAGCCTTCTGGCCAACGCCCTCCGCCGTGCCATCCGCCTGGACGAGAAGATGATCGTCCCGCGCATCAGCGACCTGCCCTACGTCATCCCCGCCATCAGCGGCAAGGTGGAGTTCGAGACGGTGGAGGACGGCCGGGAAGAGCAGATCCTGGAGAAGCTGATCCAGGGCGCAGTGCTGGCCGTGTTCAACCGCCACTTCAACGTCGTGGAGCTGGATGAGGTGGTGGCCCGCTTCAAGGACGGCCTCTCCGTCGAGGTGTCCGATACTTTGCCCTCCGCCGCCTACGTCAAGATGGCCCGCGGCCTGCCCGGCCTGGAGCGGGCGGTCGGCAGGGTCTGCCCCGAGGCCACGCCTGCCCTGGTGGCCTCGGCGGTGGAGTTCGTCCTGGAGGGTCTCCACCTCAACAAGCGCCTGAACAAGGACAAGGTGGCGGGCAGGATCCACTACAGGGGTTAGATGCAAGCCTATCGCTACTCCGAGTGGGACGGGACGCAGGAGATCCCGCCGCTAGACGCCGACGAGCTCCTGGAGTCCCTCACCGACGACCTGATGAACTTCGGGGACCTCCAGCACGCCCTGCGCAACCTCCTCCAGCGGGGCATGCGCAACCCCCTGGGCGAGCGCCTCCAGGGCCTGCGCGACCTCCTCCAGCGGCTCCGCCATCAGCGGCGCCAGACGCTGGATCGCTACAACCTCAGTTCCGTCTTCGAGGACATCCGCAAGCGCCTGGACGAGATCCTGGGGATGGAGAAGGCGACCCTGGACCGGCGCCTGGAAGACGCCCGGCGCCAGCTCGGCGAGGAGGCGGGCCAGCCCCAGGCCTCCGCCGAAGGCGGATCCGCCTCAGGCGGAGAGGGTGACGAGTCAGGGGCGGTGGGTCAGGAGGCCGAGGCCGCCGGAGCGCCCTCGACGGCCCAGGACCCCGGCGCCGACCGCCAGTTCGCCGAGATGCTGCGCAACATCGTCCAGCGCAAGCAGAGCTTCCTCGAGGGCCTGCCGCCGGATGTCGGCGGCCAGGTCAAGGAGCTTCAGAACTACGAGTTCATGGGCCCCGAGGCCCAGCACAAGTTTCAGGAGCTCATGGAGATGCTGAAGAAGGCCATGACGGAAACCTTCTTCAAGGACCTTCATGAACAGATCGCCGGCCTGTCGCCCGAGGACATGGAGCGGATGAAGCAGATGGTCCGCGACCTGAACCAGATGCTCTCCGAGAAGCTGGCCGGCGGCGAGCCGGACTTCGACCAGTTCATGCAGCAGTACGGCGACCTCTTTGGGCCCAACCCGCCACAAAGCTTGGAGGAGCTCGTCGCCCAGATGCAGCACCAGGCAGCCCAGATGCAGAACCTCCTGGACAGCCTGCCGTTCGAGATGCGCCAGCAGCTCCAGGACCTGCTCATGGACAAGGTGGGGGACCCCGATCTCCAGGCTGAGCTGTCGGAGCTGGCGACCAACCTGGAGTTCCTCTACCCCATGCGAGACCTGCGCAGCCAGTACCCGTTCCGCGGCGACGAGGAGCTGGACCTCTCGGCGGCCATGCGCCTCATGGAACGCATGCAGTCCATGGACGAGCTGGAACGTCAGATGGAGCGCACCCAGTACGGCGGCGAGATCGACGACATAGACGCCGAGAAACTGCGGGAGATCCTGGGCGAGGAGGCCTACCAGACCCTGGAGCAGCTACGCCGGTTCCTGGAGATCCTGGAGGAGGCGGGCTACATTCGCCGTCGCGGCCACACCTGGGAGCTGACGCCACGCGGCGTGCGCAAGATCGGGCAGAAGGCCCTCGCCGAGATATATGCCCAGCTCAAGGAGGACAACTTCGGCAAGCACCCGGTGCGCGATACGGGGGCCGGCGGCGACCGGGCCGACGACACCAAGAAGTACGAGTTCGGCGACCCCTTCCACCTGCATCTGCAAGAGACGGTCATGAACTCCGTCCTCCGGGAGGGCCCCTCGGTGCCCGTCCGTCTCGACAAGGACGACTTCCACGTCTACCGGACTGAGCAGCTCACCCAGACGGCCACCGTGATGATGGTGGACCTCTCCTGGTCGATGGCCTTGCGGGGCAGCTTCCAGGCCGCCAAGAAGGTCGCCCTGGCCCTCAACAACCTCATCCGCAGCCAGTTCAACCGCGACAGCCTCTACATCATCGGCTTCTCCGCCTACGCCCGGGAGCTGAAGGCGGAGGAGCTGCCGTACGTGCGCTGGGACGAGTCGGTGCTGGGGACGAACATGCACCACGCCTTCATGCTGGCCCAGCGGCTCCTCAGCAAGCACACGGGAAGCACCCGCCAGATCATCATGATCTCGGACGGGGAGCCGACGGCGCACCTGGAGCGGGGGCGCTCCTACTTCGCCTACCCGCCCAGCCCCATCACCATCCGCGAGACCCTGAAGGAAGTGAAGCGGTGCACGGAGAAGGGGATCGTCATCAACACCTTCATGCTGGACCGCAACTACTACCTGAAGGAGTTCGTCAACCAGATGGCGAAGATCAACAAGGGGCGGGTCTTCTACACCACGCCCGACCGGCTGGGCGAGTACATCCTGGTGGACTACGTGGCGAACAAGCGCAAGAACCTGCGGGGGTGACGGCCTCAGTCTGGCTTGTCTCTGCGATACGAAGGCCCGCGGCGGCAACGTCGCGGGCCTCTTCGTGTTCGAGCGTAACACGCCACTGCGGGCGTGCTATAATCCGGGGCGTCGGCAGGCAACAGGCGGCGGTTCCGCGATGAGCGGGAGCCGTCCGGGAGGGAGGGACCCCATGAAGACGAGACTCGCCTGGTGTGTCGCGGTGTTGGCCGGAGTCGGGCTGCTTGTCACAGGCTGCGCCTGGGGAGGGGTAACCGATGCCGAGACCGGCGAGGGCGTGGAGGGCGCGGTCGTAATCTACGTTGACAGCAGCGGCGCGGTCGGCGCCAAGGTTGCCGGCGACAACGGGCTCTATCGTTTCGACGCCACACAGGGGGAGCCCATCCCAGCGAGGGGGCCTGCCACGTTCATAGTCCTGGCGCCCGGCTACCAAACGCTGGTGACCACGAGGGACGTGGAGTACGACGACAACGCTGTGAATGTCTGGGAGATACAGAGCTTCGCGTTGACCAGAATCGCGACGCCTACCTCAGTGCCGACGGCCACGCCGGTGCCCTCGGCCACGCCGGTGCCGACGGCCACGCCTGTGCCCACGGCTACGCCGGTGCCCTCGGCCACGCCGGTGCACACGGCTACGCCGGTGCCCACAGCTATCCCCACTCTGGCCCCTAAGGGTACCGCCACCCTAGTGCCGACAGCCACCGGGGTACCGTAGCGCCTGACGGCGAGCCGACGACAGTGAAGGCCGGGCTCCCGCCTGCCGGACAGGCGGGCCGGCGGGCAGGTAAGCCTGGCCTTCGGAGTCTGGCCGGCTCAGCGAGCGCGAAGGCCAGCGGGGGGGGTCTTCTACACCACCCCCGACAGGCTGGGCCAGTACATCCTCGCGGACTACGTGGCGAACAAGAGGAAGAACCTGCGGGCGTGACGGGTTAGCCCCCGTCTGCCTTCACGATGGCGGGGCGCGCCGCGGAGGCTTTGGTGGCTTGTTCACCTTCGAGGGGAAGGCGCAGCCATCACCTGTGACGTCGCGGTGAGGTAGCCAAGAGGACTGCGATTCCCGTCCCGAGGGCGGCTATCTCCGCCAGGACTACGAGAGGCCACGGGGAGAGGCCGGTAGACAGCCAGTAAAGCAGGGCGATGACTGCTGTTAGGGCGCCGATCGCCACGACGGCGACTAGCGCCTCCTCAACCAGGGGATCAAGTCCAGCCATTGCTGCCTGGCGCCGCCGCCGCCACAACCCCGGCCGACCCAGGAGCCAGCCCGGGGCCTCGTTCTTGGCGCGGCGGGCTTTCTGTCTCTAGGTCCGGTCTTACACCAGATCGGTCGGGATGAGGTGCCAGGCCGAGGCCCCGCCGACTGCCGAACCGGAGCGGGAGGCCGTCGAACAAGCCAGCTAGCGCCAAGACCAGCCGCAGGGGCGAAGGGGGCCGCCGGAGAGGGCGGCCCCTGGTCATTTGCAGCGAATCGTTGAGGACGGCTCGGAGCCCCGCCACTCGAGGGCGGGCGTTAGACTGCCGCCGGGAGATGCTTTTGAACCTCGGACAGAATCGGCGAGAAGTCGTTGTCGAATAGTCGCTGATACTCGGCCAGCGTTGACGACATCTGGTTGTACCTCACTAGACGTGATCGGGAGTAGAGCCGGTCATACGACAGACTGACGGTTCGAGGGAAAGCGGACTGGACTGCTGCGTTTCGTCTGGCGTGGCTGTTTCCGTGGTCGCGCCGTAGCACGTGAAGTGCTGCGCTTAAGAGATGTAGGGCCCGGTAGAAAAGCACCACGGTTGCCCAGTCCGCAAACTGATCGTCGGTAAGGGGGATGAGGGCTAGGAAATTCGCGTTATGCCGGGCCTTGACGATGTGGTCTTCCGCGGTGTTCATAGAGGACTTTGCCTCCGTTTGACCACTCGGCGATCGGCGAAGCAGAAGGGGGGAGGATGATGAAGTCCAGTTCAAGGTGCTGCAAGGCTTCTCGTAGGTCCTGAATCCACTGTAAGACGACCGTTTCAGCCCTGTACAGGTCTCCCGTGACCACAAATCGCACATCAACCGTCGCCTCGCGTTCTTCGATGAGGATTTGTCTTAGGTCGTCGAACGCGGCGGCCCGCTCCACAAGTAGATTCTCGAGTGTCTTCAAATCCTCCTGGCGTAGGAACTCAAGCAGCGTCCGAGCGTGCTCCAAGGAAAGCGGATATATGGCAAAGCCGATGTCCACCAAGCGACTGACCCATACGACGTCTTCGGGGTCACCACCAATTGTGTACCAAGGTATGTCTGGCTTCCGCTCCGGTCTCACTGCCGATGTGGATGACGAGTTAAGAGGTCTTGTTAGCTCCGTGACGGTCATCGCAAACACCTACAGTCGACTGAGCGCGTCCTTGAATGATTCGTACTCTCGTTCAAAGGTGTCTCGGAATTCATCCTCTTTCAGCGGCGGTGAAGCCCCCTCAAAGTGGAAATTGGCGTGCACCCGCAGGCTGCCCTGAACCTTGCTCGGCTCTACAAGCAACTGTATTCGACAGCCTTGTCTATCCATTATGGCGATGAAACCCAATTCGCTCAGTTGCGCCTGGAACGCGTCTGCTATGTTCTGTTGCGGATTCAGGAAGAAGCGTCCGTGAACGAAGCTGGGAGGCGTATGTCCGACGACAGGCACGTGAAGTTCGAAATTGAAGCCATGAGCTACCGTCTTGTCACCGCTGGACGTGTAGAGAGCTTGGAACGCGTTCACGGCAATGAGAGGAAATGGATCAGCGCCAGCGGCAAGACCCCGTGAGTCTGTGACCTCGACCCGGTTGTTCGCAAACTGGCACTGAAGCTGTTTGTCTGGATAAATGACGGTCAGCACCTGGCCCGGCACTTCAGTAATAAGCGGGGCAGGATGGGCTGGCCAGACTTTACGGACTAGCTCTGAGAGAACAGCGCCAAAACGTAGCTGCGGGACGACGACCACTACTGACGCCAGCGTTAGACGGGCGTTGCCAGTTTCCATGGGCGTTAAGGGTACTACAGCAAGCCGAGCGCGGTCAACAGGCCAGCGTCGTCACACCGCGACCCTCTCGTGCTCCAGAAGCTCCTTGGCCGTGATGCGCACGATGTCCAGGCCGTCTTCGCGGTTAGCCCGCTTGATCTCCTTGACGGCGTCGCCGCCGAACCCGAAGGCGATCAGGTAGCCGCGTTGCGCTAGCACGCGGGCCGGGCCGATTGTAGCACCGGCTGTCGGCCGCCACAACGCGTGCCCGCCGTCCGCTACGCACGCTTGACGGCGGGGATCACGTGCTCGCCGTAGAAGCGGATGAGGCGCGGCTGGTCAGGCTGGGGGGCATGGATGAAGACGTGGGTTGCCCCGTGCTCGGCCAGCCAGCGGATGGCCTCGATGTGGGCCTCGGGCTCCGGGCTGACGACCCAGCGCGGTATGATCTGCTCCGGCGATGAGCGTTCCTCGGCCAGGCGCTGCACCTCCCGCGGGTCGGGGATGCCCAGCGCCTCAAAGGGGATGGCGGCGAACTGCCAGAAGCGGGCAGCCTCCAGCGCCTCGGCCCGGTCGCCGGCGATGACGATCAGCTCCGCCAGCCGCGGCATCCTGTCGGGGTCTTTGCCCGCGGCCCTGGCCCCCTCCTGGAACGCCTCATAGCAGTGCGGGAGCCAGACGAGGACCTCGGCGTTGGTGACCCAGCCGTCGCCGTGCTCACCGGCCATGCGGGCGCTCTTCGGTCCGAATGCGGCGACGTAGATGGGTATGGGCTGCGGCGGCCTGTCGTACAGCTTTGCCCCTTTGGCCCGGAAGTAGCGCCCTTCGAAGTCGACCCACTCCCCCGACCAGAGCTGGCGGATCAGGGCGATGGCCTCGACCAGGCGCGCGACGCGTTCGCGGTAGGGGCCGTAGCCGGCGAAGGGGTATTCGTTGATGGCTTCGCCTATGCCCACGCCGAGGAAGATCCTGCCGGGGTGAAGCCCAGCCAGGGTGGCGAAGCCGTGGGCCACCTCGGCCGGGTGGAATCGGTAGGTGGGGCAGGTGACGCCGGTGCCCAGGAGCAGCCGCTGCGTCCGCTGGCCGATGGCGGCCAAGGTGATCCAGGCGTGGCCAGCGTGGCCCTGATTGTCCTGCCAGGGGTGGAAGTGGTCAGTCACCCACAGGCCGTCGAAGCCCGCGTCCTCGGCCATAGGGGCGAAGCGCACCAGCTCCGAGGCCGTGAACTGCTCGTGGGCGGCGTGGTAGCCGATGAATGGCGCGGTCATGGCTGTCCGTCCAGCCCCCTTTCTCCCGTATGCTCTGCCCAGGTGTGCCTCTACGCGCTGGGTATCATGCGGCCTTGTCCGTGCCCTTTGTCAAGGCGTCTGCGGGGCGCGACTGGTCGGTTCCTCCCTGGTGGAGGATTCTTGACCTCCACCTGATGGTGACTGATCAAACAATGCGGCAGTGGCGGTTGGCCACTGTAGGCAGACCTAAAGGTCTGCAGCTACGGAACTGAGGGCAGGCAGGGTCGTAGCTGCAGGGCTTCAGCCCTGCCCTGTGTCGGGTTATTCTGTTCACTACCATTAGGCTGGGCACCTGGCCGAATCCAGCTCAGCGACGGCCCACCAGGAACGCGCCAGCCACGCCGCACGAGGCTGGTCGTCTGGTGCGCAGGGGGCTACAATGACCTCCGTGATGGAGCCTCGCGTCATCGGCACGAAGCTCGGCTTCACCGAAGGCCCGGTGTGGACCAGCGACGGCCGTCTGGTGGTGACCTCCATCAGTCATGGTCGCCTCTATGAGCTCGGGGCTGACGGTGCGAGGGTTGTGGCCCAGACGGGAGGCGGCCCCAACGGCCTCACGGAGGGCGAAGGCGGCGTCCTTTACGTAGCGCAGAACGGCGGCATCTTCGGGGTGGGGGAGCGAGTCCCGGCGCCGGCCGTGCCTGGGATTCAGCGCGTCGTGGGTGGAGAGGTGACCTACATCGCGGAGGGTCTCGATGCGCCCAACGACCTGTGCTTCGGGCCGGACGGCCGCCTGTACTTCACGGACCCCCGTGGCCCGGCCACCGGCGAGAATACGAGGCCGGGTCGCCTCTACGCCATGGAGATGGAGGGCGCACCGCAGCTCCTGGCGGAGGGCCCCGCCTTCATCAACGGCCTCGCCTTCGGGCCGGACCCCCGTGAGCTGTACGTGGCTGAGACCTTCCGCCAGCGGGTGCTGCTGTACCAACTGCGGCGCGGCGCCGTGAGCGAGCCGCAGGAGTTCTGCCGCACCGAGCCCGGCCTGCCCGACGGCCTCTGCTTCGATGAGCAGGGCAGGCTCTACGTGGCCGCGACGCTGGCCCACGAGGTCCAGGTGTTCGACGGCGAGGGGCGCCGTGTGGGGAGCTACCCCTGCGGCGACGGTTCCATGCCCACCAACTGCTGCTTCGGTGGGCCCCAGGGCAGGACGCTCTTCGTGACGGACTCTGCCGGCGGGCGCGTCCTTGCCTTCGACCTGGACGTACCAGGCCTTCCCCTCTACCCCTTCCGCTAGCGAGGATTGGCCGGGCGCTGGCACGGCGGGCGAAGCTATACGGCCATGCCCACGTCTTCGGAGAGCTTGCGGGTCGCTACCTGGAAGAGGGTGGGCACGTCTATGCCGTCGTCGGGGAAGATTGCGACGCCCGTGCGCCAGGTTCCCGGGCCGTCGCGCACACGCGAGCTTAGCGAGTTCTTCATGCGGTAGGCCACTGTCCGCGCCGTGTTGAGCTCGGATTCCACCAGCAGGGCGGCGAAGCGGGTGCCATCGAGCTGGGCCGCCAGGTCGGTCTGGCGCAGGCCCTCCTTGATGACGACGCCTATGCGGGCAATGGCCTTGTCCTCGAGCATTTCGCCGGGCAAGAGACGCGGCTCCCAGAAGATCACTGCAAAGGCACGCCCATAGCGGGCGCACCTCTGCACCTCCTCGTGAACCCGGTGCTCGAAGTACCAGGTCTTGCAGAGCCCGGTGGCCTCGTCGAGGAGCACGGTCTCTGGGCTGTCCCTGGCCTCGTGGCCGGGCTCCTTGCCCTCCTTGGGGCGGCCGCGGAAGAACATGGTTCCCTCAGTCCCCCCGTAATTATCGGCGTTCAGAGGCAGCGTCTTTGCGCATACGTGAGCTTGGCGCGACCCAGCGAGCGAACCTGCCGTTATGCCTGGCAAGATCATTGGGCAGGACAGCGACCTTCGGCCTCTCAATTGGTTACCTTTGGCGATAGCCGATGCGCTCTTGACGCGCAACCCCGCCGGAGAGGATAACGATCGCGAAAGAGCTCGCGGTTCGGGGCGCTGCCAGTCGGCTGCGACCGCCGCGGAGGCCGCCATCTGAGATGACTCCTGCGCTGCCCAAGGCCGCCTTCTTCCGCCGGAAGCGCTTCGTCATTGCTGCCCTCATCGTGGTGGCGGCCGTCGGCGCCCTCATCTACATAGGCGTACGCGGCAGCTCTATGTACTACATGACGCTGGCGGAGCTGAAGGCCCAGGCCGACAGCGCCTATGGTGACAAGATAAGGCTGGGAGCGACAGTGGTGGATGGCTCCATCCAGTCGGGGGCCGACGGCGTGACGCGCTTCGTCGTGACCGACGGCACCAACACTCTGCCGGTGTCGTACAGGGGCAGCCTGCCCGACACCTTCAAGGACGGCGCTGGCGTTGTCCTCCAGGGCAGGCTGACATCATCCGGAACGTTTGAGGCCTCGTCTCTGCTTGCCAAGTGTCCCAGCAAGTACGAGCCCGGCGAGTAGTCAGGGCTCTGGGAAGGGCGCGACATGGCTGACATTGGCTATGTGGCCCTGAGCATGGCGTTTGTGCTGGCCGCTTATGCAGCGGTCGCATCTCTCCTTGCGGTCAGGAGCGGCCAGGGCGACCTGTGGCTGAGCGCCCGCAACGCCGTGTGGGCCGCCGTCGCCCTGACCAGCGTGGCCTCGGCAGCCCTCGTCTACGCGCTGGCTACGCGCGACTTCAGCCTCCGCTACGTCGCCGAGTACACCAGCCGCGACCTCTCGATGCCTCTCACCCTCTCTGCCTGGTGGGCCGGACAAGCCGGCTCGCTGCTTTTCTGGTCCTGGCTCCTGGCCGTCTTCGCCGGCGTGGTGCTCATTCAGAACCGTCGTCGGAACAAGGAGCTGACCCCCTACACGGTCGCCGTGATCATGGCCGTCCTGACCTTCTTTCTGGGGATCGTTATCTTCGCTGCCAACCCGTTCGAGAAGCTCCCTGTGACGCCGGCCGATGGCCTGGGCCTGAACCCCCTGCTCCAGAACAGGGGCATGCTGTATCACCCGCCGACGCTCTACCTGGGCTATGTGGCGTTTACGGTCCCCTATGCCTACGCCATGGGCGCCCTCATGAGCGGTCGCCTGGGCAATGAGTGGACCTACGCCAGCAGGCGCTGGGTTCTCTTCGCCTGGCTCTTCCTGGGGGCGGGCACCCTCCTGGGCGCCCAGTGGGCCTATACAGTCCTGGGCTGGGGTGGCTTCTGGGGCTGGGACCCGGTGGAGAACGCCGGCCTGATGCCCTGGCTGACGGGCACCGCCCTCCTGCACTCGCTTGTGGTCCAGCAGAGGCGGGGGATGCTGAAGGTCTGGAACCTGGCCCTCATCATCACCACCTTCAGCCTCTGTCTCTTCGGGACGGC
>Ga0315289_10015996_pt1 | contig 10387 bp, 7 predicted proteins | sample YL17G11_40_MG_FD_203452 | JGI IMG/M metagenome (GOLD analysis project Ga0315289, IMG submission 203452) | Sediment microbial communities from Yellowstone Lake, YNP, Wyoming, USA - YL17G11_40 | ecosystem: Environmental > Aquatic > Freshwater > Lake > Sediment | place: USA: Wyoming | collected...
TATGGGGTTGGCAGGACCACGTCTCTCATCTTTACCCATTCCAGGACTCGAGAAAATTCCTTACTTGGGAACACTATTATTCCACCAAGATTGGATGACTTATCTCAGTATTGTTGTGATTTTTGTAGCGTATATATACATATTCAAAACACGACCTGGCTTAATGTTGCGTGGGATTGGAGAACGTCCAAGCGCAGCCTTTGCACGTGGAGCTAATGTCAATCGGATGCGTTATATCTATACGGTTATAGGGGGAATGCTTGTGGGTCTGGCAGGTCCGGTATACTCGCTTAGTGTCAAAGCTGGGTGGAAAGGTACCATCTCTGGTCTAGATGGGATCGGGTGGATCGCACTAGCGATCACAATTTTCGGTGGATGGAACCCTTTGCGAGCTGCATTTGGGGCGTATCTATTTGCCTTCCTGCAATGGTTAGGCCTTGTTCTTCAGGCTCAATTACCGAATATCCCCTCACAGGTACTACAAGTGGCACCTTTCCCATTAATGATCCTGACCCTTTTGTTTGTAAATATCGGGAATGCAGAGTGGGTGGATCGCATGCTGGCTGGTTTAAACGAACCAACTCGGCGTGTGGTTTCACGCTTGCTAAGATCCTTGCGTGCATCTCCGCCAGCCTCGTTAGGCTCACCGTTCGATCAAGATTGATCTTCCCTTATAAGGATTTTGATTTTAGGTAAGAATCAGGATTATCAAATGCACTCCAAGCTTGTCGGATATCAATGTTCACTATGTGGCAATAGCTACTCTCCGGAGGAGATCACATATACTTGTCCGTTAGATGGGGGAAACTTAGATGTCATCCTGGATTACCCTAACATTACTCGACAATTTACACCGCAAGATATTTGTGATTCAAATGAGTCGTCATTATGGAGGTATTTACCGATCCTTCCAGTAGGTGATCCTGGGGGTTTTGATACACCTATACATGCAGCAGGATGTACCCCGGTTTATCATACCCTTGGATTAGCTAATAAACTCGGGCTGGATTCTATGTGGGTTAAAGATGAGAGCCGTAATCCTACAGCTTCTTTTAAAGATCGAGCCAGCGCGGTCGTCATCGCCAGAGCACGTGAGATTGGGGCAGAAGTGGTTGTGACGGCTTCCACTGGGAATGCAGGGGCAGCTTTGGCTGGAATGGCAGCAGCCATCAGTCAAAAAGCGGTGATCTTTGCACCTCGTACGGCCCCTCCTGCAAAAATTGCTCAATTGCTCATCTATGGGGCTACAGTTTATTTAGTGGACGGGACTTATGATGATGCTTTTGATTTGACCATTCAAGCGTCCAAAGAATTTGGCTGGTATTGCCGGAATACCGGGTACAATCCATTCACCGCGGAAGGAAAGAAGACCGCAGCGTTTGAAATTTGGGAATGGATGATTATTTCAAAATCTAGAATAAAAGCATCACTTTCCGTTTTTGTATCTGTCGGTGATGGGAACATAATATCAGGATTGCATAAGGGTTTCAAAGATTTGGCCCGATTGGGGTGGTTAGACACTATGCCGCGGATATTTGGTGTACAAGCTGAGGGGTCTGCAGCAATTGCTAATGCCTTTCTATCTGGTAATGAGAAAATCTTCCCGGTGACGGCGCGTACCATTGCGGATAGCATCTCTGTCGATCTACCACGTGATGGGGTAAGAGCAGTTAGGGCAGCACGTGAGACTGGTGGTGGGTACCTTGTAGTCAGTGATGATGAAATTATCTCTGCTATAGAGGAATTGGGTAAAACAGGAATTTTTGCAGAACCTGCTGGTGCAACATCGTATGCTGGTTTGGTGAAAGCGGTAAAAACCGGGATAATAAAATCTGATGACCAGGTCCTTGTTATCAATACCGGGAGCGGTTTAAAGGATATTCACGCCGCCATGAAAGCAGTAAAAGAGCCCATCATCATTGAACCTAGTTTGGATGCCTTAAAGAAAGTCATTCTCTGAATTGGCAGGTCATAATCCCTGGGAGAGATCGTTTACATAATACAAACCAATTCGGGATGTGAAATTATGGATCATAAAATTGAATATTCTGTCATAGCACCCATTTATAATGAGTTTGGCAATATCCCGGAGTTATATCGCAGGGTGAAAGAAACCCTTGATAAAACGGGTGAAACCTGGGAATTATTGATGGTCGATGATGGTTCCACGGATGGCTCGACGGATGAAATCCGCAACCTAGCAGGTCAGGATGAGCACGTGAAACCGGTTATCTTTGCGCGTAATTTTGGTCACCAGATTGCCGTGACTGCCGGGTTGGATTATGCACAAGGGCAGGCAGTGGTAATCATTGATTCTGACCTACAGGATCCACCTGAAGTAATCCTCGATTTGATTTCCAAATGGAAGGAAGGTTACGAAGTAGTATTTGCTCAACGCTCGGAACGCGAGGGTGAATCGTGGTTCAAATTGTTCACTGCTTCCCTATTCTATCGTTTGATTTACCGGATCACGGACGTAAAAATACCCATGGATACGGGCGATTTTCGTTTGCTGGATCGAAAAGTTGTCGATGTGATGGTTCAGATGCGCGAAAGGCATCGATTTTTACGCGGAATGTCATCTTGGGTGGGTTTCAAACAGACAGGGGTCGCCTATAAAAGAGCAGCACGATTTTCGGGAGTGACGAAATACCCCTTTAAAAAGATGTTCAAGTTTGCCAGTGATGCTATCACCAGTTTCTCGTATTTTCCACTTCAGATGGCAATGTATCTTGGTTTCTTCTCGGCTGGCATCAGTATTATTGCTATCCCGATAGTCATTATCCTGCGAATGATTGGTCTGCATGCTTTCGTGGGTCAGGCAACGACTTTGATTGCAGTCTTGTTCCTGGGTGGTGTACAGCTTATCTCGCTCGGGATTTTAGGTGAGTATATCGGCAGGTTGTATGATGAAGCGAAGGGGCGACCACTCTACATCGTCCGAGAGGCTCCTTCAAAAGATAAATAAGGAGAATTCCTATGAAGATCGATTTAACTGTGGATACAGACCGGCGAATGCGCGCCATCCAACGCGTGCGAGAGAAAAATATTATCATACCAACCTACGCACAGATGAAAGACCCTTCTCGCGTACCAGATCGGATCAGGCAGGAGCTGAGCAAAGTCGGACTGTGGGACGTGAACCCACGAAATCTCTTTCGCATCACGTGGCACAATCTTTCTAATGAAAAGGGAGGTGGTTTTGGTGGGGTTAATTACATCGAACTACCGAGTGCTTTGACGGGTACCCCTGCACGGATTGTTGTATTGGTGGGAAAGTGGTTTCCAACAGGTGCGCATAAGGTGGGAGCAGCATTTGGCTGCCTTGTACCACGCTTGGTTACTGGTCAATTTGACCCATCCAGTCAAAAGGCAGTCTGGCCATCGACAGGTAATTATTGCCGTGGTGGTGCCTATGATTCTGCCTTGCTGGGTTGTGAGTCGATTGCAATCCTTCCTGAGGGAATGAGTAAGGAACGTTTCGAGTGGCTCGCAAAAATTGCTGGTGAAACGATCAAAACACCTGGTAGCGAGTCGAATGTTAAAGAAATCTTTGACAAATGCTGGGAGCTACGAAAATCTGGCCAAGACTTGATGATTTTCAACCAATTCGACGAATTTGGGAATTACCTGTGGCATTATGAGATCACTGGTCATGCCATGGAAGAAGTCTTGCGACTGGTAATGGGACCCAAGGATGAATATCGCGGTCTGGCATCAGCAACTGGCTCTGCCGGTACCATCGGTAGTGGTGATTACATGAAGCAACATTTCCCAAGTAGTAAAATCGTGGCGAGCGAGGCGTTGCAGTGCCCGACCTTGTTGCAAAACGGATTTGGTTCACACCGTATCGAAGGCATCGGAGATAAACACGTCCCATGGATCCATAACGTGAAGAACACAGATATTATTGTGGCCATTGATGATAATGCTGTTGTCAATCTCTCTCGATTGTTCAATGAACCGGCTGGTCGTGCATACTTATCAAAATATGGGATACCTGAGGACATTGTCAGTAAGCTGGATCTTTTGGGATTCTCCGGGATATCCAATGTGCTTTCAGCGATTAAGATGGCTAAATATTATGAGCTGGGTGAGCATGATATTGTCCTGACCATTCTGACTGATTCGATGGAACTTTATGGAAGCCGCCTTCAGGAAATGCGCCAGGAATTCGGTGAATACACGGAGACACATGCAGCAGTAGATTTTGCGAGATATTTGCTGGGTGAATCGACAGATCATATGATCGAGTTGACCTATGCGGATCGGAAAAGGGTGCATAACTTAAAGTACTTTACCTGGGTTGAGCAGCAAGGTAAGACCTTTGGTGAGATCCAGGCACAATGGTATGATCCGGATTATTGGACGAATGTCCAAAAACAGGTCCCTGAAATCGATGCATTGATCGAGGAATTTAATGCGGATGCAGGCGTTAACTAAGGGAAACTGTTATTTAACTTTCCTGGTGTTACCATCGATTGAAGGGATCATTAAGGAAATAAAGAAAAAGGTTAGTCAATGATTCATCCTACATCACTTGTATTGGTAGCTATTATCAATAATCCCAGGGATTTGGAAATTGCCCGAGTTCTGGGGTGGTATCGGATCCCATTACGGACAGCTCCAAAAGTTATCGCAGTGGATTATCTTGCTTTTTACCAAACAGGTGCATTCGGGGATGAAAAATGGTGTATTCAGTATATCGCTCAAGTCCGCGGGCATGAATTGACCACCCGGGCAGAATTACTAAAAACTGAACCTGATCATCCACGCGCAAAGGAAGAATATTATAAAGTACAGCTAGGCGCAGTGGAACGTCTACTACAACCAATACTTGCAGATACTTGGCGCAGGATAACATTTCTATATACTACAGGTGAGCATTTACTTCAAGCGAAAACGGTAAATGATCTGGTGGTCCAATCTGATGAACGCCAACTATTATGGCAGGCTTTACGCGAACGGGCAGTTGAAGGATATGGCTCACAGGAAATCCCAGAGGTTGATCTACCAGACGATGTGTTGGCAATATTGTTAGGGATTAAAGAAAGTGAGGCCTTTTATGGCGATGAAGACTGAGGATTGCCTCCAGTCCCTGACAGAAAATCGAGAACCTGTCATTCGATGGAAATTATCCAGGTTCGTCTTCAGGAAACCTCCATCCTCATCTGATATTCAAAAGGTGAGAGAAGAGCTAGCGTTATCTCCAGTCCTCCAACGCTTATTGAGTGATAGAAATGACGACGGTCAAATCCCTTATCACCCCTATGATAAATGGTTTGGTTCACATTGGGTATTATCCATCCTGGCTGACTTGGGATATCCTGAAGGGGACGATACCCTTAAACCGTTATTGGAACAAAGTTATCACGTATGGTTGTCCAAGGAGCATGAGAGGTATATACGGATGATCAATGGACGTATACGGCGGTGTGCTTCACAAGAAGGAAATTGTGTTTATTATTCGCTAGCACTAGGATTAGCCGATAAGCGCACAGAAGAGCTAGCTGTAAGATTAATCAACTGGCAATGGGATGATGGCGGATGGAATTGTGACAAGAGACCTGAAGCAGCCATTTCATCATTTAACGAAACCTTGATCCCTCTACGTGGATTAGCCTGGTATGCCAAATCGTCGGGGGATCCAAAAGCCCAACAAGCCGTTGATCGGGCAGCAGAGGTTTTTCTTAAGCGTCATCTCTTTAGGCGATTATCCAATGGACAAATAATCTCTAAGAATTTTGTGATGCTGCATTACCCCAATTACTGGCATTATGATATTCTTTTCGCTCTCAAAGTGATGACCGAAGCTGGCTTTATTAATGATCCTCGCTGTTCGGATGCGCTGGATACATTAGAAAGCAAGCTGCTATCCGATGGAGGGTTTCCAGCTGAGGAAAGGTATTACCGTGTAGACGAAAAAAAGCTTTCTGGTCACTCCCGTGTGGATTGGGGAGGTACAAGCAAAGTGCATATGAATCCATTTGTCAGTGTTGACGCACTGGCAGTGCTAAAACAATCAGGTAGATTGGCTATATAGTTGCATCTTCCACCCAAGTTGAATATATCTGATCAGAATAATCAGTAATCATTTATCCAGACAGATTGTATGACGTCGATAAGAATGATCATCTTATGATTTCATCCTTAACCATAAAGGGACATACCCTAAAATGGGGATCACAAACATATATTATGGGGATACTAAACCTTACTCCCGACAGCTTTTCGGGGGATGGCTTATTGCAGAAGGACTCAACAGCTGATAAATTACATATCGATCTTGAATCGATCCTGAAAAAAGCTAGAGAAATGGTTGAGCATGGAGCAGATATCCTGGACGTGGGTGGCGAAAGTACACGACCAGGCGCACAAATTGTCAGCGCTGATGAGGAGATGGAGAGGGTATTACCGGTCATCACTACGTTGGCAGCTAATGTGGACGTGATAATTTCGATTGATACCTATAAGGCCGGTGTTGCTGAAGCTGCAATCCAACAAGGTGCTCAGATGGTCAATGATGTCTGGGGCTTGCATGCTGACCCAGCTTTAGCAGAAGTAGTTGCAAAACATCATACTCCAGTCATACTGATGCATAACCGCAGTTCCTGGGCTAATGCTGAAATCAAGGAGCGACTGGGTGGGCGTTACGTAGGCATCCCGTATGATAATATGGTTGAGGATGTAAAGCGCGAGCTTTTGGAAAGTGTGGCTATTGCGCGGTCAGCAGGAATACCAGATGACCAGATCATAATAGACCCAGGTATCGGGTTCGGGAAAACGGTCGAGCAAAATCTTGAACTTGTGGACAGGATAGATGAATTCCGCGCGCTGGGTTACCCGGTACTTCTCGGTCCTTCCCGAAAATCTTTTATTGGATATACGCTAAACTTACCTCCTGACCAACGTCTTGAGGGCACAGCTGCGGCAGTATCCATAGGGATCGCACGCGGCGCAGATATCGTGAGGGTTCACGATGTACCCTTCATGTCACGAGTGGTACGGATGGCGGATGCCATTGTGCGCCGCCGGATAGCTGAGAATGAAGGTTAATCGTCTCACCTCCATGAAGAATATTGCCCTGATTTTATTGCTTAATAAATATTAACCAATAATTAATGAGTATGATCCTATGTTCACACTATAATTCGTTCCCGCTATCGAAAGGTAGTCATTGAGGAGAACTAATGCAATTCGATTTATTTAATGCCAAAGAAATATTTGAGTCTTCATTGGGCTCATTAGTCATTTACCGATTGGATAGATTGGAACGAGAAGGATTGACTCATATATCGCAGCTTCCTTACTCTATACGCATCATGCTTGAGTTGGTGCTTCGCCAGTGCAACGGAAAAGAAATCGTCCGTGAAGATGTACTCAACCTAGCCAGTTGGACTCCAAACCCTGTAAATAGACCTGCCTTGCCATACCGCCCGGCACGGGTGATCATGCAAGATTTTACAGGCGTTCCAGCCATTGTCGAGCTTGCAGCCATGCGAGAAGCGATGGCGCGTATGGGTGGCGATCCGCGAAAGATCAATCCCCTTGTACCCGTCGATCTGGTGATCGACCATTCGGTACAAGTTGATTTTTTTGCTACCACGGATGCACTCGTCCGAAATGCTGAGCTGGAATTCCAACGTAACCGTGAACGGTACGAATTCTTACGATGGGGGCAAAACGCGTTCAGCAATTTCCGAGTGGTTCCTCCAGCAACTGGAATTGTCCACCAGGTCAATCTAGAATATCTTGCGAAGGTTGTCATTATCCAGAAATTGGATGATGAAACAGTTGCTTATCCGGATACTTTAGTAGGGACAGATAGTCATACTACCATGATCAATGGATTGGGCGTCATGGGCTGGGGCGTGGGTGGAATAGAGGCAGAAGCTGCGATGCTCGGTCAGCCTATTGACATGCTGACACCGGATGTTATTGGGGTTAAGCTGCTTGGACGGCTTTCCGAAGGCGTGACAGCGACCGATTTAACTTTGACTATTACACAAGCACTGCGCAAGAAAGGTGTAGTGGATAAATTTGTAGAATTCTATGGTCCTGGGGTTTCATCTCTATCGTTGCCTGACCGGGCAACCATTGCAAATATGGCGCCTGAATATGGAGCCACAATCGGATATTTCCCGGTGGATGATGAAACCTTGCGTTATTTAAAAATGACTGCGCGCCCAAAAGAAACCATTGAGATAGTAGAACGATATTGTAAGGAGCAGGGATTATTCCGAACTGATGATTCACCTGACCCTGAATATACTGAATCCTTGGAAATCGACCTGAATTCAATCGAATCCAGTCTGGCTGGACCAAAACGACCTCAAGATCGGGTTTCGATAGGCGATTTAAAAAGATCGTTTACGTCCGCTCTCGCCGCACCCAGTAAAGAAGGTGGTTTTGAGCTGAGTGAGGCTGAGTTAAGTAAGGAAGTCAAGTTTGGTGCGAACGGACATACATTAAAGGTGTCCCATGGCTCGGTGGTCATCGCGGCAATTACTTCGTGCACCAACACTTCCAATCCGTCCGTAATGATTGCTGCTGGATTGGTTGCCAAGAAAGCTTTGGAGCGAGGTCTGAGTGTCAAGCCATATGTGAAAACAAGCCTGGCACCCGGTTCCAGGGTGGTGACGGAATATCTAGCAAATGCTGGTTTACTCGAGCCATTGGCAAAACTTGGATTTAATTTGGTTGGTTACGGATGCACGACCTGTATTGGCAATTCAGGCCCATTACCTGGTGAAGTAGTCAAAGCCATCACGACCGGGAACCTGGTGGTGGCGAGTGTGCTCTCAGGGAACCGTAATTTTGAGGGCAGGATCCATCCTTATGTAAGAGCAAACTATCTAGCTTCACCTCCGTTAGTGGTCGCATATGCATTGGCTGGGACTGTTGAGATTGACCTAAAAAATGAACCTCTGGGAACTGATCCTGATGGGAATCCGGTTTATCTGAGAGATATTTGGCCGTTGAATCAAGAAGTTGCACAGACAGTTTCTGAGAATGTCTCCACAGAGATGTTCATAGATAAATACAAAAGTGTATTCACCGGCAATGAAACCTGGAATGCGATACGATCCAGTGAGAGTGAACTCTACCCATGGGATAAAAGCTCGACCTATATTCAAGAACCTCCTTTCTTTCAGGGTTTAAGCAACGAAAACCGGAAAATTAAAGGTTTCACTGGAGGGAGAGTACTGGCATTATTGGGGGATTCGATCACAACGGATCATATATCTCCAGCAGGATCAATCCCTGCTGAGAGCCCGGCGGGGAAGTACCTGATTGCAAATGGAGTGCAACCCCGTGAATTCAATTCATATGGGTCGCGGCGTGGGAATGACCGGGTAATGACACGGGGTACATTCGCCAATATCCGTCTCAAGAATCGGATGGTCCCGGGAGTTGAAGGGGGAGTAACCTTACATTTGCCGGAAAGTGAGCAAATGAGCATATATGATGCATCCATGAAATATCGCCAGGAGGGAATTCCACTCGTGATCATTGCAGGAAAAGATTACGGGTCTGGGTCCAGCCGGGATTGGGCAGCCAAAGGTACCAGTTTGTTGGGGGTCAAAGCAGTGATCGCAGAATCCTTTGAACGCATCCACCGCTCAAACCTGGTGGGGATGGGGGTTTTACCGCTGCAATTCCTGCCTGGCGAGAACAGCAACACACTAGGGATTACGGGTAGGGAGATCGTTAGCCTCGAAGGGCTGGATGAACACATTTCACCAAACTCTCAAGTAACGATCAGACTGATCCGAGAGGACCAAAGTGTAATTTATTTTCATGCGATTGCCAGGCTGAATACCCCGATCGAAGTGGATTATTATCGAAATGGCGGTGTTTTAAATACAGTTATTAATAAAATGCAATAATTCAATTACATTCAATTCATAAGAGCGACCTCACTGGAATAATATCAATGAGGTCGCTCATTATATATCCATCTATTGCCTGTTTTGGTTATTGGGTGATTTATATCCGGTCATTCCAGCAGAATGATAAGTGGGCTCTGGACGTCCAGCAGGCCGAACATCCGATTGAGGTGAGGATTTTGGGATTGGACGGATCGTGACCGGTAGACCCTGAGATGCTCGATTTACACCGTCAGCACGGTGCATGACTGAAACAGGTTGTGAGCGGGGTGAATAATCAGCCTGACTAAACAAGCGATTTCCGGCAACTGAAAATGTACCGATGATCAGTACGCGGATCAACCAAACCATGATAGCCACAAATATCGGTACAACCTGTAGCAAGGTTTCGCGTGCAATTACGGTACCCCCTAGCGATTCATGATTAACAATCGCAAGGGCGACTCCCCACCAGGTGAGCATCGCATTCATCGAGGCTGCCAGCAACCAGGCGCTAA
>Ga0315289_10015997_pt1 | contig 10387 bp, 7 predicted proteins | sample YL17G11_40_MG_FD_203452 | JGI IMG/M metagenome (GOLD analysis project Ga0315289, IMG submission 203452) | Sediment microbial communities from Yellowstone Lake, YNP, Wyoming, USA - YL17G11_40 | ecosystem: Environmental > Aquatic > Freshwater > Lake > Sediment | place: USA: Wyoming | collected...
CCGCGGTCCAATCCGGCTTGTAATAATAACTGGTGCTCTCCGACCTCTCCCCGCAACCGGCCAAGCTAACAGCTAACAACAAACAACTGACAACTAACAAGAAACCTTTAGCATTGAACATTGCACATCCTCCTTATCCCGCGTACATCTGCGGGGGTTCAGTTCCGGGAAGATATTTGAACTCTTCCTTCACCCGAGCTTTTTTAACCTTGCCCGCCAAAGCCACTCCCATCACCTCGTCCATTTCCTTGACCAAATGGAAATTCATGTCGGGCGGGAGTTCTTTGCGGATCTCTTCCAGGTCCTTTTTGTTTTCCTGAGGAATTATAACATTTTTTATCCCCGCCCGGCGGGCAGCCAGCAGTGTTTCTTTCAATCCCCCGATGGGCAGGACCTTGCCGCGCAGGGTTATCTCGCCGGTCATGGCCACATCGCGGCGCACGGGAATTCCGGTCAGGGCCGAAGCCAGAGCGGAAGCAATTGTGATCCCGGCGGAGGGGCCGTCTTTGGGAACGGCTCCTTCCGGAACGTGGATGTGGACATCGAGCTTCCGATAGAAATTATCCTCCAAGCCCAGCTGCGGGGCGCGGGAGCGGACAAAGCTCATCGCCGCCTTGGCCGACTCCTGCATGACCTCTCCCAGCTGACCGGTGATGGTTAAATTCCCCCTGCCGGGCATGACCGTTACTTCCACCGGTGTGGTGTCCCCACCCACCTCCGTCCAGACCAGCCCGGTGGCCGTCCCCACCTGGTCCGCCTCCTCCGCCAGGCCAAAACGATACCTGGGGGCTCCCAGATACTCTGACAGGTCCTCTTTTTTGACCGTGAACTTCTTCTCTTCTTTTTCTTTCACGATCTTGGTGGCGATCTTTCGCAGGATGGTCGCGATCTCGCGCTCCAGGTTGCGGACCCCGGCCTCCCGGCTGTATTCCTGGATAATGGTAAGCAAAGCCTCTTCCTCGATCTCCACTTTTCCTTTTTTGAGGCCGTGTTTTTCCATCTCGCGCGGGATAAGATAGCCTTTGGCGATCCCCATTTTCTCCTCTTCGGTGTAGCCCGACATCTCGATGATCTCCATGCGGTCCTGCAGCGGTTTGGGAATGGGCTCGCGGGTATTGGCGGTAGTGATGAAGAAAACATCGGAGAGGTCAAAAGAGACCTCAAGATAATGGTCCGAAAACTCCTTGTTCATCTCGGGGTCAAGCACTTCCAGCAGTGCCGCCGCCGGATCCCCGCGGAAATCCATTCCCAGCTTGTCCACCTCATCCAGCAGAAAGACCGGATTATTCACTCCTACTTTATGGATGGATTGAATGACCCGGCCGGGAAGAGATCCCACATAGGTCCGGCGATGGCCGCGGATCTCCGCCTCATCCCTCACCCCACCCAGCGCCACCCGGGTAAATTTTCTTCCCATGGCCCGGGCAATGGAGCGCGCCACTGAAGTTTTGCCGACTCCCGGAGGCCCGACCAGGCAAAGGATGGTCCCCCCCATTTTCCCGGTCAGGGACAGAACAGCAAAATATTCAAGGATCCTCTCTTTTACCTTGTCCAGGCCGTAATGGTCATCGTTCAATATCTTTTCCACTTCGGCGATGTCCAGTTTGCTCTTGGTCTTTTTCTTCCAGGGGAGCTCCACCAGCCAGTCAAGATAAGTGCGGATGACCGAGGCTTCCGAGACCATGGACGGCATTTGCGACAGCCGCTCCAGCTCCTTCTCCGCTTTTTCTTTTATCTCGGCGGGCAGCTTGGCGGCCTCGATCTTTTTGCGGTACTCGGCGATCTCCGGCTGGGCGGTCTCCTCCTCCTCTCCCAGCTCTTCCTGGATGGCGCGCAGCTTCTCTTTAAGATAATACTCCTTCTGGACCTTCTCGATCTGCTTGCGCACCTTGCCCTGCAGGTTCTTTTCCACCTTCAGGACCTCGATCTCCTTTTCGATGACCTCCGAGAGCTTTTTTAGCCTCTTTTCCATCGTGAGCGCTTCCAGGATCGCCTGTTTTTCCTCGACCTTGAGCGTGAGATAAGAGGAGATCAGATCCGCCAGTCTGCCCGGATTATCGACATTAACGATGGACATCAAAGTTTCCGAAGGGATGCGGCGATTGAGCTTTACATATTCCTCGAACTGCTTGACCACGGTGCGGACCAACGCCTCCGCCTCCACCGAGAATTCTTCCGGCTCCGGGACGCGCGAGATAACTACCCGATAATAAGGCGTTTCCTGCGTGAACTTCTCGATCTTCACCCGGCAGATACCTTCCACCAGTACCTTGGTCGTCCCGTCGGGCAATGCCAGCATTTGAACGATCTCGGAGAGCGTGCCGATCGTGCAGAGATCTTTGGGGCCGGGCTCCTCCACCTCCTCGTTCTTCTGGGAAGCGAAGATCACCATCTTTTCCTTGGCCAGGGTATCCTCCAGGGCCTTGATGGATTTGTTGCGGCCGATAAAGAGGGGCACGATCATCTGCGGGAAGACCACCATGTTCCGCAGGGGGATCAGCGGAAGCTCTTCCCTCCACTCGCCGATTTTCTCGGGTTTCATTATTTCTTAGGTTTGCCTTTGACCGCCGTGATGACTTCGTCAACGATGCCGTACTTTACCGCTTCTTCCGCGCTCATGTAAAAGTCGCGGTCCGTGTCCTTTTCGATCTTGCTCAACGGCTGGCCGGTATGTCTGGAAAGTATTTCGTTGATCAATCTCTTGATCCTCAATATCTCCGGGGTCTGGATCTCGATATCCGTGGCCGCGCCCTGCGCCCCACCCAGGGGCTGGTGGATCATGATGCGCGCGTTAGGAAGAGCGAAACGCTTCCCTTTGTCCCCGGCCGAAAGCAGCAGCGCTCCCATGGAAGCCGCCTGGCCGATGCAGATGGTGGAAACCGGGGCCTTGATGTACTGTATGGTATCATAAATGGCCAGCCCCGCCGTAACCACCCCGCCCGGGGAATTGATGTACATGTAAAGGTCCTTGGCCGGATCTTCGCCCGCCAGAAAAAGCAGCTGGGCAATGATGATGTTGGCCACATCGTCATCCACCGGCCCTCCCACAAAAACGATCCGATCCTTCAAAAGCCTGGAATAAATATCGTAAGCTCTTTCACCTCGGGGCGATTGTTCAACCACCATCGGGATCATCTGTCCTGTTTCTTTCATGCTTTTTCCTCCTTGCCCCGAGCACCGAGCGAAGTCGAGGTGTCGAGGGGCTTTATGCTTGCCTTCTCAATAATGAGATTCAATGCTTTATTCCTGAGCAAATAATCCTCGATATATCTCTTAGCGTTCTCTTCCATGTTTTTCTCAAACTCTTCCGGAGTTTGCTGGATAGATCCTGCCAAGCTCTTCATCTCTGTTTTAATTTCCTCCGGGGAAACCGCCAATTTCTCCGTCTCTGCCACTGTCTTCAAGACCATTTTGCCTTTGACCCGGATCTCGGCCGACTTGCGCATCTCTTCCCGCAGGGCTTTTTCCTCTTTCTTGGCGCCCCTCAGATAGTCCTCCAGGGTCAGCCGGCTCTGCGCCAGGGAGGCTTTCAATTCGTCCAGCATAACGTCGATCTCGCGCCCGATCATGGCCGAGGGAATATCGACCTTGGCCTCTGCCGACACCACTGCAATGGCTTTGTTCTTCAAGTCCGCATCTACCTCGGCATTCTTGTCATTTTGCAGAACTTTTAGGACCTCTTCCTTGAGCTCCGCCAGCGTTCCGTAACGGCTTACCTTTTTGGCAAATCCGTCATCCAGCGGCAGCAGTTCCTTCTTGCCCTCCTTGGTGACGGCGACCCGCTCCTGCAATTTCCCGAGGACACTCAGCACTTCCTGCTCGCTGACCGCGGCGCTTTTCTTCTCCAGTTTTACGCCCTTGTATTTTCCCAGCTTTACTTCCGGATAGACGTCAACCGAAAGCTTGAAGACGAACGGTTTTTCCTTTTCCTGCTGGACAATTTCAACATTGGGATAATCCACCGGATCGATCTTGGCAGTGTCAATGATCTGCGGATAAATATCGGCGATCAGGTTCTGCGCGGCGCGGTGCGCGATGGCCTCGCGGTTGATGGCGCGCTCCAGCATGTCGCGGGGGGCTTTGCCGGGGCGAAACCCGGGAAGTTTTATCTCTTTGCCGGTCTCTTCGAGCGTTCTTTGAAAGGCTTCCTCAAAACGCGAATAATCCTCTTCAACCTCAAGAAAAACCCTGTTCCCTTCCCGTTTCTGCGAGCGGATTTTCATTGCCAATATTATACTATATTCGTTGCCCTGCGTGCAAACAATCTGATATAATGAAAACATGACCAAGCACAAAGAGCTGAACCGATGGGTAAAAGAATGCGCAGAGCTTTGCCGGCCGGATAAGATCGTCTGGTGTGACGGCTCGGAGGAAGAAAAAGAACGCCTGGAAAAAGAAGCTTTTAAAACGGGTGAGATCCTGCAGCTCAACCAGAAAAAGCTTCCCGGCTGCGTTTATCATCGCACGGCCATCAATGATGTCGCCCGCACGGAACACTTAACCTATATTTGCGCCAAAAATAAGAGGGACGCCGGCCCGACCAACAACTGGATGTCGCCCGAAGATGGCTACCGCCGCGCGGGCGAGATCTTCAAGGGATCGATGCGCGGGCGAACCATGTATGTTATCCCGTTCTCGATGGGACCGGTCGGTTCTCCCTTCAGCAAGATCGGTGTTGAATTGACCGACAGCATTTACGTCGTCTTGAACATGAAGATCATGACCAGGATGGGCAAGGCGGTCCTGGACCAACTGGAAAAGACCAACGGCGATTTCACCCGGTGCCTCCACAGCAAAGCCGAGCTGGACGTCGACCGCCGCCTGATCCTTCATTTCCCGGAGGATAACACCATCTGGAGCGTGGGCTCCGGCTACGGCGGGAATGTCCTGCTGGGTAAGAAATGCTTATCACTGCGCATCGGCAGTTATCTGGGACAGCGCGAAGGCTGGATGGCGGAGCACATGCTGATCATGGGGATCGAGGACCCCTCCGGCTACATTGGTTATATTGCAGCCGCTTTCCCGAGCGCCTGCGGCAAGACCAACCTGGCCATGCTCCTGCCGCCGAAAGGCCTGAAAAGAAAAGGTTACCGCATCTGGACGGTGGGCGACGATATCGCTTGGATGCAGATCGATACCGATGGAAAACTTTGGGCGGTCAACCCCGAATACGGCCTGTTCGGCGTCGCCCCGGGAACCAATTCTAAGACCAACCCCAACATCATGGCTGCCATTCAGAAAAATACTATCTACACCAATGTCCTTTTAAAGAAAGATAAAACCGTCTGGTGGGAGGGCGGCGATCCGCCCGTACCGGCCGAAGGCATCGACTGGCAGGGAAAAACATGGATGCCGGGGCAGGTGGACGAGAACCGCGACCCGGTCCTGGGGTCCCATCCTAATGCCCGTTTCACCGTTCCGATCTTGAATGTCCCTTCGGTCACCAACCGCCTCGAGCACCATCATGGTGTTCCTATCTCGGCGATCATCTTTGGCGGCCGGCGGGCCCGGCTGGCTCCGCTGGTCTATGAATCTTTCAACTGGCAGCACGGGGTTTTTGTCGGGGCGATGATGGCTTCGGAAAGGACCGCCGCCCAGTTCGGGAAACAGGGCGAGGTCCGCCGCGATCCCATGGCCATGCTTCCTTTCTGCGGCTATAACATGGGCGACTACTTCCAGCACTGGCTGGAGATGGGGAAGAAGATGGTCGCTCCGCCCAAGATCTTCAATGTCAATTGGTTCAGGAAGGACGAAGCAGACAATTTCCTCTGGCCGGGCTTCGGCGAGAACTTAAGGGTCCTCGAATGGGTCATCAGCCGCTGCAAGAACGAAGTGGACGCGGTCGAGACCCCGATCGGCTACCTGCCGCACGAAAATGACATCGACCTGACCGGCCTGCGCATCCCGCGGGAGAACATGCGCAAGCTTCTGGCCATCAACAAGAAGGATTGGAAAGAGGAAACGGCCGGCATTGATGAATTCTTCAAGACCTTCGGCAAAGACCTGCCCAAGGAAATGGGCCAGGAACTGAAGGCACTCAAAAAACGCCTCAGATAAAAGGGGGTGAAGACCATGGCAGAAGAAAAAGAAGTCGGCAAAGTCCTGCACTATTTCAGCAAGGCCTCTGCCGCCGCCATCAAACTGAGCGGGGAGCTAAAGGTCGGCGATACCGTCCATATCAAGGGGCACACCACCGATATAACCCAGCCCATCGAATCCATGATGATCGGGAAAGACCCGGTGACCGAAGCCAAAGCGGAGGATGATATCGGGATCAAGGTGAAAGATCACGTCCGCGAACACGACGTGGTTTATAGGGTCATCAGCTAAAAATTGGTAGCGGGGGTAGGATTTGAACCTACGACCTTCAGGTTATGAGCCTGACGAGCTACCGGACTGCTCCACCCCGCGACATTAATGCTATAATTATAGCATGGCTGAGTTAAGGCTACAAGCCGACCTGAAACAAACGCTCGATTTGCTGCTCGCTCCCCGTATGCTCCAGATGCTCAAGGTCCTCTCCCTGCCCTACCTGGAAGTGGTTGAGACCCTCAAAAATGAATCCGAAGAAAATCCGATGCTCGAGGTCGAGCGCCAGGATGAATATGTGGCGTTCCTCAACTACCTGATTTCCGACAAAAAGATAAAAAAGGAAGCGGACTTCAAGGAAATGCCGGGGCTGGAAAATATCGGCCGCGTTGAGAAGACCCTGGAAGAATACCTTTTGGAACAGCTGGAGCTGGAAGACATCGAAGAGAACTTTAAGGATATCGGGAAAGAAATTATCGGGAATATTGACGACCAGGGTTATCTATTAGGTTATCCGCAGCTGCGGGAAAAGATCATGCAAAAGTTCAACGTTTCCCGGCCCACCGTGGACAAAGCATTGAAGATCATCCAGGGCTTTGAACCCGAGGGCGTGGGCGCCCGCGATGCCAAAGAATGTTTACTGATCCAGATCGAAGCTTATCAGTTCGAGAACGATGAGCTGCAGGAGATCCTGGAAAAGGCGGTGGGAAAACACTTAGAAGATATCAGCCAGGGCAATTACAAGAAAGCGGCGGAAGCGCTGGGAATCCCGGAAAGCGGCATGGAAGAGATCGCCAGCTTCATCAAGAACAACTTAAATCCTTACCCGGGCGCATCCTTTGGCGGGCAAGCCCGCCAGGTCATCCCCTCCTTCGCCGTGGAGGAAGCGGCCAAAGGATACAAGCTCGTCAATCTGGAGACCACTTACGGTCCCGTCCTGAAGATCTCCAAAGAATATCTTAAGATATTGGAAGATCCCAAAACCGACGAAAAGACCAAGACCTTTTTAAAAGAGCGGCTCAAACGGGCCAAGGAGCTGATGGAAGATTTTTCAAAAAGAAGTGAAACTTTGGAAAAGATCGTTCGAAGAATAATTGAATCCCAGCAGGACTTTCTGGAAAAAGGGGTGATCTGGCTCCGGCCCCTGTCCCAGAAAAGTCTGGCGGGGGAGTTCGGGCTGCATCCGTCAACCGTCTCCAGAACGGTGGCGGAAAAATATGTCCAGACCCCGCAGGGGCTTTATCCCTTAAGGTTCCTCTGCCCCCGGGGTCCCAAAGGCCTGACCGCGGCCCGGATAAAAGCGATGCTGGTCGAGATCATAAACCGCGAGGATAAACATAATCCCCTAACCGACGAACAGGTGACCGAATTTATGAAAGAACGCGGGGTAAACATTGATCGCCGGACGGTAGCCCACTACCGGAAGGAATTGAACGTCCCCACGGCCATGGAGAGGCAAAAAACGTGAACACCAAACCAAGGATCCTGGTGGTCGATGACGAGAAAGGCATGCGCGATTCCATGCAACTGCTCCTCAAGGACCGCTATGATGTTCTTCTGGCGCAGTCGGGCAAGGAAGCCATAAGCCTGGTCAAAAAACATCCCATCGACCTGGTCCTGCTCGATATCCGCCTGCCCGAGATCGACGGCATTGAGATCCTCAAGATCATCAAGGGCATTGATGATTCGATCGAGGTCATCATGGTCACGGCCGTGATCACCGTGGGGAAAGCGGTGGAGGCGGTCCGCCACGGCGCCTATGACTACATCACCAAGCCTTTTGATATCGAGGCGCTTTCCGAGCAGGTGGAAAAGATCATCGAGAAGCGAGCCCTCTCCAAAGAGAACATTTCCTTGCGCAAACTCCTGGAGTCCGACTACCAGTACGAAAAGATCGTGGGCAAGAGCACGGCCATCCGCGAGATCTTCAAGGTCATCGAGGACGTGGCCCGGAGCAGCGCCACGGTGCTCATTACCGGGGAATCCGGCACCGGCAAAGAACTGGTGGCCCGCGCCATCCACAACCGCAGCGCGCGCAAGGAAAAGTTATTTGTCGCCCTCAATTGCGCCGCCATCCCCGAAAACCTTCTGGAATCCGAGCTTTTTGGCCACGAAAAAGGCTCTTTCACCGGCGCCATCGAACGGCAAATCGGGAAGTTCGAGATCAGTAACGGCGGGACCATCTTTCTGGATGAGATCGGAAGCCTGCCGCTGCCCATGCAGGCCAAGCTCCTGCGCGCCATCCAGGAAAAGGAGATTGAAAGGATTGGCGGGGGCAAGCCCCTCCCCGTGGATGTGCGCATCGTGGCCGCCACCAATTCCGACCTGAAAGCACAGATCAAGGAAAGAAAGTTCAGGGAAGACCTTTACTACCGGCTGAACGTCATCCCCATTCACCTCCCGCCCCTGCGCGAAAGAAAAGGAGATATCCCTCTCCTGGCCGAGCACTTCTTACACAAATACAATCATGAGTTCGGGAAAAAGCTCAAGGGGTTCAAAAAGGAAGTGCTCTCCCTCCTGGCCGACCATGATTGGCCGGGGAATGTCAGAGAACTGGAAAATCTGATCGAACGCCTGGTGGTCCTGACCCGCAGCGGTTCGATCGGCGTGGAAAAGCTTCCGCCGGAAATAAAAGGCGAAACCTGTTTGCCGGCCTCTTCCGAGGCAAAATTCAAGGACGCCGTGAGAAAGTTTGAGGCCGATTTCATCCGCCAGGCCCTGGACCGATCCGGCGGGAAAAAGAGCAAGGCCGCCCGGCTTTTGGGCATCCACCGCAACACCCTCCTCCAGCTTGAAAAAAAGCTGAAAATCAAATAAATACACTGAAATTTCCCTAAAAGCCCCCCGATAAATACTTGGTGAAAATGCATGTCTTTACTCGTTGAAAGTGCGCGCCTAAAAAGCTTTCTGAAATACATTGTCCTCGCCGGCGGATACGGCGGGAGGCTCCAAGCTCATTGCGACCCGACCCTCAATCCCCACGCCATGTCCAAAACCATCGCCGCGGTCGGGGCAAAAAGATGCATCGAATATCCTTTGGAAGCCGCGCGAAAGCTGGCAGAAGACCCCAAAAGCGAGGTGCATGTCGCGGTCTGGCATCTGGCATCTACCGTTCAACAGGTGATATCGGACGTAAACATTCAATACGTCACCGAACGCTACCAGGACCCGCTGGACACTGCCGGGCCGGTGGCTTCGATCACAAAAAGGCTGGGCTGGGACGCCGAGGCGGATAATATCATCATTGTTCAGAGCGGGGACATCGTCCACAATGTTCCCCTGGAGGATGTGGTGGCGCTGCATTTGCAAAACCACGCCGCCGCCACCCTGGTGGCGACCCCTGTCCCCTGGGATCAGGTGGCCCGTTTCGGCACCATTCAATTAGAAGGGATGCCAAAAAGAAGGTCATACACATCGGAAATGGAGTTTGAACAAGCGGTGAGAAGCTGGATCCTGCACCGGCAGGGCAAGACCTTGAGGCTCAGCCAATTCGTTGAAAAAGCCGATCGCGCAAGCTGCTTCAGCAATTTAAGCAGCGTCTCCATCTACGCTTTCAATGTGGCGGTCATTCGATCCCTGATGAACATGATGACCAAGAAAGGAAAAGATGAACCTTTATTCCCGGATCAATACAAGGGAGGGCCGGTGCCTTTTTCCGATTGGGGGCACCATATTTTCCCCTGGTTCCTCAAGCGCGCCCAGAGAGGAATGTTTCCTTTTTACACCTATGTCCTGCCCGAGAAATATCCCTCGGGGACCAGGTCATACTTTCGGGATATCGGTTTGCCGGAGGATATCCGGCTGGCCAACATGGATGCCCTGGACGGAAAATTTGACGCGGGTTTCGGCAGCTTCGATACAGTTGAATGGGGCTGGCGCGGGAAAAATACTCATATTGACGAAACTGCAAAGGTCAGTAATTCTTTCATCGGGAATGATTGCGTCATAGGCAAGAATGTCCGCCTTGATCATACCGTAGTTGGGAGCAACACCATAATTGAGGAGGAGAGCCGCATTTACCGAAGCGTTCTTTATCCCCGGCCTCACAGCCGAGAGGAAAGCAACCGCATCGGGCGCG
>Ga0315289_10015999_pt1 | contig 10386 bp, 6 predicted proteins | sample YL17G11_40_MG_FD_203452 | JGI IMG/M metagenome (GOLD analysis project Ga0315289, IMG submission 203452) | Sediment microbial communities from Yellowstone Lake, YNP, Wyoming, USA - YL17G11_40 | ecosystem: Environmental > Aquatic > Freshwater > Lake > Sediment | place: USA: Wyoming | collected...
CATGCGGGGAGAGCAAAAGAAACCGATGGAGGCTACAACGTCATAACCGGACATTTCTACTTTGCCGAAAACAGGACATTTCTACTTTGCCTTGACAAATGCTCCTCAAATCCTTGAATTTTCCTCCATAGTGTGTTATCCAGACATACATCATTTATGCAAGATAAGAATAAACAGACTCCACAAATAGGTGTCATTGGTGCTGGAAGTTGGGGTACCACCTTAGCTAATCTCTTAGCATGGAAAGGGCTCAAGGTTAGTCTCTGGGTTTATGAGAGAGAACTGTGTAACATCTTGAGAGAAAAGAGGGTAAACACCCTATATCTCTCTGGAATCAAGCTCTCCCCACATATTCATGCCACCACCTCCCTAAAAGAAGCCTGTACCAATAAGGATTTTCTCTTTATTGTATGCCCTTCTCAGAAGGTTCGAGGGATACTGAAACGGTGCCTTCCCCACCTTTCTTCTCAAACAACCATCATTAATGCCGCAAAGGGCATAGAAAACCGCTCCCTCCTCCCCATGTCTCAAGTGGTAAAGGAAATACTCCCCCCTAAGTACCACAAGAGATTAGCCTTTCTTTCCGGCCCAAGTTTTGCCATGGAGGTAAGCCAGATGCACCCCACTGCAGTCTCTCTTGCTTCAGAAGAGAGTTTTGTTGCCAGGGAAATACAGACCCTTCTTTCTACTCCGTACTTCCGGGTGTATGCCAGTACTGATGTGGTAGGGGTAACCTTGGGTGGGGCACTCAAAAATGTCATTGCAATTGCTGCCGGCATTTCTGATGGTCTGGGATTTGGATATAATACACGGGCTGCCTTGATAACCCGGGGTCTGGCTGAGATGACCCGCTTGGGTTGCCGGATGGGGGCAAATGCTTTGACCTTTTCCGGTCTCTCTGGCTTAGGAGACCTAGTACTCACATGCACCAGTGATTTAAGCCGGAACCGATCCTTAGGGATAAGGTTGGGAAAAGGGGAAAGGTTGGAAGATATCTTGAATGGGACACGGGAAGTTATCGAGGGGGTTTCTACTACCAAATCTGCCTATCAACTCTCTCGGAAACTAAAGGTAGAGATGCCCATTACCCATCAGACCCATCTGGTGCTTTATAAGAATAAGTCACCAAAGACAGCGGTGAGTGAATTGATGAGTCGGAACTTGCGATATGAACTTGACCCTCCCTGTTGAAAAGAAGTGACCGTATAACTTCCTTCACAAAGGAGCTCTATGGCTTTCCGAGAAGGGGTATTTGTTGGAATTGATATTGGTTCAGTAAGTGCCAAGACCGTACTCTTAAATCAAAGAAAGGAGATCTTAGAGGAACACTACCAGAGAACACTCGGACAGCCTTTGAAGACTGCTCACGAAATCTTCTCCTCCCTCCTTTCACGTATTCCTCCTTCCCAGATTAGAGATCTGTCCTTTACCGGTACAGCAGGAAAGATTGTTGCCCAGATTTTAGGTCTCAGTTTTGAAAATGAAATTATCGCCCAATCCAAAGCAATTGAACTTCTCCACCCTCACGTGAAAACGGTAATTGAGATGGGTGGGGAGGACTCAAAATTGATCTTCCTGGAGTGGGATCATTCTCTTAAAAGGGTGCGAATTTTAGACTTCGCTATGAACTCTATCTGTGCTGCGGGGACCGGTTCTTTCCTCGATCAGCAGGCTCATCGTCTGGGGCTTTCCATTGAGGAATTTGGTCAGCTCGCGCTCAAATCAAAAAACCCTCCCCGTATTGCTGGGAGGTGTAGTGTTTTTGCCAAGACCGACATGATTCACCTGCAGCAATCTGCTACCCCGGATTATGACATTGTTTGTGGCTTGTGTTATGCGGTGGGGAGAAATTTCAAGAGTACTATTGGTAAAGGTAAGGTCTTTGTTAAACCTATTGCATTTCAGGGGGGAGTAGCAGCAAATGTGGGCATGAAAAGGGCATTCTCTGAGATCTTAGACTTGCAGGAAGGAGAACTGCTCATCCCCCACTTCTTTGCCTCTATGGGTGCCATCGGTGCCGTACTTCTCGCCTTAGAAAACCCCCATTTAAGAGGTTTTCGTTTTCCCAGTCTGAAACCTTTGGAGGACTATATCAATAGTCCTCATATGGATGGGAAGAGGATGAAACCTCTGGCACTCTCTTATGATAGAAATCCTAACCCCCATTCCTTCTTTTCTATAAAAAGAGGAGAGAGAGTCCCTGCTTATATGGGGGTGGATGTAGGCTCCATCAGCACGAATGTTGTGGTTATCGACGCAGAAAAGAGGATCCTCGCCAAGAGTTATCTCATGACCGCAGGCAGACCAATCGAAGCGATCAAACAGGGGCTCAAAGAGGTGGGGGAAGAGGTGGAAACGTTCGTAGAGATCGTAGGGGTTGGTACCACTGGTTCAGGACGTTACTTAACCGGCGACTTTATCGGGGCAGATATCGTAAAGAACGAAATCACTGCCCAGGCCACTGCTGCCATCCATATCAATCCTCACGTTGATACGATCTTTGAGATAGGCGGACAGGACTCAAAGTATATCAGCCTGAAGAACGGCGCGATCATTGACTTTGAGATGAACAAGGTATGCGCTGCCGGTACAGGCTCCTTTCTGGAGGAACAGGCTGAAAAACTTGGGATTTCCATTAAAGACGAGTTTGGTAAAATGGCCCTCTCAGCTGGGAATCCGGTCCCCTTAGGAGAAAGATGTACCGTATTTATGGAGTCTGATTTAGTTCACTATCAACAGAAAGGGGCGAGCAAGGAGAATCTGGTGGCAGGACTGTCCTACTCCATTGTCCTCAACTATTTGAACAAGGTGGTAGGAGATCGCCGGGTTGGTGAAAATATCTTCTTTCAGGGAGGGACAGCCTATAATTTAGGCGTTGTCTCTGCCTTTGAAAAGGTCCTTGAGAAAAGGATTACCGTACCGGATAATCACGAGGTAACTGGTGCCTTGGGAGCAGCAATCCTCGCTCTCGAAAATAGCAATGGTTATGCGAGCACATTCAAAGGATTTGATCTAAGTAAAAAGGAATATGAGCTTACCTCCTTTGAGTGTTCTGGGTGCCCGAACCTCTGTGAAATTAATCGTCTCAAGGTCAAGGGAGAGGAGCCACTTTTTTATGGAGGTCGGTGTGAACGGTATGAAGTGAAGTGCAAGCAAGGGGGGAAGGTGACCACCCCTGATCTCTTTAAGGAAAGGGAGGAACTGCTTAACCGCCCTTACCTATCCCATACACAGCGAGAAAATTCACCACTCATCGGCATTCCCCGAACCCTCCTCTTCTATGAGCTTCTCCCCTTCTTTCGTACGTTTCTGACCAGTTTGGGATTTAAGGTAATGCTTTCGGATGTGACTCACAAAGGGATTATCCATCAGGGGGTGGAAAGTGTTGTAGCTGAAGCCTGTTTTCCCATTAAGGTTGCCCATGGTCACATCCTTGATCTCCTTAAGAAAGGTGTTACGACCATCTTCCTCCCCAGTATCATTACTATGGGGAAGCTTCATCCTGAGGTAAAGGAGAGTTGTGTGTGCCCCTATGTCCAGTCCTTACCGTATGTCGTTCAATCCAGTATTGACTTTACTTCTCAGGTTAGATTGATGAGGCCAATCCTCCATTTCGGTGAAACGAGAGAAAGGATAACAAGGGAACTTATCGCTTGGGCACAAGAATTTGGTTGTACCTCAAAGGAGATAAAGGATGCGGTCAATTCCGCGTTCGAGGTTCAGGATGCATTCACTGGCGCACTTAAAAAGAGGGGAGAAGAGATCCTGAATCAATGGAGAGGAAAATTACCTATCTTGGTGATTGTGAGTCGTCCCTATAATGGCTGCGATCCAGGCCTTAATCTCAATCTTCACCAGAAGCTGAGCAACTTGGGTGCCCTCCCTATTCCCTTAGACTTCCTGCCTTTAGAGAATAAACACATGGTTGGGGAGTGGAATGGCATGTACTGGAGATACGGTCAGAAGATTTTAAGCGCTGCAGAGTTCTTGAGGAAGAATACTGACCTTTATGCCATCTACCTTACCAACTTTGGTTGTGGTCCGGATTCCTTTATTACCCACTTTTTCAAGCAGCATCTTAAAGGGAAGCCTTTCCTTACCATCGAGATTGATGAACATAGCGCAGATGTAGGCGTGCTCACGCGGGTAGAGGCCTTTTTGGATAGTCTTAAGAATCTCCGTGAAGTTGCTGCTCCCCTTGCGCACAAAAGACCTCTGCACCGCAATCTCCTTGAGAGGAGATGTGTGTATCTTCCCAATATGTCTGACCACGCTTATGCCCTATCTGCCTCCTTTGAGGCGTGCGGGGTAACTTCCACAGTACTCCCAGAATCCGATGAAGAAACCCTGAAATGGGGCAGGGCATACACTTCGGGAAGAGAATGCTACCCCTGCATCTTAACCACCGGGGATATGATCAAAATGGTCAAGCAACCAGATTTTCATCCCGAGAAAGCCGCTTTCTTTATGCCTTCTGGGATGGGGCCCTGTCGCTTCGGTCAGTATCATAACTTTCACAGGATGGTTTTGGATGAACTCGGCTACCCGGAGGTTTCCATCTTTGCCCCAATCCAGGACGAAAACCTCTATGATCAACTGGGAGAGGTCGGAAATCGGTTTACCCGCCTGGCTTGGCAAGGTGTGATCGCAATTGATCTCTTACAAAAAAAGGTGAGAGCGATTAGACCCTATGAAAAGGTGAAGGGTGAGACTGACGGGGTGTATCAATACTATCTCCATGAGGTCTGCCAGGCGATTAAAAGAGGGGAGGATTTTAGAAGTATCTTGATAAGGGGTAAAAAAGATTTTGACTCAATTGATACGGAAAGGTGTCAGAGGAGACCCATAGTCGGAGTAGTAGGAGAGATCTATATTAGATCCAATCGATTTTCTAATGAGAATATAGTGAGAAGCATTGAAAATCTTGGGGGAGAGGTCTGGCTCCCACCAGTTTCCGAATGGATTCTTTACACCAACTTCACTGCTAAAAAACGAAGTCTCGAGAAAAAGAATCTCCGGAGCCTGATAAAAAATTTCTTGACCGATCGGATGGAAAAAGGCTATGCACATCGGATGGAGAAGATATTTAAGGCTAAAGAGCTTTCAATGGAAGAAATCCTCAATAAGGCCTCACCTTATCTCCACTTTTCTTTTGAAGGGGAGGCTATTTTGAGCATTGGGAAGGCAGTTGACTTCGCTCAAAAAGGGGCTTGTGGGATCGTAAATGTTATGCCCTTTACGTGTATGCCAGGAACCGTTGTCAATGCCCTCTTAAAAAGGTGTCGTGAGGACCTCTCTCATATTCCTGTTCTCACCCTCTCCTATGATGGTCAGAAGCAGAGCAATATTCACACCCGTTTAGAGGCCTTCCTGTATCAAGTCCTCCAATATGCGGAGATGAGTTGCAAGTAAAAAGGAATATTATCTTCCAGTATTTATTTGCTGAACTCTTAAGCCCCTTTGTCTTAGGGATTTGCGTCTTTACCTTCATCTTCTTGATGAACCGGATCTTAAAATTGACCGAAATGGTGGTAAACAAAGGGGTTGGATTGTTTCTGGTTTTAAAGCTTCTTGCTTATACCCTTCCCTCCTTTCTGGTTTTTACCATTCCCATGGCAGTACTCTTAGCAGTGATATCAGCCTTAGGAAGGCTTTCCACGGATGGAGAGATCGTCCCTCTCAAGGCCTCTGGTATTAGCCTCTATCAACTCACCCCACCCTTCATCCTCTTCTCTTTTATCACCTACCTTATCACTGCCTATCTAACGCTCTACGCCCTGCCTTGGTCAACCAACTCCTTCCAGAGTCTCCTCTTTACACTTGCACGGACCTGTTCCGAAAAAGTCCTGAGGGAAAAGACCTTTAATGATGACTTTGAGGGATTGGTGATTTATGCAGAAGATATTGTGACCGGGGAAAGAAAGATGAAAAAGGTCCTTATCTCGGATCGCAGAGAGAAAGAAACCTCTAATACTATTGTTGCACAGGAGGGCTACATCATCACTGACCCGGATTCAAACCTCGTAGATCTAAAGCTCATCAATGGGACAATCCACCGCATCGGGAAGAATCTCAAGACCTATCAAATGGTCAACTTTCAGTCTTACGACATTACACTCGATCTGGCTTTAGGCAGTAAAAACCAACGGGTTAAGAAGTATGGAGAGATGGATTTAGGAGAACTCAGAGAAAAGCTTAAGGAATTGAGACAAGAGAAAAAAGATACTACCTCTGTGTCCATGGAGATCAACAAGAAATTCTCTCTCCCATTCGCCTGCTTTGTCTTTGGTATTATCGGGATCCCTTTGGGTATTCAGCCCAGAAAGTCCGCACGGTCATATAGTCTTATCTTAAGTCTTGGGGTCTTCCTTTTATATTATATTCTGATAAGTATTGGGGAGGTATTGGTAAAAGGTGGTTTGATGCCTGTCCTCTTTGGAGCCTGGCTGCCTAATTTTGCATTGATCTCTTTAGGTATCTACCTTCTTATCAAGGCAGCTCACGAGTCACCCATTAAAGTCATAGCCTGGTTAGGAGAGATCCTGGATCGGCTACTCCAATTTTTCCGAGAGACGATCGTGAAAGGCTGACAAGAGGGATGTTAATCCTTTCTCGCTATATCATAAGAGAGTTCCTGAAGCTCTATGCCCTGGCCTTGGGGAGTTTCTGGGGAATCTATCTGGTTGTGGACCTCTTTGAAAAGTTAGATCAGTTTATCAAATATAATGCCTCCGTCTCCCTTATCATTGCCCTTTTTCTCTATAAGATCCCTCTTATCCTTTTACAGGTTAATCCTGGGGCAGTTCTTCTCGCCACCTTCCTCTCACTTGCCCTCAAGGCAAGACATAACGAGATCATTGCATTGAAGGCAGGTGGAATAGGGACCCATCAGTTCTTTCGGCCCCTGATAGCCTGCTCACTGGTGATCTGGGTATTATTGCTTGCCAATCAAGAATTTCTTATTCCAATAACCTATCAAAGGGCGAAGTTCCTCGAGAATATTAAGATGAAGAAAAAGGAAGAGACCCATTTTTTTAAACAGAAACGATTCTGGTATAAGAGTAGCTCACAGATCTACAATATCAGCCTCTTTGATCCAAAGACCAATACCTTGAAAGGGATTACCATCTACTCTTTTTCACCCGGCTTCTACCTGGAAAAGAGGATTGATGCGGTAGAGGCAAAGTGGACAGGAGAAGAATGGCAGTTTAGGAATGTGATAATCCGGGAGTTTAATGCTGACGGGTCAGTTCGAGCAGTCACGGAAGAAGGAAATGAAAGGACTGCCTGGATAAAAGAAAAACCTGAAGACTTTAAGCTGGCTAAAAAAGAAAGCGATGAGATGGGCTATTGGGAGCTTAAAGAGTATATCCAAAAGATAAAAGAGGACGGCTATGATACTACTTCCTATCTTACCGACCTCCACGCCAAGATTTCCTTTCCGTTTGTGGTTGTGGTAATGGCATTTTTAGGGATACCTTTTGCTCTCAGGGTGGGGAGGAGCGGAAATGTAGCGGTGGGGATAACAGCGAGTATGGCAATCGGTTTTGTCTACTGGCTTTTTTTCTCCTTCAGCATTTCTCTGGGGAAAGGCGGTTTGCTACCCCCCCTCATTGCTGCCTGGTCAGCTAATCTCGTCTTTGGGGCCTTAGGTATCCTCATCCTGCTTCAACAAAGGGAATAGGGCTTAAGTCCCCATCTCCCATGAGGATAAATATTTCTTCTGCTCATCGGTCAAGGTGTCTATCTTTAGCCCCATTGACTCCAACTTAAGGCGGGCAATTAGCCGGTCAATCTCCAAAGGAACCCGATGTACCTTCTTCTCCATGGCTCGGCCATTCTTAAACAGATATTCTACCGAGAGGGCTTGATTGGCAAAACTCATGTCCATGACACTGGAGGGGTGCCCTTCAGCTGCAGAAAGGTTAATCAGCCTCCCCTCTCCTAATACATTGATCCTTCGCCCATTTATGAGGGTATGTTCTTCAACAAATTCCCTCATTTTCCTCTTACCCCTGGTGATCTCTTCTAATCCCTTAAGATCCAACTCTACATTAAAATGGCCTGAGTTTGCCACAATTGCGCCATCTTTCATCAATAAGAAGTCTTCCTTCCCGATTACCTGTATATCTCCGGTCAGGGTGCAGAAGAAATCGCCAATCCTGGCTGCCTCAGCTATAGGCATAACCCGGTAACCATCCATGGCTGACTCAAGCGCCCTTATCGGGTCCACCTCGGTAATCACCACATTGGCCCCCATCCCTTCTGCTCGCATTGCCACCCCTCTTCCACACCATCCATAACCGCACACTACAAAGATACTTCCAGCCAGCAGCCGATTGGTAGCTCTAATTATCCCATCTATAGTGCTCTGACCAGTTCCATATCTATTGTCAAAGAGGTGTTTGGTATCAGCATCGTTCACCGCGATCACGGGGAATTTAAGCACTCCCTTGCTGGCCATACTCTTTAACCTGATTACACCTGTGGTGGTTTCTTCTGTACTTCCAATAATGTGAGAAGCCATCTCAGCCCGACTGGAATGAAGGGTAGAGATAAGGTCAGCACCGTCATCCATGGTAATCATAGGGCCAAAGGAAATAGCAGCATTGATATGGTCATAGTAGGTTTTGCTATCCTCACCTTTAATAGCAAAAACAGGCACTTTAAAAAACTTGACCAGTGCAGCGGCTACATTGTCCTGCGTGCTTAAGGGATTGGATGCACACGCTGCCACTTCGGCTCCTCCAGAAAGAAGGGTATCCACAAGATTCCCTGTCTCGGTAGTAACATGAAGGCAGGCAGCTACCTTCAAACCAGCAAGTGGCTTTTCCTTTCGAAATCTCTCTTTGATTAAATTCAAAACTGGCATGCTAAAGCTTGCCCACTCGATCCGGAGTTTTCCTTCCTCTGCCAAATCTAATGATTTGATATGATAGTCCATAGGTGCTCCTTTTAGATCCCTGCCGCCTTTTTTAATGTATCCACCATGTCGGTTTTTTCCCAAGTGAAATCTGGATCATTCCTTCCAAAGTGGCCATAAGCAGCAGTCTTCTTGTAAATGGGACGGAGGAGATTTAGCTTCTTGATCATCTGGGTAGGCCTCAAATCAAAATGTTCCAAAACAATCTTGGCGATCTGATCGGAAGGTATTTTCCCCGTGCGATAGGCATTGATCATTACCGATACCGGTTGAGCTACCCCGATGGCATAGGATATCTGAACCTCACACTTTTTGGCCAACTCAGCCGCCACAATATTTTTAGCAATGTAGCGGGCCATATACGAAGCTGAGCGATCTACCTTGGAAGGGTCTTTTCCCGAGAAGCTCCCACCACCATGGCCGCCCTGTCCACCATAGGTATCAGCAATGATCTTTCTTCCGGTAAGGCCGCAGTCTCCTCTGGGCCCCCCAATCACAAATCTCCCTGTGGCATTGATGAAGTACTTGGTCTTGCTGTCCAGAAGCTTATTCGGTATTACCTTCTTTATCACTTCTTCGATAATCCCTTCTTTCAAGGTAGAATAGCTGACCTCAGGGATATGCTGGGCTGCAATTATAATGGCATCTACCCTTATCGGTCTATCATTATGGTATTCGATGGTTACCTGGGACTTCCCGTCAGGGCATAAGAAATTCAGAATCTTCTTCTTCCTCGCCTCAGCAAGCCTCTGGGTCAAACGATGGGCAAGGATGATGGGTATAGGCATAAGTTCTTCTGTTTCACTGCAGGCATAACCGAACATCAGACCCTGGTCCCCTGCTCCCTGCTCATGCTCTTCACTCTCATTTACCCCAAGGGCAATGTCCGGAGACTGCTCGTCAATAGAGGTGATCACTGCACAGGTCTCCCAGTCAAAGCCCATGGCGGAGTCGTTATACCCAATCTCTTTAATAGTCTCACGGACAATCTTCGGTATGTGGACGTAACAGGAGGTGGTTATCTCACCAGCCACTACGGCGAGGCCTGTGGTAACCATAGTTTCACAGGCAACCCTTCCTTTGGGATCCTCAGAGATGATTGCATCCAACACCGCATCAGAGATCTGATCGGCAATCTTATCCGGGTGTCCTTCAGTCACCGATTCTGACGTGAACAAAAAACTGGTCATTGGCATATAGGTGTATCCTCCTTATTGTTTCAGTTTCTAGGTAAAATAGTCACGCACAATCATTTCCTTGATACCCAAGGAAAATCTTTCAATAAATCACACCATATAATTGATACCTCCTTAAAATTCAATCATTATTTTTCTCTGTGTCAAGGCAAAGTAGAAATGTCCTGTTTTCGGCAAAGTAGAAATGTCCGGTTATGACGTTGTAGCCTCCATCGGTTTCTTTTGCTCTCCCCGCATGCTGTAGAAGAACTGTCGATTAGCTTTGTG
>Ga0315289_10016002_pt1 | contig 10386 bp, 10 predicted proteins | sample YL17G11_40_MG_FD_203452 | JGI IMG/M metagenome (GOLD analysis project Ga0315289, IMG submission 203452) | Sediment microbial communities from Yellowstone Lake, YNP, Wyoming, USA - YL17G11_40 | ecosystem: Environmental > Aquatic > Freshwater > Lake > Sediment | place: USA: Wyoming | collected...
TCCCGCGCATGGAAGCGGTCACCCCCCGGGCGGCGTCCCAGAGCCGGGTTTCCTGGATGACTTTGTCTCCCTGGTCCAGGAGGGCGGTCTGTCTGCGGATCTCGTAATCCAGCGCTTTCTGGACGTTGCGGAAGGAGTTCATGTTCTTCAGCTCGGTCTTGACCCCGAAAGCCTTCTGCCCCTTGGGGCGAAGGGAAATGTTGGCGTCGCAGCGGAAGCTCCCCTCCTCCATGTTCCCGTCGCAGATGTCCAGGAACATGAGGATGGCCCGGAGCTTCCTCAGGTAGGCCCCGGCTTCTTCCGGGGACTGGAGCTCCGGGGCGCTGACAATTTCAATGAGGGGGACGCCCGTACGGTTGAAATCCACGTAGCTGGATGCGCCCCGGTCCGAAGAAAGGTCGTGGAGGAGTTTGCCGGCGTCTTCTTCCATGTGAATCCGGATGAGCCCGATCCGCCTCTTCTGCCCTTCAAGTTGGATCTCCACGTGGCCGTCTGTCGACAGGGGAAGTTCATACTGGGAAATCTGGTACCCCTTGGGAAGGTCCGGGTAAAAATAATTCTTCCGGGCGAACTGGCTGTAGGGGGCGATCCTGCATTGCGTGGCCAGCGCGGCGCGCACCGTGAATTCGACGACCTTTTGGTTCAGGACCGGGAGGCTTCCCGGCAATCCGGTGCAGACCGGGCAGGTATGGGTGTTGGCTTCCGCCCCGAAGAGGGTGGAACAGCCGCAGAAAATTTTGCTTCGGGTCAGAAGCTGGGCGTGAACTTCCAGGCCGATGACCGGTTCATATTCCATGGGGCACTCCAATCACAGTTTGGGCTTTCGCAGATGGTGGTCGGTGTTTTTTTCAAAGGCGTGGGCCACCCGGAGGACCTTCTCTTCCTGAAACAGGTTTCCCAGAATCTGAAGGCCGATGGGCAGACCTTCCCTGCTGAACCCGCAGGGCAGGGAGAGTCCCGGCAGCCCGGCCAGGTTGCAGGGGATGGTGAAGATGTCCGAAAGATACATCTGCAGGGGATCATCTACCTTTTCCCCGATTTTAAAAGCGGGCGTGGGAGCCGTGGGCAGAACGATGGCATCGCATTTCTCGAAGGCTTTCTCGAAGTCCTGGCGGATGAGCGTCCGGACCCGCGAGGCTTTCAAATAATAGGCATCGTAATATCCGGCGGAAAGGGCGTAGGTGCCCAGCATGATCCGCCGTTTCACTTCCGCCCCGAATCCCTGCCCGCGCGTTTCCTGGTACATGTCCAGAAGATCCTGCGCTCCTTTGGCCCGAAAGCCGTATTTCACCCCGTCATAACGGGCCAGGTTGGAACTGGCCTCGCAGGGGGCGATGATGTAGTAGACCGCCAGCGCATACGCACTATGGGGAAGGGAGACTTCCACGGTCTTGGCGCCCAATTTTTTCAAGACCTCGATGGCTTCTTGGACCGATTTCGTCACTTGGGGGTCGATGCCTTGGCCGGAGGTCTCCCGGGGAACTCCCAGGACCATCCCCCGCACATCGTCCACCAGAGCGCGGGTGTAGTCCGGAACCGGCAGATCGACGGACGTGGAATCCCGGGGTTCATGCCCGCAGATGGCGTTCAACACCAGTGCCGTATCCCGGACATCCTTGCTGAAGGGGCCGATCTGGTCCAGGGAAGAGGCAAAGGCCACCAAGCCGTAACGGGAGACCCTTCCGTAGGTAGGTTTCATGCCCACGACGCCGCAACAGGCGGCAGGCTGGCGGATGGATCCCCCCGTGTCGGACCCAAGGGAGGCGATGCATTCATCAGCCGCCACGGCAGCCGCTGAACCCCCGCTGGACCCCCCGGGGATCCTCTCCCGGTCCCAGGGGTTCCGGCTGGGACCGAAATATGAATTTTCCGTGGAGGACCCCATGGCGAACTCATCCATGTTGGTCTTTCCAACAAAAACGGCCCCTGCGTCCCTGAGCTTTTCCGTTACCGTGGCATCGTAAGGGGGGATGAAATTGCCCAGGATATGGGACCCGCAGGTGGTCCGCAAGCCGCGGGTGCAGATGACGTCTTTGAGCGCCAGGGGGATGCCGGTGAGCTGTCCCGCGTCTCCCTTCTGGATGCGGGCGTCCGCGGCGGCAGCCTGTTCCAGGGCCATCTCCGGGGTCAGGGTGATGAAGGCATGAATGCGCCCCTCCACCTCCTCGATCCGCTTCAGGACGGATTCAGTAAGCTCCCGCGAGGTAATTTCCTTGGACGAGAGCAGCCCGTGAAGCTGGTGGGCGGTCATCTCATATAGTTTCATGTTGGCACCATCCAATTGCGCCCTGAACCACGTAGGGTTCAGGGCTGCCCTGCACTCCATGTAGTGCAGGGCGGATTGCGGAATGGAGGACTAACCCAATTTGACAAGATCGTTCTGGGTTGGGCAATCCAGAATTGGAATTTGATAGGCTGATTCTACCCACCCAGACAGGGTCATCGATCTTACCTCCGGCCTTCGTTTCTGATTTTGATCCATTAAGCATTGTCCTTAACCTCAACCTTATCCTTACCTTATATTCATGAAGTTGGGCATTAGGGCGGTTTACTCAATAATCTTGGGAACGCGGAAGAATCCGCGGTCGCCGTCCGGAGCGTTGCTCAGGGAGAGATCCTGGGGGTTGGAGGAAAGAACCTGGTCTTCCCGGAATACGTTCTTCCGGGCGACGGCATGAAAGGTGGGTTCAACCTGGGTGGTATCCAGCTCTTTGAGCGTATCCATGTACTCCAGGATGCTGTTCAACTGAGTGGTAAAGCGTTCCTTTTCCGCTTCGCTGAACTTCAGCCGGGCCAGGAGGGCCACATGCTCGACTTCCTGCCTGGTAATTTTCATTCTTGACTCCCCAGAAAAGCATATTTGCAAAATGGTAACACAGGGGATACCCTTTTTCAAGGTTCGCTCCAATGCCGAATGCGGAATCGGGAGTGCGGAATAGGAAGCTGGGGGAAAAGGAAATATCCTGCATTTCGAATTCCGAATTTGAATTTTGGCCTTGACAGGGCGGAAAAAGCTTATTTATATTCATACTTACTTTTCGTCGGGGAAAAAAGGAATGTCCGCATTTCCCTATCGGCTGGGAGTTCATGTTTCCATCGCGGGGGGGATTGAAAAAGCGGTCGACCGGGCCCGGGAGTTGGGATGCTCCGCCATGCAGGTCTTCTCCCGCAATCCCCGGGGGTGGCAGGCATCGCCTTTTCCCCTTCCCCTGGCCCGGGCATTCCGGGAGAAGGTAAAACAAAGCAACATTGACCCGGTTGTGGTTCATGCTCCTTACCTTCTCAACCTGGCTTCGGGAGACCGGGAGCTTCACCGCAAGTCGGCAAAGGAGCTGTCCGAGGACCTGAAACGGGCAGAACAATTGGGGGCCCGGTATGTGGTGACTCATCTGGGAAGCGCCGGGGAACGGAGGCCCGGCACGGGCCGAAATCGGGTGGTTCAGGCGCTCCAAAAGATACTGGAGCGGGGTTTCGCGGGTACCTTGCTTCTGGAGAACAGCGCCGGGGGCGGGAATAGGGTCGGCGCTTCCTTCGAAGAGGTCGCGCAAATCATGGAAGGAGCGGGGGATGATCCCCGGATCGGCTTTTGCTTCGATTCCTGCCACGGATACGCGGCGGGGTATGATTTCCGTTCCCCCGAGCAGGGCCGGACGCTGGTAAAGGAACTGGACCGAACCATCGGGCTGGGTCGGTTGAAGGTTTTGCATTTGAATGACTGCGCGGGCACCCTGGGGTCTCACCGCGACCGTCACCAGCATATTGGGGAGGGTGAGATCGGGCTCCGTGGATTCAGAAGCCTGCTCGGCCAGGGGCCCCTGAGGAAAATTGTCATGATTCTGGAAACCCCCAAGGAAAGGCCTGGAGACGACCGGAAAAATCTTTTTTGCATCCGGGCTCTATTCAAATCCGGCGAGGCCCGGGAGCGGGAAGGTGCCCCTTCCACCCATCCAGAAGGGAAGGGCTGAAATCCCTCGCGGGGAAAGAAGAACCCATGGAAGAAGAAAAGACAGGCGAGATCAAACTGCCAGATGTCGACTCCGGCTTTTTCATCCAGGAGGCCGAGAGTCTGAGGCTCCAGGCAAGGTACGATGAGGCCATCCAAACCTGCAAGGACGGCCTGAAGAAGATGCCCGACGCTATCCGCGGCCGGCTGCTCCTGGGAAGGTGCTACCTGGAAACAGGAAGGATCGCGGAGGCCCGGAAAGAACTGGAAAGAGTGGCCCGGGTGGTGGAGGAATGCCTTCCCGTCTACAAGCTGCTCAGCCATGTGTACCTTGAAGAGAAGGATGTGGAAAAAGCGCTTGAAGTTTTGCGCAAGACCCTGTATTTCCCAGGGGCCGAAGAAGGGCCCCCGAAAAAAGTGACTCCTTTGGAGATGGACCTCCTCCACCGCGGGACCCGTCCCCCTTTCGCCACCCCCCCTGTTTTTCAGAAACCGACTCACCCGCCGCAGACGCCGGTGACGGCAGAAAAAAAGCCCGTGGAGGAGGAAGAAAAAGCGGTTAAACCGGCGATTCCCACGGATACCCTGGCCGAAATTTACCTCAAGCAGGGCCACCCGGACCGGGCCCTGGAGGTTTACCAGGATATTCTCGCCAAAGATCCGCATAACGCCATGGTGAAAGAAAAATACGAATCCTTGAAAAATCGGATCAGCCGGGACCAGAAGACGGAATCCAGGCAGAAAGTCCAGGAGAAGCTGGAAAAGTGGCTGGGGGTCGTTTCTTCAAAAGCCTAACTGCGGGGATGGGACCCCGAAAGATTTTTGGAAGAGAGTTTGGGAAAAGAGCAAAAGCAGCAAAATGAGGGAGCCGCAAATGACCAAGAAGGGGAGGGGAGGAGGATTTACGGGTTGAATTTTGCTCAGAAACACCTTACCTCTCTTCTTCGGCGAATGAGCCTCGACGCCGTTCTTTTCTGGAGTCTGGAAAACATCCGGTATCTGTGCGGGTTCACCGGAAGTGACGGAGCGCTGATCTATGCCGACGAGGAGCGGATCTTTCTGTCCGATTCCCGGTATGAGGAGCAGGCCAGGGGCGAGGTCAGGGGAGCGGTCTTCCGGAAGTATAAAAAAAAGATTGAGGGAATCGTCCAGGGCCTCCGATCCTTAGGGGTGAGGCGGCTCGGGTTTGAGGCCTCGGCTTTAAGTTGGGAAAGCTATCAAAGGCTGAAAGAGCGCCTGCCCCGGGTCAACCTGGTCCCCCTGGCGGGGGAGATGGCCCTCCTCCGGGCCCGCAAGGAGCCGGAAGAGGTGGAGAAGATTCGCCGGGCCATCGGGATCGCCTCCGAGAGTTTTCGGGATACCCTGCCCCGGCTGAAGCCCGGAGTGCGGGAGAAAACGGTGGGAGACTTCCTGGAATTCCGGATGAAGCGCCGGGGAGGGGAGTCTTCTTCTTTCCCCATCATCGTCGCCTCGGGGGCCCGCGCGGCCCTTCCCCACGGGAATGCATCAGCCAAGGGGATTGAAAATAATGAGATGGTGGTAATCGATTTCGGAGCCCGCCATGAGGGGTATCATTCCGACGAGACCAAGACCGTGGTTCTGGGGAAACCGGAATCCCGGCAGAAAAAAATCTATGATCTTGTCCGGAAGGCCCAGGAAAGGGCGATCCGGGCGGTCCGGCCCGGGGAGAGCGTCCGCCGGATCGACAACGCTGCCCGGGAAATCATCGCCCGGGCGGGATACGGGAAATTTTTCGGACACGGGACCGGGCACGGAATCGGCCTGGCCGTCCACGAAGCCCCCACCATTTCCCCGCGAGGCTCCGGAGTGGTTAAGGAGGGGATGGTCTTCAGCATCGAGCCGGGTATTTATCTTCCCGGGTGGGGGGGAGTTCGCCTGGAAGACCTGGTCCTCGTTACCGCGCGGGGTTGCGAGGTTCTGACCTATCTTTCGAAGGATTTGGAGGATAACATTATCTAGGGTGTAGGGTACAGGGCGCAGGGTGCAGGGCAAAAGAAACATCCTTTTCGCCTTGGGCCATGAGCCTTGAGCCCTCCGCCGCATTTCTTTATCGAGGTGTTTCTTATGTACACGACGAGTGATTTTCGAAAAGGCCTGAAGGTTGAAATCGAGGGGGCGCCCTTCGTCATCGTCGACTTCCAGCATGTGAAGCCGGGAAAGGGGGGGGCGTTTGTCCGCACCCGGCTGAAGAGCCTGGTGAGCGGCAATGTCCTCGACATGACCTTCCGTTCCGCGGATAAGGTGGACAAACCGGACCTGGAAGAAAGGGATATGCAGTTCCTCTACGAAACCAACGGCGAGTTCCACTTCATGGACACGGGCAACTACGAACAGCTCTTCCTGACCGCCGATCAGATGGGCGAGAGCAAGGATTTCCTGAAAGAAAACCTGGTCATCAAAGTCGTCTTCCACAACAAGCGTCCCATCGGGGTCGAGGTTCCCATGTTTGTGGAGCTGAAAGTGGTCCAGACCGAGCCCGGGGTCCGGGGAGACACGGCGACGGGAGCCACAAAAGCCGCCACGCTGGAGTCCGGAGCGGCCATCCAGGTCCCGCTTTTCGTCGAAGAGGGGAATGTCCTTCGGATCGACACCCGTACCCGTGAATACATCACCCGGGTCAAATAGGGATCTACCCCTTGGGGGGTTCGATTTTCAAAAGATTGGCATTGGCGAAAAGGAGGCAGGCATGGAATATCCGGATGATCTCTATTACAACCGCGACCATCTCTGGGTCCGGGTGCAGGGAAGTCGGGGAACCGTGGGGGTGACGGATTACGCCCAGCGGGAGATGGGGGAGGTTCTCTTCGTGGACCTTCCCGAAGAGGGCGCCCAGTTGGAGAAGAATGACACCTTCGGGTCCCTCGAATCCTCCAAGACGGTGGCCGAGCTTCACTGCCCCATCAGCGGGGAGATCGTATCGATCAACAAAGACCTGGAGGAGGAGCCGTCCCTGGTCAACGACGACCCTTACGGAAACGGGTGGCTGATCAAGGTGGAGTTCGATGACCCCAACGAGCTGGAGGAGATGATCAATGCCGCCGATTACGAGGAATTTCTGGAGCAGAAGGAAGATGAGGACAAAGAGGAATAGACGACGAATTTCTTGACAAAACCAGGGAAGGTTGCTAGAACCGGAATAGAAGAAGAAGCTGGGAAAAACAGCGACCCTCGGAGGTGGGAATGAAAATAATCGAACAAGCCCTAAAGAAAGGGCAGAAATCGCTTTCCGAATATGATTCCAAACGAGTCCTGAAGTCGTACGGGTTTCCGGTGGTGAAGGAAAAGCTGGTGGACAGCCGAGCCGCGGCGGTCAAAGCGGCCAAGGAAATCGGCCTCCCCGTGGTTCTTAAAGCCTGTTCCGCAGGCATCGCCCATAAGACGGAAAAAAAACTGATCGAAGTGGACCTGAGGACCCTCAAGGAAGTGGAGCGGGCCTACGAAGGGATCGTGAAGCGGGTGGGGAACGCTCCCCTGGACGGAATCCTGGTTCAGCAGATGATCAAGGGGTCCCGGGAGCTGGTCATCGGGATGATCCGGGACGCCCAGTTCGGGCCTTGCGTCATGTTCGGGCTGGGAGGAATTTTTACCGAAGTCCTCAAAGACGTCTCCTTTCGGATCGCCCCGCTGGAAAAACGGGATGCCCTGGAAATGGCCGAGGAGATCAAGGGATCCCCGATCCTGGGGGTCTTCCGGGGAATGCCCGCCGTCGATATGGAGCTTCTGTCCGCCTTGCTGATCAACGCCGGAAAACTGGGATTGGAAAATGACGCCATAAAAGAAGTGGACGCCAACCCCCTGATCATTTCGGGAAACAAGCCCGTCGTGGTCGATGCCCTGGTGGTACTCGAGGGCGGGACCAAGCCGTAATCCGGGGGGAAGGAAATGCCCAGCACTGAGGAATTAGTCAACGATGCCCTCTCCGGGTCGGTCCGGGCTCTGGCCAAACTGATCACCCTGGTGGAAAACGAGATGCCCGAGGCCCTGGAGGCCCTGCGGCGGCTTTATCCAAAAACCGGAAAGGCCTTCATTATTGGGATCACGGGCCCTCCGGGTTCGGGCAAGAGCACCCTCACCGACAAGATCACCAAGGAACTCCGCAAGAAAGATTTTACCGTGGGGATCATCGCCGTGGATCCCACCAGCCCCTTTACCGGGGGGGCTCTCCTGGGGGACCGTCTGCGGATGCAGGACATTACCAGCGATGAAGGGGTCTTCGTACGGTCCATGGCCACCCGGGGGACGCTGGGGGGGCTCACCAAAGCCACCGCGGATACGATCAAAATCCTGGATGCCTTCGGCAAGGATTTTATCATCATTGAAACCGTGGGGGTGGGGCAGGATGAGGTGGACATCGTCAAGACCGCCGATACCACGATCCTGATCTCCGTGCCCGGACTGGGGGATGACATCCAGGCCCTGAAAGCGGGGATCATGGAGATTGGCGACATCTTCGTGGTCAACAAGGCAGACCGGGAGGGGGCGGACCGGCTGGTGACCGAACTGAGCCTCATGCTGGATCTGAGCCCCGCCAAAAGCGCCTGGCGGCCCCCCATCCTCAAAACGGTGGGGACCCTGGGCGAGGGAATTTCGGAACTGGCGGAAAAGATCCTGGCTCACCGGAAATTTCTGGAAGAAGGAGAAGGGCTGATCAAAAAGCGGAACACCCGGGCCCGGGAGGAGATCATCAACCTCATTGAAAAGGAGATCTCCAAGTACATCCACAAAATGCTGAAATACGATGTGGCCTTCGATGAGGTAATCGAAAAGGTGGTGGCCCGGGAAAAAGACCCCTATTCCTACGCCCAGACGGTGACCGAACCTTTTGCCAGGTATTATCAGATTTACAAAGTCGATAAGGCCAAAATGTAGGGGCGGCCCCCTGTGGCCGCCCGATTCATGGGCAACCACGGGGGGTTGCCCCTACCCTATTATTCCTTTATTTTCCCCAGAATCTCGTTGGCAATAATCTCCTTCATGATCTCGTCCGTTCCCCCGCCGATGCGACTCAGGCGGATGTCCCGCCAGTATCTCTGCACCGGGTATTCCATCATGTAACCGTAACCGCCGTGAATCTGCAGGGCGGCGTCCGCCACCCGGGCGGCCATCTGGGCGGAGAATAACTTGGCCATGGAGATCTCCTTCACCGGGTACTCCCCCTGCTGGAATTGCCAGGCGCAGTAATAGATGAGATGCCGAGCCGCTTCGATCTCCGTGGTCATGTCGGCGAGGCGATGCCGGGTCACCTGGAAGTGGGCTAGGGGTTTGCCGAATTGAACCCTCTCCTGGGCATACTTGAGGGCCAGCTCATAGGCCATCTGGGCCCGGGAAACGGCGTTGGCCGCGCCCATGATCCGCTCTCCCTGCAGTTCCCACATGATGTGGTGGAATCCTTTGCCCTCTTCCCCCAGAAGGGCATCGGCCGGAACCCGGCAGTCCTCGAAGAGGAGTTCAGCGGTGTCCGAAGACCGCATCCCTAATTTCTCCAGTTTTCGGGTAACCGTAAAACCGGGCGTGCCCTTGTCCACGAGGAACAGGGAGAACCCCTTGTACCCTTTCTTTTCCCCCGTTCGGGCCACCAGGGTAATGAAATCGGCCCGAACCCCGTTGGTGATGAAGATCTTCCGGCCGTTGATGACCCAGTGGTCCCCGTCCCGCCGGGCCGTGGTCTGGAGGGCGGCTACATCCGATCCCGCGTTGGGCTCGGTGATTCCCAGACAGGCGATCTTCTTGCCCTGGTTGGCCGGCAGGAGGTATTTCATCTTCTGCTCTTCGGTGCCAAATTTAAAGATGGGAGGGGTGGCCATCTCGCTCTGGACGGCAACGCCCATGCCGATGGAGCCCATGCCACAGCGGCCCAGCTCTTCGGCGAGAACGACGGAAAAAAGGAAATCGCACCCCTGTCCCCCGTATTTTTCCGGAAACCGCAGGCCCAGATAACCCAGTTCCCCCATCCGGGTTAAGACGGAGTCGGGAAACCCCTCGGCCTCCTCCCATTCGTCGGCGTGGGGAGCCAGCTCCTTTTCCACGAATTTCCGCACCGCATCCCGGAAAAGCTCGTGCTCTTCACTGAACATGGGGTGTCTCATGATTCCACTCCTTTATCCCGAATTTTTATGGGACACAGATGAACACAGATAAACACAGATAAGAAAAAAAAGAAGAGAGAAATCGGAAAATAAATTATTCAAGCAGATGAAAAGGGCTTTTTAACTTTTTGACACTTCAGAGAATCTTGTTGGCTTCATGAAATTATTCTTTATCTGTGTTCATCTGTATTACTTTCGTTCAAACTCTGAAATTTTTATTAACCAAAAAGCATCCCCCCCACCCTAACCGTTCGGCTGAGCTCACGACGAAGCCCTCCCCCTCGAGGGGCCAAAGCGCAAACTTAGAGGTTTTTTCCTATAATTCACCCCATTTTC
>Ga0315289_10016005_pt1 | contig 10385 bp, 7 predicted proteins | sample YL17G11_40_MG_FD_203452 | JGI IMG/M metagenome (GOLD analysis project Ga0315289, IMG submission 203452) | Sediment microbial communities from Yellowstone Lake, YNP, Wyoming, USA - YL17G11_40 | ecosystem: Environmental > Aquatic > Freshwater > Lake > Sediment | place: USA: Wyoming | collected...
AGCAGGAGACTGAGCTGGTGCTCAGCAACATCAGGGCGATACTGGAGGAGGCCGGGTCTTCGCTCAAGCTGGTGGTGAAGACCAATGTCTACCTCGACAGGATCGAGGACTTCGCGGCCATGAACAGCGTCTACGCGACCTTCTTCCCGAACGACCCGCCCGCTCGCACCACGATCGAGGCGGCCAACCTGCCGATGGGGATCGGCGTGGAGATAGACGTGATCGCACTCGCCGGGTAACCGACAGCCCGGTCCTCCTTCTCAACCCCAGCGACGCTCTGTTCATCTCCTCCCCTGCCCCGGTGCCCGGGTGGGCATTCAGCCTTCGGAGTCCGCCCGCAGGCGGACGAACCAGGCTCGGCCTGCCTGCCCCACAGGGCCGCGCTCCCGCTGCCGAAGGCCCCCGAAACCAACCGTCGTTTCCGGCGGCGGCGGGGGCGGTTTGTGGAATAAGGCCACGGCTGCGGCGTTGCCGGTGGGGCAGGTTTGTAACCTGCCCTACTGCAGCCGCCGCTGGGGTGCAAGCCCGGTGGCGATATAGGGCTGGTACGCGGGAGGCGTAGATCACAGAGCCTGGGGATGCGAGAGGCCGCATTCGCCCCCACCACCCTTCGCCGCCCCCCCACGTGGCTGGGGCGAATGCGGGGTGCTGTCTGGCGACTCCGGCTCGTGACCTTCCCGCGCATGGAGGGCGCATTCGCCCTCGGGCGAATGCGAGGCCGCATTCGGCTGGGGCCGAATGCGAGGGCGCATTTCTGCGAAATGCGCGGTGTGGTGCGGTGTTGAGGGCAGGACCCGAGTAATGACCAAGGTGCGAGATTTCCTGTCTCGTCTTCCTTTGACCGGCGCGCCGATCGCGCCCGCCTCGGCCGGCGGGCGGGGCGAGCACGGGGAGCCCGATCCCTTCCGGGAAGGGGAAATCCGGGAGGAGCGGCTCTGGCTGCTCGCGCTGCTGATCATCTTCCTGCTGGCGGTTAGCCTCTTCCTACTCACCGCCACCGAGGACGCGAGGGGCTCCACGCCCGCGGTGATGGCGCCGCTGATCACGGTGCTCGGCAGCGACATCACCACCTGCTTCCTGCTGGTGATGGTGCTCCTGATCACGGCCTACATTCGCGAGCGGCTGGCGCAGCGCTGGCGGGAGAACCGGCTGCTGATCGAGGAGCTGACGCGGAAGGAGCGGGCGCTCGAGAAGAAGGATGCCCAGCTCATCACCTGGGGCGAGCTGAGCCACGCCCTGATCGCGAACTTCGACCTTCCGCGCCTGCTGGATCTGATCGTCAGCACGGCGATTGAGGTGACCGGCGCTGACCGGGGCTCGGTGATGCTGGTGGACGAGGACGGGAAGACGCTCTCGGTCAAGGCCGCCAAGGCCGTTGACCCCGGAGTGGCCGAGCCCGCCGCCAGCGGGGTGCGGATAGGAGAGGGGATCGCGGGCCGGGTGGCCCTCACCGGCAAGCCGCTACTGCTGCGCCGCGGAGAGACTCAGATGGCGCTCCGCACGCTTCGGCGGCGAGAGGGCGATATCTCTTCCGCCATCTCGGTTCCACTGCGTATCGAGGACCGCATCGTCGGCACCCTCAACGTCAACGAGTACAAACGCGCGGTCGAATTCGGCGAGGAGGAAGTGCGCGCGCTCACCGTATTCGCCGATCAGGCCGCGCTGGCGTTGGAGAAGGCGCAGCTCTATCGAGATTCCCAACGTCAGCTCGAAAAGCTGCTCTCGGTGCTCGACGAGTTGAGCCGGACCCAGGCCCAACTGCTGCACTCCGAGAAGCTGGCCTCGCTGGGTGTGCTGGCCGGTGGGGTCGCCCATGAGATCAACAACCCCCTGATGGTGATCCTCGGCCGCACCGAGCTGATGCTGATGGACGAGGGTGTGCCGTCGGAGATCACGAGGAACCTGGAGACCATCCGGGTGGAGACCGAGCGAATCGCCGAGATCGTGCACGGCCTGCTGATGTTCTCCCGCAAGAGCCGGCAGGAAAAGATCGAGACGGTGGACGTGAACGAGGTGCTGGAGCGGACGCTGATGCTGAGCGAGCACCAGCTTGCGGTGGGCAACGTGCGAGTGATCAAGGAGTTCGACCCCAAGCTGCCCCCGATCCAGGCGAATCCGGGGCAGCTCCAGCAGGTGTTCATGAACCTGATCATCAATGCCCACCACGCCATGCCCGAGGGGGGAGAGCTCACGGTGCGCACGGGGCCCGTACCGCAGCGCCGGCTTTTCATCGAGATTGAGGACACCGGGTGTGGGATCGCGCAGGAAGATCTCAACCGCATCTGGGATCCCTTCTTCACCACCAAGGAAGAGGGCAAGGGCACGGGGCTCGGGCTGTCCGTCAGCCGGAACATCACCGAGAACCACGGGGGCATGATCGGGGTGGAAAGCACGGTCGGTGTGGGCACCCTGTTCCGAGTCGTGCTGCCGGAATCCCCGCCACAACCCAGCCCGGAGGAGATGTCGCCCATCGGCGACCTGGCGCGGCGGTCAGGGTTCCTGGCCTGAGCGCTGCCCCTCGGCGCGGCCCTTCGCCCGCCTACCGCCTCGCGAAACAATCCGCCTCGGGCGGACTCGTGCGGGCTCGTGCGGGTCAAGTCCCAGGGCGGGGACGGGAAGTAGGCCCGCCCGAGGATTCAGAAGCCGCGAACCATCCTCCTCGTCCAAAGGCTGCGACGAGGCGCGCATTCCCTGCGGGGAATGCGCGGGTGTTGCTTCGCAGCCGTCGCCGGTCTGCACCAGACCCACGCCACACCGCACCACACCGCGCATTTCGCAGAAATGCGCCCTCGCATTCGGCCCCAGCCGAATGCGGCCTCTGGGCAGCGGCCCGGTACCGATGCCACTCTGCGAAGCAGCTTCGCTGCGTAGCACGAGTCCTCACTCCCCCTCTTTTCGACCGGCTGCCCCTCGGCTGCGCTCGACGGCTGCGCGGGTTGCTGCGCAGCCCCGCGTGAGGTGCGCCCAGCGGGCGCGAGCAAGGCAACCCTGAGCCTGTCGAAGGGCTACCGCCAGTGGCCGCGCGACACCACACCGCGCATTTCGCAGAAATGCGCCCTCGCGTTCGGCCCCCGCCGAACGCGGCCTCAAAGGCGCCTTGCGCGGGGCGGGGCCGGCCTGGTAGACTGCTATGCCGGCTGCGGGGTTGCTTCCCTCGGCTGCGCTCGGGGCAGGCCGCAGCCCCCGCTGACCTGACGGAGGACAGGAATGAGCCACGCAGACAAGGACAGGGGTCTGACACGCCGCGACTTCCTGAAGAGAGCGGCGGCAGGCGCAGCAGGGATGGCGGCGGGGATCGGCGGCGCCACCCTACACCGGGCGGCGGCGGCCGGAAGCCCTCGCCCTAGAGCCCGGCAAAACAACGGGGGCGCATTCGCCGCCCCGCGAATGCGCGGTGTCGTTTTGCCGGTGGCTCGGGCCGGGATGAAGTACCGCACTCTGGGGCGGACGAAGCTGAAGGTCTCGGAGCTGGGGATGGGGACGATCGTGACCCAGAACCCGGATGTGATCCACCGCGCGATGGATCTGGGGATCACCTACTTCGACACCGCGGAGTGCTACCAGAACGGGAACGCCGAGGTCAAGCTGGGCGAGGCCCTGAAGGGCCGGCGGGACAAGGTGGTGGTGGCCACCAAGTGGCACACAGAACCGCGCATTCGGCCCGGGGCGAATGCGCCCTACGGCCACACCCCGGCGGCTGACCTGAGGCGGTCGCTGGACCTGAGTCTCCAGAGGCTGAAGATGGACCATGTTGACCTGATCCAGATTCACGGCGCGGACAACGTGGCCCAGGTCAGCAGCGATGAGCTGTGGGATGCCTTCACACAGGCGCGAAAGGATGGGAAGGTCAGGTTCAATGGCTTCAGCACGCACGGCAGCATCGCGACGATGGACGCCGCCATCAAGAACGGTCGCTACGACGCGGTGCTGACGAGCTACAGCGCGATGACCGCAGATAGCCTCGGGCCGGTGATCCAGCGGGCTCACCAGGCCGGGCTGGGTGTGATCGCGATGAAAGTGCTCCAGCCGGCTCACGAGGGGAAGGATTCTGAGGTGTTCCGGCCCTTCCGCGGCAATGCCTACCAGAAAGCGATCCAGTGGGTGCTGAAGGACAAGAACGTTTCCACTGCGATCGTGGACATGCCGAGCTTCGAAGTGCTGGAGGAGGATTTCGCGGCGACCCAGACCGGCATGACCAAGGCCCAGTTGGGGGAATTCGAGGCCGCCGTGGCGGTGGTCGCGGCCGGGGCTTGCCATCTCTGCGGGGCCTGCACGGGTCAGTGCCCGGCCGGGGTGAAGGTAGCGGACATCATGCGCTACCTGCTCTATCACGATGGGTATGGGCACCGGGAGCGGGCGGCCTCTCTCTACCGGGGCCTCCCGGCGGGCGCGTCTGCCGCCGCCTGTGGTGACTGCGCGGGGTGCAAGGCGGTCTGTCCGTGGGGAGTCCCGGTGCGAGAGCGGCTGGAGCGAGCGCATGCGGTGCTGGCGTAACCGCGGCGTCCTTGCTCTGCTGGCTCTAGCGCTGTTGGGGCAGCGGCAGTTCGCGGACCCGGGGTACGGCGCAGGCCGCGGGCCTGCGCTACCAGCGAGTGGCGCGGTGGTGGGCTGGACGCGGCCGGCCCAGCCGCGCAGCTTCACGCCCACGAATCTCTACAACTACATTGACGGCGCGGCCGACCTCTTCCTGGCCTATGGCTTCAAGGGGCTGGAGACCGCGGAGTACGCCGAGCAGGGCCACCCGGACCATGCGATCACCGTGGATGTCTACGACCTGGGCAGCCCGCTGCACGCCTTCGGGGTGTTCGCGGTGGAGCGGCCCACTGGGGTCAAGGGCCTGCAAGTCGGAACGCAAGGCTACTCGTCTGACGGACTGCTGGCCTTCTGGAAGGGCAGCTACTACGTCAAGCTGGCCCTGATGCAGAAGGAAGACGAGGAGGCCGGCCGCGGGCTCGCCCGCAAGACGGCCGATGGCTTGCCGGGACGCGTGACGCTGCCGGAGGAGCTCAGACGCCTTCCACTGCAATGGCGCGTCCCGAACAGCGAGCGCTATGTGATGAAGGACGCGCTGGGCCACGGATTCCTCAGCGAGATGGTGAGCGCTGACTACCACGTGGGCAAGGCCACTGTCACTCTGAACGTCGCGGACCTCGCCACCGCGTCGCAGGCAAAGGCGGCCTGGCAGAAGCTACGAGACTTCGAGGCGCACGCGGGGAAGGCTGTGACGAAGCTCTCCGGCGCGGGAGAAGAATGCTTCGCGGCCCGCGAGGCCTCCCACGGGGAGATGCTGGCCGCACGGAAGGGCCGCTTCCTGGTGATCGCAGAGAGCGAAAAGGCCAGTCGTAAGGACCTGCTCACGATGCTGAACCGCGCGGTCGAGAACGCGAGCTGAGGTCTGGCCGCCGCTACTGCCACAGCTTCCGGTCGAGCCCGCGGTACTGGATGGCCTCGGCGATGTGGGGAAGGCCGATCTCGGTGGCGCCGTCGAGGTCAGCGATGGTGCGGCTGAGCTTGACCACGCGGTCGAAGGCGCGGGCGCTCAGGCCGAGCCGGTCAATGGCGTCGCTCAGGAACTTGCGCACGCCATCGCTCAGCGGGCAGTGCTGCCGGATGTCGCGGGGGCGCATGTGCGCGTTGCAGAAGATGCCGGCTCCTGCGAACCGCGTGGCCTGCACCTCGCGCGCCTGCTGCACGCGGGCGCGGATGGCCGCGGAGGGCTCGCCATCCGCGGGGGTCAGCATCTCGTCGCGCAGTAGCCGCGGCACCTCAATCTGGATGTCCACGCGGTCGAGCAGCGGGCCGGAGATGCGCTGGAGATAGGTGCGAATCTTCGAGGCCGAGCAGGAGCAGCTTCTCGCCGCGTCCATGAAGTAGCCGCACGGGCACGGGTTGAGCGCGGCCACCAGCATGACGCGGGCGGGGAAGTTGGCGCTGCCCGCGACCCGGCTCACGTTGACCATCCCATCCTCGAGCGGCTGGCGCAGCACCTCGAGCGCGTCCCGGCTGAACTCGGGAAACTCGTCGAGAAAGAGCACGCCGTAATGAGCCAGGGACACCTCACCTGGCCTGGGAACCGCGCCGCCGCCGGCCAGGCCCGCGGCCGAGATGGTGTGGTGAGGAGAGCGGAAGGGCCGGGTCGTGATCAGGCCTGTGCCGCGAGGCAACTTGCCGCTGATGCTGTAGACCTTGGTGACCTCGAGCGCCTCCTCCGTGCGGAGCGGAGGCAGGATGGTGGGGATGCGCATGGCGAGCATGGTCTTGCCCGCGCCCGGCGGGCCCACCATCACGACGTTGTGGCCGCCCGCGGCGGCGACCTCCAGGGCTCTCTTCACGTGCGGCTGGCCCTTGACCTCGCCGAAGTCCACCGAGTACTCGGGCTCGCGCAGCTTCCACTGCCCTGCGGTCGAGGGCGCGGGCCGGCGCCGCTCCGGATAGGCCAGCACTTCGGCCGCCTCCCAGAGGGTCCGCACCGGGTAGACGGTGAGACCTTCCACCACCGTCGCCTCGGCGACATTGTCGGCCGGCACGATCAGCCCGGCGCGCCTCGCCCCCTTGGCGGCGAGGGCGATGGGCAGCACGCCGGTGATCGGGCGCACAGAGCCGTCGAGCGACAGCTCCCCCACCGCGACCAGCTCGCCCATGTCCTCGCTCGACACCTGCTCGGTGGCAGCAAGGACGCCGAGGGCGATCGGCAGGTCGAAGGACGGTCCTTCCTTGCGGATGTCGGCCGGGGCGAGATTGACCGTGACGCGGTGGGCGGGGAAGGAGAAGTTCGAGTTGCGGACGGCCGAGCGGACCCGCTCCCGCGCCTCCTGTACCGCGAGGTCGGGCAGCCCGACCACCGTGAAGCTGGGCTGGCCCGGCCCGACATCCACCTGGGTCTGCACCAGGTGGGCCTCTATGCCGAGCACCGCGCAGCTATCTATGCGGGCGAGCATTGGGGGCGATGACCTGAGCCATAGCTGGCGCTCTCTTCTGTAGCTGTCCTGCTGTTCCTCCGTGTCTGTCCGCCCGTCTTGCTTCCAGGGCTGGATGCGGTAAGACCGACCAGGCTGTGTCAAGGGAGAGCTTGCCATGCTGCACCGCGCCGCCTTGCTTCTGCTGCTGTGCTGGGCAGCAGAGATGCTCCTGCCCCACCAGGCGTACGGGAAGAGCTTCTCCCTCGCGCGCACCGAGATCGCGGCTGAGGTGCGGGCGGATGGCTCGATGCACGTGGCCGAGGACAGGGACTACGTATTCACGGGAAGTTTCCACCACGCCTACCGGACGATCATTGTCACCCCAGGCACCCAGATCGTGGACCTCTCAGTGAGTGAGAACGGGAAGCTGTACAGCCAGGCGCCGGGGGAGTCGCCGGGCACCTACTCGACCAGCATGACGAGCGACGGATTCCGCGTGGACTGGTACTACCAGGCGGCCGATGAAACCAGGACTTTCCGGGTGGAATACGATGTGCTCGGAGCGGTGATCAAACATGCGGATCTGGCCGAGCTGTATTGGAAGCTGATCGGCAGGGAGTGGGAGGTGGAATCGGCGGTGACGCATGTGAGGGTCACGCTTCCCGGCGGCGTGCCGCGCGGCGACATCCGGGCCTGGGGACACGGACCGCTCTGGGGCCATATAGCCATCAGTGACGGCAACGTTGACTTCACCTGCAATCCCCTGCCTGCCAGGGAGTGGTTGGAGGTGCGAGTGCTCTTCCCGACGAGCGCCATCACCTCAAGCCCGCGGGAGGACGGAACGACCATCCTGCCGACGGTCCTGCATGAGGAAGAGGGCTGGGCCAGCAAGGCTAACCTGACCCGGATCAGGGCCAGGCTGACCTTGTTCGCCCCGTTCGTGGTGCTGTTCGGCGGGCTGGGCATGTGGCTGACGCTCTACTTCAGATATGGCCGGGAGTACCAGGAGGCGAACGCACCGGAGTATGTGCGAGAGCCGCTGCAGGGATGGAAGCCCAACGACGTCGGCTACCTCTGGCAGTGGGGAAGCCTGGGCCCTCACGACATGACGGCCACACTCATGGACCTGGTTCGGCGCGGCGCGATGCGACTGGTGCTGCAGAAGGAGGTGCATCCTCGCCTCGGCGGGTTGCTCGGTGAGGCCGTAGAGGACGAGCAGTACGTCGATCGGGTATCCGACTTCAAGGGCGAGATGAGTGGCGCCGAGCGGTACCTGACCGACGAGATCCTGTTCCGGGGCTACGAGTCCAGAGGCCGCATCTCGATGGATGAGTTCAAGGACATGGCCAAGAACGATCCCGTCAGCGCCCGCGCGAGGTACGAGCACTGGAAGGACCTCGCGCAAGGCGAATCCGAGCGGATGGCGCTGGTTGACCCGAAGAGCAAGACCGCGATGGGGCTCGGGATGGCGATCGGCCTGGTGATGTTTCTCTCGGTCTTTCCGCTGGCCGCGCTCCTACAGTCGCCCCTCGCGATGATCAACGGGTTCGTGGGCTTTGCGCTGATCCCGGGCAGCTACAACCTGCGGCGGCGGAACCCGGAGGCGGCGATCGCGCTTCACCGGTGGCAGGCATTCCGCCGCTACCTGACCGATTTCTCGCGGCTGAAGGAGTACCCGGCGCCGGCCGTCGCAGTCTGGGAGCAGTATCTCGTCTTCGCCATCACCCTCGGAGTGGCCGCACGGGTGATCGAGCAGTTCAAGGAGCTGTACCCGCGGATGGTGGACGAGCGGGGGCCGGGAACTACGGTCTTTCCGTACTGGGTGGCGAGTGGGGGCTCTCCATTCAGCAGCATGGAATCCATCGGGAGCGCGTTCACGTCGTTCAGCTCGACTCTCGCGACCGCGACGAGTTCGTTCACATCGAGCTCGGGCGGCGGAGGCGGGTTCTCCGGAGGCGGGGGCGGAGGTGGCGGAGGGGGTGGAGGTGGGGCCGATTAGGCGGGGTCACTCCGCCTGGAACGCGCCCTGCATGAGGCTGACGCGTTGCACTCTCCCCTCACGTGTGAGGAAGACCTCCACCACGTCGAAGCGCATGAGGCGCTCCCGCCCTTCGCGCTGCGCGATGTAAGCGCCGGCCGAACGGGCGAGGCGGCGCTGCTGCCACACGGTCAGCCCCTCACTGGGCTGGCCGAACTCGTCGGAGCTGCGCGCCTTGACCTCGACGAAGGCGAGTGCGCCGTGATGCTCCGCGATGATGTCTATCTCGGCCTGGCCCCTGGGCCGGAAGTTGCGCTCCCTGATCCGGTAGCCGCGGGAGGCGAGGTAGCGCGCGGCATGGTCCTCTCCGATGCGTCCCAGCTCCTGTTTGGTCTTCGCCTTCGGGCGGCGACTGAGCATGGCGTCAGTCCCGGAACGGGAACAGGTCGTCGAACGGCGCGTCGCTGAGTTCCTTGAGCGCAGTGGCCAGGCGATCGCGCGCGGCCTCGATGATCCGGCGGCCCTTCTCGGCAGTGGCCTTGGTGGGGTCGCCGATGCCGGTGTTGAGGGTGTAGATGTGCCAGGGGCTCACGAACTGGAGATGGCGGCCGGAGAAGATGGTGGGGCGGGTGCGGGTAGGCACGGCCGCCGCCATGTCCACATGGTCGGGACAGAGGTGGAGCATCACCGAGGTCTCCATCTCACAGGCGTGGCCACCTTCCTTGGTCTCCAGCACCTCTTTCTCGACATCGCCGGCGACAGCGTACCACTCGGCCAGCGCGATGAAGGCCTCGGTCTTCGGGAACAGCTCCCGCAGCGCGGCCTGAAGCACGGATGTGTTTCCGCCGTGGCCGTTCAGGATCACGATCTTGCGCACCCCCTGGCGCGTGACGCTCGCCACGACATCGGCAACGAAGTCGGTGAGAGTGCGCGGCTGGAGGCTCATCGCCCACGGGCATTGCTGGACGTTGACATTGCAGCCGAATGGCATAGTTGGCAGGAGCAGGCAGCGCGCCCCGCGGCGATTCGCCTCCCCCACCAACCCCTCGGCGAATCTGTCAACCGTGAAGAAGTCTGTGCCATAGGCCAGGTGTTCGGCGTGGGGCTCGATGGAGCCGATGGGCAGGACGGCGACCTGCCAGTCGGCCTCTGTCAGTTCGGGCTTCCGGAGATAGGCGAGGCGCGCTTCGGGCATATAGGTCCCTCCGATGCCACTCTGCGAAGCAGGACTTCGCTGCGTAGCACGAGTGGTCGGCCGGAGACTTCGCCAGGTGGGGAGGCTCACCTGCCCAGCGGGCAGACGGCAACAACACGATCAAAGGCGCGAGCTGGGAGGCACGGCGGCGAGGTGCGCCGAAGCAGCCAGCCATGACTCACAAGCAGCGGATACTGGCAGCCTGCCGAGGCGAGGTGCCGGACAGGATCGCCTGGGCGCCACGCATGGACCTCTGGTACAACGCTCACTCCCGCGCGGGGACGCTGCCAGAGCCCTACCGCGGGCTCTCGCT
>Ga0315289_10016006_pt1 | contig 10384 bp, 8 predicted proteins | sample YL17G11_40_MG_FD_203452 | JGI IMG/M metagenome (GOLD analysis project Ga0315289, IMG submission 203452) | Sediment microbial communities from Yellowstone Lake, YNP, Wyoming, USA - YL17G11_40 | ecosystem: Environmental > Aquatic > Freshwater > Lake > Sediment | place: USA: Wyoming | collected...
GAAAAAGTTCTGAAAGCTTCGATTCCGAAGGCAATTTATCATGGACACCATACCGGCCTTTCTGAATCATCTCCGTCAACCAGTTGCTAATCTGAATATATTTGGGAACACCAGCCTCAAGTTGGAGTGCTTCTGGCATTGATCTCCCTTCCTTATGCAGAAAATAAAGGTCTTTGGTTCAGAGGTTAGGGTAAAGATGCCAGTTTTGTCGATTGGTTATGTCATTGGTCTTCCAATCTTTAACCCTTACCCTTTGACCCTAAACCAAACAGGCTTCGTAACCCTAACCCAAAGACTATTTTCATGGTTCGAGGGCGACGTTACCTGTCATGAAAAATCAATTAGAGGCACTCATCCCCCTCAATCCTGCTTTTCCTGTGATCAACCTCATTACGGCGAGCATTCCCACAACAATCACAATAATGATTGTGCACATCGCATTCGCGCTGGCGGTCCGACCATCGATGTCGAGGAAGATAATCTCGATCGCTGCCAACTTCACTCTTGCCGAAATGAGAAAGATGACAGCGCTGATAGTCGTCATGGATCTCATAAAGAAAAAAGCCATATTGGAGAAGAAAGCGGCTTTAGTAAGAGGAAATACAACTCGGGTAAACGTGGTCACAGGATTCGCGCCTAAACTTACGGCCGCCTCCTCAATCGATTTATCGATCTGTTTTAGATTAGCAATGCTGGCAAGAACGCCCAAAGTAAAATTACAGATAATGATATTGATGATGATGATCCAGAAGGTGCCGTAGATGAAAAAGTAGGGTTTGTTAAAAGCTAAAATATATCCCAATCCCATGACCGTACCGGGAATAGCGGCTGGCAATACACTCAAGGTATAGAGAACTTGATCCCCTTTAGGTCTCTTTTTCTCAACAATGTATCCTGTTAAGAGAGTTAACGAGGCACCCCCGATGGCGACCAGAATAGAAATCCAAAGGCTATTCCATATGGGGGCATACTTATAAGCGATGAGGGACTGCCATTCTCCTTTTAAGACGTAAGTCCAGAAGTTGGTCCAGAGAGGAGCGTGTCCGCCTAATGAAGGAAAGTCGTAATGTTTTAAGGTGAGAGAGAAGTCATAGGGCCAAGTCTTGACAAATGAACCTAAGAAGACGGAAGCGAAAACGATAAGGATAAAGGTGCAAGGGATCCAGCAGTAGATGGTGAAGGCCCATTTTTTAAATGGCCGGGAAGGCTGAAGAAAGGGTCTGGCTTGACCACTGATAAGGGCATAGCTCTTCTTGGTCAAGTAATAGTTCAGGAGAAAGGCTCCCACGGATGGGATGAGAAGAATCACGCTGATGGTGGCCCCTAAGTCAAAACGCTGCATTCCGATCACCTGCTGGTAGATTTCTGTCGCCAAAACGTTATAATTTCCTCCGATGACGACAGGAACACCAAAATCGGTGATCGTTAAATTAAAAACCAATGCTGCGGCACTCGCAATCCCGTATTTCGCTGAAGGAAGGGTAACCTTATAAAATGTCTTCAGGGCAGAAGCCCCGAGACTCTGTGCTGCCTCATCCAATCGCGTATCCACTGCGGATAAGGTGGTATAAAGGATGAACAGGGCATTCGGAAAACAATAAAGACACTCTGCCACCACGATCCCGGTCGCACCATAGATATTCCAATCCGTCTGAAGGAAGTAACGGGTCACCAGCCCATTCCGACCGAAAAGGAGAATCAAGGCCAATCCCTGGATGATGGAAGGAGCAATCAAGGGAAAGGTTGAAATGGTATAGAAGATTCCTTTCCCTCCAATGGTCGTCCGAGTCAACCCATAGGCAAAGAAGAAGGCCAATACGGTTGTGATCACCATCGTGACCATGGAGACATATACGCTATTTGTCAAAGAACGAAAGATTCGAGGATTGTTGAAATAGGCAACATAATTTTTTAGAGTGAACACTCCCTCTTTGTAAAAACTCAACCGACAGATATCGTAAACCGGATAGAGCATAAAAAAGGTGAGAACGGCCAGGAGGAATCCCATGGTTATTCCGGTCATCCATCGGTCACTGCTCAGAGGTGTTGAGATAGAATAGTCCTTGGAGACTTCGGTTTGATTCACTACGAACCTTCTTTCGCGGGATAGACAATAAAGGCTTCTGGAGGAAAATAGAGAAGGGTTTCATCTCCCTGTTTCAGTTGTCTTTGTTCAAAATCCTTTTCGATGACATCGGAGATCACCTCATCTCCATCTGTATTAATAACCAACCGAACAGCAGCTCCCAAAAAGGTGACCACATCGATTCTGCCCGAAATGAGGTTTGAAGGCTCTAAATGCCCGGGAGGCTCTCCAAATTTAAAGACCTCGATCTTCTCAGGCCGGATCGCTAAGAAGACCTCTTCTTTAGAAATGGAACCAGATTGAGCCACTTTGAAATCCCTCTTTCCAGTATTGACCCGATCACCCGTTCGATACCCCTTCAAAAAATTTGATGTCCCTACAAAGTCCGCCACAAAACTTGAGGCTGGATATTTATAAATATCGATGGGTTTCCCGACCTGCCGAAATTGACCCACCTCCATCACCACGACCCTATCGGCAATAGAGAGTGCCTCTTCTTGGTCGTGTGTCACATAGATCATCGTCTTTTTCAGTTCCTGCTGGAGTCGTTTTACTTCTGCCCGGAGACGTACCCGAATTTTTGCGTCCAGGGCGCTCAAGGGTTCGTCCAGAAGAAGGACTTGAGGATTCGGTGCTAACGCCCGAACCAAAGCAACCCGCTGTTGTTGGCCCCCGCTCAATTGAGCAGGATAGAGATTTCGCCAATCTCGAAGTCCGATGAGGTGGAGCATCTGATCCACCCGTTCCACGATCGCCTTTTTTGGCATCTTTCTCACCTTGAGACCAAAGGCGATATTCTCTTCCACGGTCATATTGGGGAAGAGTGCATAGGATTGAAAAACAATTCCAAACTCCCTCTTCTGAGGAATAAGGTTGTTAATCACCTTACCATCAAAAATGATCTTTCCTCCCGTAACCGTTTCGAATCCAGTGATCATCCTCAAAATAGTGGTCTTCCCACAACCACTCGGACCTAAAAAACAGATGAACTCCCCTTCCTCGATTTCTAAGTTCACATGATCAACAGCTACCAGTGTCCCAAATTGTTTCGTGAGGTTCTCTAACCTGAGGTTCCTTCCCATCTTTTTCTCCCCCCTCACCTCATCCCTCTCCCCACAGAAACTGTGTCGTAATCCCATTTTGATGGTAGCCGCAGGCTTTAGCCTGCGTGTAACTCATTGATTTTATTGAAACTGACCGCAACCTAAAGGTTGCGACTACCAATTACCACACAGTCTCACAGGGGAGAGGATGCAGGTGAGGGGAAGCTATTTACCTATCTAATCAGGTTTTTTAATTGAATTTAAATGATTTGTCAATCTTTCGATTTCCCCCGCCGCTTGCCCTGAGTCCTGAGCTTGTCGAAGGGTCGAAGGGTCGAAGGGTCAATAAAAAAGGGCATCCCACACCTTATGGGATGCCCTACAAACCAACCCAATTCCTCATTTCACAAAGAGGCTTTCCCATTTCTTCAGGATCGCTTCGTAGTTCTTTGCCTGCCATGCGAAGTCCATTGGATAGAGTTTGATTTCTGACAATTTTGGCATATCCGGTCGAGTAGGAATCCCGGGCAGGGTCACCCCAAGCTTGAATTGTGAATAAGCCTTCATGGCATTTTCACTGATAGCCCAATCTAAAAACTTCCTTGCGGCTTTTGGATTCTTTGCCCCTTTCAGAAGGGCATTAGCCTCGACTTCATAACCAGCTCCTTCCACAGGAAAGACGAACTCAACAGGGAATCCCTGCTTCTTCAGTTCACCCACAACAAAATCAAACGAGCACCCCACAGCAAACTCTCCCTGTGCTGTATTTTTGGCTGGCCTAGACCCACTTTTAATATACTCCCCCATATTCTTATCTAACTTCTTTAAAAATTCCCAGCCATCCTCCTTTCCTTCCTTCGCCCCATACATTTGGAGAAGGCTCGCAACCTGTAAGAAACCGGTCCCTGAGGCGGCAGGATTGGGCATCGCAATAAGTCCTTTAAACTTTGGGTTGAGCAGATCATTCCACCCCTTTGGCATGGGGAGCCCCTTCTCTTCCAAGACTTTTTTATTCACACAAAAGGCGGCAATATACATATCGATCCCTGCATAAAGATCTTTGGAATGGGCAAATCTCTTGTCCAATTTTTCGACCCCTTTGGCTTTATAAGGGTCTAACATTCCTTTTGGAATAAACTGCTCCATATTGGTCACAGCCCATCCCCAGATACAGTCAGCTTGAGGATTGTCCTTCTCTGCCAGCATACGTGCACCGAGTTCTCCGGTTGAAAGTCGAATGATATCAATGTCAACATCTGTGAGATCTTTTCTGGCCACCTCTAAATATTTCACTGTCTCATCTGTTTCTAAGGAGGTATAAACCGTTACCTTATCTTTGGCGATGATATTCCCCGAAAGAAACAGTACCATCATCATACTGATCATTAAAACCATCCATTTACTCTTCATACTCATCTCCTCCTTTTTTGTCTCTGATATCCTCATTCAATTTTTTCTTTCCCGTAAAACGTATAAATTTTCACCTCCCCTCTCCCTTTAGTTTAAGATTTAAACACTCATCAATCGTATTAAAAGTTTTATATCGAAGTCTATCTCTTTTGTCAACCCTTCGGCTCCCCATCCTAAAGGCTGGGGCTTGCTCAGGGTTGACCCTGAGCGGCGCTTTTCTACCCCGCCTTCAAAGGCGGGGTTTGGCGCCGTCGAACGGGTCAATCTTTTAAAATCCACCTCCCCCCATGATCGAATCCTCCCTTAACTTGGAGGCGAGGGATTCCGAAAGCTTATCGACTTGAAGTTGACTTCGGCTTATATTATCGCTCGGTCGTCATTCCTGCGGAAGCAGGAATCCAGAATGGAAACTTAAAAGAAAAACCATTTGGATACCCGCTTTCGCGGGTATGACAAATTTGGGTGGTTTGTTTTTAGAATGAGCTCATATTCACTTTGTTCACACTCCTGAACCTGTCAGGAACAGGTTTCGCCTAATTTCACTTCGCCTGAAGGCAAGGGATTTTCATCACACCCGGAGGAGACACTAAAGTTAGTAGAATTTTAATTCCTGGATGGACTCGACGACGATATCAGCTACTTTCTCCAACTCCTCCCTCGGAGTCACCCCTCCTTCGAGGATTCCAATGGTTAGGGCAATCCCTGCCCTTTTTCCCATCAGCATATCGGTTACCGTATCACCCACCATCACGGTCTCATGGGGAGGAACGTTGAGTTTTTGGCAAATGGTTAAGATGGTATTGGGATGAGGTTTGGGAGGGGTTACTTCCCCTGCACAGAGGATGATATTAAAGAGCCCATCCATGCCAAGGTTATGAAGGATGACTTCTGTGTCCTTCCTCTCGTCAGAGGTGGCCAAGGCAATATAGAATCCGTCATTTCTTAGCTGAGAAAGGAATTCCTGAATTCCTTTGATGGGTACCACCTTTCCTCGCCAATCACCATCCGCATCAGCTTGATCAAAAGCCTGAGTCACCCACTGTCTGGACTCATCCCATAAATATCCGTGCTGATAGAGTGCCATTGTGCCGATCACAATTTCATCCGATCTCGGGGAAACGGGACAAGGTCCTCTCGGATCAATTTTCCAGGTAGCTGGATCGATTCCCCAAGACTTCAGCAAGAAGGCTTCCAATTCTCCATTTCTTCCCAGTACTTTTAAAAGAAAAGTGGCTCTTTTTCGAATGAGTGGAACCCATGTCGCTGTAAAATTGATTAATGTTCCATCCTTATCGAAGATGATCAAACGGCATGCGGTACGCTTACCTCTGTGCTCGATCCCTGTCAATTCTAAATATCCTCCCCTAATGGATCCTATCATAAAAGAGGCTTGCAATGAATTCAATCTCAATTATAATAGGAGGGCAATTTCAATAATCCTCCCTTTTCCCTCTTTAGTAAAGGGGGGGATTTGTCAATTAATCAATGTCATGCCTTGGAGGTAGAGATGAACGGGAAAAGATTCCATGATGAAAAACTGAATGAAACTTCTTTGAACAGGTTGGCTGAGTTATCAAGATTGGCCAGGGGCGATATATTGAAAATGACGACCTTAGCCGGATCAGGACATCCAGGGGGCTCCATGTCGTCCATCGATTTCTATCTGACCCTCTATTCATATGCCAATGTCCATCCCCAGTCTTCTTCCGACCCAAATCGGGATCGGATCATCATCAGCCATGGCCACACCTCTCCAGGAGTTTATGCGGCCCTTGGAAGAATCGGTTTCTATTCGATTGAGGCTGCGATCGTCAACTTTAGAAAAGCAGGCTCTTCTTTTGAAGGTCATGTGGAAAAGACGGTTCCGGGTGTGGAGTGGAATACCGGAAATCTGGGACAGGGATTGTCGGCTGGATGCGGGTTTGCCCTGGGGGCAAAGATATTGAAAAGAGATTTTCATGTTTTTGTGGCCATGGGTTGTGGAGAACAGCAGAAAGGGCAGATCACAGAGGCTCGCCGATTTGCTATAAAATATGGCCTGGATAATCTCACTGCCATCATCGACTACAACTGCAGGCAGATCAGTGGTGTCACTCAAGAGATTATGCCTCAAGATATTGTGAAAAATTTTGAATCGGACGGATGGCGAGTGATTGAAGCAGATGGCCATCAATTTCAAGAAGTCTATGCAGCATTTCGGAAGGCCATTCTTTCCAGACATCCCACTGCGATCCTTGCCCATACGACAATGGGAAAAGGCGTCTCCTTTATGGAGGGAAAGGAGGAGTACCATGGAAGGGCCCTCACCCTCGACGAGTATAAAAAGGCGATTCAGGAGCTAAGGGTCGAAGATGATTTAGATCGATACCGCCAAATTCGGGAGGCCGGGACTCTTTCCTTTACCGGAAGAAAATATCCAGTTGAAAACCTTCCCGTCCAAACCGGGAGTCCGAGAAATTATGAAAAAGATCAGAAATTGGACAATCGCACAGCCTTCGGAAACGCATTGGTCGATCTGGCCAAAGCCAATCTCCAAGAAAATGGTTTTCTTCCGATAGCGGTCTTCGATTGTGATCTTGCTCCCTCTACGAAGACAACAGGTTTTGCAAAACAGTTTCCAAAATATTTCTTTCAAGGAGGGATCCAGGAACATAATACCGCAACTATTTCTGGCGCCATCTCGACCCTCCCCCTTCTCTCCTTCTTCGCCGATTTTGGAGTCTTTGGCGTGGATGAGACATATAACCAGCACCGCCTCAATGATATCAATCATACAAACCTCAAGCTCATCTGCACCCATAATGGTCTCGACGTGGGTGAAGATGGAAATACCCACCAATGTATCGATTACGTTGGAATCATGAGAAATCTTTTCGGGTACAAAATCATCATTCCAGCAGATCCCAACCAAACCGACCGTGTCATTCGATATGTGGCAAAAACCTCTGGGAACTTTCTCGTCGCTATGGGCCGCTCCCCCATTCCTCTCCTTCTCACAGAGGAAGGAATCCCTCTTTTCGGCAGCTCCTATGAGTTTCGGTATGGTCAGGCTGACCTGATCCGGAATGGCAAGGATGGGGCTATCCTTACAAACGGAGGCATGGTTTATCGGGCGGTCCAGGCTTGGCAGAAATTACGAGAAAAAGGGGTGGACGTTCAGGTTTTGAATATCTCTTGTCTAAGCGATTTGGATATTGAAGCAATTCTCAGATCTGCAAAGACAGGAACGATAATCACCTATGAAGACCATCATATTCAAACCGGCTTAGGAAGTCTCATTGCCAATGTCCTAGCAGAGTATAGTCTTTCCATCCGTTTTAGGAAGATGGGAATTGCCCAATACGGGAGTTCTGGAAAACCGGAGGATCTTTACCGGATGCAGAAGTTAGATGTAGATAGTCTTGTTCAGGTGGTCATGGATGAGATTCAGAAGAAACAGAGTTCAGGTTTAGGTTAAGGTTAAAGGTGACGGTCTAAATAAGTGAATGTCAAATCAAGTCCAAGGCGTAACTCAACCCTTCAGGGTTGATCTAAATCAAGGCTAAAGCCTTGAGTTACAGAACTTTGGCATTCATTTGACATTTGGATTTTGACATTTGAAATTTGGATTTTACTATGGATCTTCTGATCTTTGATATGGATGGGGTTCTGATCGATGTCTCAAAATCTTATTGCAAGAGATATCAATCCGCCGATAGAAACACCTTTACTTTTTCCCTAGGACCTGAAACTGCTGGGCAAAAAAGTCAACAGTGGTGCGGGTTACTTTAGAAAACTCGGCCGCTGTTGCAACCAAAACTCCCTGTTTATTAAATTCTTCCCTAGTCATACCATCCGGCTCATAAGCTTGCGTAAAGTAAAGGAGGCGAAGGATTGAGGAGAACAACCTCTTACTACACAAAATGTCTTGGGGTGCAGTCGCCCACTTGAATCTGACGATTTCGATTGTCACCTACGTCGGCGAACTTGGGTGGGGACTGCAAATGCCGTGGAGTATGCGTGCTAATACAATCTGGCAAGCAGCAAATTTTCTAGCTGTTTGGTTTTTTCCAAAATTTTTCCTACGATGACAAATTTCATAGGCCCCTCCCGGCTGGCGATGATCGCCTGGTCGACGGTTTCTTCACCCACCACCAACCTTTGCCTCATGAATACTGGGCCTGATCACGATCAGAAAGTCCCGTTGATGGCAAATTCAAAAAGGTCAAAGTTTCGCAGTCTTTTTGCCTCAGCTATGGCAGCATACTGATCGTTGAGGGGGCGGGAGAGGATAAACGGCACCTCCTGTTCTGCCAGTCCGCCGTGGGACCGCAGACGGGCATCCGCCAAACCCGACAGATCATGTTCTTCCGGGGAGGAGCCAATCACCGTTCCAGCATCTCCGGTCACCACCACATCACCAATGCGATCCAAGGGAAGTTCGAACTTGGAACAGGCTTCTTCTCGCTCCATCACTTTCTCAATACCAGATAGAGTTTGGATGTAATCAATCATGTCTCTCGATGGTACTCGGCCAAATCCGAACACAGTAACAAAAGACCCCAGAGAACCGTGGTGGACAACATAAGGGTCAGTGATGGGGCAAATCACCCGTGAGCGATTTTTTCCGAATTTTTGATCCAGGAGGTCCTGAAGGAAGATCACCTTAGGCGATCCGTCGGGGTTGGCCTTGTCGTTCATCCCGTGATCCGCAGTCAGAGCAACAATGGCTCCCAGGTCGGCTAGCTTTCCAAATTCTTCATCGAGGGAGTGGTAGAACTCGTTCGATTCTTTGGCCCCGGGGGCGAATTTGTGTTGGATATAGTCCGTGAGCGATAAATACATGATATCTGGACGTTCTCGCTCCAGAATCTTGACGCCTGCCTTCACCACGAACAGGGAGAGTTCGGCCGAATAAACATCCGGAAGAGGTAAACCCACATAGTCGAGAACCTTCTCAATCCCGTTTTCTTCCCGGGTGCACTGATCTGACTTCTCCGAAGAAAAGCAAATTCCTTCCCGCAAGTTATGGCCTAACATCTTCCGTAGTTTATCCTTGGCGGTAATCACAGCAACCTTCCCGTCTTTTTGGGAGACCCTGGCCAGGATTGTTTCCGAACGCAGGAATGCCGGGTCATTCATCATGACTTCGGCCCCGGTTTCCGGATCGAGGAAGAAATTTCCGGAAATCCCATGAACGGAGGGAGGACTCCCAGTAACGATGGAAAGATTATTGGGATTGGTAAAACTGGGCATGGCCCCATCGGCCAGGGCATAAAATCCCTCTTCCCTGAATTTCTTGATATTAGGGAGAAGATCCTCTTTCAGCCCCTTTTCGATATAGCCAGGCGCACCCCCGTCGATGCAGACCGCGACCACGGGACGGTGTGGCCAACGATACTTCTTTCCGTTGAGTTCAACCACAGAACAATCCTTCACTTTTATGTCTTCCGTCTTCGCTTTGCGGCCAACCCCACAAACACCACCAGATGAATACGAGTTTCACTCGGCTCCTTTTCGTCAGATAATTCCAGGTCGAATGGCCGAGAGCCGAAGCAAGGACAAGCCCCAATGCTATTTTATTCATTCTACCTCTTTCTCCAACACGGAAAATGTTCTCTTAGGCATGCATTGGAGATGGCTCATAGATTGGGCAATCTCTTGACATACCAGCCCGGAGGGGATCGCCCCTGGCAGCGAGAAGCTCCATTATTGGCTTCTACTGCCTCTGGAACGCCACAGGGGTTGGAACCAAGCATGTCTGTGAAAACGATCCTCCATTTCGACCCTTGCGTACGTACGAATTTCCGGACTGATTTCTTGCTCGTACTCCATAGGGACGGAACTTCTTCGCGACGTGTTTTCT
>Ga0315289_10016010_pt1 | contig 10383 bp, 6 predicted proteins | sample YL17G11_40_MG_FD_203452 | JGI IMG/M metagenome (GOLD analysis project Ga0315289, IMG submission 203452) | Sediment microbial communities from Yellowstone Lake, YNP, Wyoming, USA - YL17G11_40 | ecosystem: Environmental > Aquatic > Freshwater > Lake > Sediment | place: USA: Wyoming | collected...
AGGAATAGAGGTTCCAAAAGAAAGGCATCTGCTTGAAAATAGGGATATAGGAGCCGCATTCGCCTCTATTTTATTTTCATTTTCTTGAATAATTTTAATAAATTCATACAAGAGTCTTGATTTACCGACACCGGGGTCGCCAGAGATTTCTATCAGGGTAGCACCTTTTTCATTGAGTTCATCGTAAGCCTTTTGTAAAATAGAGAGTTCTTTTTTTCTTCCTACGAATTTTGTAAGAAGGCTTTTTTCATCAAGGAAGGTTTTGGTTGGATGCTTTTTTATACCGATGACTTTATAAGTTTGAACAGGTTCTCTTTTGTTTTTAACGAATGTAGGTGGTCGTTTTTCAAATTCGAATTTATCTTTTACCTGTTTGTATACTCTGTCACTGACTAAGATTTCGCCTGCACCAGCGAGAGTTTCGAGTCGAGATGCGGTATTGACTGCATCGCCAAATGCAGAGTAATCTTTTCTACTCTCTAAAGGAATGCCACCCACGACAACCTCTCCGCAGTTGATACCGATAGATAATTCAAGCTCTAAATTTTTTTCTTTACCTATAGCTCTAACAGAATCAACAATCTCAAGAGCGGTTCTGATAGCGCGTTCGGGGTCATCTTCGTGGGAGATAGGAGCACCGTAATAAGCCATTATGGCATCGCCAAGAAAGTAACTCACTGTTCCACCATATTTTTCAGCTGTTTTCAACATTGGTTTAAAAATATCGCCCATAAGTGCCTGAACTTCTTCGGGGTCCATGACTTCTGACAAAGATGTGTAACCACATAAATCAGCGAAAAGGATGGTAATAAGACGTCTTTCACTTTCTTCAATTACTTCAGCGCTTTCAAGAAGTCTTTCGGAGATTTGCTTTGGAATCAATTTAAGGAGGTTTTCAATAGCATTTTCTTTATTGTCATATTTATCGAGTTCGAAAATATCCTCTACCGGAGGAGTTTCCTTTTTTTCTTCAGTCAGAGATTTTTTGCAAAATCTGCAGTAGATAGCCTTTTCTCTAATAAGTTCTGCACAGTAAGGGCATTCTTTATAGCCTTCTTTTGCCATTTTATAAGTTTCCTTCCTTCAATCAAAATCCTTATCTTAGCTAAAATTATTGATATTTTAATATAATAATATTTCCTGTTTAAATGTGTGTCAATTAAATTTTGGGTTGGATGATTACATTGTCAGGCAAGACTGGTGGATGAATACTGTCTATCGCTTCCTCTATTTTTTTTATAAAAGGGCACAAATTTGTTAAAGTTTATTGATAATTTAACGATAAGTAATATGGTCAGAGATGTCTAAAAAAATAAGCAATGGGTAGAAGATGGAAAATAAAAGTTTATTAAACGAGCAACTTAAGAACTCTCAATCTGCAAAAGATGGCAAGTATTTAACCTTTGTCTTAGGGAATGAGGAATATGGACTCGAAATTCTCAAAGTTCGTGAAATTATTGGAATGATGGATATTACATCTGTTCCTCAAACACCCAAGTTTGTCAAAGGTGTTATAAACCTGAGAGGGAAGGTTATACCGATAGTTGACCTAAGATTAAAGTTTAGTATGCCAGAGGCTGAGTATACCAAGGAAACCTGTATTATTGTCGTTGATATCAAGGGGATTTTTGTTGGTATTGTAGTAGATACGGTTAAAGAGGTTCTTGATATCAAAGAGGAAGATATAGAAGAGACGAGGGCGCTCGGTAGCACTGTAAATACAGACTTTATGCTTGGAATGGCAAAGGTAAAAGGAACGGTCAAAATCTTACTTGATATAGAGAAAGTGCTTGATTCCTCACAATTTGAGTTGATTAAGAGGATATAATTGTTCTGTTAATAAAATAGCAATTCCTGAGCCCCTTTAATGAAAAGAATTTAAAATTTTCAATTTTTTTATTTGTTAATTCTGATACGACATTATAAATTTTCAAAAAGTTCACTGATTATTTGAGAGAATAAAAGACTTTGCAAAACCCTTTCAGGGTTTACAAAATCTAACGATTTTTTTATACTCAGCGTGATTACGCTGGGCTAATATACAAAAACCTTTCGGTGTTTTTGTAGGGAACGGTCGCGACCGTTCCCTACAGTTTGTTGACATATGTTATGGTAGAACGGGCATCTTGCCTGTTCATTGACAGGTAAGAATGCCCATCCCACTAATTTGTAAACAAGACTTTAAAAATTTTATTTTTGTAGCGGTCGCATTTATGCGACGATTATGTGCGATAAATCGCACCGCTACTTATAAGAGGAATAAATGGAGAAAGCTTATGATAGCAGGAAAAGGGAGTGATAAAGTGCCTTTCAAAGGGGACAAGAAGTATTGTTTAAAGTGCAACGAAGAAATTCCATTACGGGTTATTGGCGTTGATAAGAATGATAAGAAGCAGGAAGTTGTTCAATGGTATCAGTGCTGGAAGTGTGGGGAATATTATCCTGTATCTATGAATGTTGAAAAACCGGTGAATTCAGAAAAGAAGATATTACGTATATCTTGATCCTGAACCATGCCCTGAATCAAGTTCAGGGTCTACGAATTCAGGAGATGATTATTAAAATTATGGGCAGACTATACATATTGCATTGAAATTTGTAGGGGCGAACCTGTGTGTTCGCCTTTTCGTTAAGCAGACACACAGGTTTGCCTCTACATAATCATACTTTAACTTTGGGGACAATTGCCAGAAGATGTAGGGGCATATTGCATATGCCCTGAAATTATTGGGCACGTGCAACGTGCCCCTACTCCTTATTTTGGAGTGCGGTAGTCATACTACCGCCTTAAAAAAGGCGTAAGCAGGGTTTACGCACTCCATAAAGATTTTTCTTGCTTTAGTTATCAAAAGCGTTATCTTTATTAGAAAAAATGCTATTGACATATAAAGTGAATATGTAATAAATTTTAATATGAGAACTTATATTTTGCGCCAATACAAATTGTAGATGCAACCCTTGTGGTTGCCCAACATTTGGTTGGGCAGGGACAAGCCCTGCTCCTACAAAACAAAATGTTAAATTATAGGCGAGGTCACGTGACCTCGCTTAAAAGGTGATTATATGGCGAAAAAAGAGGAATTAGAAAAAAAGAAGATAATCTCTAAAGACATATCTTCTTCTAAACAACCAGAAAAGGATCCTATTGTTCTGCCTGATAATTTAGATACAGAAACAGCCGATTATTTTGGGAACCGTTTGGCGATAGATGGTAAAAAAATTGCTCAGAATATAGGCAAGATTCTTGAAGAAGCCGGCTTAATTAATGAAGAGATGACTAAAAAGGCTATTGATTATTCTAAGGAAGCAGGCATATCTGTAAAAAGTGTATTGACCCAGCAGGGGCTTGTTACAGAGGAGGATTTCTTAGAGGCAATTGCTTCGCATATGGGGATGGAAACGATTGATCTTACAAAGCAACAAATAGAAAAAGAAGCCATAGAGATGGTACCTGCGAAAGTAGCCAAAAAATATGGTATCATTCCTGTGAGGAAGGATGATGGAAAGTTATTTATAGCTATTAAAGACCCTTTGAATATTGAGGCTATTGATGACTTACAGAAATTTCTCCCGGGTATCGAAGTTAAGGGGATGGTGGCTTCTGAGAAAGATATTGAGTATGCGATAAAAAAATTTTATGATAACATTGATGTGTCCACTCTCTATCAAGATACCGCTTTGGAAGAAGATGAGAAAGAATCTGGAGGCGATACTTTTATTGATTTATATAGTCATATTGACCTCGATGAGACGGAAGTAAGTGAAACGCCAATAGTCAAATATGTTGATTTATTATTTAAGCATGCTATTCACGATAGAGCAAGTGATATTCATATTGAACCAACCAAAACAGGAATAAATATCCGTTTCAGAATTGATGGTCTTTTACAAGAAATTCCCCCACCAAGCAGAAAATATTTTAATGCGATAATTTCGAGGATAAAAGTTTTATCAGGGATGGACCTTTCTGAGAAGAGAGTTCCTCAAGATGGTAGGATAATGTTGAACTTTCCGGATAAGAAGCTCGATTTGCGTGTTTCTGTCATCCCGGCAATATTTGGCGAATGTGTTGTTATGCGTATTCTTGATGCCACGACTTTATTGTTAGGACTTGAAGATGTCGGATTTTTGCCCGACTCGATTGAACTTTTTAAGAAGATTATAAAAAGTCCTACAGGAATTATATTGATGACAGGACCGACTGGATGTGGAAAAACAACCACACTTTATGCGGCATTATCGACGTTAAATACACCTGACAGAAAAATCGTTACTCTTGAAAATCCTGTTGAGTATCAGATAGGTGGTATTAATCAGATGCAGACGCATGAAGAAATAGGGTTAGACTTTGCTATGGGATTAAGAACTGTTCTCAGACAATCACCTGATATCATATTAATCGGTGAAATGCGTGACTTGGAGACAGCTGAGATAGGAATTCGAGCGGCTCTAACGGGTCACCTTGTTTTTAGTACATTGCACACAAATGATGCCCCAAGCGCAGCTACTCGTCTTATTGATATGGGGATTAAACCATTCCTTGTGGCTTCAAGTATTCACGCCATAATTGCTCAGAGATTAATCCGTAGAATATGTCCTCACTGTAAGGTGGAATATACTCCTCATCCTGAAGAGATAATTGAGATGGGTTATAGCCCCGAAGAATACAGAGATAAACCACTTTATAAAGGGACTGGGTGTGAAAGATGTAATGATTCAGGATACAGAGGAAGAACCGCAATTCACGAGATATTCATTTTGAATTCAGCTCTCAGGTCGATGATAATCAGGTCTATTCCATCATCAAAGTTGAAGAAGGAAGCGGTTAAGATGGGTATGAGAACGCTTCGTATGGATGGTTGGGAGAAGATATTATTAGGCATTACGACGACGGAAGAAGTGTTAAGGATAACACAAGAAGAATAAAAATAACATTGTAGAGACGCAAAGCTTTGCGTCTCTACAAAAGAAATAACAAATAAGTGAGGTGTTTTTAGACTATGCTTGATATGAATGAAATGTTAAAAATTATTGTGGAGAGGGACTGCTCCGACCTACATTTATCCGTAGGTAAACCACCAGTTATGAGAAAGGATGGTGTTCTTGAGATTATTGATCAAGCCGTATTAACGCCAGAGGAGACAGAGCGGTTGATGAGAGAAATCACACCACCAAGGCATCAACAAATTATCCAGGAACAGGGTAGTACAGACTTTGCGTATGCCTTCAGTGATTTGGCAAGATTCAGAACAAATGTGTATAGGTCAAGGGGTAACTTAGGTATTGCTATGCGTTTAATTCCGACGAGAATATTAACCTTTGAAGAACTTGGCTTACCGAGAGATACAATATTAGAATTATTACATAGACCGAGAGGACTTTTCCTGGTGGTGGGTCCTACGGGAAGTGGTAAAACCACAACTTTGGCAACAATGATTGATTATATTAATCGTAATACCTATCAGCATATTATTACGGTAGAAGACCCCATTGAGTATTATCATCCGCATAAAAAATGTATAGTGACACATCGTGAGTTGCATGTTGATACCCCATCGTTTGCAAGTTCACTGCGTGTTGCTTTAAGACAAGACCCTGATGTCATTCTTGTCGGTGAAATGAGAGACTTGGAAACGATGGAAGCGGCTATAACAGCGGCGGAGACAGGTCACCTTGTTTTTGCCACATTACATACCATTAGTGCGGGGCAGACGATTGACCGTATTATCGACGCATTCCCTGTCAATCAACAGGAACAGATTCGTTCTGTTCTCTCCGTTGCTCTCATTGCCGTTGTTGCACAGGCTATATTACCCAGAGCTTCAGGTAAAGGGAGAATTGCTGCTTTTGAGATTATGCTTGTCACTCCTGCTATTGCGAACCTTATGAGAGAGAGAAAGACAAACAGAATTAATTCTACAATACAGACAAGTGGTAAATTGGGAATGGTTACAATGGATGATTTTTTATTGAAGATATGGAAGGAAGGAAAGATAACTGCAGAGTTAGCCATTGAGAGAGCCCATTATCCTGACCAACAGCGTCAAAGAATTATGGGTGGTAGAATTGAAGAAACAGAAGCAAAAGAAGCAGAAGAAGAAATGGAACAGCCTGTTATTTAATAATACATATTAAAATTAAAAACTGACAACCGATAACTAACAATGAAATAATAGAATACGAGATTCTTCGCTACGCTCAGAATGATAATTTTAAATTGTCAGTTGTCCGTTTTAAATTTTTAATTGAAGAATTATATAAAGGAGATGTGTGGAGTGGATAAGAATATCAAGAAAGACAAAGTGCTGTTTAATCCTTATGAGGCCGCAGATAAAAAGGGAAAAGAGGCGAGGTCACGTGACCTCGCTTTCAAAGATGAAGAAGCCAAACTTGTTGAGAAACAGTTAAAAGAAAAATACACGCTTCCTAAAGATTTGGAGAAGGAAGTAGCTGATAAGATTGATAAACCAATGATAGTGCATAAATTAGAAGCGGATTCTGATTTCAGAGAGGTTTTGTCAAAAGAGACAGGAATACCATTTGTTACTTTGGGTGATTATGCTCCTCTTGGTGATCCTAAAGTTCTTAGATATATTACTTCCACGCAAGCCAAGATGTATAAAGCTTTTCCTCTGAAGATTGAGAACAATCAAAGCTTAACTGTAGCCATTTCTGACCCTTTGAATGTGGGGGTTATTGATAATCTAAGGTTATCCATAAGTGTTCCTGTGAACTTTGTATGCGCTAACGAAGATGATATTGTGGATATGATTGATAGGTATTATGGTCTGGGCGACGATACGATATCAAAGTGGCTTGAAGAGGAGGATAAAAAGGGTGATGAGAATATTCTCGAAAGCTTGGTTAAAGACCATGATTTGTCTGACCTCGAGAAGATTGCGAATGATCCTCCGGTTAAAAGATTGGTTGACCTTATTCTTATTCAAGCGATTAAAGAAAGGGCGAGTGATATTCACATTGAGCCTTTTTCTGAAATGTTGAGAGCAAGATACAGAGTGGATGGTGTATTGAGAGAGATTCCACCACCACCGAAGCATATGCAGATTGGAATAGTGTCCCGGTTTAAAATTTTAGCGAATATGGATATAGCTGAGTCAAGAATGCCTCAGGATGGTAGAATTAAGCTGACATTTCAGGATAGAGATATTGAGCTTCGTGTTTCCACTCTTCCCACGGTTCATGGCGAAAGTGTTGTTATGAGAGTTCTGGATAAGCAGATGATGATGATGGGAATCGAACAATTGGGATTTTCCACTGATGTCTTAGAGAAATTTATGAAGTTTTTAACGAAGCCAAATGGGATTATTCTCGCTACAGGACCAACTGGATGCGGAAAGACGACGACTTTGTATGCGGCGTTTAACGAGATAGTTGACCCGACTTTGAAATTGATAACAACTGAGGACCCTGTGGAATATCAGCTTGATGGTGTTATGCAGATAAATATAAATACCAATGTGGGTTTGACCTTTGCCACTTGTTTACGTTCAATACTTCGTCATGACCCGGATATTATTCTGGTTGGTGAAATTCGTGATATTGAAACGGCGCAGATAGCCATACAGGCATCTTTGACAGGTCACCTTGTCTTCAGTACGATACACACAAATTCAGCGGCATCGACTCTAACAAGATTGATAGATATGGGAGTTGAACCATTCTTGTTAACGTCAACTTTACAGGCGATTATAGGGCAGCGGTTGGTAAGAACGGTTTGTCAAAATTGCAAAGCAGTTTATGCGCCAACCGATGATGAACTTGAATCGTTTAAAATAAGTAGAGAAGATATTAAAGATATGACGTTTTACCATGGAACGGGTTGCCCTGATTGTGCCAATACTGGTTATCGGGGTAGAATCGGTGTTATTGAATTGCTGCCTGTAACTGATGAAGTAAAAGAATTGATTCTTGAAAAAGCAGCCACTGATGAGGTTCATTCTCTGGCTGTAAAACAAGGGATGGTTACAATGCGTAAGGATGGATTGTTGAAGGTGTTTGCCGGTGTTACAACATTAGAGGAAATTGCAAAGCATACTCCGGAAGAAGAGGAAGAGATTATACAAAAGGTAATTAAGGAAGTAATGAAAAAGGAAGTGATAGAAGTGGAGAGACCCAAAACTACGGCTGAATATGTAGAGAGAGAGACAGCTACTCATTATAAACCTTTTGGTGATGCAGATAAACTCGAAGATAAATAAAGAGATGCTGAATCAAGTTCAGCATGACAGGATGAGGCAAATGTCATTCCGAACTTGTTTCGGAATCTCATTGTGGTAGGGAACGGTGTGAAACCGTTTCCCACATAATTCGCAAGGAGGTATTGCTTATGCCCAAATATTCATATGAAGCCCTTGATAAGGGTGGGAAGAAAGTCAAAGGCGAAATCGAGGCTAATAGCGAAGAAGTCATAATAGAACGGTTAAGAGGTATGGGTTTTTATCCCACTGATGTGAAGCGTAAAAAAGTTAGTGCGGCAAAGTTGGACATTGCTACTCTGCCGCTCTTAAGAAATATTATGCAAAGGGTTAATTCAAAACGCTTAACAACATTTACCCGTCAGTTTGCGACTTTGGTTGGTGCGGGATTGCCGTTGTTAAGGAGCTTAAGAATTCTTGAAGATCAGTCAGATTCGGTTATATTCAGGAAAAAGATTCGGGAGGTTTCACAAGATGTTGAAGGTGGTAGCACATTATCAGATGCATTAGGAAAACACCCCAAGGTTTTTGATAAACTTTATGTTAATATGGTAAGGGCAGGTGAGATTGGTGGTGTTCTTGAAAATGTTTTGTTGAAGATAGCTGATTTTTTAGAGAAAAGGCAGGCGCTGAAAGCTAAGGTTAAATCGGCGATGACTTATCCTCTCGTAGTTTTATCTCTTGCTGTTATAATTGTGGGATTTATTTTGTTGAAGATAATTCCGAAATTCAGAGTAATATTTGCTCAGCTTGGAGCGAAGGAATTACCATTACCTACAGAAATATTAATAACGGTAAGCGAGTTGTTGGTCAAAAGGACACCCTTAGTCATCTTGGGAATAATTGTTTTGGTTGTTTTAATAAGAAAGATTAACCACACAAAGGGTGGTAAGTTAATGTTTGATATAATGAAGTTGAAGTTACCCATTTTTGGAGAGATAATAAGGAAGATAGCCATCACGAGATGGGCGAGTACTTTATCGACCCTTATAACGAGTGGTGTTCCGATTTTGCAGGCTCTCGATATTGTCAAAGATACCTCTGGAAATGAAGTCATTGCGAGAGCGATGATTAGGGTGCATTCAAGTATTAAAGATGGAGATACAATTCACGAACCACTTGCACAGTGCGACATATTTCCACCTCTTGTTGTGCATATGGTTGCGGTTGGGGAAGAGACAGGTGCTATCGACCAGATGTTAACGAAAGTAGCAGAGGCGTATGAGAGAGAAGTAGATGCAACTGTTGATGCGTTATCGTCAATTATTGAACCAGTAATGATTGTTTGTCTTGGAGTTTTAGTTGGTGCAGTTGTTATCTCATTGTATTTGCCTCTGTTTATGATACCAAAACTGATAAAGTAAAAATGTTTAACTGTAAATTACTCAATTTAAAAATAGAGAACAGATGATGTACATTTGTTTCCTATTTTCTTAAGGGCATCCTGAATCAAGTTCAGGATGCCTTTTTTATTGTAATTTCGAATTTGTTATGGATATTATTCAATAAACAGCATAAAAAATAGGACGCGGATTAACGCAGATTTTTACAGATTTAATATCAGTGTTAATCCGCTTCTATCGGCGTAAATCTGCGTTCTATTATTCTTTTGTATTCTTTCATAGCTAATTTAATCTTATGTCACTTGAAATAAGAAAGGAGATTTTGTGATGCAAAGATTTGTGCCTTTATTGGGAATACTTTTTTTCTTATCTGTCTGTTTTTTATTCAGTACTAATCGTAAGGCAATAAAAATGCAGACAGTCATCTGGGGGTTATTGTTGCAATTTATATTTGCCTTATTGATACTTAAGACAACTCCTGGACAAAACGTTTTTCTTTTTTTGAATGACCAGGTAATCATATTTCTTAATTTTGCTGAGAAGGGTGCATCTTTTGTTTTTGGTAATCTTCCGAGTGACCATATCCCTGTGGGAGCTGGTGTATACGGGGGATTTCAGCAATCTGAAGCGGGTGGCGTAAAGATGGTGGCGCAAACAATGTCCAGTTTCGCCTTTAAGGTTTTACCAACGATAATTTTCTTTTCTTCTATGATGGCGATATTATATTATTTTGGGATAATGCAAAGAATCATTGAAGCAGTGGCGTGGGTAATGTCGAAGACAATGAAGACTTCAGGCGCAGAATCGTTATCAGCGGCAGCGAA
>Ga0315289_10016011_pt1 | contig 10383 bp, 9 predicted proteins | sample YL17G11_40_MG_FD_203452 | JGI IMG/M metagenome (GOLD analysis project Ga0315289, IMG submission 203452) | Sediment microbial communities from Yellowstone Lake, YNP, Wyoming, USA - YL17G11_40 | ecosystem: Environmental > Aquatic > Freshwater > Lake > Sediment | place: USA: Wyoming | collected...
CCTACGCGGGTTTGACCTTTTTGAAAGACTTGTGTTGAAAACAAACGGCTTACGTCGGATATGTGCTCAAAATATGCCTTTCACTGTTGAACCCGAGCCTTCGGGCCAGTTTTCGGAGTTTTTTTATATGCGGCCTTTGCCTCGGGGTCGGCCTGAGCGATCAAGGCCCTGGGTTTGCACCGATGGAATCCGAGTTGGTGGAAAAGCCTCTTCCCTAATTTTCGATACATCAAGCTTATTTTGTTCTCGTCACTGAGGCCATCAGCAACTCTTGTTCAATTTTGGGGATTAAAACATCTCGGTCGTATTCTCTGGTCGCTATTTGGCGCCCCCTCTCTCCTAAGGCCAGGCGTTGCTCGGCTGTCATTTGATATAGGTGACGGACTGACTCCGCCAAAGCCTGAGGGTCTCCCGGTGGACATGCGATTCCCGCTCCAGCGGAAGATATCATATTGGCCACATCGCCGGATGCCGCCGCAATAATCGGTTTTCCTGAAGCTAAGTAAGCCAGCGTCTTTGAGGGGATTGTGATGCGAAAGAGTGGATCGTCTTTGAGATGAACCAAGAGTATGTCGGCCAAGGCATACAGACTCGGCATCGTTTGATGAGGATAACGCCCCATAAAACGAACATTCTTAAGGTCCTTTTCTTCAACGAACCTCTTTAACCGGGGGAGAGCAGTCCCCTCGCCGAACAAAACGAACTGCACAGCTTGAATATCTGAAAGTAGAGCGGCCGCTTCAAGAACCGTCTCTAGTCCTTGGGCTTCGCCCATATTACCGGCATACATGACATTGAAACGCTCATATAATCCCAGCTTCTCGGCCAACCCACGGTCGCAATCGATGGCCTTATATACACCCGTATCGATCCAGTTTGATACAACCCGTATCTTAGGTTCAGGGACTCCTTTATCTATGAGATTTCGACGAAAGCCGGGCGATATCACGAGGATCGTATGTGCTTTCTTGTATATCCACCGGGCAAATCGGCCGACCCAACGTAGCAATCGAGCGTTTTTCACCATGCCCGTGGCTCTTAGGGTTTCCGGCCACATATCTTGTATCTGGTAAACGAAAGGAACGCCCCACAACCGGCTGAGTACGAAAGCCGGCAAACCAATTGTCAAAGGCGGATGATATACAAAAATGACGTCAGGTTTTGAGGTTACAAAGAATCCGAGGAAAGCACTGGATAGGGCAAAAGATAAATAATTGATAAATCGAAGCAGACCCGAAAGGCTGTGTTCGGGATATAGGGGCACCCGGATCACGCTGATACCGTTCAATATCTCCCGTTGCACTGGCCGAATATGATAGCCGGGGTAGACCTTCCCGGAGGGATAGTTGGGGAAACCGGTCAGGACCGTGATACCGTGGCCATTTTTATGCAAAGTTTGTGCCAGCTCTTGGATAAGCAGAGCCGGTTCCGGGGGATACCACTGAGTCAGGATCAAAACTTTCATTCAGAGGAAAGGTAATTTATTTGGTGCAGTTAATCAGATCAGAAGGTCAAGCTGAGAGCATCAGTTTCTACGCCAAACCACTGAGTTCACGTAATCCGTATAACTCAGGATGATTCGAAGGACCTTTTCGGAGACATTAGGAACCCTGTAATCCGAGACGACCCGAAGCGATCGCGTCTCGCCGCGCGGCTGGGCGGCGAGAATGGCCAGCCCACGTTGAACATTCTCATAGTCCAACCCTACCATCATCACCGCGCCCTCTTCCATCCCTTCCGGCCTTTCATGGGCTTCGCGGATGTTCAACGCGGGGAAGTTGAGGATGTTCGATTCTTCTGTGATCGTGCCGCTATCGGACAGTGCGGCCAAGGCGTCGATCTCTAGTTTCACATAATCGAGGAACCCGAACGGCCTGGAGAGCAGGATATTCGGCCGCAGCTGCGGTTTCTCGGTTTCGATCCTCTTCCTCGTCCTTGGGTGCGTGGTTACGATGACCTGTTTGCCGTAGTCTTTGGCCAGCCCGTTTAGGATTCGGATAAAACCATTGAAATGCGCAGCCGAATCAACGTTTTCTTCCCTATGAGAACTGACGATGTAATATTCCCCGGCCCTCAAGCTGAGGCGTTCAAGTATATCCGACTTCAGGATCTTGGGCATATAATAATGAAGGACTTCGTACATCGGGCTTCCGGTCTTTATGATCCGGTCTGGCAGAATCCCCTCCCTGAGAAGGTACTCCCGTGAGATCGAACTATAAGGCAGGTTGATATCGGCGATATGGTCTACGATCTTCCGGTTGATCTCCTCGGGCACGCGTTGGTCGAAGCAACGGTTGCCTGCCTCCATATGGAAGATGGGAATCTTGAGGCGCTTAGCCGGGTAGGCGGCCAGGCAGGAGTTGGTATCACCCAGGACCAGAAGGGCCTCGGGATTCTCTTTTTGAAGGACTTCATCCATCTTGGCGATGATTCGGCCTATGGTCTCGCAAGCTGTCTTCTCCGCGGCATCGAGGAAAATATTCGGTTCACGAATCTCTAATTCTTCGAAAAAAATCCGATTGAGCTCATAGTCATAGTTCTGTCCCGTGTGCACGAGGACGTGGTCGCATTCCCGGTCCAAGGCGGCGATGACGCGGGAAAGTCGGATGATTTCGGGCCGCGTCCCGACGACGGTCATGACCTTGAGCTTATTCATCCCTTCACCTCCGCTGCGTATGTATCGGGCCGGGCGGGGTCGAAGACTTCACTTGACCAAAACAACACAATGAGTTCTCCCGTACCGACATTTTCTATAGAATGAGTCCAACCCGGCGGGATGTCAATCGCTCTCATCTCATAGCCCTTGGCCGGAAACTCCACGGCCGCGCCCGAGACCATATGACGGAAGCGGATGATCGCCTCCCCCTCGAGGACCACGAACTTTTCGACCTTGAGGTCATGATAGTGATTTCCGCGGGTGATTCCTGGCCCAGTCCTGGATATGAAAATCTGGCCATGGCCGCCGAGCTTGAGGAACTCTGCAAGCGCACCGCGAAGGTCCTTTTTTTTTGGCAAATCATATGCTAGAGAATCCTCAGGCAGATAGGACATATATGTGCCGTACAGGCGGCGGTCGAACGCGTCCTCCAGGCTCGGCTGAGCCAGCGTATTCCGGCAGGAATGATATGCCTGCAATTTTTCTGCTAGATGGCCCAGTTTCACCCGGAAGGTCGGCTTGACAACAACAAACGCCGTGCCTTGAACTGTTCCTCTTGAGCTCAGCAAGGTTAAGAGCGTGGCTATAACATCGTCCACGTGGACAATCTCGATCTCGCGGCTCGGGTCGGATATTTGGATGGGCATATTGTTAGCTATGTTATGGCAGAACGTTGCTACGACCGAGTTATAGTTTGGCCGGCACCACCTGCCAAAGACGCCAGGCAGGCGGAAGATGCGTGCCGCTGTTCCCGTCCTATCTGCGTAACTCAGAAGAAGCTCCTCCGCTTTCTTCTTCGACTTGCCGTATGGATTATCTAGGAGCGCTTGCGTCGACGAGGAGAAGACAATTAGGGGATTCCGTCCACGCCGCTCAATTCCTTCAAGAATCGAGGCCAGTGAACCCACGTTTCCGTCCTCAAAGCTCTCGCTCTCCCGGGGGCGATTGGTTCCTGCAAAATGGATGATGGCATCGCAGTTCTCGAGCGCGTTGTCGAGATCTGCTTGGGGTGTATCGATATCCGCTTCCATGACCTCATAATGCGGGTCGCGCCGCAGCGCCAAAGCGGAGTTCTTACCGATGAAGCCCGTAGCGCCGGTGATCAGAACCCTCATCATCTAGGTTATCCTTTAAGTTCATCGCGCACGAAGTCGAGTTTCAACAGCAGATCGATCATTTCGTCCACATCCAGCCGGCGTGTGTTGTGGGAATTGTAGTCCCGTTCCCTGGAAACGCGCTCTCGGCCCTCTGTGAAATAGAGGTTGTAGTTGAGGTCACGATTGTCGGCGGGGATCCTGTAGTATTCGCCCAGGTCCTCGGCTTTCGCCATCTCCTCTCGAGTCAGGAGGGTTTCATAGAGTTTCTCGCCATGCCGCGTTCCGATGACATGAATGGGATTGTCGGCTTTGAAGATTCTCTTCAGCGCTTCAGCTAGAGTCTCGATGGTCGTCGCTGGAGCCTTTCGGACAAAAATGTCTCCGGGCTTAGCATTCTCGAAAGCGTAGAGGGCAAGGTCTACCGCATCTTCTATGGACATCATGTAACGCGTCATTTCGCGGTCAGTAATTGTCAGGGGAATTCCGGCCTTGATTTGTTGGATGAACAGGGGGATAACCGAGCCGCGTGAGCCCATCACGTTCCCATAGCGAGTCCCGCAAAGCACGGTGCCATTATCGCCTATGACCCGCGCCTTTGCTACCATTAATTTTTCCATCATCGCCTTGGAGAGGCCCATAGCGTTGATGGGATAGACCGCCTTATCCGTGGACAAGACGATGAGTCTCTTAACAGATGAGTTTATTGCCGCATTCATCACGTTTTCAGCGCCAAGGGTGTTGGTTCGAAAAGCTTCGAGTGGATAGAATTCGCATGAAGGGACTTGTTTAAGCGCCGCCGCATGGAAGACGAGGTCGACGTCCCTCACAGCCGTTGCTATGCTATCGTACAGGCGGACATCCCCTAGATAGAATCTCAGTTTGGGATTTTTGTAGTGAATGCGCATATCCTCTTGTTTCTTCTCGTCGCGGGAGAAGATCCGGATTTCTCCGATATCGGTGACCAAAAAACGGCGCAAAACGGCGTTGCCGAATGTCCCTGTTCCGCCGGTGATAAGAAGCTTTTCCTCGCTATGCATCCTGGCACATCCTTATGAGGGGATAACTGGACAAGGGAATTTCAAAGAAGGCTTCTGACGAATTCCCAAGTCTTGACGATTCCCGTTTCCAACGGAGTCCGGGGCTCCCAAAAGAGTTCTTTCTGGGCCCTGGTGATATCAAGAAAGATCCTGGGGACGTCAAAAGGGCGCATTCCTCTATAGTTCACCACGATCCGACAGCCTAGAACCGTGCGGATTACGGCGAGAATTTCGTTCAAGGAATATCCTTTGCCGCTCCCAAGATTGAACACTTTTGAATTCGTTTCTGTGAACGCTGCCCGGTACAGCCCCTCGATCAGATCGTCAATGAATACGTAATCCCTCACGATTTCGCCGTCGCCCCATATTTCAATTCCTTCGTTTCTAGCGATCCTATTCAGAAAAACGGGGATGACGCCTTGAATGCCGGAGGGATTCTGTCTCTCTCCATAGGGATTCGAAGGCCTGACTATGACATAGTCCAAATTGTGGAGACGGTCGAAAAGAGCCAGAAATTTCTCTATGGTCAATTTGCCTATTCCATAGGAGCACAGGGGGTTTGTCGGGTGATCTTCCGGTACGGGCAAGCTCTGAGGTATCCCGTAAACCGTCCCCCCGCTCGAAATGAAAACGACTTTTTTGATGCGCTTATGAACACAGAGCTCGAGCAGACGAATGGTATCAATGACGTTTGAACGAATATCAAAGGTCGGATCTATCCCAGATGTTATGGGCAGAGTCGTGCTTATCAAATGGAATACAATATCCATATCGCATAGGGATTCCGAAACTTGTCCGCGATTGCCGAAATCACCAAAACGATAGTCGATGCCGAGCAGAGGATTGCGATAACGTTCCTCGTACTTATCAAAAACGCGCACGGTGTGATGCTCCGAAAGGAGTTTGTCGACCAGATGGGAGCCGATAAAACCGTTGCCCCCCAGAATCAGGATATTTTGTGTCATTCCGCGAAGGATGCCACCGATATTCGGACTGAACGAACGGTTAGGTTGCTTTGCCCGCCCTCAGCCGATCAATCAATGATGACAAAATCGGGCTTTTCCCCCTGACCCAACAGCCAGGCATATAAAGCCAGTGTTTGATTCGCGATCCTGGGCCATGAATATTTGTACGATACCAGCATCTTCCCCCTGGCTCCCATTTCCTGAAGCCGCGGGCGCGAAAGACCGGTCGCCGCGCAAAGGGCTTCACCTATGGCAGACGTGTTGATATCCACCCACCAGCCACAATCGTGGGTCTTTAGTTCTTTCCATGGCGAGGCCTTCGTTGTGATGACCGGAACCCCAGCGGCCAGGGAATCCAGGATCACGACGGGGGCCCCTTCACTGATTGACGGCAGAGTGAACACGTCTGCGGCCGAAAACGCGTCACGTTTTTCCTGGCCGAATAGTGGCCCGAGAACCCTGACCTTGTCGTTCAATGCTAAGGACTCTATCAGAGCCTCTACTTTTGCGCGATGGCCGAACTCGTTACTCCCGGCAATGATTAGCAGCCATTGTCCAAGGGCCGCTTCGTTTCCTTTGATTGCCTTGATCAACAGAAAAAGACCCTTCTTTGGTGATATCCGGGAGAGGAATAGGATTATTCGACGGTCCTGCGGAATGCCAAAGCGGCTCCGAAATCTGGACGGATCTCCCTGTGCGCGAAGCCATTGCTCGGACGCTCCGTTACAGATCAGCGCGATTGGATTCGTAAGGCCGAAATCCCGGAAATCGGAGACCTCCGCATCGGATGTAGCCTGAAGGCATGAGGCCCCATAAAGGTTCCTGCGTTCGTAGGCGGCTAGGGCGAGCGTCTTTTTCCAGCAGGAATGCTTGATGGCCCAACGATCCAAGGACCCATGCGGCGCGATCACGGTGCGAATTCCATGTTTCCGGCGCAATAGATTCGTGACCCGCGTTATTCCTGTCCATATTCCATGTTGATGAACGACATCGATCGTCCTGGCGGGCGTCCGGGCCGCTGCCAGCTCCATATTCGGAGTAAATGCCCATCGCTTCGGACCGATTGGGGGGAACGGGATAATATAGCCCTCTGCCAATCCGCTGGATCGAGAAGCCCATTGGATCTCGGACGGCGTGCTAAGACACCAGATCCTGGCCATCTGGCCTAGGGCATTGTGCTCTTTGGCGAGATTGAGCGCCACTTGGCCTAATCCAAACGAGGATTGCCCGACGCTCGAAACGAGATGATTTATCTTCATCATGTGGTCGTAGGGATAGTTTGTTCCGCTCTAAACGAATTCCAAGCCACACGGCGGGAGTTGAATGACGTGTAGATCAGCATAAGGAGCACCCACATCACGATTGAGAATCGATTCAAGGTCATCACGGGTGCCCCGAATCCAGCTCCGACCATCAGCAGAACGAGAAACAGCAAAAAAGTCCCCAGGCCATCGTCCCTGGCCCGTTCTTTTAGTGCGATATAAAAAACGTTCAGAATTATTAGAAAGTAAGCAACGAGAGCAACGAGGCCGCCTTGTACGAAGAACTCGGCGTAGGCACTGTCGAAAGGGGTGATGGCTCCAAAACCCAACCCGAAAAAAGGGGAATCACGCCAGACGGAAGCGAAAAGCTGTGTGACGGATCCCGTCGTTCCAAGCCTTCCGGCCGAATAAAGAAAAAGGAGGTTGGGGTCATCGTTCAGCCTGGGGATGAACAATCTCAGGAAATAATCCACTCCCGACCACGCACGAAACACTCTTGTGATCACATAAAAAGCGGCGACGACGAATACGAGAAACCTCCAGTTCAACAGAGTCCTAATCCCTTGACCAGAGAGCCAATAGAAGATAAATAACATCATTCCGCCGACGATGAAGGTCTTAGAGACCGAAAGCGATCCGCCGATCAGCAATAGGATCAGTATCGCATAATCGGACATTCGCGCCCTTCGCCGCCGGCACAGGTATGTCCATAGCAGGAGTGCAAGCGCATAACTTATTCCGCTTTCGACGGGCTGCATGAAGACTCCGAGATACCTGGACATTGATGCCGACGCAAGCAGTACGCTCAGAGATCCTTCGCTGGCTTGAGGCTGCCAGTAGTCGACGATCACTTTCGGAAGCCCGAAAATAACGCTGTATAAGACGATCCCCGTATTGGCCACGAGTATCCAAATAAAACAACGGCTTGCCTTAATGAACAATTGATGGGCCGATTCGGACGAAATCGAACCCGTGAATGAGGCCATCAATACGATAAGGGCCATGGGCTGGACATAGTTCTCCAGGGAGGCCAGGAGCGCATATGTGGACGCGTAGTGGGGTTCGCCCACAAAAGTCACACATAGGGTCCAAAAGGTTACGAATGAGAAAAATGCCAACATACACATCGTTGGCTTGAATCTAAGCACGGTCCCCCGAGGAAACGCGACCCTAAAAGGAGCGATGGACAGAAGACCGAACAGGAGTCCATAGATAAGAACGTGATCGGTTCTGAGGCCTGCCCTCGGCACGACATATGGGCCGAACGCCATCACAACCAATCCCAGAACGACAAGCTCCTGGATTCGTGTCGGCCTGTCTTTCGACACGAGCTCAGGATGGCCGGTCTGTAGCGTCATGGAGACCTCCGTTTTGCTCGCGAAAAACTTTGGCCACCGCCAAAGCATTCCCCAGCAGGCGAATCAGCATGCCCACGCAGAGTGCCCAGGCAGCTCCCAACAGACCATACTTCGGGACAAACCACAGACAGCATAGGGCATTCGCCGCGATCATCGCTCCGAATATAGGCACTTGGATATTGAACCGCCTTGCCGCTGTCAAGGAGCAAGCTAGGATTCCCGCCAGATACCAGATCCAGGCAGCGATCATGATCCAGAAGAGGACATTGGCATATCCGGAATAGTCCGGGCGATAGATGGTTCTTAGAAGTCCCCGGCCCGCCAGCAGAGCGATTCCTGCACCGGCCGCGCCAGCCGATGCCGCGATCAGCAAGAGCACGCTGAGGAGGCGCTTGAAGGCCTTAAAGTCATTGATATAATGACGCGCCAATCGGGGGGCCGCGGCCTGCACAAAAGCTGTGGCCACGATGAGCCCTCCGGCCTGCATGAAGAAGCCCACGGCTGAATAGTAGCCCAGAGCAGCTTGTCCCATGAATAATTGTATGAAGTACCTCGGAATGTTAGGATTGAGGGAATCGAACATGTCCACAACGCCAAGCGGCAGGGCGCGCACGGAAAGCCTTTGTATCTCAGCCGGCGACCATCTGGGCCGATCGGTCACGACCGGTTCATGAAACACACGGTTCGTGGCGATCGACCCGCGGCTCGCGATGCGGTCCAGAGCTTCCGGAGCGCGCCTGTCGTAGGCGATGAGAGTCAAGCCCCATGACGCCGCAAGCGCCACCACTCCGCATATGATACTGTGGGTAAAAAAAACGGCCAGACCGACCGTCACCAAGGAGAGCGTCCCTTTCACCATCATGGACCGCGCCACACGGTCCATTCTCTCCCGCTGCTGCAAAAAGCCATAATAAATATCGCTAATGGCTTCGAACGCCTTGGCCATTCCGATGAGAAAAACGGTAATCCTGACTTCCCGCGAGTAACTGGAGAGCAAGCAGATTGCTGTGATGGCCAGCATCGCTAAGGTTGTGTTGATGAGCCTTAGGGCAAGGTATGTACCAAAGTTATATTCATGCTGCGCATCGGTTGCTTGAGCGCGGTTAAGACCGAGATTGGATAGTGTTATGATAGGAGCGCAGATCGCCAGGCCCAGGGCGAATTGACCTACCTTTTCCGGGGATAGGAGCTTCGCCAGGACCATCATGATTCCCCATTGGCTTCCCGCATAGACGGCATTTCCTGCGAACACCCAGGAAAAATTCTTATGAAACGCGACCCCGTCGACTCCTCCGCCGAGACTTGTACAGCAGACAGAGCATTCAACTCGAGACGTTACGGCCGGTGGCTCGGGCCAGCGGTCGGCCCGCCCCTCGTGATCTCCTCGAACTCTCAAATTAATATTCTTTTATCCTCGGTCGTCCCCTCGGTCTCGCCGTCAGGCTCCGATTGAGCAAGATCTCGAGCGTTCGCACGAACTCTTTATCTCCGCATGGGCGGCCCGTCCGCATGTTCCGGCGGATATCCTCGACGAGTTCGACGTCGCTCGCGGCGCTCAAGTAGGCTTTCCAGTCTCCCGCCCCGCGCACGATCGAACAGCCGTCCTGGAGCACCGGGTCGCTCGCGACAAGGGCATGTCCCCGCGCGCTCGACCAGGGATAGGCCGTCGCGTCAGCAACCAGGCCCCAGCGCACGGGGTTCGTCTCGTCATAGCGGATGGCCTCGAGGGCGTGGCGGTCATCGAGGATGGAGGAATAGAAGCGTCCCTGCCAGAGATGGCCGTGGCGGTGCTTCTTGTCGTTGAAATACTGCGAGTAGCGCATATGGAGGGTGTTCAGAGTCTTGGCCAGGGAATCGGCATCCTTGGGGACGCAGACGTATTGGACGTGATCGCTCATCAGGCAGTAAGCCCAGATGGAGAGACCGAACTTAGCCGCGCATTCGGCGAGCATGTCGAGGTAGCGGCGGTAGTCGGCGTCCTCGTCAAAGACCGTCTGGCGGTAGTTGC
>Ga0315289_10016012_pt1 | contig 10382 bp, 7 predicted proteins | sample YL17G11_40_MG_FD_203452 | JGI IMG/M metagenome (GOLD analysis project Ga0315289, IMG submission 203452) | Sediment microbial communities from Yellowstone Lake, YNP, Wyoming, USA - YL17G11_40 | ecosystem: Environmental > Aquatic > Freshwater > Lake > Sediment | place: USA: Wyoming | collected...
CCCACTCGTTTGGCGCCACCTTCACCCGGCCGCGGGGCAATCACAATTTCCGGTTCGGGCCGGAATTCCGGGTGTACCGGGAGTTCCGCAACCGCTATCAGACCGATATCGTGCCGGACTTCAGTTTTGCCGCGACGTACACGAGGCTGAACGACACATCGTCCTCGCCGGCGAGCGGAGGCGAGCTGACCGCGCTGCTGACGGGCATCCCCGGCGGCAGCATGACTCGCTCCGCCAGCTACGCCGAGCAGGACAAGTACCTGGGGCTGTTCATCCAGGACGATTACAAGGTAACGCGCAAGCTGACGCTGAACCTCGGCCTGCGCTACGAGCATGAATCGCCGATCACCGAGCGTTACAACCGCGCCGTGGTGCACTTCGCGGCCGACGTGGCCAGCCCCATTGAAGCCACGGTGAAGACGGCTTATGCTCTGAACCCGATTCCGGAAGTTCCGGCCAGCCAGTTCAAGGTGAAGGGCGGACTGACCTTTGCCAATGTCAGCCCCAACCCGCGCACCTACTGGGGCGGGCAGACGTTCAAGCTGGCGCCGCGCTTCGGTCTGGCCTACCAGGCGCATCGGAAAACGGTGATTCGCGCCGGGTACGGCGTCTTCTATGCCTCGATCGGCGTGAATTACACCAACACCATCCAGGACGGCTTCAGCCGCTCGACTCCCATCCAGGCGTCGCCCGACAATGGCCAGACTTACGCGGCCTGGACGGCCAACCCGTTCCCCACCGGCCTGTATCCGCCGCTGGGTGCGCAGGGCGGCCTCTCGACCAACCTGGGCCAGACCGTCAATTTCTTCCCCACGGAACGCAAACAGCCGTACGCGCAGCGCTGGTCGTTCGGCATCCAGCATGAGTTGCCCGCCCGCTTCCTGCTGGAAGCATCCTACGTGGGCAACCGCACCACCCGGCTGGGAGTGACCCGCAACGTCAACTACGTCCCCGCGCAGTACCTAAGCACCCTGCCTAACCGCGACCAGAAAACCATCGATTTCCTGGGAGCCACCTTCCCCGATCCGTTCCGGGGCACCGACCCGATTTACACCGGCACCACGCGCAGCCGCAACGGCCTGCTGCTGCCCTATCCGCAGTTCAGCAGCGTCAACATCAACTTCGACCCGGCCGGCTTCTCCTGGTACCACTCGCTGCAGGTGCGTGGCGAGAAGCGCTGGTCGCGCGGCTACACCATGCAGTGGGGCTACACCTGGTCGAAAACCATGGAGGCAACCGCGTTCCTCAATGCCCAGGATCCCATGCCCTATCGCTCGCTCTCTGATATCGACCGCATGCACCGCGTGGTCTGGAGCGGGCAGTGGGAGCTGCCCTTCGGGCGCAAGCGCGCGGTGGGCGCCAACTGGCATCCGGCGCTGAACTTCATCGCCGGCGGCTGGCAGCTCAACGGCATGATGCAGAAGCAAAGCGGCCAACCGATCGGCTTCGGCAACTACATTTATCTTTCCGGCAACGTGGCGCTGCCGGCCGACCAGCGTACGGCGGACCGCTGGTTCAATCTCGACGCCTTCAACCGCAACAGCGCGCAGCAACTGGGGAGCAACATTCGCACCGCGCCGCTGCGCTTCAGCGGCGTCCGGCTCGATCCGCAATCACGGTGGGACCTCTCGGCCATCAAGAGCTTTAAGGTGACCGAGCGGATGACCACGCAGTTCCGGGCGGAGTGCTTCAACGTCACCAACCACCCGGTGCTGCGCGGGCCCAACACCACGCCCACCAGCGGCGCGTTCGGAACGATCACCGCCCAGGAGCCGCCGCGCTCCTGGCAGTTCGCGCTGAAAGTGACGTTCTGAGAAAAAGGCTACAGGCTGCAGGCTACAGGGGTGAATGGGAGCGGCGAAAGCACCGCCGACCTGTTGTAGCCTGCGGCCTGTGGCCTGCCGCGCTCCAGCCGCCCGTGGCCGTGTGGTATCATCCGCCAAGCGCGCCAATGGCAGGGCCCTCCAACTCGAACGCGGCGGCATCCGGCGCCGCGGGATTGCCCGCCGCGGCCCGCTCGATGCTGGTCGAGCGGATGGCGGCCAGCGCCTCGTTCCACCGCTCGCCACGGCTCCGGGAACTGCTGCTGTACCTCTGCCACTCGGTTCTGGCGGCACGATAACCGCTCGCCCTTGCCCGGGGGGAGCGGAAAAGCTATCCCGTGGAATACACGATCCAGGGTTACTGCGTGATCGCGTACCTGCCGAAGCCGATTGGCGAAGGGACCGCCCTGGTGGTTTTCGGCACTGACATGTCTTCCGTGGAGGCAGGGGGACACGTCATTTGCGATGAAACCTCGATGGCCAAGCTGCTGGCTCGCCTGGGAATCCAGAAGAAGGCCCCAATCCCGTACTTTGAAGTCCTGTTGCGGACCAAACTGGTGGTAAACGTGGTGCCCGGGTTCGAAATCATCGCCCACCGCATTTTGAAACCGTAGAGCGCCGGCCCCGGCGCGTCCCAGATATCAGAACAGCAGCTTGAGCCGTAGCCGGATGGTGCGGTAAGTATCGCTCAGGTGGCGGTCTACGGACGGCCGAAAACTGTTGGCCGGATGAGAGGAGGCTCGGAAGCCATGATCTACATGTTATGCCGCAACCGAGTGGCCGATTTTGCCAAGTGGAAACGGGTGTTCGATTCCCATGCTCCAGCGCACCGCGCCGCGGGGCTGCATCTGCTGCAACTCTGGCGAAGCCTGGCTGAGCCAAACAATGTGTTCTTCGTGTTCGAGGTCGGCAGCGTCGAGAAGGCCCGGGCTTTCCTGAGCGCGCCGGACGCGGCCGAAGCCGGAAAGGCAGCAGGTGTGGTGGACGGGGACCTTCAGTTTTTGGAAAGTGCCGAGGGTTACTGAGTGCCCGGCACATCGTTGCCCCTGCCGCCGAGGTGCTAGAACAGCAGCTTGAGCGACAACTGGATGGTGCGGTATGTATCGCTGCGGCTGTTGAGTTTCAGCGCGCTCCCGAAGTTGGTATCGGTGGTGCCCACGGCGGCCGTGGCGCGCCCCACGCTGTTGGCGGCGTCGTAGGCGTCGGCGCGGAACTGAAGCCGGATCCGCTCCGTAATGGCCGTGCTCTTGCTCAACGACAAATCCAGGTTGGGGTACGAGTAATTCCGCAGGTTCGGGAAGGAGCCGGGTACCTGTCTGGGCGCGTACGTGGGCAGGATCAGGAAATTGTAATCGGTACACCCGGCGGCGGCGCTGAAGGGCTGCAGGGTGATGGTGTTGTTGGTATTCCACTGCGCCACGCAGGGCCGCAGGACGTTTACCCGTTCCGCGCCCCAGTCCACGTTGGGAAGCCTGGCGTCCTTGACGTACAGCATGCTGCCGCTGGGGAACCCAAGCGGCGTGCCCGCGCTCCACTGCCCGATCCAGCCCAGTTCCCAACCCCCGACCAGGCGGCTGATGACGGGGTGCGGCGTGTTCAGCAGGTTGCGCCCCTTTCCGAAGGGCAGTGTATAGACTCCACCCATGGTCGCGCGGCGCGGGATGTCGCCGCCGTCCAGCCCGCGGTTCTTGATCCCCTGTTGGACGTCGTTATAGCCGCTCTCGGTGATGAGCTTGGAGAAGGTCAAGGTGAAGATCAGGTTCAATCCGCCTTTCCGTCGCGTCTCCAATGTCATCTGGAAGGCGTTGTACCAGGACCTGTTGTCGTTGCGGGCGTTTTCGGTAAGGGAACCGAAGGCGGGGAAGGTTTGCAGGAGCTGACTGCGCTGGATCTGGGTCGAAGAGTATAGCGTTGAGCCAAACCACGGAGCCAGCCCCAGGAACGGATTGGCAATGTTCGTGGTGCAGTACGTCTGGCTGGTGGCGCCTTCGTAGTAGTCGCACTGCCGCCGCGCAGCCAGGGACATGTTGTTGACTGAAACGCTGGTTTCCACATTCACGCCCCGGGTGCCGACGTAGGAGGCATCGAGGTACGACTCCATCGGCAGCCGGACCTGGAAGCCGGCCGAGAACGCGTTGATGTAAGCAGGAGTAAAGTTCCGGTTCGAGTAGGTAAAACCGCTGCCCAGGAATGTCTGGTCACCCTGAGCCGCGCCATAGGGCAGACGCGTTCCACTGGGGAACGGATTCTGGAGAAATCCGGCGACCGGCGTCCGTCCCCCGTCGTTGCTGGTGTTCATGGTATTGGTGAAGGCGAAGCCGGATGGCTGAATCTGTCCGTTGCCCTGGAAGTTCATGTAGGTGCGGCCCCAGCCGCCGCGGAACACCAGCCAGTCCTTGATCCGGTACGCCACTCCGAGGCGGGGTTGAATGGCGCCCCAGTACATGTTGATGGCCCGCCGCGGCTGGTCGTTGACGCCGGCAAACAGCAAGCCTCCGTAGAGGGTGGGCACATCGGGGTACCTGGTCCGGTCGATCAGGGAACTGGCGGAGTTGACGTGGGTCTGGTCGAAGCCCACAGTGGTGCGGTTAAACCGCTCCGTGGGAGGCACCAGGAAGTCGTACCGCAGGCCCAGGTTGAGCGACAGGCGCCGGGTCACTTTCCAGTCGTCTTGCACGTACGGCGCCAGGTACTTGTACGTCGAGTACGTCTGGGCGGGGAAGCGCGCCTGGCCGCTGTTCGGCGCTCCCAGCAGGAAGCTGGCGAGGCTGTTGCCGCTCAGGGCGTCGCTCTGCAAATAGTTGGCCTGCGTGAAGCCCGCGGTGGACGCCAGAAGGAACTGCTGGCCCTGGTCCTTGACCGCAAGCTGGGTCAGGCGCAACTCCGCGCCGAAGTGTACTTTGTGACTGCCGCGAATCCAGTGGGCGTTGGGAGTCATGCCCCATTCGTTGCTGATGCTCAGACGCGGGTCCCAGCCCAACTGCGAGTATCCGGAGAAGGTGTAAATGCCGAAATCATAGGGGTTGAAAATCTGGCCCGCCAGGGTCTTCGAGAAACCGAGCGTCGTAATATCGAAGCCATTGTTGTCGTCGGCGCTGGAGGTCTGCACGAAACGGTTGTAGGAGAAGTTGGTGTTGAAAATCAGCGTGGGCGACAGGGTGCGGACCCAGTCCACAACGATGGCGCGGTTGACGCGGGAGGTGTACGATTCGCCTTCTCCCGGGGCATCGTTGAGGCCGGTGGTGTTCTTGTGCTCCTTCCGCTTGCTGGCCCCGAAGCGGCCGAAGATCCGGTCTCTGGCTCCGAAGTTCTGATCGACCTTGGCGGCGAAGTTCCAGAAATCGTTGGTGGGATCGGCTTTCCCGCCGGCCGGCTGGAACAGATTGCCGGCCGAGTATCCCTGGCTGGGACCGTGACCGCTGGGCTCGTTGGGCTTGGGGAAGTAGCTCAGGGTCTTCTGGGCGATGGGATCGAGCCGGTTGGCCGGGATTATGTTGTTCACGAAGGGGTCGCGCGTCCAGGTGCTTCCGACCAGGCGGCCGCTGGCCGGGTCGTAGACCGTGATCTTGCGGCCCTGCGCATCCGCCAGCCTGCTGAAGTCGCCGGTCAGGAATTCCGGCTGTGGAACCGAGTCCCTGCGGGAGTTGGCAACACGGTCATAGTAGTCCTCGTAGGAAACCATGAAAAAGGTCTTGTTGCGCCCGTCGTAGATTCGCGGAAGGAACACCGGGCCGTCAAGCTGGAAGCCGGGCTGCTTGGTGACGGCAGGGCCTTTTTTCACGCCGGTGCGGTTGTTCTGGAAGTTGTTGGCATTCCACCGGGCGTCCTTGCGATAGTAGTAGGCGCTGCCGTGCAGGGCGTTGGTGCCGCTTTTCAGCGTCATGCTGACCACGCCGCCGCCGTTGTTGCCGTATTGCGCGTCGTAGGAATTGGTCTGGATGCGGACTTCCTGGAGCGCCTCGGGCTCCGGAACGTACCCGATGTAGTTCTGCCCCTGGAGCGCCTTGTTGGCCGCGCCATCGAGAATAAAAGAACTGGAGAGGGTACTGGGCGAGCCGTTGACCGACCACTGGTCGATGGAGGACTGGTCGAACACCCGGTTGGAACCTCCGCGGAACGTCACCCCGGCCACCAGCACCGAAAGCATCACCGGGTTGCGGCTCACCGGCGGCAGTCCGGTGATGCGGGCCGTGTCGATGACCGTGCCACGGTCGGACTTCTCCGTCTCCAGCAGCGGCGTTTCCGCTCTGACCACGATCTGCTCGGTGACGGTTCCCGGCTCCAGCCTCAGCTCGATACCGAAGGCCTGGCCGGCGCGCAGGATGATGTTTTCGCGAAGGACCTTCTTGAAGCTGGGGGCCTGGGCCGATGCCGTGTAGGTCCCCGGCGGCAGCAACGGAACGCTGAACTGGCCATTGGCCTGCGTCACCGCCTTGCGAGCTTCCCTGGTCTCGATATTCCGGACCTCAACCTGCGCATTGGGAACCACCGCGCCCGAAGAGTCCGTCACCGTGCCGTTCAACGTGGCCCGGAAGTCCTGGGCCGGGAGCCATGCGGCGAACACCAGCAGCAGCAAGAACGCCCCCAAGAATCTCATGGGGACACCACCTCCGCGGGCTTATTGTCCCCTACCGCGGGCACCCCGCAAGAGAATTCTCCGAGAATTCTCGGATAAGAGGATAAGAGAAGGTCACAGGCGATGGCAGTGTCACAGCCCGGCATTGCCCCACCCCAGGACGGATTGCGTTGACTGGACAGGACTTGCCTGTGCAAGGGAGGTAATTGTACGCCTGGTGCCGGTCCCTGTCACGATTGGGGGTGGCTGATTGGTGGCTCATTGGGCGGGTGGCCCACGCTCCATGGCACCGCCATCTCGGCCAACATGAAACAGCGCGCCGGGCGCCCCGCCCTTTGCTGCGAGTGCTGCGAGCAGCCGCCGGGTTTGCGGGGCGAGCAGCAAAGGGTGGGAATCCGGTCCTTCACTTCGCAGCCGCGGCAACCCGGTCCCCGGCTCACCGCAGTTTGACCCGGCCCTGCCGGTCGCAAATTCGCCCCGCGGACTTATGGCATCTGGCGACGGCCAAGAGCCTCCAGGATCAGTTTCCGGAGCTGCTGCTCTTGAGTTATGACGCTCGGCTTCACGCTGCGGCACAAGGCGAGGGGCTTGAAGCCCTAACATGAAGACACACTCTCTCACGATCGGTCCGATGCGGAATCCCGGTCGTGGTCAGACCGATGTCTCCGGCAACCCGGCCAGCCTCAGAAGGTGCTTGAGCAACCCGATCTTGACGGGGCGGCTGCCGTGTATAGGAACTGATATCCTGACGACGCTCCCCGGCTTGCCATAGACGTGGTGGCTGCCGTGGATTCGAAGCAACGCCCAGCCGTGTTTTTCGAGCAGTCGTGCAAGCTCACGGCCGGTGACGCTTTTCATATGGCGATTTCCAGTACACGCTGCCTCTCCGTCGGCTTGGGTGCCTGCAACTCGACCGACAGACAGGCTTCGACCGCCTCATAGATGTTCTGAAGCAACTCCTCGAAGGTGTCGCCTTGGGTGGCGCAGCCGGGGATAGCGGGCACTTCGGCCCAATAGCCGCCCTCTTCGGCGTCGTGAACCACAACTTTCAGTTTCATCTGGTTCTCCGGCTTTCACTTGCCACATCCAGATTAGCACGCTGCGCAACTTGTGGCGCCGGCAAGACGTGCGGCGCGGGGCAAGCTGGTGCGCCAGCCCCGTGAGGGCCAGCGACTTGGGCCCTGAGCGAAGTAACCTCCGGCTGGCGGCGGCTGCGGTCATGGAGCGCGGCCGTCCCGGCCGCCCATCTCGTCGGCGCACGACGGTCCTGCCCGGGGGACACCGGCGCTGCCAAGGTTGGCCTTGAAATCGTTGGCTTGCCCTCCCGCACTTTTTGCCAAGCCGATATGAGCGGGCTTGGTTTCGGTGACCGAATCCATGGAGGATCAAGCAACCCCCAATGCGCGCGGGCCTTCACACTTTTTGGAGAGGAGCCTTTCTGTTGAAGGCGTTGAAGGTCTCGGCCCGAAACTGCAGCGTCAGCCGCTCGGTCAGCGAAAAGTTTTCGGGCAGCGACAGATCGAGGCTTCTCAGGCCCAGCGTCCGGGTATCCGGCGAAGTCCTGCCCGCACTGGTACGCGCCCTTGCGGTCGCGGCCCAGTCGCCCATTTCCCCGCCGGGTTCGGCGCGCACAACAACACCCCCCAGGCTTCCGGCACGGCTGACGGGAATCCGGCCCGCCGCCAGGCTCGGCCGCCTCTGCGCTCTGGGGTTGTCTGGTTCCGTCGGTCTGCTCTTCAGTCGTCCACGCTGACATCCGGATCGACGCCGCCGGGGAAGACCCTGTATTCGTACTTTGCGCCGTGACCGGGCTCATTCAGCCTCACCGGTGCGGTCACAACCGCGCCTCCCACCGGAACCTGGAATTCCTTTTGCCCAAACGGGGTATCGGCCTTGAATTGGACCGTGTATGCGCCCCCGTCGCCCGAATACCACGCGAGCAGGTCGCCTCTGTTCATGTGGCAGGAATCGGGCGTGGCTTTCGCTACACCGGCTGCAGTGTGCAGCTTGACTGACTTGACAGCCTTGTCTCCGAGTTTGAATTCGTCGGTCATCGCAACCTCCGTCGCTCATGTTAGTTGCCTTTCGGCACCTGAGGACCTTGCCTCCGACCCTTATAAACGGCCGCCCGAAGCGGGCACCTTTAGCCTATTTGCCCTTGATGAGCCCTTGAAAACGAGGATCAGTGCGCAGGTTGTCAAAAATGGGTGTGTCGTGCACGTCGGCCACCGAGTATCCCGCGGCCAACGCCTGTTCCAGCGCGCGGACCGCCAGATTGCTTTCTCCAAGCTGGTTGTACACGCGCGCTCCCTTGAATCGGACCATGTGGTCATCGGGGGCGAGCGCGACCGCGCGCTGCAAGCGACCCAACGCGGCCTTGCGGTTGCCCAACATGGCGTGGTACAAGCCGGCACAGGCCAGCAGAGGCCCATCGCGGGCGTTCACTTCCAGCTTCTTGTCAGCCAAGGAAAGCGCTTTCTGGTAGGCTGCCGCGGCTTTTTCCCGCATGCCCGGCGCCCAGTGGTAATAGTCGCCCAGGTTTGCCCAGAACACGTGACTTTCCGGGTCCAGTTTGACCGCCGCTTGCTGCGCCTCGACCGCCTCCCCAAAGCGCCGGAGATTGAAGTAGACGAAGGCCAGGTTGCTGCGCGCCCCCGCGTTATCCTGGATGGCGATGGAGTGTTCCAGGGCCTTGATGCTTTTTTCGTAATGGCCGTCGAGCAGGTAGACCGCCCCCAGGTTCCTGTAGGCCAGAATGTTGTCCGGTGAAAGCGCGACCACCTGCTCGAACATGCCGGCAGCCTGGGCGTTGCGTCCGCGCTTGAAGTAGAAAACGCCAAGCCAGTTGTAGCAAGCCCAGTAATTGGGCCGGACGTTGATGGCGCGCTGATAGGCCTTTTCCGCCTCCTCCAGCCTGTTCTGCCGCTCATAAGACTGTCCCAAGCCCCGATAGGCCAGCTCACTGGGTTGGCCCAAGCGGCGGGCCTGCTCCAATTCCTCCTCCGCTTGTTCGTACTTCCCCTGCTGGACGTGGGCCAAGGCCAGGCAGGTGTACCCGTCCGCCACCTCACGGCCCAACTGCGCGGCCCGCTCGCACGAGTCCAGCGCTTCATTCAGCCACGGCTTCTGCGATGTGGTCTTGTATTTTTGTAGGTAGGCTTGCCCCAAGACGGCGTGAGCCAGGGCGTACTTGGGATCCAATTCCAGGGCGCGCCGGAAGAACTCGATGGCGCGATCGACGTTTTCCGGCCTGTCGTAGTTTTGGAAGTAGCCCCAGCCTTGCAGATAGAAATCGTGAGCGCGCGCCACGCCGGTGGCGCCCACGCCCAACAAGCGTTCCAGTTGCGGCTTTGGCTCGACTTGCAGCATCCCGGCCACCTTGACCGCCACGTTCTTCTGCAAAGTCAAGGGGTCGTCACTGGCGGCGCTGAGGTCCAGGGCCCGCAATTGCCGGAGGGTGACAGCATCCACCAGGCTGGCCGTGAGCACCACTTTGTCGCCCGTGCGCTGCACGCTGCCGGTGAGCACCAGGTTCACGCCAAACTGCTTCCGAGCGGCCTCGACCGTGTTGATTCCTGCTTTCACGACGTCCGCGGCCGGCACCACGAACAACGAGCCCTGGAACTGCTCCAGTTGTGTGAGCTTGCTGGTGAGCACGTAGGTAAGGCCGTCGCAGAAAGGCTGGTTGGCCGGATCGCCGCCCACATTCTCGAAAGCCAGAACCGCAACATGCTTCTGGCCCGGAATGGCGCTGCGCGCTGCGAACCACTGCGTCACACTTTGGCGAGCCGAGGGAATGATGGCGACAGCCAGCGCGACTGCAACGGCCAGAGTAGCCGCGCTCCAGGCGATGCGGCTCGCGTATCGCTTGAGCCGCCCCGCCTTGCCCGCCGGGGCAGGTTGGGGCGCTGCGGCCGGCGCAGCCGGCTCACGTTGGACAGCGCGCAGATCGGCCAGCAGATCGGCGGCCGATCCGTAGCGTT
>Ga0315289_10016014_pt1 | contig 10382 bp, 5 predicted proteins | sample YL17G11_40_MG_FD_203452 | JGI IMG/M metagenome (GOLD analysis project Ga0315289, IMG submission 203452) | Sediment microbial communities from Yellowstone Lake, YNP, Wyoming, USA - YL17G11_40 | ecosystem: Environmental > Aquatic > Freshwater > Lake > Sediment | place: USA: Wyoming | collected...
ATTTCTGAAGTAGTCGGCCAGCTTCGGGTTCTCATATCGCCAAGAGCCCTTGGGAGTCTTAGAGAAGAAGTCCACCAAGATATCGTGGAGCTTCGTCTTGAACTCCCGTCGTGTGCGGCCATCCAGACCGACAATTCGGTTGAATCGCTCAATACGGTTGCCGTATTCCTTGACTACCGATTCCTTCAGCCTCAGCCTAGCAACGACTTTCCACCGTTCCAGACACTCCTGAGAGTTCACTTGCGAATCATCAGGAATGTCGGCAACTTCGTCTGGCTTTGGCTCCCTTGTCCCCGATCTGGGTGCGCAATCGGGTTCATACTGTCCCTCCAATAGCAGTGAGTTTTCCCACTCCTCGCTGCCGGACCCAGTATCGGTTTGCAGTTGATTAGTCTTTAGCTCGGAGATAGAATTAGTACCCATCCAGTCACGCGTATCCCCCCCCGGTTTCTGTAGATGCTGGCATGGGCTGGTTCCTTTGAGATACGGCGAATCCAGCTATGTAAGTCGATTTCATGTCGGTACCTACGAGCAGACATAGGTCGAACCTATATATTTAATGCTTTCTCCGATGCCGCCTTTCCAGGCTTTTAGAAGGGGGGCATAGCCACGGGGGTGTAGGTACCGGATTGAAAAATCCGAACTGTCCCCGTGCCATGCAGCGGGAGTCTGAGCGATTCGATTTCAACAGGAAACTAAAGGTGGTATCGTCCGAAGCATCACACGGGCTGGAGATACACGGTTAGTATCGGGAAACCGCCAACGCATTCATCTCTCGCCAATATTATAATATGATTACTGATATTTAAGCTATTCTGGTGGAAACCCAGACTAACATTTTAGTGGTCTAGAAGGCCCCATGTTGTCCCAGCATTGGCGACAGATGCGGGAACCACTCCGCCTGATCTCGGGGGACTCCTGACCGCACCAATCGCAGCGGTAACTGCCCTTGGAGCGCCGCATAGCCTTAATGACGGCGGGTCTGATGACTTTGGGGACATCCTCTTGGGACTCTGCCCCCATACCCTTAGAATAGGCTACGGGCACGCTCAGGATGTCTGATCTGCCCGTTTCAGTCATGGTGAGCCCTCTTTGCCCTTCGGCAACGGTCGCACAACGAATCCCCGCCCGTACCGACCTCGTCAATTGGCATATCGCACTCACGGCAGATCGGGAGGTCGAAGGGATGCGCTCGCGGCTTCGTGCAGGGATACGCCATCAAGTCATCACGCCCTGGAAATAGAATCCGATTATCGTCACGCACAAGGGAATCACGAAAATCGGCCAATCCTCTTTACCGCGCCAGAACGCGTATCCCACAAGGAGCCACATCACCACTATTCCGATCAGGAAAACGCTGACCCCCACTCCGCCAATGTAGAACGATTGCTCGTTCCAGACAATCGGAGAGAAAAAGAAATCGTGCTGCTCTGTCGGTGTGATTTCTGCGTTGAATGCGAAGTAGATACCGAAGTTGCGACCTTGGCCGATGCCCACGGACCCGACACCGCTTGTCAGGATTATCAAGGTCCGTCCCGTGTACAGCCAATCACTCGAACGAAGGGCATTTCCGGTCGTCTCGTCGATCACCGTGATAGAGCTTCTGAGAAGGTTGTCTCCGCCTGAATAGTTCAGCGTGATGTAGATTTCTCCGGCATAGACTTGGGGCCAAGGATTCACCCACTGGACACTCGTGTACTTCATGATATGGTCATTCAAGGTCTTCGTGGTGTAGGAATCCGTGACTAGATTTGGCGCACCCGTGGGCGTCGTCCCGTTCAAGTCCCAATAGGTGAACCTGAAGTTCCGCGCTCCGCTGGAGTTCAGGTACGGCAAAGTCAGATGAATGCCCCCGGCGGTCACTTCGAAATTGATTCTGATGCTCAAGGGGCAGTCGTTATCGAGATCGTAAACGCTCACGCTGTTCTGGTCGACCGTCGCATTCGCTGGGAAGGCGACATACCAGTAGGGCTGATAGTAATCCAGGGTCATGGAGTTGTTGAAGCTTAAGGTTGCCACGTACCTCCTCTCCGTGGCGTAGTGAGTCACGGTGTACTCGCCGACCTCTCGCCAAGCGGTCGCCCTGAACACTGTAATCGTCAGGTTAGACCATACGGTTATGTTGTCAGCTCCCGACAGCACAACACTCGCGGGGAGCGTCGCAGATGAGTAGAGGCTGTCTCCTGCGGACGTGTTGACGAGCACCTGGGCGTCATACGGGCCGGAAAAAGTCAAGATGTCAGTGAAAATCGTATAGCTCCGAGCTATATCTCCAGGGTAAGGGCACCCCATAGTGATGTCGGTCCCGGTCCCATTCTGGAATGTGGTCGTCTCAAGGACCAGATAGGGGTCCAGGCTCACTGAACCTAGCATCGAGAGCGATCTGACCTTGGCGGGTGCAATGGGTAGATTTTCGTAGACCAGCACGACCGATGGGGACACCAAGCTCGTGATAATCTCCTGAGACGCCATGATGCCCTGGACGGAAGTCACGATCTCGCTCAGAGTAGCGCCGTTGACATAGACGAACGAGGCGTTGAGTCCAGTCATGGGAACTGTTCGATTGTAGTAGACCGTCTCCCCTGCGACTCCGCTGGTTTCGTAGAACGTGACCATGAACGAGTAGTCCCCGCCCTTGAGGAACCGCTCGATTATCCAGTGAGGCCCGACAAAGAACTCCCAGGGTGAGCCGGAATTATTCCAGTAAATCCTCATGAGAACGGGAGCGTCGTTCATGTTGAATATCTGCCAGGAGTAGTAGGGCACTGGCACTGTCAGGAAGATGTCCTGTGCGTTCGCTGTGAACGAATAATCGACCAGAGCGTTTCCGAAATAGTCCAAGACCCTCAATGTGTAGTTGCCTTCGGGCTCAACATAGAAATCCGGTCGTGCCAATTGCTCGGCTGTCAGGGCATCCCATAGATTGCCATCGCAGAGCATGACTTTCATGTTCTCCCAAAAGAAGCCCTCGCCCGTGAACGCATTGAACAGCGATAGGTGCACAGTCGTGTAGGGGTTGCTCTTGGGGACCGTGAACCAGACGCGATACTCGATGTTCGAGTAGATGTCTTCAAAGAATACGTACTCAACAAAAACTGTGTAGGTGCATCCGGGGGTCACGCCTTGGAACTCCCAGCTCGTGTTTGCTTTCGATATTGTAAAGTTTGCCGAATCGGTCACAGTATCGAACTCGAAGCACCAGAGATCGTAAGTCAGGTTCCAGTCCTGGATGTCTGCGAATATGGTTGAGTTCACATATCCTCCGGTCGTCAGCCTAATGGATACCGTGGTTCCCAGCACAGAGTAGACGACCGTCATGGTCGGAGCGGATGAGCTATCGCCTGAGTAGAATGTGAGGAACTCATAATCGCCAGGCATCTCCGTGTCGTCTCTATCCGATTTGAGCATGAACCCCGAATAGCCAGTCAGGTTGACAGATGCACTCGATACTTGCAGGGAATACCAGTTGCCCACAACTGCGCTCGCGCTATTGAGCAGCACTCCCTGAAGACTTCCATAGACGTCCCAGTCGCCCGTATCTAGCGTGACGTATTCAGAGGTGTAGACTTGACTATTGAAGTCCGTATCTGAAAAGTCATTCTCAAGTCGCAACTTGATTTGGGCAGATTGAATCACAGCGTTGTCAGGGATGTAGCTGGTGTTGAAGCTGACCCATGACCGATCTATCTCCTTGACCGCAGATGTGTGGCTCTTGAGTTGCCCAACATATAGTGACGTGTCCGTGGTGTCTATCGTACCGGGACCTGGCGGGGGATAGCTCGTCGAGCTTCTTATGATATAGCCGTCCAGGGCAGGTTCTGAATACACCGGAGGTTGCGCTTTGGCGTTAGGTTGGCTCACGAGTATACCCAGCATCATACCAAAGAACAGGCTCACTACGATTATCACTCTTCCGATAGACCAGACCGAGATTTTCTCTTTCATGTTCAACCCCCGAAGCTGATTCCTTTGACGAATAGCGCGAAGTACAATGCTGCTAAGATTGCCAGTACCCCGTACAATCTGCGAGCCCTTATCGTGATGATTGGGATGTCTGGGATGTACCAGCTCGACACCAGGGATAGTGCGCCACTTATCAGGAGTCCAGCTGCTGATATGCCGATCACGGTGCCGTTCCCAAGGTAGATATTCCAGCCAGTGCCCGTGTGCTCCAATGGGGTGCTAGGGCCGAGTTCGACTGTGATTGTGGTCTGGGCTGTGTTGTAATGCCCATACTCGTCATAAGCCATCATGCTGACCTGATACGTTCCACTATTTTGGTATGTGTGGGTCGGATATGGGTTGCGCGAGCCAAAGCCATCACCGAAGTTCCAAATCGTCATAGTAGATTGTGGATAGGTCGTGTCGATGAACTCAACTTTCAGACCCTCGATAGAATAAGTGAACGACGCCCACATATCGCTCCTTGGAGTAAGTTCCCAAGTCACTACCTCGAATGTGTGTTCACTCCAAGGACCAGAATAGGTGAAGGTTAGTTCCGTCAGTCCCTTAAGCTGCTGAAGGATTTGTACGCTATCTACATAGACTTTGTAGCCCACCTCAATGTCTAGACTGGAAAGGGTGAACGTGGCGTCTGATGCGCCACTCGCTCTCCACAGCATAAGAGAATCAGATGTCGGGTTGACATCATAGACCGTGAGGATTCCGGCACTTATCGAGGCTGAAAGACTCACCTGGGAGAGTTGCGGGAAAGGATATTCGCTCCAGGCGTGTCCTCGGTCTGCAAGCGTGAGCGTATTCCCGCTTGAGATATAGTTTGAGGTTCCGGTGAACAACTTCTTATCTACTTGAAGCACGTGGATTGCTGTCTGGGTTCCCCCAGTAATAGCGATTGCTGAAGCATTAAACGACAAATACCGAGTACCCGAGGCATAGGATTCATTCTGGTATGGAGCTGTCTCGGTCGCCATGTAGTAGAAGCTCGAATCGGTCAGGTCCGTCGAAATGGAGAAGTTCCAGGGGTATGGGTTACGCGCAATGACCGTCGCGCCTAGCGTCGCGTCTTGAACCGTCACATTGATTGTGCCGTTCGAGGTCGAATACGTTCCAATCGTGCCATTCCCCGATGTTAATGTGCCAGTTATGGGTACGCTCGAAGCAAGATGGAACGGCGTCGTGACTAAAACGCGATTTGCGTCCGAGGTCGAATCGGATTTGAAACGACTATACGTCGCCGGCGAATAGACGGCTTGAGAAAACACATCGCATCGGTTGAACATTCCAGGGCTGTAACTGGAATCTATCCAAATGCCGTATTCACCTCCGACGACGGTGTTATCATCGAACACTAGGGCATTTCCCGGGAATCCGTTAAGGACTTGAACAAGAACACCGACAGCGCCAAAAAATACGGGCGCCTGGATCAGGCATCGTTTGACGAAAGCCTCGTTCACGCCGCCCATATACATCATTAGCCCATAAACCGAACCGCCATCTGGCTGAGGATTGTACAAAGTCGAATCTGTTATATGCGTATAGCCAATCACATTCAATGTGCCTGAATAGCAGGACACGGTCGAGTTAACGATATTCAACACCCGCGCCGCAGACCCAGTAGACTTATTCGTATTGAAGAAATAGGGGAAATCCCGCAAGGTCGCATCAATCGCGGAATCTGAAATGTAGACCATACAGTTGGCCGTGTCATCCAAGACCACACCGTTCATCGGCGGGGTATGATTTCGCATACAATCGACATACGGTGCAGTTGGGCCGAAGAGAACGACTGAGTTGTTTATCCACAAAGACGATTTCACGGTCAGTGTCGTATTCACATACAACGTCTTGTTAACGATGGCCGTCGGAGTTGAGATGACCGTCGGGCTGGTGTACGCGGCGTTGGTCAAGGCCATATTCAGTACACGATACTTTTCTCCAGGCTCGGCAAAGAACGAGGCCCCCCAGCTACCAACGGCGCAATTCTCGATTGCACCTGTTCTCATATTCCAGGCTCGGATGTCCGAACCGGTCAATCCTGTAATCGTGACATTTTGTAAGGCGTCGGATACCAGCACCCAGTCGTTCGAGTTTTTCAATATAACATCATGAACGAGTGCGGAGACGGCCACGCCGTCGGTCGTGCTTGAGACTATGCTGTTTGTCGTGTTCACGAGTGATGCGTGAAGCGGAGTCATTTCGGTGTTGAGATAATCGCGAACCAGCGCGGCAGTCGCGGTGTTATGTTGAATCCAGAAAGTTTCGAGTATGCTCAACTTGGTGGCAATTCCCTCACGAAACATACGGCCAGAAATACCTAGCCAGTTATAGGTCATATCCAACGGGAACGAATTGTTTGCAGGCCCCCAATCATAGAAATGGAGATACATGCCAATCCAAATTTCCTTGCTCGGTATCATTCGATGAAAGTCGCGGAGTGCGGTTTCAAACCCCGCGAAATTAGCATAAGTCAACCCATAGTCATCGGGGTAGAACCAGAAATGAGCTATATCGAAATCAGCCATTATGTCGGACCATGAATAGGGCGACTGCTTGTAGTAATTATATTCGTAGACCACGAGGCCAAGCGTCAGGTTCCTTCCCAATGCGAGATCATTATGATGTATCGCGGTGTAGAGGGCTGACATATTGGCGTTCGACTGTTGCCCAGTTGGGAAGTCGTCCCACCAACCACCCATTATCCGTGGGTTAGTCAGGGCTTCGTCGGCGATCTGAGTGCAAAGGACCAACGGGTTAAGACCTATACCGACATATTCGCGTGTACCCAACGGGAACACCGAGTTGTCATTCAACGTTGCGAACGAATAATCATTCGTCGAGACTTGAACCGTCTGAGTTCCAAAGTAATTCATTCCGACGAGGGGCGCGACACCAGCGCCAGTCCATGTTCCACCGGGATTAGAACCGTTTAGGCGACACCATATAGCTGCATTGTCGGTATTGGAGTATGAAGCTACTGCAGAGGTCGCAGTAGGTAGCATTTCTTGATGATCTGGAGTGAAGAAGGTTAATCCCGACACTATCATAATCACCGTTATTGCCAGTGCTATCACGATTGCCCTGCACTTCGACTCAACTACTTTCATCCGAATCCCCCGATGCTCATTCCTGCCAGGCAGTGACATAGCGACTCCCGGTGCTCGTCTGCACCACGCCTGAGTAATCAACGATTTCAATGACATACTGGACCTTCAGCGGAAGGCTGCTGTTGTAGGCAATGTACGGGCCAAAGGTCTTGTTAAGAGTAAGTGGAACCCCGCTTGTCATATCATCTAAGGTGATACCGTAGCTCTCATCGAAGAGAACGGTCCTGACCTTCTCCTTGGCAATGGCTTCTATCGTGACATGAACCGTGTATACAGTTGTGATGTCGTCCTGTCGGCTTGACGGGGTTGAACGCTCGAACTGACTAGAGAGCCAATCAACATAGTTCGGATGTTCGGCGTGCCGAACATAGCTCACCTGAAGGCTCGCGTCCTTGACCTTGAGTGTTGCAGTATCGGGCTGGAGTGTCGTCTGGAAACTGACGGACCACGTGCCGTTCTGGACAAGATTCTCTCGATAATTCATGAACGAAAGATAGGTAGAGACGACATAGAGGACGACCACGACCAGCACCAAGGCTCCGATAAGTCGGCTAGATGGGCTTTTCAAAATCTCAACCAGCCTAGATAAATAAGGGTGCCAAATGCAACCAAGCCTAGAGGGATGCCCCATCTGCCAACTGAACCCATGCTCGCTAATATCTCGGGTTTGACAAGCAGGTACAGCCCGACACCGACGAAGACCAATGTCAGGAGCGTACTAGTCGCAAAGACCGCGAAAAGGACACCACTAACCACGAGTACAGCTAGTAGAATGAAAATCAACAGCAAGACATATGGATTCATCAAAAGAGCCGGGAAGAAACCATCCTCATCTGTCCTCAGCTTACGTTCTCTTATCTCTTCAAAATGAAAGCCAGCCAAACCGAAACGGAACTCCCTTCGCGGTCGTTTCGGTCTGCTGGCTGCCCCATCCCTTAATCCGCTCATGGCTCCTCAGCTCAGCCTCCGAATGCTGTCTGCAATGTCGGATACATTAGATAGATGGCCGCCGCGACCAGGGCTAGAGCGACCACAAGGTTGTACGGCTTAGGAATCGGGGCCTTTCGATAGAGCACGTAGGCTATTACTATGATGAACGCACCCAGAATCAGCATACTCCAATCGAAGGATGGGGCCGCTCCACCAGAACCTCCGTAGATTGTGAACTTCATTTCAGACATCCCGGAGTTGAGATTCAACGAATCGGCGGTAGAGGCCTCAATTCTCGCATGGCCCGAATCTGGCCAGCTGAAAGACACGTCCGCGAAGCCCCCGCCAGATGTAGGGGTCGCAGGGAACCAGGCCTTCTCATAGACGTAATCGGTCGTTGTGCCAGCACTCGTTTCGTAAGACACCCAGACCCAGAAGCCCATGATCGGGTTGTAGGTCTTCTCCGCTGAAATCCTGACGGTTATCAGATCGCCCTTCTCGAAAGGCTCGTCACCGACTGTGACCTTGAAAGACGGCTTGCCAGGTACCTGCGCTAACATCCCTGGGCCGACAGTGAACAACCAGTCGTCATCTTGATTCATCAGCTCGTTCCTGAGCACCACTTTGTAGATGTTAGAAGACGTGGGTGAGTACGAACCCACTGGGACTGGCCAGGAAATTGTGCCCGAGAACTCATCGGCCACTGTTTTCTTGAAGACCTCCGTCCCTGTCGGAGAGAATACGCTCAAGAACCAGCCAACATCCGAAGGATTGGCTCCTGGGATTTGTGAGTGAGAGAAAGCAGTCTCCACATAGAAGTTGGCATTTGTCCCCTCTTCAACTACATCGTTCTGGACCTTGACGCTCCCAACCCCAGACCTGACATTGCCCCAGTCCTCAGCAAGCAGGAAATCCTGGCCTTTCGGCAGAGGAGTGTAGTAGTTGATGTGTCCGTAGAGTTCAACATGGACAGACCCAGACGCAGGATTCGTCAGATAGAGCACGACCGCCTCCATAGGATACCATTGGCCCGTCTCAAAATCCCCTGGGTCGTATTGGGTTGACAGCCATGTGGATGTCTTGACCCCGTTCATGATCACATCTTGGTTGTCTACTGTGAGTGTGACCTTGTACCAGTACCGTGGAAACTCGGGGTCGAACGCACCGCTGGCATAGAAGTGCCCCTGAATGACTATTTTCTCGCTGGTGCCTCCACCGGACCATGAAGTCACATATGCTGTAGAGTCGAGGAGATCGCCTCCGCCATTCTCGTTTGACCCGCCTCGAACCCCCCGAGCATAGTAGCCAATGCCATCAGTAGGTATTGGGATGATGCCAAGAAGCGGGAGGCCTCCAGCCATGAAAAAAACAGCGACAACCAGCAGAGCTAGAACACCCATCTTCGACTTTTTCATTTTCAGCCGACCCCTAGAACCATGTCGTCGACAGTGTCGACGACCAAGAGTATGATCACAATCTCGGACAACTTCAAACGCTCACCTCGAAGTCTCCGGATTCGGTTGCGACAACCCGCACGTCCCCAACCCTACCCGAGTCAATTGTGAGGGTGACGGTGTAATAGCACGTACCCTCGGCATAGAACCAGACTCTGCCAGATTCGCCCGACAACTCGGCAGGCAGCTTGGATATTGTCAATGTTGTCCACTCGGACTGCCATACTTGAGGCGCTTGATTGCCCCCCGAGCCCCAGACCTTGATGTGGATGCTCGCCCTCAGGCTTTCTGGAGGCGGGGGAGGGTCGGGACTCCACGAAACCAAGGTCCGCTTTTCGTACACTCGGCCCTCTTCAGGGGAGATGTACGGTGCAACGTGAGGGTCGAACTGCAATATCTCTCCCGCAAGTAGCCCGTCAACTACCGCGAGATAGCTAAAAGTTGCATACGCCACTGGCGTTTGTGACGGAACCGTGGGTTCGGCGGGGGATTCCGGCTCGAAGTCGTCCACGGGCCTTGCGATTCCGATAGTTGAGGCATAGAGCAACGCCACAACGACCAAGGCACCGATTAACAGTTTTGCCGTCCTTGGAGTACGCAATCTTATCACCCCGTGAGGAGAATGCTAATCGCCCAAGATTCTCCTGCGACGTTCAAGGTGACCTGCTCGGTGTCGTAGAGGTTCATGTTCTTTATCCCAGCTGGGCTAAGTGTGAGATTAAGGGACAGCAGGATTCCATCAGAGGATTCGCCAATTGTAGCGGTGATGCTCATGATCGCTTGCGTCCCGTCCGGCCTTTGCCAGATAGCGTTGTACTGGGTGCCAGACTTACTTATCACTGGTGAACTCAGCCCTGTCGTGCTGTTGGTAACATCAGGGATTGATACCACACTGGCACTCGTCTGGACCGTGCCCGTGTTGCCGAGCGCACGC
>Ga0315289_10016016_pt1 | contig 10381 bp, 6 predicted proteins | sample YL17G11_40_MG_FD_203452 | JGI IMG/M metagenome (GOLD analysis project Ga0315289, IMG submission 203452) | Sediment microbial communities from Yellowstone Lake, YNP, Wyoming, USA - YL17G11_40 | ecosystem: Environmental > Aquatic > Freshwater > Lake > Sediment | place: USA: Wyoming | collected...
GGAAGCATCTGCAACGGAAGATAGAAACGCCCCCATTCTATGCGTTGGCGGGAAAACCTATAGTCATGGTTACTGTTGGCGGCATCAAGGTGAACGGCAGGCTCCAGGTGTTGGATCCGTATCTAGAACCTCTTCCCAGATTATATGCGGCCGGAGAGGTCATTGGTGGTTTGCACGGAACCAGATTCTGCGGCGGAGATGCGTTTGGGAGCGCCTTGTGTTTGGGTCGCATCGCTGGCATGAACGCAGCCGCAGAGGCGCCTTCAATAGTGCGTTCCATGTTAGAATGAGCGCATTTACCATCGAGCCGAAGACATCACCCAGGCACATGACCACGATTTGTTCGACTTCACATCAGAAACAGTACCACCAGGTACAAGTGCACGTCTTAGACCTGCTAGATTACCTGATTTGGGGGCGAACTGACTTACACAGAGGATGTTTCTACGCTCGCGTGCACGGGCCAGATGTCTATTGAATTCTGTCCTCAGCGGAGGTGGTGATTGTTCTTGGACGGTGGGGTCTCCGATGCGTCTCGGATCATGCAAATCTTCTCCGCCGCTGTTTCGAAGAAGTGTCCGGATCCTCCCTCACTGACAACTTGCAGCATTTTAGCTGCGTCTAGAACGCGTATGCCTCCCAACACGTGAATGCCACGTTCAAAGAACGGTGGGTGCCAAGGTGGGGCAGTTGGGCCTGCCAGAACGACCATGCGAGCTTGATTTGCTGCCTCAAGTAGGCTGTCTATGCCCCCCTCTACCAAAGCGGAGCCAGTGATGATCACTACGCTGGCTTTCGAAAGGGTTTCGAATACTTGTTCCGTGGGCCTCCAAAACGATAGCTCGTCCTTGTTTAGGGCGTCACGGTGCTTGTCGATGATCCATAGTTGGTCAACATGGCCCTTTAGCGTCTTTATGAACGGGATGAACGCTCCAACCAGTGCGACCCGATCCTCTGCACGGACGCCGGCCGCCTCCAAAGCGTCCATACCTAAGAGCAGTTTTCCACCCGGCGTTCCGTGTAGCTCTGTTGCCAAAGTCGACAACGCATTGAGGACTGCAACCCCTACCGCTCGTCGCAACGGGACATCCGACAACGCGAACTGAGCAAGCGTCCATGCGTCCTGTCCTGCCATCTGACCAGCCGGAGGCGCGGCGGCGGCAGAACGAGGACAACATACCGTGTCTGTCAAGTTCCGAGGCGTAAAGGCCACACCGACTTGGCCGCTGCCGAGTCGCGCAGCTGTATAGAACACGCCCACGCGCACCTCAGTTGCGACTAGAGAGTCATCGCTCAGCACGTGACGCAAATTGGAAAGCCAAGCTTCGACAAGACTCAATCCGGTCACTCGCTCTCCCACGCTCCCTCGGCATTTGGATCGTGATTCTTCAGTCGGACGCTTTGTATCTTGTGCCAATCGTCCTCACATGGCCGGATGCGGTCACAGTTGATGGGGCAGGGTCAGACATGCCAAAGTCGGCGAGAAAGCTCTAGGAGTTCAGGTTTGGATCTGACTCAGCCATCATGAAAAGGCCAGGTTTCACACCCAAGTTAATCATTGACCGTTTCGTCGTCTACCTCTTGTACACGCCATATGTCTGTGCGGTATCCACCATCGCTTGGACGTTCTCAAAGGGCGTGTCCGGAGGAACATCGCATCCTGAGCTGAATATGAAACCTCCGCCCTCGCCGCACCTTTGTATGAGCTTCCTCATTGTTCACCGAGCGACTGACCGGGGTGGTTCGTAGAGTAGAATGAGCAGTGCGTAGATCAGGTAGGGGAGGCTGCCAGTCATTACTAACGCCGACGAGATCGGCAGACCAGTAGCCAAAGAGCCGGCAATGAACGGGCCAATCATTCCGCCGACGAATCCAATGTTCTGGATAATGCCCGTTGCCGTTCCAACCTGAGACTCGTTGACGCTGACCTGTGCGAGAGCTGATAGGAGGCTCCAGAAAGTGTTCGTGACAAACCCGGCGAGGAGGAGAAATGTCACCGCCAACAAAGGACCGCCGGGGCAAACAAAAAAGAGGAAGGTCAGTCCCGCGGACACCGCAGCGGCTACGAGCGTCGCTCGCTTTCCGCCGACTCTGTCGAAGCGGTATCCCATTGACAATACGCCTACGCCTCCAATCGCGATTGCGAGACCAAAGAAGAATCCGACCTGTTCGGGCGGCATCGACAACTCTTTAAGCATGAAGGTTGGCGCCCACGAGATGAAGGCCAAGAACGCCAAATCGGCAAAGAAGATGGAGGCGCCTATGATCACCATATTCCGCTGCCGGAAAAGACTCAACCTAGAAGACAGCGCTCTCCGCGAGCTTTCCGTTCGCGCGTACGACGGTGCAACTCTCAGTAGGAAAAGCACAAGCATGACAACGACGACACCCACGCCACCCATCACAGCAAACGGAGTTCTCCATCCATAAGCGATGAGAAGCGTGCTTGTGAGTAGTGGCCCCACCAAACCACCGATATTGTAGACGCCACTTATGGCGCCGGCTCCGACTCCACGCGATCTAGGGAGTACCCGGCTGACGACTGAATATGTCGGGGGTAGCATGAGGCCGCTTCCCAAACCATTGAGCACGACCAACCCCAGAAACAGATCGTACGACCGTGATGCCACTATGCCCAGCAGACCCACGGAATATAGGAAAATCCCGGTCGTCATCACACGCTTCTCACCCAGGCGATCAGAAAGATATCCGGCAAGGCCAGTTGTCGCGGTGGCTGCTGCTAGCGATACTGAGACCAATGCCCCCGCCTGACCAGAATCGAGACGGAATTCGCCGGCGACCTCGGGAAGCGCCACACCCATTGAGAAACGAAACAGAGCGTATAGAAAGGATGGCAGCAGACTGAGAAAGACTATGCCGCCTATTGCTCTGCGAGATTGCTGCATCATTCCATGTCATCCGCGGCTGTCTTCGCTTTGACTGTCCGACAGTTGGATCTACGGCTAAATAACACAAGCACGTTTCCTCGTTTGATGTGACCTGTTCCTAGGATATCCTTGGCCAGGCAGGATTCTTATTTCTCGAAATCCGCGGCTTGGCCTGCCTCAAGTTGGTGAGGATGCCAAGTTCCGCGATATTCTCATAACCTTGGAATTGATCCAGTCGCTGAGACGACCCATCAATGGGTCCCGGAGACCTGCATTTATAGGATCCTATGCCGCGAACGATTTCTCACGCTCAATGAGAGGTTACCCGTCGTGCAAGGTGCATCAGGCAAGATATTGAGGATCGATCTGTCCACTCGAAAAATCAGACAAGAACAGGTCGACGGGGCTTCGTACAGGCTATGGCTTGGGGGATATGGACTCTCGACGAAACTCCTATACGAAGAAATTACGCCCGGCATCAATCCTTTGGCGCCATCAAATGTTCTAGGCTTCACAACAGGTCTACTGACTGGAACAGGTGTTCCTAACGGAAACAATACGATGGTCGTGGGGAAGTCACCGTTGACTGGCACCTGGGGGGACTCCCGCATGGGGGGTTTCTTTGGGTGCGAACTGAAGCATGCCGGTTATGATGCCGTTCTCATCTACGGAAGAGCAGACGAACCGGCCTACGTTTGGATAGATGACGATGAATGCCAGGTGAGGAATGCAATCAGTCTACAGGGTATGGACACGTGTCAAACGCAAGATTCCATAAGGGACGAGCATGGAGACAATCATATCCAAGTTGCCTGTGTGGGACCATGTGGCGAGAAACTTTCCCTAATATCCTGCATCATCACTGACAAGGGCCGAGCAGCAGGCCGTTCCGGCCTCGGAGCTCTGATGGGATCAAAGAATCTCAAAGCAGTCGCCGTCAGGGGTACAGACCACCCTGCCGTATTCGACAGAGACGGACTGAGAGAGCTAACGAGAGAATGGCTGGAGTCGTCTAGGAGAGACTTGGGCTTCGCCGGCCTAGCGAAATATGGAACGATGGGGGAGATGCTTTCGGCAGCGTATTCTGCGGATGCGCCCACAAAGAATTGGAAAGGCGCCGCATGGCAAGATATGACCGAGATAGAGAACATAGCAGCCGAGACCATACAGAAATTTGTAGGTCGAAAGTACGCCTGCGCCCATTGCTCCACTGCGTGCGGGGGAATCATAGAATACGAGACGCGGGATCGCACAAGGCTTCGCACTCACAAGCCCGAATACGAGACATTGGCGGCGCTTAGCACAATGTGTTTGAATTCCGATGCCACATCGATAATACGAGCGACCGACATCTGCAATAGATACGGGATGGACACGATATCCACAGGCTGCACAATCGCGTTCGCGATGGAGTGCTATGAGAATGGGATAATAGACAGAAATGATACGGGAGGATTGGATCTCACTTGGGGAAACAGCGAGGCAGTCGTCGAGACAACGATACAGATGGCCAAGAGAGAGGGATTCGGGGCCGTCCTGGCAGATGGTTCCAGGAGAGCCGCTGAGAGAATCGGCAAAGGAGCCGAGAAGTATGTGATGCACGTAATGGGACAAGAAGTTCCGATGCACGACCCCAAGTTTCGTCCTGGCCTGGCCACGACTTACGTATGCGATGCTACACCTGCAAGGCATACCCAGGGGGCTGAGTATAGAGAGGTAACTTTCGTTCCAGGAGTCGAGGTACCAAGAATTAGCGAGAAGTATGATGCGACCTCAAAGGAGAGGGCCTTAGCCCATTCCATTTGGGTGAAGTATGTCCACGCCATAAATGCCCTAGGCATGTGCCAGACTCCCACATGGTATGACACCGCCGCTCCACAGTATGAACGATTTGTATACGCTGCGACAGGCTGGCAAGTGAAGATTGATGGATTGTTGCAGTGTGGTGAAAGGATTGCCTGTGTGAGACAGGCATTCAACGTACGGCAGGGTTTCCGGCCTTCGCAGTTCAAGCTCCCAGACCGCATAGCAGGACGGCCGCCTCCGGAGTACGGTCCTCTGCGCGGCATAACGATAGATGTGGAGAGCATGTCGCGCGAATACTTCAAGGTCATGGATTGGGACTACGAGACCGGGAGACCGAGCAAGAAGAAGCTCCTCGACCTAGGATTGGCGAGAATCGCAGACGACTTGTACGCTTAGAAACAGGCGGCCCTCTTGGTGTCTCCTAGCACATTCTCTTAGATTGCTATGACCAAGCTTTCTTAGGGTGCAAACGTTATGGGATCAGAACATAGTGTCGAGGTTATCCGTTGTCGTCACTCAACATGTGACGCAAATTGGAAAACCAAGCTTCGATAACACTCGTTCCAGACATTATCCCTGCTTCGCTCTCAACATTGGGGAATCATGTGAAGACAACTACGCCCTCTTCCATTCGCTTCCAGTTATCCCAAGATAGATATTCCCTTGAATGAGACAGGAGCATAGTGCCTTTATGCATCTCGATGAGGCGCTTCAGTCTGACCATTGATTGTGCGTATTTTCTAGCGTCAACATAGAGACCGGGAAGAATCGGGCCCTCGAGATTTTCGCGTAAGAAAATCGCATCGCCTGCTATCACGAGTAGTCTAGTCTTCTCAAGCTGAACGGCAACAGATTGATGACCTTCCGAGTGACCAGGTGTTGAAACAATCCTGATGCCCTGTGCTATTTCCGCACTTCCTCTCACAAGTTCGTATTTCAATCCAGGAATGTCGAACAGGGCCCGCACGTACGAGTCTGCCTCCCACCAACCGGGAACGAATGCGTGGGCAAGCTCGGTTTCGTTTACCACAAATTGTGCTCTAGGAAACATTCCATTGTTGCCACAATGGTCATAGTGCAAGTGCGTGTTGATAACATAGTCCACGTCGGTCGTCGAGAAACCTACGGATTCAAGCATCTTGTCCAGGTGCTCGTGTTCTTGTATATGGACGGGGAAGGACTCTCGCATTGTCCTTGAGTGAAGTTCCCTCCACCGAAGCGACACCCCAGTATCCACGATGATCGTGCACTCAGGATCTTCAATCAGATATGCGTGATAAGGCACTTTGATTATGGTTCCGCAGTCCTTCATTGAAGTCAGGACGCCCTTGTCGTCTTCTTGATACCCGCAAGGGAGAACATGGACTCTTCTCATTGGTAGGCTTCACTTCGCCAGCACAGCCTATTCTTCCTCTAGGTAATTAAAATTGGTTTCCAAAGCTATCACACTTCGATGTCGTGTTTTGAATGACCTAGGAAGACTGATCAGCGAGGGTACCTGTCCTGAGATTGCTTACCTATGATTGGATAGGCCCCTCCCAAAAGCTAACACTGGCGAGTTCGCTGAACCCCGGTTCCTCTCCGTCGCTCTTCGGTGTTCCGTTCGCTCCCTCGATACCCGTGTTCTTAGCTTGGTTATGCAAAGCCCATCCACCAAACTCTTTGATCGCCTTTGCAATGATTTATGCGAGATCAGAGGCGTCTCCTCTAGCTTTCAGGCGGGAGACTCTTTCTTGTGGCTGAATCCATGCCAGATTTCAGTCGCGATCTTTTCGAGTCTCTCCCAGTGATCTGCGACTCTGCAAATACTGGATCTACGGTTGGCTAGGCCGAGTACCTGTCAGGGGTTTCCCACAGCTTCAATGGGTGTCCGAAGCCTCTTGCGATTGCCATCTTGTACACTCTGCCGGCCAGGCCGATATCCAGTATACCTAACCCGATGGGCAGGCAGAAAATCCTCTCGTCAGCATACTCCCTGCCTTTCTTCTTTCCGCAGACAATCTCTGCGATCTCGCCATAGATGTCCTCGTCTCTGATGATACCTTCTCGCTGCATTTTTGCCAGCACGGGAGTTCCTCTGTGCTTCACAGCATCCCAGCTGTCTACCACTATCTTGTTCGAGCTTGTTATTGTCTCATAGTCTTCTTCCTGGTAAGAACCGAGATGCACGAATAGGCTTCCTCTCCCGACCCATTGATTCCTCACAATTGGCTCGTCTGCAGTGGTGGCTGTAACGATCACATCAGCGCCTTTCACGGCCTTCTCGGGTGTATCAACCGATATAACACTCGTCTTTAATTCGTCGGAGAGTTCACTCGCGAACCTTTCTCTCTTCTCTGATGGGTCGATACTGTACACTCTCATTTCGGTGACATGAGGTAAAGTTTCTTTCAAAGCGCACGCGGACGATCTGGCTATCACGCTTGTTCCTATCAAGGCAGCGACCGTGGAGTCCTTCTTGGCAAGATGTTTCGCTGAGATCCCTGCTACAGCGCCGGTCCGGAGAGAACTTATCAATGTACCATCCATAACAGCTAGAGGAACACCCTTCCAAGAATCATTAAGGATAAGCAGGGCCGTAGCTCGGGGAAGCCCGTGCGCCGCGGGGTTATGGGGGAAACTGGCAATCCATTTCAGTCCACAGAGATCCATGTCTCCGCCGACGTAGGCGCACAACCCGTTTATTCTTCCGCGCTCCTTTTCGTTGAGATCCAGAACCATCTTGTCGGGCAGAATGACTTTGCCCTCGCCGTAGAGCCTGAAGGTTTGCTCCACTGCCTCGAGAGCCAACTTCATAGTCAAGCCTGCTTCCCTCAGTTCCTCCTGAGAGAAAAAGGGAAATTGTACTCGAGTCTTACCGGACATTACATCTTCATCCGTTCTTTGTCTATCTCCTTCACAATTCTCTCTAAATCTTCTTCCAAGTCTCGATCCAAAGGCATCGGTTGGTATTCCTTGAGAATTCTTCGCACTTCTGCTCTCGCAACTTCATGTAGACCTTTGGAGCCTTGAGATTCCCAATCCTCTCTTGAGCGTCTGTCGCTCAGTATTGGGAAGTACTGTTCTGCTTCATTCAGATGCTCCAGCGTGTGCTTTTGGCCTATGTAGGACTTGCTCGGACCCAAGCTCGCGATCAAATCGATCGCCAACGTGTCTTGGTTCACGGTTATTCCTCTCAGTGCACGTTTCACCATGCCGCATATCTCGTGGTCGATTAGAATGCTCTCCAGACTTACCGCCAAAGCCTCATCAAGCGTTCCAGGATACCAAATGTACGAGATTCCGGCCATGGCGGCCATTAGAAGAGTCATGGCCTTTTCGTAGCCGGCTTGTATGTCAAGTGTCTTTGAGTCGGTTGCTCCTCCCGTACCCCTGCTAGGAATCTCGTAGTATTGAGCAAGCTGTGCATGAGCTGTATTGATAAGGCCTGTTTCAACAGATCCTAGAGCGATTACTCCCCTCCTCATATCCATGATTGATCCACATGTGCCGTAGAAAACCGGCGTTCCGGGATTCACCAACTCAGCAAGTGTAACTCCGCTGAGGACTTCAGCATTCTGTTGCACCAGCAATCCGGCGAGTGTCACCGGTGCAGTCGCTCCCGCCTGTGGTTCTGAGGTGATGTCGATAGGCAGTCCATGTTTCGCATATTCCATCATGCCCTCAGTCATGCCGCGTCCAAACCTCAGAGGCGATATCACGTTGCAGGTCGTGAAAATGTTCGGCTTTCGTCGGAGCTCCTCTTCTCCACCGGCAAGCACTGCGGCCATCCTTATGCAGTCCTTTGCCTCCCTGCTTCCCCTAGCAGTGCCTTTGACAACTTTCTCAGAGTTCCTAACGCTGGCCAGATACGAATGCGTGTGCGCAACGGGGTCTGGAACACCTTCGATATGCGGCATCATAACCCCGCTGTGGGGTAGAGTGTAGTTTTCGAGTGCACTGGCAAGACGGGTTAGCTGCTCAACGTCCTGCAACGTGGTCTTCCGCCGCTCCCCAGTTTCGAGATCGATAATGTACTTCCGCCCAATCATTGGCCCGAAATGAGTCCGTCCGTCCTCGATGCGCACATTGTACCTTGGATTTCTCGCGTAGAGGGTGAAGCCTTTAGGCGCCTTCGTTACTGCTTCCTCGACAAGATATGATGGGATTCTTATCAGGTTCTTCTTGTCGCCTTCAATTCCGCCCGAATCCAATAAGACCTTCATAGCGTCCGGAGAGTCAACCATGACACCGACTCGTTCTAGAATCTCCAGAGAAGCGAGGTGGATCTCATGCACCTGATCCGTGCTAAGTACTTTCAACTGTCCTCCTTTAGTACCCCTGATTACGGCCATGACCAGATCACTATTCGTAGTACTTGAAGGCAAGACCGAGGTCTTCGAGTTCCTTCCTTACTTGATTGTAGGTTCGGACGTGCTCATCTCTTGGAGTCAGAGTCTTCAGGTCGTAGATCTCATCAAATGTGTGTCCCCAAGGCCCTCCGTCCTTTGTTATCTTGGCTTCATATTTTTGGAGCAATGCTTTGGTTATCTCATTCGCGTGACTTCGTTTAATTCCGGCCGAGGCATACGCCACCTCACCATACATCTTGTTCTCTAGGGCCGACCCTAAGAGTGATTTCACTTTGTACCGTCGAATGTTGCCAAGTCCGGACGCACCTGACGGTATCACGGCAAGCGCATTTACTGCTGCTTCGTAGTACATCATTTCTGTTCCGGGCCCTGCGGCTGTGGGTATTCCCAAGACGTTCATTATTTTGGAGTTCCTTGAGATTGCTTGGCTGCAGATCGAATTGCCCCATGTGGACGGCCTGTCTGTCATTATCGCAGGTTCCATACGCATGGGCATGAAGCTACCGTATGCTTGGCCGGACTTGTTCTGATATACCATGACCGACATTATTGCGCAGGCTATTGCGGCTATTGCCGCACCTTCTGCGCCGCCTGCCCAGCCGCCGATGACGTTGCATGAGTATGGATATCTCAGGCATCCGTAATCGAGGCTATAAGTCACCTTGGCGAGCGCGTGATAGTCGGTCTTCAGCTCGGCCGTTGTGTGAACAGCGAGCGCGTCCGTCGCTCTGATGCCTTGAGCTTCGTCACAGGATGCTATATCTGCGATGCCGGACGGACAGGCAGATGCGAGATGTAATCCGGGTCTTCCTGCCCGACGTATGGCTTCCCTGGCCCATTGAGCAGAACATCTTCCGAGGTGAACCTCAAGTGGCGTATTGATTCTGAATTTGTAGCCTTCTGCGGTTTGAACAGGCGGTCCGACGTATATTCCGTCTATTATCGGTTCCTGAGCGATGCTCTGGTACACCTTGACGAACATGTCGCCCTCGGGGATGTCGCTCTCGATGATTCCTCCAACGACTATGGGAAGACGTGCGTCCTCTATGTCTCTGCAGACAATTGCGCGTTCTTCGCTGCCCGCCCCAATCCTCACTTCGCCGCGGACTTCTCTTAGGCCATCCTTGATCTCTTGCTCCTCGAACTGTATCACACGTTCTGAATCCATGCAATAGGTTCCCACTTCGATATACAGTTCCATTCCGGCTTTCCAGACTTCATCTGACAATCCATCGTCGGTGTTGACGGGGTTCTCTGGGTCATATCTTATGTCATGCTCTTTCACAAGCCGCGAGGCTGTCTTCCAGATTTTCATGTCGAATTCTTTTATCGGCT
>Ga0315289_10016017_pt1 | contig 10380 bp, 5 predicted proteins | sample YL17G11_40_MG_FD_203452 | JGI IMG/M metagenome (GOLD analysis project Ga0315289, IMG submission 203452) | Sediment microbial communities from Yellowstone Lake, YNP, Wyoming, USA - YL17G11_40 | ecosystem: Environmental > Aquatic > Freshwater > Lake > Sediment | place: USA: Wyoming | collected...
CGCACACACACACAGCCTACGACCTCTTCATCATCGGCCTGTGCAAGCCCGCGATCGCGATTACCTACTTTGGCACGCCCAAGCTGCCGCACGCGGTGGACCTGTGGATCACGGGCGCCGCCCTGTGCGGCACCCTCCTCGGCCAGGTCTTCTTCGGCTTCATGGGCGACCGCTTCGGCCGCAAGTCGGTCTACCTGTTCACGCTGATGATCATGATCATCTCCACCATCGCCCAGTGCACGTCCGCGTCGGCGGTCCGCGGCGCCTCCTTCGCCGTCTGGCTGGTCATGTGGCGCCTCCTGCTGGGCTTTGGCGTGGGCGGCGAGTACCCGCTGTCCGCCACCATCGCCGCCGAGTTCTCCAACCGCCACAACCGGGGCGCGCTCGTGTCGGCCGTCTTTGCGATGCAGGGGTTTGGCATCCTCGCCGCCTCCCTGGTCGCGGTGGGCGTCTTTGGCGCCCTGAAGGGCGCCATCCTGGCGGACGTGAACAACCTGGACTACGCCTGGCGTATCATGCTGGGCCTGGGCGTCGTCCCCGCCCTGTGCACGCTGTGGCTGCGGGAGCAGATGCCCGAGACGCCGCACTACCGCAAGGAAAAGGCCCGCCAGGCGGCGGCCGCGGCCACAGCCGCGGCGGGCGGGGAGGCCCCCGCCGCCCCCGCCGCCCCCGCCGCCGCGGGCGCAGCGGGCGCCAGCGACTGGAAGGCGGCGGCCAGCGTGGCTGCGAAGGTGGCGGCGGCGCCCGCGCCCGCCGCCACGCTGGGCGAGTACCTGACGGCCCCGTCCATCATGCAGAACCGCAACTTTTGGGTCCTGGTCGGCACGTGCATGTGCTGGTTCCTGCTGGACATCGCGTTCTACTCCCAGAACCTCTTCCTCCCCGACCTCCTCCGCACGACCGGCTTCTCCAAGTTCCCCACCCTGCCCGAGGGCGGCGCGAGTGCGTGCGTGGGCCAGTGCGCGCTGGAGGTGTGGCAGGGCTGCTTCAAGTCGGCGGCCGGCAATGCCGTCGTCGCGATCATCGGGACAGTCCCGGGCTACTGGTTTGCCGTCGCCTTCATCGACCGGTGGGGCCGGGTGCCCATCCAGTTCATGGGCTTCATCATGATGACCGCCCTGCTGGCCATCCTGGCGGGCATCTACCCCCTGCTCGTCCCGGCCGCCGGCCAGGTCGGGGCCATCTCGCCGTGGGTCTTCCTCGTCCTCTACTCGCTGACCTTCTTCTTTGCCAACTTTGGCCCCAACACCACGACCTTTGTCGTCCCGTCCGAGGTCTTCAACACCCGCTTCCGCTCCACCCTGCACGGCATCTCCGCCGCCACCGGCAAGCTGGGCGCCATCGTGGGCGCGTTCGGCTTCGGCGAGCTCCAGCTGTCGCGGGGCACGCGCTCGTCGCTGATCGCGCTCACCATCATCAACTTTTTGGGCATGTGCTTCACCGTCTTCATCCCGGAGACAAAGACCATGACCCTGGAGAACGCCTCCTCCGCGTCGGTCTCCACCTTTGGCCACCGCGTCCAGAAGGAGCCGGTCTGCCCGATTGGGGGCGTGACCAACGCGGGCTCGCACTCGGGCGCCATGCTGCAAAAGGGCAAAAAGTGAGAGGGGGGGGGTGGCGTGACGGCAAGGGAGGGGGTAAGTAATCAGGCGGGGGGGCCGCCAACCCAAGGGGAGTGAGTGTGAGGGGACACATGTCGTGTCACGCATGCGCGGCCGACGCAAGGAAGGAGTGGCACACGGGGTGGGTTGAGAAAATGCTTCTGTCGTCATCAATCCATTATTCAACAAACAGCCAGCCTCCATTTTTTCTAGCGCGCCCGTGTAATACACGGGCACGACGACCGCGCCTCGACCAAAAGCAGGCCACCTACGTCGCACTCACCCTTATCTCGACGCCCAGTGCGTTGGCACCTCAGTCGCACGCCCCCTGACGCACTCAATAAAAAAAAGGCGCACGCCCACCACCCCGCATGCGCCCCTGCATGCGTCCTGCTGCTTTCATCCTCGCGGCCGCCCTGGCCCTGGCCTCCACTGCCGTCGCCGGCCCGGCCGACAAGGGTGAGCTTAGACAGAGGGAGAATTGCTGCAATCCAGCAAGTGACGAATTGCGGGCATCCAAGAGAGGGCTGCCCCAGAGAGAGAGCGACGAGACGCGCCCTGCCCTCGCTCCTATTTTCAACCTCGTCCGTCAGGCGCGCGGCCGCGGGGGGGAGGGTGGTGGTGGTGGGGGCGCCCGCCGACCACGGCGCGCACGTGCCGTGTCTCTCCCGAACTCCTCTCTCGTCCACCCCTCCCACCCCCATCACCTCACTTTTCTTTAGACTGGATCGACTCGCCCCTCACCGGCCAGGGCGCGCCGCCGGTGGCGGGCGTGGATGTCTACATGAGCTTCTACCTCGACCGCCTGATCGACATCGACGAGCAGAAATATTTGTTCGCGCTCAACGCCTGGTTCTACTTGTCGTGGGTGGACGAGCGCGCGCCCGGCGCGGTGGCGGACGCGACCGCAGCCGCCCAGGCGCCGGGCGGGGCGTGCAACCGGCTCTGCAATGGCCAGCGCGCCTTTTCGGCCGTCTCTCGCTGCTGCGACGCGCCGTTGTGGCTGCCCTCCATCGTTTTCCGCAACGTTGACGAGTTCCCACAAGGCCGGGCCCAGCCGTACTACATTGACGTCTCTGAAACGGGGGCCGTCACCTGGCGGGTGGAAGTCCGGTCGAGTTATTTGACCACGCTCGATGTGAGCGCCTTCCCGTTCGACACGCAGTCCCTTGACATGATTGCCACGCTCTCCAACTACCCTGGCCAGGGCGCAGTGCGGGTCATCCCCTCCGCGACAGGCCTGGGCCTGTTCACGTTTGGCACGGGCGATGACTTGAGCGGCTGGCACGCCAAGGACGTCCACATCTTTGTGCGCAACCCCGCCAATTATTCGTCTGTGTTTTCTTCTGCGCAGGTCGCCAGGCGCCAGGTGTCGGTGTCCGCGCCCGGCGACCCGGTGCCCCTCGTGCCCTCCAACTCGCCGGCCGCGCTGGCAGCCCGCGGTGGCGCGCCGGCCCCGCCGCGGTTCGGCGAGGGCATCGGCGTCGTGGAGATCACGGTGTCCATCAGCGTCGAGCGCCTGTGGCTCTACTTTTCGTTGAGCGCCATCCTGCCCATCGTCGTCTGCACCTCCATCGCCTTCCTCGCCTTCTGGGTGCACCCGGCCGACCTGAGCACGCGGCTGTCGCTTGTGGTCGGTTTATTTCTGGCCCTGGTCGCGGTCCAGTTCGTCCTGGACGGCGAACTGCCCAAAGCGTCGTACGTCATTCCGACCCGCCGCCTGGTCATCGCCTCTTACATCGCCCTGGCTGTGATCGCCATTGAAACCCTGGTCGTCGCAAACGTGGTCGACTGGCCGCGCGTCCGCAGCAACTTCCACGGCCAGGCGCGCGCCCTCGCCCGGCGGGCCGAGCTAAAAAGAGCGGCCCTTGACTTGGAGCGGTCCACCCGGGGCGGCAACGCCGGCGCCCGTCGCACGTCCAGCGGGGCCGGAGGCGGCAGCGCGGCCGAGCGTGGGTGGACCGCCGCGGTCGCCCGCCTGACCACGCTCGCCCAGGGCGGGAGCGGCGGGAGCGGGGCGGCCTCCGCCGGGCTCATGCGTTCACCCCGCCCGCCCTTCGCCGCCCCGGCCGGGGCACCGCCGCCGCCCCAGTCTCCTCCTCCTATGAGCGGCCTGGCCGAGGAGGGCGGGCAGGCGGCGGCCTCCAGGGCGGCCTCCAAGGACCTGGCGCCGTCCTCGCCGCCCCCACCACCCTTCTCCCGGTGGCCCCTGGGCCCGAGCGGGGGCCTGGCGGGCGGTGCGGCCCGGCCACCCGCCGGTGGCGGGCGCCGTCCATCGGAGGCCGTCCTCATGGAGGCCGACTTGGAGGCTGGCTACTATGCCTGGCTGGCCTGGGTGATTGACATGGCCTCCTTTGGCGTCATCTGCGCGCTCTACTCCTTGACGGCCGTCCTCATCTTCGTGGTCGCCCGGGCGCAGGAGCCGGACCTCTGTGCGCGGTCGGGCCTGTCCAGCGACTGCCTGGGGCAGACGACTAAGCATCACCGTGGATGAAGGGAGGGGGCGTGGTGGTGGCCGGTGGTAGAGGGGCGTGATGGTGGCCGGTTGTAGACGTGCCGGCGGGGAGGTTGTTTGTGATGAAGAAACCTCATAAACCTCCTCTCTCTCCATTTACCGGTCGGTCCCATAGAGAGAGAGAGAGAGAGAAAGAGAGAGAGAGACAAATAAAAAACTCCATCCCTTTTGTTTCGTTTTTTCACACAGAGGAGATGATGTGTGCGCAAAAAATCTCCCCCCCCTTCTTCACCCCATCCTCACGTCGCCCGCGCCGACTCAAAGGACACGGACTTGGCCCCCTGCCGCAGCGCGTTCCCACGCAGCAGGGATCCCACCGTCTGGACCAACAGCTTCACGTCGTCCAGCGGGTTGCCGGGCACGACCGTCTTGAAGAGGTAGGAATCAAACGTCATCTTCTGGACGTACTCGGACTCGCACATCTCCACGAACGCCTCCCGGGCCGGGTTGGACCGGTAAAATACCTTCTGCAGGATGTCCAGCACCTTGTACGTCGCCCAGTACTTCTTGTCGAACTTGTCGACGTAGGCCTGGAAGGCGGCCTCGCCCGGCATGACGGTGCCGTTGCGGGACGCGGCGACCAGCTCCTCCGCGGCCATGCGCCCCGACTTGGCCGCAAAGTAGATGCCCTCGCCGGAACACTTGGTCACGTAGCCCGCGGCGTCGCCCACCAGGGCCGCCCGCCCTTTAATGCGGCGCGGGCGGGGGTGCTCCGGGATGGGGTGGGCCTCGACACGGATGATGGACCCGCCCGCCGTCTTCACGGCGCTCCGGTCGCGCGTCGCCTGCTGGTACTGCTTGATGGAGGTCTTGTTGACGACCGTGCCCGTGCCGACGGCCACGTGGTCGTACTTGGGGAAGACCCAGCCATAGAAGTCGGGGGAGACGTCGTCGCCCACGTACATCTCGGCCAGGTCCTTGTAGTACTCCATCTGGGCGTCCGGGATCCGGATGCGTTCCTGGAAGGCAATCGCGTAGTCGTACTCGCCCGCCCCGATCTCCTTCGCGACGCGCGAGTTGGCGCCGTCCGCGCCGATGATGAGGTCGACCTCCAGGGAGGTGGGCACGCCCACCTTGCCGCCCGCCGCGTAGTCGTTGTAGTGGATGGTGTACGGGCCGTCGGCCCCGTCCTTCTGTTCCATGCGCATGAGCAGGCCGTTGACAACCGACGCGCCCTTCTCGGCGGCCCGCTTGCGCAAGAAGTCGTCAAAGACCTCGCGCCGGCACATGCCGATGTACTCGGTCTCGGATAGGGTCTTCCCGACGTCGACCTCCCGGTTGGAGGGGGAAATCATCTTCATTTTGGTCACCTGCCACGAGTGGATGCGAAAGAGAGAGAGAGAGAGTGGCGATGAGAAGAGAGGGTCAGGTTGGAGAGAGCGAGAAAAGGGCCGCGCCGCGCGCGGCGGCTCTGCTTTTCTTCTAGCCGCGCCCTAGGTGCGCCACTGTGCGTGGCTTCGCCTCTGTATCACGCGCAGTGAAAGCGCGTATCCAAAGCTAGAGCCTCCGCCAGGGAGAATCGCCGAAGAAAGGCGCCGTGCACACGCTCGCGGGGTGCTGCATGCCGAGACCCTTATCCGCTCGACGGTCGGGGCCGACCCGACCCCCGCCGCCGCGCGTGGCCGCGCACGCGAGGGGATGGGAGGGAACGCGCCTCCATCGCCCACGCCTCTCCTCTCCCTCACCTTGCGGTCGATGATCTCGGGCGGAATGTCAAACTCGTCGACCATGCACAGCGGGATGGCGCCGCCGCAGGGCTGTGTGGGTGAGAAGTGAGAGAGAGATAAAAAGTAAGAGAATGGGCATGCCGAGGGCACACTCAACCCCGCGCCGCCTCCCTCGCGCACGGCCCGGTGGGTGGCCGCCAGCCCTCTATTCACCCGCCATCACCTAGCTATATAATAAAGCTAGGTAATCGGGTGGGTGCGCGGATGGCCAGGGCGGCGGGCCCTCCCTCACAACAAGCGCCCCCCCTCGCCCCCCCCCCCCCATCCCCTCCGACGAATGCAAACAAAAAACTCCTCTCCTCCACCCTCACCTTGCAGTTGTCCAGCTTGCGCTCGATCAGGAAGGTCTCCACGCCACCTGCGGCCAGGGTCTCGGCCGCGCAGGCGCCGGAGGGGCCGCCCCCGATGACGGCGACCCGGAGCTTGCGGTCGAGCTTGGCTCCATCGCGGACTGCGGCGGCCGACACGCGGACGGCCCCGGAGTGGGGGGCGGCCGACCGGCCGCCGCCCACGCGGGGCGCCGCGACGACAGGGGTGGAGGCCACGCCCCGGGTGAGCGGGCGAGGTGCGGCCGCCCGGGCGGTCGGGGTGGCGCCCAGGCTGGCGGAGAGGGTCGCGTTCATGGCGAGTTCTGGAAAGGGGAGAAAAAAATGCTAGCCGAAAAAGGGGAGTGAGAGAAACTGAACCTCGAGGCCAGCAGCTTGCTGTTTCTGTTCCCGTCATTGTCGTTTGTTCACCGCCCTGTTTCTGCTTTGATCACACAATTTGTTCGGTCTCTTACGGCTCTCTTTCTCTCCTCAACCCACACACACGCACACGCGCTCTCACTCACTCAATGAGGCGGCGGCGGCGCACGCGCCTGGCCACCACCCACCACCCACCTTCTCAACCTCCACTATTCCATTCCTTTTCTCTCATCTCACCGCACGGCCACCATCGAGGCCGCCCCCTCGCCGCGCAGAGTTCCGCGGCACCGCCCCCGCCGGCAGGGCCGGGCGCCGGTACTCTTCCGCCGCGGTTAGCAACCATTCATCGCCCACGACCGGCACCCCCGGCGGGAGCAGAATGCCAGGCGGCAGGCTCGCGGCCGGGCGGGTGGCGCCCCCGCCCGAGACGACGACCAGGGTCGGGGCGGGGCGGGCGGGCCCGGTGGAGGCGACCAGGGCCGCGCCCAGGGCGGCGGCCACGGTGCGCAGGGCTGACGGGTCCACGCCCGGCGGGGCGGGGGCAGACGCACCCGCGGCCACGGCCGCGGGCACGACCAACACGCGCTCCCCAGCCAGCAGGGGCGGGCTCCCGGCCGCCCGGGAGGTGGCCGCCCGGGCGGCGCCCGCCGAGAAGCGGACGCGGGCAGTCCAGGACGGCGATGCACGGCCGCTGTCTTCCCCGTCCCCCAGCGGCAACCACCGGCCCGCCGCCAGGCTCGCGGCCACCCAGGCGGGCGTCACAAAGGCCGCCCCGGCCGCGACCGCAAGCAACACCTTGAGCGTCCGCCGTTCCGCGCCCAGCACCAGGTGGGTCATCAGGGGCGGGTGGGAGGCAGAGGACCCACTGCGGTCCGCCGCGGCCGCCGCGGTCGCCTCGGACGGGTCCGCCGCCAGGCGGGCGCCCCCCCGCAACGCGGACACGGCCGCGCGCGCGACCGCGGCCGCCTCGTCAGGGACGGACGACAGGGCGATGACGGGGGGGCGAGCAAAGCCGACCGGCGGGGCGGCACGGTCGGCGGACGCGGGTGCGGCAGCAGGCGGCGTGGCGGCGGCGGCAGCAGCCGCGGCGGCAGCCGCTTTCTTCGCACCCAGGGATGGGAAGGGCGCTGCCCCGCCCGCGCCCGCAGGCTGGCGGGCGGGCGCCGCGTTCTCATCGCCACCCCCGCCGCCATCCGCGGGGGGTGGCGGGGTGGGCGTCGACGCCGTTGCAGCCGGTGTGGTCGTTGTCGCCGCTGCCGCCGGGCCAGCAGCCCCGGGCGTCAAACCTGCGTCCGGCCCGTCCCACACCCGCCCCTGGCTCCAGGGCGCGTCGGGTGGTGGGGGGTGGGTGGCGCGTGGGAGGGCGGCGGCGATAGCGCCGGCCCGGGCGGACGCGGCGGCCCGGACGAGCGGGGCGGCCGTGGAGGCGGGGCGAGGAGGAGGCGCGGACGGGACGGCCCCCCCACCCCCCCCACCCCCGCCCCGCGGCCCAAACCGAGACGGCGTCGGGCCGGCCCGCCCCGCCGCCGCCGCCGCCGCCGCCGCACCAGGCGCGCCGCCGCCCGCCACGGGCGGCGTCGCCCAGGGCGAGGCCACCCGCAGGACGGGCGGGATCGGGATCGCCCCGCCCGCCGCCCGTCCCTTGCCGTGCGCGCCCGGCGGGCCCGCGGGCGTCGGCGGCATTGCCTCGGGCGTCGCCGTCACGACCGGCATGCGGGCGTGGACCAGGCGGTGCAGGTTGCGGGTGGAATAGCGCAGGGCGCCGGGCAGGGGGAGGGCGTCCGCGGCGGGCGGGCCAGCGCCGGGCGGGGGTGGAGGGGAGGGCTTGTGACCACTGCCCGCCTTTTTCTTGGGCGGGCGAGGCGCAGGCGCGGCCTTGGGCGCCGCCCGCTTGCGGGGCGCGGGCGCACCCTTCGCGGCGGCAGCACCGCCACGCCGCCGCCCCCGGGCCGCTTCCGGGTCGGGCTGGCTGTCCGGGATCTGAGTGGCGGCGGCGCGGCGGGCGGCGTTGCGGCGGCCACCACGCTCTGCCTCCCCTTCCTCGCACTCGCTCACTTCCTCCTCAGAGGACGCGGTCTCACCGTCAGAGGAGGCGGAGGACGCATCCTCATCCTCGTCCTCATCCTCATCCTCTTCCTCAGAAGAAGAGGACTCAGCCGACAGAGCAGCAGCGGGCGCCCGGCGGCGGCGGGCGGACGGGGCGGCCGCCGCAGCGGGCGCGCGGCGCCTGGGGGCGGCCGCCACCGCCGCCGCCGCCGCCCCACCAGCCAGCAGCTGGGTGGACGAAAAGTGGGGAGCTCCCACGTCCAGGGCGGCCAGGAGGGCGGCGCCAGAGCCGGACGGCCGGCGGCGGCGGGGTGGGGCTGCAGCGCCGCTGCCGCCACCAGCAGCCGCCCTCCCGCCCCGCCGGGGCCGGGCAGCCGCGGCGGCCGCGCCACGGGTCGTCGTGGCCGCCGCCCGGCCATGCCCACTGCCTCCGGCCAAGGAGGCCAGGCCCGGCGGGAGGTGGACGAGGAAAGCGGTTTCCTGGGAAGGAATGAGGGAGAGAGAGACAGGGAGAGAGGGAGGGTGTGAGAGGTGGTGCGCCGGCTGCCGCCGGCCGCCCGCTTTTCAACGGCCCCCGCGGCGCGGGGTAGTCCTCTTTCGGCCGTCGCTCTCCCTCCTCCTCAACCCATTGACTCACCTCCACCCTCTCCCCCGCCCGAGAGCAGGCGTCCAGCCAGGCCGGGGTCACAAATAGGGCGGGCGCGCCAGCCTGGGTGAAGAACGGGAGCGAGGGGGGTGGTGAGATTGAGGCAAGGCGAGAAAAGACGACGCCACGCGCGAGATGCTGCGCTCGGCCGCTCTTTCCCTCTCTCGCTCGCCACTCACCAGGGCCGCCCGGTCGTGCAGCCCGCGCAATTCAACCTCGTCAGCTGCACTCCCCCCGCCGCGCCCCGTGCCGCCTCGGGCGCGGCAGAAGATGACGTGGGACGTGTTGCCGGCCAGCCGGCCGGAAGCTTTCGCGCCGAGCGTGGCCGCACGGGCGCGGAGGGCGCCCGCCGCGTCGGCGGGGCCAGCGATGAGGGCGACCACGCCGGCCAGGGGCTGATTCGAGAGGGGCATGGCACGCAAGGTGGTGTCGGGGGGCAACACGGGGCAAAGCACAGAGGAAAAGAGGCGCGCGACTGGGGGCGGCTGCCACTTTTTTTTCAATTGGCTGTGACGACAGAGAGAAAGCGGCGGGCGCGAGTGGGGGGGGGGGGGGCGAGGCGCGCGCCTAGAGGCCCATTCCCGAAACGTCCTCCGGGGGCCTCCCAATAAATATGGCACCCCCCTCCTCCCGGTGGCGGCGGCGACACCGCCGCCTGGCAGCTCTTGTAGCCTCCCTGCTCTCCCTCCCTGCAGCCCTGACCGCCGCCTCCCGCCCGCCCGCCCCCACGCCGGCAACCTCGTTCGGCCCAAACACGTGGCCGTGCCCGCCGGTTGCCGGCAGCGACCCGCTCGGGGCGGGCCCGCCCGGCGTCGCCGGCTCCCTCCCCCGCCCAGGCTGTGCGGCCCGGTTCGTGTTTGATCCGCAGGCCTGCTTGAAGGCGGGGAAAAGGTGTGTGTGGCGGGGTGAGCGCGTGGCGACGCACCACCCACCGGGGGCTAGGCGCGCCGCCATTTCGCCCAGCGGCGCGTGTGGAAAGAAAAAAAAAAACAGAGACGAGAGGCGTTACGCTCCGCCCCTAGGGGCGCCCCTATCCCTGCCGCGCACACACAGGGCTACAGCGGGGTAGGGCACGAGCACCACATTCCGCGTGCAACAGGTTTTTTGTGTGGAAGAAGACGTCCTCCTGGGCGCGCGCACGCATTTTTGAGGGGGGGGG
>Ga0315289_10016018_pt1 | contig 10380 bp, 15 predicted proteins | sample YL17G11_40_MG_FD_203452 | JGI IMG/M metagenome (GOLD analysis project Ga0315289, IMG submission 203452) | Sediment microbial communities from Yellowstone Lake, YNP, Wyoming, USA - YL17G11_40 | ecosystem: Environmental > Aquatic > Freshwater > Lake > Sediment | place: USA: Wyoming | collected...
GGGGAGGCAAAGGGTGAGGATGAAAGAGAAGAGTAGGAAGAGAGGGAGGGAGGGTCGCAGAAGCGAGGCGAGCGAGCGCGAGAGGTTGGGGTCGAAAGAGGTTGGGGTAGAAAGAGGTTGGGGTCGAAGAAAGGGCGTCCGAAAAGGGGAAAACCGAAAAGGGAAAAACAAAACGAGCATCGAAAACCGACGTTTTGGATGTGAAAGGACTCTGCTCGGATAGCCAATTGAATCGCATGAAGACAAATCAACGTTCTCTTTCCCGCCCCTCCCTGAGGGAGAGAAAGAAAAAGAGCAGGAGTGAAGAGGAGGAGCAGGAAACCGCTTGATTGATTTCCGTCGTCTTGACGTCTCTGTCATTCCTAGCCGCTCAGAAGTCCATCGTCGTCGCCCTCTCTCCTCTCTCCTCACACTCGCGTTCCAAACGCGATCTTACCACCGTGAGCCCGCCGTCCTTTGCCTTGGAGAACGAAGGCGTGCTCTCATCGCGCCGGAGAGACATCCTGAGTTCTTCGACAGGAGACAGAGAGAGAAGTGAAGAGGGGAAACGTTTTGTGTGGAATTGACGGCTCTTTTTTTCTCGTTCTTTTTTTCCCTCGACCTTTTTTTTTTTACTATTTTACAAGCAGAAACTCGAAAAAAGCTATCACGTCTTCTTCACCAGCAGGCACCGGTACACGGGCAGGCCCTGCGACAGCGTGTGCACCTCCCTCTCCGTCGGGACCCGCAGCGGGTTCTCCGCCAGCCATCCCGCCGCGGCCCAGCTCCTCCACTTCTTCTCCTCTTCGGTGGTCACTTCGCCCTCGCCTCGGCCCTGTTCGCCTTCGCCTTCCGGCTCTCCGTGCGCCGAGCGGCACGGCTCCAGCATCGCCCCCGACGCCGCGGCCTCAAACGCGGCGCGCATCGACGACGCGACCTCCTCGACGTCGGACTGGAGAAAGAGGCGACCGATCGGGGCTCGTCGGAGGTCGCTGCTGTCGCCTCCGTCGTCGCCTCCGCCTCCGCCGCCGCCGCCGTCCTCCTTCTCCCCGCTGGGCGAGGAAGAGGGACCGCTCCTCGGCGACAGGGCCTCGGCCAGGGCGACCGCGAACGGCGCCTGCACCACGCGCCGCTTCCGGTGCCTCTCCTTGAAGTGCGGGTCGGGGTACTGCACGCACGCGAGCGCGAGCGGGCCCGGGTAGCCCCGCAGCAGGCCCGCGGGCAGCGACACCGTCGCGTTGCCTTCGAGGAAGCGCGCCCTCCCGTCGACGCCGAGCTGCCTCGCCCAGGCGTTGGCGCGCTCGACGAGCTTGCCTCGGATCTCGATGCCGAGGAGGTTGTAGGGAGGGGAGAAGCCCGGGATGACGGGAGAAGAAGCAGAGGAGGAGGAGGAGGAGGAGGAGGAGGAGGAGGAGGAGGAGGAGGAAGAAGGAGAAGAAGAAGAAGAAGGGCTCAAACTCCTAGCCTCCTGTCCTTCTTCGTCGGCGGCCCGGAGCAGGGCGAGGCCGAAGCGCCCCGAGCCGCAGCCGACGTCGAGCACCAGGGGCCTCGTGGGGTCGTCGAAGTATTCATCCCAGCTCTCCGGGGGCGTTATCGGGACCTGGAGGAGAGGACAGAGGTGAGGGAGAGGAAAGAGGTGAGGGAGAGGAAAGGGGTGAGAGCGGAAGGCAAAAAAAAAAAAACGCTCTCTTCTTCCTTCCCTCGCGTCTCTTTCTTTCTGTTTTTTATTTTTTTTTACCTGCAGGTCCGCCCTCAGGGGGTTGGCGTGCTGCCTGACCCGCGTGCGCTGACCGACGGAATTGTACATGTCCCGCAGATCCCCGAGCTCGGGCCAGGGCTGGCTTCCCTCGGAGGTCGGCGGCGGGAGCGCGGCCGCGGAGGAGCGGGAGCGTCGCCGGCGCCGGGGGTCCTGCCCCGCCGCCGCCGGCAGCATCGGCGGCGAGCCTGCCAAATGTGCTCTTCCCGTCGAGGAGAGCGCTGATCCTGTGGTTCTGGCCCTGCTGCCGCCTCGAGAAAAGGCACAGCAGTCGTGCAGTGCCCAACGAGACATGGAGATGCCTCGAGCGACTCGCATTGGAGGAAAAAGGAAGAATTGGACTGCCTCCTCTCGGCGGCTCTAGCTCGAAGAATGAAGGGGAAAAAACTCTCTGTTCGAGGAAAACGTTTTTTCTTATTTTTTGCAAACGACATTTTTTTTAAACTAGCGGTGCGGCATGAAAGAAACGTGAAAGAACCAAGTACATAAAAGCAAGAAGAAGCGGGGTGGTTTTGTATGATGCATGAGGAAACCAAAGCAAAACTCTCTCTCTGCTTCTATTTCCAGCCGTAGCGGTCCGAGTCGTCCTCGTTTTTAACCGGCGACGCGTCCCTCGCGCTGCTGCCTCCTCGCCCTCCTCCTCCTCCCCCTCCTCCTCCGTGCCTCTCGCTCGAGGGAGAGCGAGAGGGCTCGCGGTTGTCTCGTCCTCCCTTGCATCTGCGGCCCCAGTCCTCCTCCTCGTCGCCCTCAAACCAGGACCAGCTGTTTTTGTTTTTTGTTTATTTTTTTTGGGTGGGAAAGGAGGGAAGAAAAGGAGAGAGTGTATTCTTCGTGAGCAAAAAAGAAAAAAGAAGAAGAAAGGGACGCCGCCGCCGCCGCTGCTGCTGCTGCTGCTGCTTCTTTCCTTTCGGAGTTGAACCCGCGGGAGGGGCGACCGGGAGGTGGCGTAGAAAATGAGAGAGCGCCAGAAAGAGAAGAAAAACTCGCTCTCCCAAACTCACTCAAAGAAGCGGAAGTCGGAGGGCTTCGCGTAGTCCACGCGCCACTTCCTGTTGTCGATGATGTGGCCCTCCAGGTAGTAGTAGGCGTCGGCGGCGGCGGAGGAGCTGTCATTTGTCATTTTTTGGCGGTGGTGAAAGGGAAGAGAGATGAAGTTTTCGAGTGAGCTGAAAAAGGAAAAAAGGGGGAAAGCAAAAGAGTGTTCCATTCCGTCGCTTCCTCTTTCCGAGAGAAATACCCCTCTCGTCGAATCCTGGTCTGCTCCTTTGTCGTCGAGCGTGCGTGTGCGGGCGTGTGCTTGTGCTTGAGTGAGGCTAGACCACGGGGGCACTAGAAGGAGAGGTGGTTGAGGGGAAAGTGTTTGAGGTTGTTTTCGTCTTTTGGGGGCAAAGCCGGCAAAAGCGCTGAAGAAAAAAAGCGAAACGCCGGCTTTTTCTTCGCCTTTTTTCCCCCTCGTTTGTTTCCCACACGCGGGGGCGCGTCGCTGCCAACATCAGCTAGTGTTTGGCGGAGAGAAACCGCGGAAAGAAAGGGCGCGACACGGAGAGATCAAGGCCGCGAATCGTCGTTCCATCATCGACGTCGCGTCGTCGCCGCTGGCCTCGGCAGAAAAAAAACACGCAGAGCAAGAAAAAGAAACTCTCACTCACCGCTTGAACTCGACGAGGGCCTGGCGCTCGCGGACGTCGCGCTCGACGGACATCACGGTCCCGTAGCGCTCGCACTCGTAGCGGATGTCGGAGCTCCGGGTGTGCTTGCTGAGGCCGCTAATGAGGAGGACGTAGCGCGACTTCATGGCTTTCTTCTTTTCTTTCTCTTTTTCTTTTCTCTCAGCAGCCAGCGATAGAGGCGGGGCCTTGACAAGGGAGCAGGCACGCACGTTGGTGACGGAAAAGGTGGGTGAGAGAGGAGGAGAAGGAAAGAGCGCGCGACAACGGCCGATGCAGCGGATGCGAGAGTTCTAGAAGCGAGAGCGCAAGACGGTGAGCGCGACGAGCGGAAGAGAAATGAAAGAGAGAGCTCGAAGAAACAGAAAAGGTTTTGACGTTCCGCCCTTCGCTCACTTTTTTCCCCTTTTTCATTCCGACCCCCTCTTGTGCTCCCGAGCCCGCCAACACCAGAGAAAACAAAAACTCGACCAAACCCGCAGCCGCATCACCACCATGTCTTCCCTCCTTAAGATCGCTGTCGCCGCGCTCGCTCTCGCTGCCGCGCCGTCCTTAGCTCAGGACGAGATGCTTGGTGAGAAGAGAGAGCGAGAGGAGAGAAAGGGACAAGAGAAAAGTGGAAAATCGAGGGGAGAGGAAAATCGAGAGCGCCCGCCGTTCCCTCCCCCCCTCGCCTTTCGTCCGCGAACGACGCGGCAGTTTCTTCAAATCTCTCCCTCGGGGAAAGGGAGAGATCGAGCGAGCGTGAGAGAGCGAGTGGGGGCGAACGAGCTCGCGGGTGCTGGCGCGCGCGCGAGCTTCCGAAACCGGAAAAACAAAAGAAACAGAAAACAAAAGAAAAAAGCGGCACGATGGCGGGCACGAGCCTTTCTTTTCTTTCGCTCTCACTCACCTCCGCCTCCACCTCCTCAACCCCTTCTCCTTCGCTCACCCCAGACGCGCCCGACTCCGTCATCGCCATGGGAAGCTCGCTGATCAGCAACTACGGCTCGACGCTGCAGGTGAGTGAGAGTTGTTCTTTTTTTCATTTCTTGGGGTTTTCCAGTCTCTCAGTTTCTCCTTTCGACCTCCTCGACCGACCGCGAGGCACAGAAGAAAAAATTCGCGCCCTCCTCTCCTCTCTCACTCTCTCTCTCTCTCTCGTTCTCTCCGTCCCTCCCGCCCTTCGAACCCAAAACTTTCCCCCAAGGCCGCCTCCTCCTCGGTCGCCGACATCGTCAACACCGCGCTCTCCACCGCCGCGACCGCCACCGCCGGCGCCGGCGGCGCCGTCCGGCGCGGCGCCGCGACGGCCGACGCGCTGTACTCTGCGTACCGCGCCGAGTACTGCGCCCCGGCCCTGTACATCCCGTCGACCAGGATGCCGGCCAACTTCACGAGTGAGAGAGGGAGAGAGCGAAAGAAAGAAAGAGAGAGAGAAAGGGGGGGGGAAGAAAAAAAATCTTCCAACCTCTCACCTCTTTTTCTTTTTTTTCGTCCTTCAAAAATCTGAACCCTCTCATCACAGGCCCCGGTTTCTCCCTTACGTTCTCCCTGGGCAACTGCTCTCTCACCGTCAACCCTGGTACGTGTTGTCCTTCTTACCTTCTTTTCTTTCGAGTTTTTGAAGTAGGGGGGGAGGGGGGGGGGGACGAAAGGCGAAAGGCGATGAAACTCACTTTGTTTTTCCTACCTCTTCTTCTTTCCCTCGACCTTGGCCCTTTTTTTCGCAAACAAATAGCCCCCGGCGTCAACTGCGTGGGCCCTTACGCGCGCTACAGGTAAGATTGGGCGAGGGGTAGGCGAGAGAGGAGGTGCTTTTTTTATCTTTTCTCTCGACCCATAGAAAAAAAGCTCACTTGAAGTTCTCTTTTCTCCTCTTTTCGCCCAAAAATCTCTCAACTACTCGTCTCTCTTTCTTCTCTCAGGCAGCACCCGGCCGTCGTGACCGCCCCCTTCATCGCCCCGGGCCGCTTCGTCGGAGAGAGCTGCGTCGCCGCCGCCGACTTCGGCACCGTCCGCCGCAACATCCTCCACGTCTTCGACAAGGGCGCGACCGCCGACGTGGACCAGCTCGCCGCACAGGTCAGCGGCGCCGTCGTCGGCATCTCGGGCGCGCCGCTCGTCGCAGCGCCGGCAGTCGAGCTGCCGTCGTACGGCGTGCCGATGCCCGTGCCCGTCGCCGCGGGCTCATCTGCCTCGTCCGCCGCCGCTGTGGGAGCCTCGGGCGGCGCCGGACCCGGCGCGGGACTCGGCGCGGGACTCGGCGCCGGGGGCCTCGGAGGAGGCCTCAGCGGGGGAGCCGCCCCGGACGCCGCCGCCGCGGGCGCCTCGGGCTCGAGCGGCGGCCGCAAGTGATTTTTCTCCCTTCTTTTCACCCCCTCCCCTCTTTTCCGCGATCCCCCCCAAAACGTGTTTTGAGGTTTCTTCTACCCCCTTTGTGAAAGAGAATTGAGAACAAACGAGCACTGAGAAAAGAGTGCCTTGAAATGAAACAAAGAGAGAGAGAGAGAGAGAGAGAGAGAGAGAGAGAGAGAGAGAGAGAGAGAGAGAGAGAGATAACACTATTAGAGAGAAGCGCAGCTCTTTTTCTCTCTGTCGCTCTTTTTCTCCCTCTCTCTCAAAGCTCAGAACCGCTTCCTCCAACGCCTCCCCTCCCCGCCGCCGGCGGCGGCAGGTATCCCTTCCACCCCCGTCCGTTCATGTTCCACGCAACGCGCCCTCCGAGCTGCTCCTCGCAGATCTCCTCGCTGCAGGTGCACCAAGAGTAGGAGGAAGAGTTCGACGCGGCGGTGATGGCCCTGAACAGCGGGTTGGAGTTGCCGTGCGGCGAGAGGGTTTCCTCCGGTGAAGATATGTCGACGCAGCAGACGAAGTGGTGGCTGCCGTCGGCCGGGAAGCAATGCTGGGTGAGCGCGGAGGCGAGGTCGAGGGTGCCGCAGGGCGCTGGCGGGGCGGGCTCGGCGGAGCTTGGAGCGGCAAAGGAAAGGACGACGGCGACGGCGACGAGGAGGAGGAGGGGGTCGAGGCGGAGTCGAGGCGGAGCCATCGTCGATTTCGATTCGAAAGAGGGCCGAAACCCAGGGTTTCTCTGTTCTTTCTTCTCTTTTCTTGATCACGTGGACAGAAGAGAGATTTGAATGATCGCTATCGGGCGAAAATATATTGCAGAGACCGAAACGAGAGAGGGAACCGAGGTGATCGGAGATGGGTTTTCGAGGCTTTTACGTCGGAAAAAAAGTGGTGCGCGAAAAACCGGAAAAAAAAAAAAAAAAAAAAAAAAAAAAAAAAGGGGGCCGAAGCCGCCCGGAACCGAATCACACAGTCAAGCACACAGTCAGGTCAAGAAACGGCTCAGCGCTCTCAAAATCAGGGTTCTTTACAAGAAATAGGAACACAAGGAGGGGGGGGGGAACAAGAATACAACTGAGGGAAAAAAGAGGCTAGGCGGGCAGTTTTTTTTTTTCGTTTCATTTTTTTGTTTTTCTCTCTTTCTCTTGTCAAAAATCATTTTGTTCCGTTTCTTTTTTCCGTAGCAGCCTGCCTAAGCAAAGCTCTTCAAGAGACGACCAACAGCGCCGGCGGCTCCAAGGACTGCTGCTGCTTCTGCAGCTGCTGCTGTCGCCGCCGCCGCGGCGAGCCTGGATCTCCTCTTCCGCTCCCTTCCGCTCCCGCTTCCGCCTCGTCGGCGGCGCTCCTCATCGCGCCTGCCCCCCTGTACGCGTACACGGCGTCTAGGAAGGTGCCCAGCTTGCTCGCCCCCTCCTCGGCGCCACGCGCGGCGGCTGCGGCGGAGGCCACCGCCTCGCCCACCTCCCTCGCCGCCGCCGCGAGCGCGGTCCCGGCCTCGGCCGCGCGCTCGGGCAGCTCGGCGCCGGCCGCGGCGGAGGCCGAGACCGCCAGGTAGCTCGCGACGCCCGCGGCCCCCGCGGCCAGCGCCGCCGCCGCGGCGTCCTCGGCGAGGGAGAGAGAAGAGGAGGAGAAGCGGCGGAAACTTTCGTTCTCGTCGCCGTACCACTCGTCGTCGCCGCCGTAAGGCCAGTCTCCGTCGTTGTTGTTGTTCCCGCTCCCGCCGTTGCCGCCCCAGCTGCCGTTCCCGTCGTCGTCGCCACCGCCCCCCGCGTCCTCATCGCCGCCGCCGTCGCCACCGTCGCCTCCGCCGCGCCTCTTCCTGCGGGTGCGGGCCATCGCGCGAGCCGGCGCCAGGCGCGACGAGACGCCCGCCGCCGCCGAGGCCGCCCTGGCCGACGAGGTCGAGGGCGGGGCGCAGATGACGCGGGCGACTGTCGTCGCCAGCGAGCCGTGCCGGACGCCCCGGGCGCCGGTCGCCGAGGCGCTGAGCGACGGGCGGCGGGAGCTGCCGCCCGGGATCGACCAGGCGCCGCCGCTGCCGCCGCGGAGGTTGGGCGCGGAGCCCACCAGCAGTGTGCTGCCGCCGCTGGCGCTCCCGCCGCCGCTGCCGCCGTTGCTGCTGCTGCCGCTTTCGTTTCCTCCTCCGTTTCCGCCTCCGCCGAAGAGCATGGCCCCCGCGGCAGCGGTCGTCGCGTGCGCCGTGGTCGGCTGGGCGGCGAGGGCGCAGCCTCCCAGGGCGGCCGTGAGGAGGGAAGCGGCGGCCATTTGTTCAGTTGCAAGGGAAGCTGGCTCATTTTTTTTCGAAAGTGGACGAGAGGGGAAAGGGTTTTTTGAGCTCAAGTTGAAAAAGAGAAAGAAAGAAAAAAAGAAAGAAAGAAAGAGAGAAACAAAGAGATAGTCGTCCTTGCCGAAAGAAATCGATTGCTCTTCGCCTCCTCCTCTCTCGCTTTGGGTGGAAACGACGACGCCCACGCGGGCGGGCGCGTGGGTGCTCGCTTTTATTGAAGAAAAAAGAGGGGAAAAAAATGGGAGGGAAAAAAGCGCGACGGGGACAGCGGAGGTCGAGCTGAAGTCAGCAAAAGGGGCGTCGTTCGGGGGGGGGGGCGCTTTTTTCTCGTGCCTCTTGCGCGCCACGAATGACCGAGCGCTGCGCGCGCTTTCTTCGATCCAACGACTCCCACTCTAGTCTCGAGAAACGGCCCTTTAACTCAGCGAGGAACAGCGGCGTGTCGAGAGGCAGAAGGCGCCGATGGTGACGAGGGTTTTTTTTCCGGTGCAAGTCAATTGGTTTTGCCCTTGCTTCGGTTCTTCGTCACGTATCTTGTCGCTCCCCCTCTCTCTCGGTTCGTTCTCGTCGAGATCCTCGAAAACAGCGCGACTGCCCTTCTGCGACCAGCTTTCGTCGACAAGTCGTACCTGGTCGAGAGCGAGAAGAGGAAGAATGGGCAGAAGAGGAGAGCCGGCGATGTCGTTTTTTTTACCTTGCTCAAACGAAGAAGACGAAAAAAGTGAGAGCCTTCTCCTCCGCTCTCGGCGCTCGTCGACACCTCCGCCCGGGCGCATCGAGGAAAGCAGTCACTTTTTTCTCTCTCCTCCCTCGGCGACACGCCGAGGGGACTCTCTCTCTCTCTCTTTCCCTTTTAAACGTCTCTTCTTCCACGCACGACAATGCGTCGCGCCGTCCTGGCCGCCTTCAAGGCCGGAGCAGGAGGCGCGGCGGCCCGCTCCTCTTCGGCGGCGTCGATGGCATCAAAACCCCCTCTTTGCTCGACCCCGCCCTCCTTTCCTTCTTCAAGCCTTCTTCCTCCTCGGCCTTTTTTCTTTGCCGCCAGCGCCGCACAAGCAGCAGCAGCAGCAGGCGCGGGAGCAACGACGCGCTCCGCGCCTCGGGTCTTCAGAGGAGGAGGACCAGGAGGTCGAGCAGCAGCAGGATCGACGGGAGCAGCAGCAGCAGCAGCAGCAGCGGCAGCGGCGAGACCCGTCGCCCCTCCCTCCGCTCCTGCCTCCTCTGCTGCTGCTGCTGCCCTCGCCCTTGCCGGTCGCCGCCTCTTCTCCCTCAACGCCGGCGGCCCGACCTCGGCCTCGAGCGCCTCCTCTTCCTCTTCTCTCGGCGCCGCTTCCTCCGCAGCAGCAGCCCTGGCGCGCTCCGCGGCGGCCCGCCTCCCTCCCGTACCGCTTCCCGGGGGGGGCACGGAAGGGACAGAAGCGTCGTCGTCGCTCCGCCGCTTCGTCTCCAACGTCGCCGGTCCCGCCGTCTTCGCCTCCCTGGGAGTCGCCGCGTGCTGCCTCGTCGCGGCGACCTTCCAGCTCCGAGAGCGGGACCGCAGCCGCATTCGGCTGACGAAAACCGTGATAGCGAGCGTCTTTGGCCTCGAGTTGGCCAGGGAGAGCGAGCGGGCGCCGGAGTTTGCTGAAAACTGGCCGCCGCCGCTGAGGTCGCTCGCCGCCAGCGCTCGCAACTTCTACGACGGGGCCACCGCCGCGGAGCGCGCCGTCTGGGGCGTCGCCGCGGTCAACATCGCCGTCTTCTCCCTCTGGCACCTGCCCCTGGGGCCCCTGTGGAGGAAAGCGATGACGCTCAACTTTGTGCAGAGGCTTCCCCCGGGCCCGCCGCCGCTGCCGCACACGCTGCTCACGGCCAATTTTTCCCATTCGTCGTTCTGGCACCTCGCGGCCAACACCGCGACACTGGTGTCGATCGGGGAGCTGGCCGCGAGGAACATGGACAGTACGTTTTGGAGTTTTTCTTTGTTTTCTGCTTCTTCTCCTTTTTTGAAGAAAAGAAAAAAAGCAGGCCGAGTCGTCGGTCCGGAGGGCTTCGCGGCTTGGCTCGCACTTTCCGCGCCGGGAAGCAGCAGCGACGCCGCGGACGAGTCGTCGAAGTTGCTCCCAGGCCACACCAGCCCGCGGGAAAGATCGTGGGCCTCTGCTCGCCGGGCAGGCTCGCGTTGGGGAACAAAGTCGAGCGACGGAAGAAACGTAAAAAAACTTGGAAGGAAAAAACTCACTCTCTTTCCTTTTCTCTCTCTCTCTCGCTCTCTCTCTCGCTCGCTCGCTCTCGCTCTCTCTCTCTCTCTCTCTCTCTCTCTCTCTCTCTCTCTCTCTCTCTCTCTCTCTCTCTCTCTCTCTCTCTATCAATATGTCTGT
>Ga0315289_10016019_pt1 | contig 10380 bp, 7 predicted proteins | sample YL17G11_40_MG_FD_203452 | JGI IMG/M metagenome (GOLD analysis project Ga0315289, IMG submission 203452) | Sediment microbial communities from Yellowstone Lake, YNP, Wyoming, USA - YL17G11_40 | ecosystem: Environmental > Aquatic > Freshwater > Lake > Sediment | place: USA: Wyoming | collected...
GGGCTGGTCTTCATCGGCCCGCCCGCCCCGGCCATTCGCACCATGGGCGACAAGATCGCCGCCAAGGCCGCCGTGTCGGCCTTCGGCGTACCCGTCGTCCCCGGCATCGCTGAACCGGGACTCTCCGACGACGAGCTGATCTCCGCCGCGCCGGGGATCGGTTTTCCGGTCCTGGTGAAACCCTCCGCCGGCGGGGGCGGCAAGGGCATGCGTCGTGTCGACGACCCGGCCGGCCTGCCCGCCGCGCTGGCTTCGTCCAGGCGGGAGGCGGGCGCCGCCTTCGGCGACGACACGCTGTTCCTGGAGCGGTTCGTTTTGCGGCCCAGGCATATCGAGGTTCAGGTGCTCGCCGACGCGCACGGCACGGTGCTTCACCTCGGAGAGCGCGAGTGCAGTCTGCAACGGCGCCACCAGAAGGTCATCGAGGAGGCGCCGTCGGCACTGCTGGACGCCGTGACCCGGGCCCGCATCGGCGCGGCCGCCTGTGACACCGCACGCAGCGTTGACTATGTCGGTGCCGGAACGGTGGAGTTCATCGTGTCCGCGGACCGGCCAGACGAATTCTTCTTCATGGAGATGAACACCCGCCTGCAGGTCGAGCACCCCGTCACCGAGATGGTCACCGGCTGGGACCTCGTCGAGTGGCAGGTCCGCATCGCGGCGGGGGAGCGCCTGACGGCCGGTCAGGGCGACATCGAGATGCGCGGGCACGCCATCGAGGGGCGGGTCTACGCCGAGGATCCCGCCGCCGGGTTTCTGCCGACCGGGGGGCCGGTGCTGGCCGTCATCGAGCCGCGTGGTTCCGGCGTCCGCATCGACTCCGGTCTGGCCGCGGGAATGACCGTCGGGAGTGACTACGACCCCATGCTGGCCAAGGTGATCGTCCATGCCGGTGACCGCGCCTCGGCGCTGCGCGGCCTTGACCGGGCGCTGGCCCAGACGGCGGTCCTGGGGGTGGGCACCAACGTCGACTTCCTGCGATTCGTGTTGTCCGACAACGATGTTGCGGCCGGGCGGCTCGACACCGAGCTGCTCGAACGGCTGCAGTACATCCCGCACGATGTCGACGACGAGGCTTTCGTCGCCGCGGCCGTGTACCGATGGCTACAGTCCTGGCCGGGCGCCCAGGCCGAGCTGTGGGATGTTCCGACAGGCTGGCGGGTGGGGGAGCACGCCGGCTGGACGATCCGGCTGAGCGGCGGGGGGCGCACCGACCACGTGCACATCGTGGGAACGCCGACGCGTGCGCTGGTCTGGATGGAAGGCGGGAAACAGCGGACCCTCACCGCGTCTCTCGTTGGTGGCGGGCTGTCGCTCACCGTGGACGGCATTCATTGCGACGTTCTGGTCGCCGCTGCCGACCACCGGATCTGGCTGGCCGGTGAGCTGGGCACGGTGATGGTGCAGGAGGTCCGTGAGGCGCCGGCACGCCCCGATGACGAGCACAGCGGGGACGCCGAACTGGTCAGCCCGATGCCGGGATCGGTTGTCGCCGTGGGTGTATCGGATGGAGCGACGGTCGATGCGGGGGAGGTCGTCGTCGCGGTGGAGGCCATGAAGATGGAGCACGCACTGCGTTCTCCGGTCGCCGGGGTTGTCGAACTACTCGTCGCCGTCGGGGACCAGGTCAAGGTGGGTCAGCCGCTGGCCCGGATCACCGCAATGATTGAGGGTCAAGAATCATGAGCGAATTCCTTTCCACTGCAACCCTTCCGGATGAGTACCAACAGCTCGCCAAGACGGTGCGCGACTTCGCCCGGGAGGTCGTCGCGCCGGTCGCCGCCCAGCACGATGCGGAGCATTCCTTCCCTTACGAGGTCGTCGCGGGGATGGCCGAGATGGGTCTGTTCGGCCTGCCGTTCCCGGAGGAGTACGGCGGAATGGGTGGGGATTACTTCGCGCTGTGTCTGGCCCTGGAGGAGCTCGGCAAGGTCGACCAGAGCGTGGCGATCACCCTGGAGGGCGGTGTGTCGCTGGGGGCGATGCCGGTGTACCGCTTCGGCACCGAGGCGCAGAAGCAGCAGTGGCTGCCCATGTTGACCAGTGGAAGCGCGCTGGGTGCGTTCGGCCTCACCGAAGCCGGCGGCGGCACCGACGCCGGAGCCACCAGGACCACCGCCCGCCTCGACGACGGCCACTGGGTGATCAACGGCTCCAAGCAGTTCATCACCAACTCCGGAACCGACATCACCAAACTGGTCACCGTCACCGCCGTCACCGGCACCGTCGGCGAACGCCGCGAGATCTCCGCCATCCTCATTCCCGTTCCGGCAGCGGGTTTCACCGTCGAGCCTGCCTACAACAAGGTCGGCTGGAACGCCTCGGACACCCACCCGTTGTCGTTCGCCGATGTCCGGGTGCCCGAGGAGAACCTGCTCGGGGAGAGGGGCCGCGGATATGCGAACTTCCTGCGGATCCTCGACGAGGGCCGCATCGCGATCGCGGCGCTGGCCACCGGTGCGGCGCAGGGGTGTGTCGACGAGTGCGTCAAGTACGCCTTGGAGCGGACGGCGTTCGGCCAGGCGATCGGGCGCTATCAGGCGATCGAGTTCAAGATCGCCCGAATGGAGGCGCGTGCCCACACCGCCCGCACCGCCTACTACGACGCGGCCGCGCTGATGCTCGCGGGAAAACCCTTCAAGAAGCAGGCCGCGATCGCGAAGCTGGTCGCGAGCGAGGCCGCGATGGACAACGCCCGCGACGCCACCCAGATCCACGGCGGCTACGGGTTCATCAACGAATTCCCGGTCGCGAGGCACTACCGGGACAGCAAGATCCTCGAGATCGGCGAAGGCACAACCGAAGTGCAGTTGATGCTCATCGCCCGTGAGATCGGGCTTGGGTAGTCGAAAGTTTGTCAGGGCCCTCGGCTAGCATCGAATACATGTTCGATTACCTGCTCGAGTTCGACCCCGCGGGGGATGAGTCGGCCCTGTTGGCGGGCATCGCTGCGCTGGAACGGCTCAAGGCGGCCGCAGCCGCGCGCCAGGCCCGTTTGGCGGCGGCCCTCGATATGGCTCGGCGCGATGCCGAAGCGGCGGCCGGTGTGCCTGCGGTCCGGCGCGGTCGTGGCGTGGCCTCCGAAGTCGCGCTGGCGCGCCGGGATTCACCGGCGCGCGGTGGGCGGCACCTCGGGTTCGCCAAGGCGCTCGTCTACGAGATGCCGCACACCTTGGCGGCGCTCGAGTCCGGCGCGCTGTCGGAGTGGCGGGCCACCATCGTGGTGCGCGAATCGGCCTGCCTGGACGTAGATGACCGGCGGCGGCTCGACACCGAATTGTGTTCGGAAGCGCGCGGACTGGACGGCATGGGTGATGCCGCACTGGCGGCCGCGGCCAAGGCGATCGCTTATCAACTGGATCCGCACGCTGTCGTCGACCGGGCGGCGAAGGCGCAGGCTGATCGCACGGTCACCATCCGGCCGGCCCCCGACACCATGACGTATGTGACGGCACTGCTCCCGGTGGCCCAGGGCGTCTCCGTGTACGCCGCCCTCAAGCGTGAGGCCGACGTCCGCACCGACACTCGGTCGCGGGGTCAGGTCATGGCTGACGCCCTCGTCGAACGCATCACCGGCCGCCCGGCCGCGCAACCCGTCCCGGTCGCGGTGAACCTGGTGATCTCGGACCAGGCTCTTCTGGGAGTCCGGCGCGGTGCCGCGGCGATCGCAGGCTATGGCCCGGTGCCCTCCGCAGTGGCGCAGAACCTCATCGCCGCGGCGGTCAGCGATCCGGCGTCATCGGCGACCTTGCGCCGGCTCTACGCCAATCCCGCCAGCGGTGCGCTGGTGGCGATGGAGTCGCGGGCGCGGCTGTTCCCGAAGGGTCTGGCCGACTTCATCGAAGTGCGCGATCAACGGTGCCGAACCCCCTACTGCGATGCCCCTATCCGGCACCGCGATCATGCGACTCCACATCGGCGGGGCGGGCCGACCAGCGCCGCGAACGGCCTGGGGCTCTGCGAGCGCTGCAACTACATCAAGGAATCCGCGGGCTGGAAGGTCAGCACCGGAATCGGTGAAAATGGCAGGCACACTGCCGAATTCACCACTCCGACCGGAGCGCACTACCACTCGACTGCGCCTGCTGTGCCCGGCACGCCGCCGACAGCGTGCAGTGATGTCGAGGTGTGGCTCAACAACAGGCTTCTGCCCGGCCTGGCCGTCTGACTCTCACCGCTGCTTGGCGGCGGCAAGGCGCGCCTTGAACTCCGGGGACTCGATCGAGGTGGCCTGCGGCCCCAACTCGATGTTCTTGGCCGCCTCGTGATGGTCGATATCGCTGAAGCCGGGGATCGCGGTGGTGCGCATCGAGGCCTTGGTGGCCAGTACCACTTCACGCGGCGCCGTCGCCGGTCCGGCCGCCAGTTCGAGGGCTGACGCCAGCGGATCGTCGGCCACCCGCAGGGCAAGGCCGTGTCGCACCGCATCCTCGGCGTCGAACCGCATGCCGAACAACAGCGCGGCCCGTGCCACCTGGGGCCCCACGGCACGCTGCAGCATCCATGTCGCGCCCCCGCCCGGATGGATTCCCAATTTCTGGAAGCGCGGGTCGAATACGGCGTGCGGTCCGGCGATGCGGACGTCGGCGGCAAGGGCCAGATTCATCCCGGCGCCGACCGCCGCGCCGTTGACTGCCGCGATGGTCGGAAGCGAGCAACGGCCGACGGCCATGAAACCCGCATAGATGCGTTCCAGCCCCTCCTTGGCCGCCGCTCCCAGCGCCGAGAGGTCGGCACCCGCGCAGAATGCCTTGCCGGCGCCGGTGACGATGACGGCGTGCACACCCGGGTCGCCCTCGGCGCGCTGAACCGAATCCCGAAGCTGCTGCGACATGGCGTCAGTGACCGCGTTGCGTCGGTCGGGGTCGTTGACCGTGATCACCGCAACGCGGTCGACAACCTCATAAAGGACCAGATCTGCCATAAGGCGGAGGCTAACAGGGGCTTCAGCTGCGCGGCGCCATCGCCTGCTTGGCGATCACCCCCAGCACCGGGGCCAGCATCCGGGCGTACGAGACCGTCACATGGTTGTCGTCGCGGAACACCAGATCGCTGCCCACGACCACCGGGCAGACGTCGGTGGTGCAGAACAACTGCGACAGGTCCGCATACTGGCCGCCGCCCGCGCCGACAGCCCTGGACTCAACGGCGATCCCGTCGGCGTTCAATCCCACCGCCCGTGCCGGGGCGCAGGCCAAGGCGTCGCCGAGATGCGCAGACAGGCAGTCGGGGACATTGGCGTGCGGGTCGGGGACGGGGCCGAGCACCAGCACCCGCGCTCCGGTGATCGCCCGCAGGTCGCTGACAAGAGCGGTGAGGCTGCGCAGCCACGCCTCGTCGTAGCCGGTGAAGCCGAAGTCCGAACCGTATCGGCGGGACATGCTGAGCACCAACAGCTTCGGCTGCTCACTGGCCAGCCGGCTGAGTGCCTCCCCGCGCCACTGCTCGCATTCGGAGTACCGGCGTCCCAAGTAGGGGCTGGTGATCGGCAGATCCTGCAGCGGGCAGGTGACCTTGGCCATCGTCATCAGGCGCCAATGAAGCTGCTGTGCAAGGGGTTCCAGTGCCGGCTGCCACATGGCGGCGTGCGAGTCGCCGATCAGGGCCACCGTGGTCTGTCCCTCGGCGTCGCCGGACACACAATCGGGGACACCGACCTCGCGCCAGGCGCGCACACACCCGTCGAGGAACACCGACGGTTTGTCACCGGCGGCCTCGGTGAGCGGGGGAGTCAGGTCGGCCGGAACCGGGCCGTGGTGCGCCGAGGCCTCGACGGCCGCCCTTGCCGCGGCCACCGCTCCGGCGACCGGATCGCCTGCCGGACGCCCTGCGGAGTGCGCCACGGCAGCGGTGGATGGTGCCTCGATCGCGGCTGGAAGGCGTACCAGCAGGGGCAGCAACAACGCCGCGCTGACCGCTACCGCAGTGACGAGGCTGCCGAGCACCAAGCTGCGACCGGCCGAGCGGCGCAGCGGCCGCGAGTAGCGGACTGGCCGCTCGACGTAGCGCAGCGTCAGCACCGCCAGCGCGAACGACGCGGCCACCGCGGCAAGCCGGCCCGTCCAGCCGAGCGGATGGCCGACCAGCAGCGGTGCGAACAGCAGCAGCGGCCAGTGCCACAGGTACCAGGAGTACGACAGCCGCCCGACCGCTCTCATCGCCGGCACCGACAGCATGCGTCCCACACCCCGGGTCGGGGTCGCACATCCTGCGGCGACGATCAGCGCAGTGCCGATCACCGGCAGCAGTGCCGCGGTGCCGGGGTAGGGAGTCCGATCGTCGAGATGGACTGCCGCCCAGCCGATCACCGCCAGCCCGCCGAATCCGGCGATCGCCGCGAAGCCTGCGGGCAACCGCCGCCACAGCGGGGCCGACAGCGCGATCAGTCCACCGGCGGCCAGCTCCCACGCCCTGGTCGGCAGTGAGAAGAACGCCCACGGTGGCGACCAGTGCGTGACGATCACCGATGCCGTGAGCGAGGCGGCGGTGACGACTGCCAGCCCGGCGATGTACGGGGCCGCCGACGGCCGTCGCCCGCGGTGTCGGCGCCCCAGCCACGCGATACCGAGCAGCAGAGCCGGCCACAGCAGATAGAACTGCTCTTCCACGCCCAGCGACCAGTAGTGCTGAAACGGCGACGGGGCGCTGTGGCCGAGGTAGTCGGTGCCGGTGACGGCAAACCTATAGTTCCCGGCGTAAAGCGCGCTGGCCAAGCCGTCGTCGAGCACCGACCGTGCCTGCAGGGGCGGCAATAGTGCGGTCGCCGCGGTGGCGGTCACCAGCAGCACCAGCGCTGCCGCGGGCAGCAGACGGCGGGCCCGCGCCGCGTAGAAACGGGCCAGGCTGACCCCGCCGGTGGCCGTCAGTTCGGCCCACAGCAGGCGGGTGATCAGAAAGCCCGAGATGACGAAGAAGACGTCGACGCCGACGAACCCGCCACTCCCGGCCCCGGCGTGGAAGGTGACGACGGCGAGTATCGCCACCGCGCGCAGTCCCTCGATGTCCGGGCGGAAATCGGACCGCGTTCCGGCTCGGCGTGCCCTGCGCCGCCCGTCGAAGTCGGCCACGGGCAATCATTCTGGTCGCGGCGGCCCGACCGGCGCGGTTGCCACGCCAGCGTTCCTCAGGACTACGGCAGATTCCCCAGGACCGCGGCAGATTCCCCAGGACTACGGCAGATAGGGATCTTCGCGCCCTGGCTCTGGCCCTCGAAGGCGAACAGTTGACGCTCGTCGGAATCAGCCGGCGGCCCACTGCCTGGCGCGGTCAAGGTCGCGGAGGGCCACCCCGCAAGGTCTCCCGGCACCATCCACGCCAGTGCGTGCAGCAGCTGCCCGGACGACCGGCACGGCGTGGCCTGTGGTGGTGGGTTCACCACGTCTTCGATTCGCAGATAGACCCTGCGTCGTGTTTGGCTGTCTATGCCACGTCAGAAGAGGGCAGCCATGAAGGTGACAAAGCTTCGTTTGGTCCCGGTGTTAGCGGTCTCAGCGGCGGCTTTAGGCATGGTCGTTGCGCCTACGGCGGTCGCCGACTGCAACTCGGTTGGGAACAGCACGCTGTGTTCTAGCGGCGGCACCGTCCGGGGCAGCTCCGGCGCACCGTCGGGCGTTCCAACCTTTGACCCGTACCCCTGCGTTGGCGATCCGCAGTGCTACTACTACGACGACTACGATCGGGCGTAATCTTCGATCCCCCTAACTTCGGCATCGGTAGGCCTGGACCCGTCGATCCTGGTTACGGCGTCGGTCGACCGGGCATCGGTGGCGGAGGTCGACCTGGCATCGGTGGCGGAGGCGGCATCGGCCCGCGCTAGCCCAATCTGAACCCCACCCCTATTCTTCACACCTACTTGTACTTGGAGGAGTCCAAAATGCCGCTCAACTTTCGTTTCGTACACCGCTCTGTTGCCGGAGCACTCGGTGCTGCCTCTGTCGCCGCCGCCATGCTCGGCGCTGCGCCGTCCGCCCTGGCCGATCCCCCAAACTGCACAGCCGCTGACCTGGCGGGCGTGGCGGCCGGAGTGTCGGCGGCGACATCGGCTTACTTGTTCACCCATCCGGACGTCAATGCATTCGTGACCGGTTTGAAGGGTCAGCCTCGCGACGACATCCGCACTCAGGTGCAGCAGTATCTCGACACACGCCCGGAGGCGAAGGCTGAGATTCAGGCAATCCGTCAGCCGTTGGCCGACATCCGGACCCGCTGCGGCGGGAACGACGACATGCCGATGCCCTAACCCGGACGGCGACAACTCGGGCCGGCAGGGCGAGGAGAGTCCTCGGCTGGACGGGCCACCGAGCGCACGACGAACGCTGTGCCCCTGGTGTCGTCCGGTAGGGCCGCCTTCCGTACGATCCGACCATGGAGCTACGGGGGCAGCGAGTACTGATCACCGGAGCATCGCGGGGCATTGGCGAGTCGCTCGCCCACGCCTTCGCCGGTGCCGGGGCCACGGTGGCGCTTGTCGCCCGGACCGAGGACGCCCTACGGGTGCTCGCGGCCGAGCTGGGGGGTACCGCTCACGCCGCCGATCTCTCGGACCCGACGCAGGTCTCCACCCTCATCAGTCGGGTGGAAGACGAAGCCGGGCCGATCGACGTCCTGGTGAACAACGCCGGCGTGGGGGGTGAAGTGGCCGGCTTCACCGACGCGTCCGCCGACAACCTGCGCCACGTCACCCAGGTCAACTACCTCGCCCCGGCCGAACTGTGCCGGCAGGCCATCCCCCGGATGCTCCGGCGCGGTGGCGGCCACATCGTCAACGTCTCCTCAATGGCCGACTGCTCAGTGTTTCCCGGCCTTGCCGCCTACGCGGCATCGAAGGCGGCGCTGTCCCACTTCACCGCGGGGCTGCGGGCCGACCTGCGCGGGTTGCCGATCGGCACCACCCTCGTGGAACTCGGGCCGATCCCCACCGACATGCTCGCCACGACCGAGGACTACGAGCCGACGGCCAAGTCCTTCCGACGCTTCTATCGGATGCGGCTCACAGTCGACGTCCCACGCGAGAAGGTGGCCGAGGAGGTCGTCAAGGCCGTACAGAAGGGCCGGAGGCACGTGCGGCTCCCCAAACGGTCCGCCGCCTACCCCATGCTGGTCGAAGCGCCCCGGCGCATCACCGAGCTCATGCTCACCGGCGTCCCGCACCAAGCCAGGTAGCCGCACACCAGCCACCCCACCGATTCCCGTCGGGCTGGCAGGATTTGAACGTGTTTGCCCGCGATTCGTCGATCAACTCGTTGGAGCGACAAGGCGCCAGACGTCTGCCGTGATGCCAGGCCGCGGCGCCGCGCCGCTGGACGTGCTGGATCTTTGCTCCGGGGATAGTGACTGTTGCGGGGATGGCATGCGCTGCATTTCCCTGAGGCAGTAAAGGCTTCTGAGCAGTGCAAACGTTAGCGCCCCCGGCAGGAATCGAACCTGCGACCTAGGGATTAGAAGGCCCTTGCTCTATCCAACTGAGCTACGGAGGCAGCGTGGGCGAAGTCTATCGCGAACCGTGCGGAGCCAAAGTGTCGTGTCGTGTCGCGGCGACGGATTTATGTGCCGTGGACTGCGAAAACATCTGATCCCAGGGGCCGTCGCGCCCGAAATCACTTTGACGCCCAGTGCGATTCGCTAGCGTGGCGAGGCGCCCGGCACCGGCGCACGGCCAACGCGGCCAGACGGCCGACATCTTGAGGGAGCCGACACCATGAGCAGTGCGATCCACGAGGTTCCGGCACGCTGTGCCCGGGCTCTGCAGACCGGGTCGCTGGTGTTGCGCGGGTCACCGGCCGCCGCCGGTTGGCTGCTGGGCTGGCTGGCCACCGAGTTCGCGCCGCACGTCGTGACCGGGCATGCGCTGTCCGCCCTGCCGACGCCATTGGAACGAGCGGCCTGCGGTCTGGCCGTTCAGCGCGCCGACACCGTGCTCGAGGCGGCGCTGCGGGATACCTTCGGCGACGACTACGTCGCGGGTGTCCATCACCCACTGGAGTCCTACACCCCGCGCCAGCCGACGCTGGCCGGGTTGGCACAGGCTATGCGGCATCGCCGGCGGTACTCCGCGACGACGACGAATATCTCCTACGGTCCGGGCGGCAGAAGTCACCTGCTGGATGTGTGCCGCCGGCCGGATCTGCCCGCGGGGCATCGGGCGCCGGTCCTCATCCAGGTCCCCGGCGGGGGTTGGTCGATTAACGACAAACGCGGTCAGGCCTACCCGCTGATGACGCGGATGGTGGAACTGGGCTGGATCTGCGTCCCCATCAACTACTCCCGCAGTCCCCGCAATGCGTGGCCGGCGCACATCATCGATGTCAAGAGGGCCATCTCCTGGGTGCGCGACAACATCGGCGACTTCGGCGGCGACCCTGATTTCATCGCCATCACCGG
>Ga0315289_10016020_pt1 | contig 10380 bp, 6 predicted proteins | sample YL17G11_40_MG_FD_203452 | JGI IMG/M metagenome (GOLD analysis project Ga0315289, IMG submission 203452) | Sediment microbial communities from Yellowstone Lake, YNP, Wyoming, USA - YL17G11_40 | ecosystem: Environmental > Aquatic > Freshwater > Lake > Sediment | place: USA: Wyoming | collected...
AAGAGCGACTCTGGGCCTCCTGTGGCAGGGCCAAGGTGGAATTTATGGTTGACAAGCCCGACCCTGAGCTGGAATCGGCTGTCTCTTCGGCTCTGGCTGGCAAGTTCGACCAGTTTATTGGCAAGGGCAGGATAGAACGGGATGAATTACTGTCAGGTTGGAAGAGAGAGTTAATAGGGAAGCTAGGGGAGCGCTATCCTGCTGACCAAATCTCTGCTGTTTTTGAAGCCAGACTAAAGGTAGAGCTAAGGGCTAGCATATTGGAGAAAGGCCTTCGGCCCGATGGACGACAGTTGACGGATATTCGTCCCATCAAGTGTGAAGTGGGACTCCTGCCCCGCACCCACGGCTCCGGTTTGTTCAGCCGGGGTCTGACCCAGGTGCTGAATATCGCTACCCTTGGTTCGGCGGGCGATGAACAAACGCTGGATGGGCTGACCCTGGAGGAGAGCAAGCGTTTTATGCATCATTACAACTTCCCTCCTTTCTCTACTGGGGAGGTTAAGCGCGCCGGTACCCCATCACGACGTGAGGTTGGCCACGGCGCCTTGGTGGAGAAAGCTCTTATCCCGGTAATCCCATCAGAGGGCGATTTCCCCTACACCATCCGACTGGTCTCCGAAGTCCTCAGCTCTAACGGCAGTACCTCCATGGCCTCGGTTTGCGCCGCCACCTTGTCCCTTATGGACGCTGGCATACCCATTAAGGCCCCAGTGGCGGGAGTAGCTATGGGCCTGGTCACCGGAGAAGGCGGCCGGTTTGCCATTCTCAACGACCTTGAGGGCATGGAGGATGCCTATGGTGATATGGACTTCAAGGTAGCGGGCACGGCAAATGGGATAACTGCACTGCAAATGGATATCAAGACTAAGGGCTTGCGCCATGAGATCTTGGAGAAAGCCCTGGGTCAAGCTCGTGAAGCCCGCCTTTTTATTCTCGGCAGAATGCTGGAGACTATTACCTCCAGTCGCCCTGAACTGAGCAAGTACGCACCAAGAATGGTCAAGATAAGCATCGACCCGAGTAAAATAGGGGCTGTCATCGGACCCGGTGGCAGGATGATCAGGTCTATTGTGGAAAAGTCAAAGGCAACTATAGATGTTCAAAACGACGGCACTGTGCTTATTGGCTCCACGGATCCGGCGGCAGCACAAAAGGCGATCGCCATGATTGAAGAGCTGACTAAGGAAGTGGAGGTTGGCGGCATCTACACCGGAAAGGTGACTCGCATCCTCCCCTTCGGAGCTGTGGTGGAAATCCTTCCTGGCAAGGATGGCCTGGTTCATATCAGCGAGTTGGCCGATTATCGGGTGCCCAGCGTGGAGGACGTGGTCAAAGTTGGTGATGAGATCACCGTCATGGTAAAGGATATTGATCGCCAGGGGGGCAAAATAAGCCTTTCCCGCCGTGCCGTGTTTCAGGGGCCTTCTGAAAGAGATAAAGGACCAACAGATAAAGGATCAGAGGAAGCAGCGCCACCACCCGGAGGCAACCAGTACAGGAGGTACCCTGACAGTCAACGCGGTGCCAGGAGCAGCCCGGGCGGTAGGCGTTATCACCGGCCTGAGGGGGAACCTCCCCCACGGGGAACCTCCCCTACTAAGAGCGATTGAGATAAGGAAGGGACATGTCCGTCAGGGTGGTAGTCCACGGCGCCCTGGGGAGGATGGGAAGAGAGGTAATAAATGCCCTCTGCGCCGATCCTGAACTGGAACCGGTAGGGGCAGTAGACATAAAGGCCAAAGACAAGTCCCTTTTGTTACCAGACCAGTCCAAGTCTATCCCTCTTTCTTCTGAGTTAAAAGACCTTCTCGATGGCATCCGCCCGGAAGTCCTGGTAGACTTCAGTGTGGCCGAAGCTGCCTTGTCCGCGGCGCGCATGGCGACAAAGAGAAAGGTCAACCTCGTGATTGGCACCACCGGTCTCTCACCGGATAACCTGGCCGAAATTGACCAGTTGGCAAAGGCTAACGGGGTGGGGGCGGTGGTGGCTCCCAACTTCGCCCTGGGGGCAGTAGTGATGATCCACCTGGCAAGAATAGCAGCCAAGTTCTTCGATTATGCTGAAATCATTGAGATGCACCATGAGCAGAAGCTTGATGCGCCTTCGGGGACTGCCCTCTCCACTGCCAGAGCCATCAGGGAGGCAAGAGGGAAGCCCTTCCTCTATCCAAAACTGCATAAGGAGAGCCTCAGTGGCACCAGGGGAGGCGAGCTAGAGGGTGTTGCTCTGCACAGCGTGCGGCTACCGGGACTGCTGGCACATCAGGAGGTGATCTTCGGGGCAGCAGGGCAGACGTTGAGCATTCGCCACGACACCATCAGTCGGCAATGCTTCATGCCCGGTGTGGTTCTGGCCGTCAAGAAGGTATCCGAGTATAAAGGGTTGGTCTACGGTTTGGACAAACTGTTAGGGTTGTAGAAAGAGATGAAGAAGTACCGTGTTGCCATTGTTGGCGCTACTGGTCTAGTAGGCCAAGAGTTTATTAGGGTACTGGAACAGCGGTATTTCCCCATGTCTTCGATCCGCCTCTATGCCTCAGACCGCTCGGTCGGGAAAAGGCTCAAAGTGAACAATCAAGAGATAGAGGTCAAGAAAACAGCGCCAGATTCCTTTGAAGGCATTGACATTGCGCTCTTCTCCGCTGGTGCCGATATCAGCCGACAGTTCTCTCCCCTGGCTGCGCGTGCCGGGGCCACTGTTGTTGACAATAGTGCCGCCTTTAGGATGGAGCCAGATGTCCCCCTGGTGGTTCCCGAGGTCAATCCTGAGGATGTAAAGGACCATCGGGGGATTATTGCCAACCCTAATTGTTCGACGATTCAGATGGTGGTGGCGCTGTATCCGCTGCATAAGGTCAATCCTATCAAGCGAATCACTGTTGCTACCTACCAGTCTGTGTCGGGAACAGGCAGTGCTGCCATAGAAGAGCTGCGTGTCCAGTCCAGGGTCATCCTTGATGGGGGAAAGGCGACTCCCGAAGTCTACCCCTACCAGATTGCCTTCAACCTGCTGCCTGAGATCGACGTTTTTCTGGACAACGGCTATACCAAGGAAGAGTGGAAGATGGTAGAGGAGACACGCAAGATTATGCATGCCCCGGACATAGCCATATCAGCTACCTGCGTGCGGGTGCCGGTGTATGTTGGCCACAGCGAGGTCGTCCAGGCGGAGTTCACTCGTCCCATGTCCGTTGAGGAAGCCAGACACCTTCTGGCCCAGGCTCCAGGGGTGGAGGTCATGGATGATCCTCGAACCAGGCTTTATCCTTACCCTGCACTGGCAGCAGGTAGGGATGAAGTGTTTGTGGGGCGGATTAGACGGGACGCCTCTCATCCTAACGGCCTAGTCCTTTGGATTGTGAGTGATAACATCCGCAAGGGGGCTGCCCTCAACGCGGTTCAGATTGCTGAAGAGCTGGTCCGCAGGGACTTGCCTTGAAGTGAGTAAGGAGGCAGCCTTGTCATCTGCCTGCGCCGCGCTGCCTTTGGTAGTCTAGGGGGCTGGGCGGGAGGCCATGGAACAGACCCATGGATTAAGAAGAGATTAAGGGTATTGAAATTCGAGATATATGTCTTATAATGAGATAGGCGTCGCTGTTTAACAAACCCCTTGGCGCGTTGTGTGGTTAGAAGAAGATTGTGGAAGCCTCCATCGATACTCAGAGCGGTAGATAAACTACTTCAAAGGAGTTAGGAGTTGGTAAATCTTGGTCGTCTTATCACAGCCATGGTAACCCCCTTTGATGAAAGGGGGGAGGTAGACTACCGGCAGGCGCGAAGGTTGGCGCAGGCCTTGTTTGAGTCGGGGAGCGAGGGGGTGGTGGTTTCGGGTACCACCGGCGAATCTCCCACCTTAGCCAAGGAAGAGAAGCTGCGCCTATTTGCTGAGGTGAAGTCGGCTGTAGGTCAAGGGGTAGTGGCTGGTACCGGCAGCTATAACACCAGGGAAAGCATAGAGCTGACAAGAGAGGCGGAGAAGGCGGGGGCAGATGCCATCTTGCTGGTGGTTCCCTACTATAACAAGCCAACTCAAGAGGGCTTGTTTCAGCACTTCAAAGCCATTGCCGAAAACACCAGCCTGCCCTGTATCATGTACAATGTGCCTAGCAGGACGGTTACCAACCTCTCGGCAGAGACTGTTTCCAGGCTGTCTCAGATCGACAATATCGTCGGTATAAAAGAGGCCAGTGGCAATTTGGAGCAGATCAGCAAGATTATCAGCGACACCAAGAAGGACTTCCTGGTTTACAGCGGCAATGATGGTGATACCCTGCCTATTCTAGCTTTGGGGGGCTATGGTGTCATCAGCGTTGCCTCTCATCTGGTAGGTAATCAGATAAGGGCAATGATGGAGAAGTTCCTCAACGGCCACTCAGAGGAGGCAGCTCAGATTCACCGAAGCCTGTTGCCCTTGTTCAATGCCCTTTTTGTCGTGGCCAACCCTATCCCCATCAAGTATGCTCTTAACTACATAGGCTTTCCTGTAGGAAAGCCTCGTCTGCCCCTCCTTGAGCCAGACGAGAAGACCAAGGCGCTCATCGGGGCTACCTTAAAGGCCTACTCAATTAATATTCCATCTGGATACCTAAGATGAGGAGGATTACCCAGCATGAAGAAAGACCTGAAGGTGGTGGCCTGGTTTGAGGAAATTGGTAGAGCGGACATAGCTCTTGCTGGTGGGAAGGGAGCCAATCTGGGAGAGTTGACCAGATACCGGGTCCCTGTTCCGCCCGGTTTTGTTGTCACCGCCGCTGCCTATTTCCATTTTCTGAAGGAAGCTAAACTAACAGAAAAGATTCGTGGTTACCTTGAGAACCTGGATACCGGAGATAGCAAGGAGCTGGAACGGGTTGCTAGCCAGATCAAAGAAAGCATCAGCCAAGCGCCTATGCCGCGCCGGATAGCGGAGGAAGTAAAGAAAGCCTATAGGGAAATGGGTGGCGGCCTGGTAGCGGTGAGGTCTTCTGCCACTGCTGAGGACCTGCCGGAAGCATCTTTTGCCGGTCAGCAGCGCACCTTTCTCAATGTGGAGGGAGAGGACAACGTAGTGGCAGCGGTGCAGGGCTGCTGGGCCTCTTTGTTCGAACCTCGAGCCATTTTCTATCGGGTTGAGCATGGCTTTGACCACCTGAAAGTAGGCATTGCTGTCCCGGTGCAAAGAATGGTCCAGTCTGAGGTTTCCGGGGTTGTATTTACTGTGGAGCCGATGAGCAACGACGACAGCAAGATCGTCATCGAAGCAGTTTACGGATTGGGAGAGACTGTGGTGTCCGGTGCGCTGACCCCCGACATGTATATCGTAGACAAGGAAAGTGTGAGGATTCTCAACAAGAGCATAGTCAAACAGGAGTGGCAACTGGTAAGGAGCCAGGCTGGTGGAAATCATGAGGAAGGCAACATCCAGGTGCCAATTGCCGTTTCGGATCAAGTGAAGCAGAAACTGCCGGACAAGGATATTATAGCCCTGGCGAAGATTGCCAAGACGATAGAGGGCCTATACCAGTTCCCCCAGGATATCGAATGGGCCAAGGAGGAAGGTAAGCTTTATATTGTACAAACCCGCCCCGTTACTACTATTGGCCTTCCCAAAGAGGCGGAGGCAGTCGAAGAATTCGAAGGCGTTCTAATCCTCAGCGGCATACCAGCCAGTCCTGGCACAGCCACAGGGATAGTAAAGATAACTCACCATTCCTCTGGGATAGACAAGATAAGGGAGGGTGACGTGCTGGTGGCCGAGATGACCACGCCCGATTTCGTGCCGGCCATGAAGCGGGCGGTGGCCATTGTAACCGATCGCGGCGGCAGAACCTGCCATGCCGCCATAGTGAGCCGGGAGCTCGGCGTTCCTTGCATCGTGGGGACAGGAGAGGCTACCAGCGTGCTGAAAGATGGTCAACTGATCACCGTGGACGGTTCGCAAGGAAAGGTTTACGAGGGCCGGGTAATAAGGAAGACTGTGGCGGTTCCCGATTTAGAGGTGGCAGGGGAGCCGGTGAAGACGATTACCAAGGTCTATGTTAATCTGGCTGACCCTGATTTGGCTGAACGTGTGGCTGCCCGAGATGTAGATGGCGTTGGTCTTCTCCGGGCTGAGTTCATGATTGCCAATATCGGTGAGCACCCCCGCTATATGCTTAGTCAAAACAGAGGTCGGGAGTTTGTTGACAGGCTTGCCCAGGGCCTTGAAATCTTTACTCGGGCTTTTAACCCCAGGCCAGTAGTTTACCGCACCACCGATTTCAAGACCAACGAATACCGCAACCTCAAGGGCGGTGAGAAATATGAAGAAGTTGAAGAAAATCCCATGTTAGGATACAGGGGGTGCTCCCGCTATATCAGGGAGCTCGACGTCTTTAAACTGGAGCTAGAGGCTGTCAAGAGGGTGAGGGAAAGCTTTGTAAACCTATGGGTCATGATACCCTTTGTGCGCACTGTAAGGGGCCTATCCCAGGTCAAAAACATCCTGGAATCAGAGGGCCTGGTTCGATCGCCGGACTTTAAGCTGTGGATGATGGTCGAGGTGCCGTCTAATATCATATTGCTGGACAAGTTTATAGATGTAGGTATTGATGGCATCTCTATTGGCTCCAATGACCTGACCCAGTTGATTCTTGGTATTGATCGCGATAGCCCAAAGCTGGCCGAGTGGTTTGATGAGCGGGACGAGGCTGTACTTTGGTCTCTGGAGAGGGCTATTAAGACAGCGAGGAAGAGAGGGATAACTAGCTCAATCTGCGGGCAGGCTCCCTCGGTTTATCCCGAGCTTACTACCAAGCTGGTGGAATGGGGAATCACCTCAGTCTCAGCCAATCCGGACATGATTGAACAGACCAGAGCCACAATCGCTGCTGTAGAAAAAAGATTGGCTGGCCGCTCCCCTGCCTAGCCACTTGCATTTTGTGCTATCTAGGTAACAGTGGATTCGCCTCACCGCAATATTCGTCTTTGGCTGGAAGAGAGGGAAGAGTCCCTTTCCCCTTATGCCATGAAGAGCAGGTTGTCTCAGGGGAGGCTCAAGCCTGAGGAGCCCTGCCCCATGCGCACCGCCTTCCAGCGCGACCGAGACCGCATTATTCACTGCAAAGCTTTCCGCCGCCTGAAGCACAAGACCCAGGTCTTCGTTGCCCCCCTGGGTGATCACTATGTCACCCGATTGACCCACACCCTGGAGGTTTCCCAAATCGCCCGTTCCATATCTCGTGCCTTGAATCTTAATGAGGACCTGACCGAAGCGATCGCCTTGGGGCATGACCTGGGGCATACTCCTTTCGGTCACACAGGGGAGGAGATCCTGAACGAAATCTCACCCTTTGGTTTCAGGCATAATGAGCAAAGCCTGAGGGTGGTTGACCTGCTAGAAAAGGAAGGTGCGGGGCTTAACCTTACCTTTGAGGTAAGGGAGGGCATTTTGAAGCATTCAAAGTCGAGAACGAATATCCTGGGTGAAGACTGGGAGATGCCGGATACCCTGGAAGGACAGGTATGTAAGATGGCCGATGTTGTGGCTTACGTAAACCACGATGTCGACGATGCTCTGCGGGCTAACGTCATTAGCGAGGACGATCTTCCGCGTTCAGTCGTTTCCATGTTCGGCAAGTCTCGCTCTGAGCGGATTAACGCCATGATCCATGACATCTTGGATTGTTCCTGGGCAGCCAGGGGTGAAGGTAGAGGGTTGACAAGCAAAGAACTAAAACCGATGATTGGGGTGAGCCCAGCGGTAGGCGAGGCGATGAACACTCTCCGGGAATTCCTTTTTGAGAGGGTGTACCACTCTAGTCTGGTGCAGAGGGAAGCCGATAAAGCCAGGAAAGTGGTACATCTGCTCCACGACTACTTCAACGAACACGAAGAGAAGCTGCCTGGGGATTACGCCCTTCGGGAAGAACCTTTAGCTCGAAGGGTGGTAGATTATATCGCTGGCATGACTGACCAGTATGCGCTTCAGACAGCGCGGGAGGCAGGCCTCATCTGAGCATGGCTGATTCATCGGGGCCGAAAAGAGGAATTGCATCGTGAGCGTCATTGATGAGATAAAACAAAGGGTAGATATCGTAGAGGTAGTCTCCTGGTATGTTCCTGGTTTGAAGAAAGCGGGACGTAGCTTCAAGGCATCTTGCCCCTTCCACGCTGAAAAAACTCCCTCGTTCGTTGTGTTTCCGGAGCGCCAGAGTTGGCACTGCTTCGGAGCGTGCGCCACAGGCGGTGACGCCTTCTCCTTCGTGATGAGGAAGGAAGGGGTTGACTTTGGGGAAGCGCTACGGATTCTGGCACAAAGGGCAGGCGTGTCCCTCGCTCCGCTGCAGCATGGTGAGAGCCATGGAGAAGAGCAAAGGTTAAAGGAAATAAATGAGGCTGCAGCTGAATTCTATCACCACTTGCTCCTTCACTCGCAGGCTGGTCAGCAAGCGCGAAATTACTTAGCCCAGCGCGGCGTTGCGGAGAAAACCATCGGGGACTTTCAACTGGGTTTCAGCCTGGATAGCTGGGAGGCATTGCGTGATGAGCTAACCCGGAAAGGCTACCGTGAGGATGAGCTACTGGCCGCTGGTTTGCTGGTGGAGAAGGAGCAGGAGAGGGTTTACGACCGCTTTCGCAACCGACTGATGTTTCCCATAAGGGGCGCAGATGGGAGGGTTGTGGGCTTTGGAGCTAGAGCCCTTGATGACTCGTTGCCGAAATACCTCAATTCACCTCAGACGCCTGTATTCGACAAGAGCAGCACCCTCTACGGCATTGACCGAGCTAAGTCTGCTGTTAGAAAGCAGAACCTGGCTATAGTGGTAGAGGGCTATATGGATGCTATTACGGCCCATCAATATGGCTTCAACAATGTCGTTGCTTCCCTGGGGACATCCCTTACAGAGAGGCAGGTGGGTATCATCAAGAAGTTGACCAAGAACCTCACTTTGGCTCTCGATGCCGATGCTGCTGGTGAAATGGCTATGCTGAGGGGGCAGGAAGTAATCAGTCAAACTTTCGGGCAACCAATGTCTGTCTCGGGCTGGACGGACGTCAAGTACGAAAATCTTTATGATGCCGATTGGAAGGTCGTCATCCTGCCTCCGGGAAAGGATCCTGATGATATCATAAGAGAAAGCGCAGAACAATGGCAGCATTTGGTAACTCAAGCTACGCCAGTTATCGAATACGTTTTCAACATGGTGGCCTCCAAGCTTGACCTGACTGACCTCAGGGGTAAGTCTTCTGCTGTGGATCAACTCTTGCCAGTTGTCAAAGAGATTAGGGATCCGGTAAGTCAGGCACATTATCTGCAAAAGTTGTCCCGCTTGGTGGGTGTAGATGAGCGGGAACTGGCCTCAGCCCTTAGAAGGCTGAAAGGACTAGCCAGGCCAAAACAGAAGCGCGAAGTGGAGCAACCTTCGATCCTTATCTCCTCTTTACTTCTTAGGGACCCATTGGCGGAATACTGTCTATCCCTGCTGGTTCGCTATCCGCATCTGCGAAGCCTTTCTTTGGGTCTATCACCCGATTTCTTCCATCACAGCGAAGCTCGCCAGCTTTTCCTTGCCTGGCGCGATTCTGCTGACCTCGATGCAATGCGTAGCGGTCTTGATGGTTTTCTTCAAGAGTATCTGGAAAGGCTAATTGAGAAGTCATTCCCCCCCATGAGTGATAGAGAGCAGGAGGAGGCCCTCGACGATTGTATCTGCCGCCTGCGAGAGCGCTGGCTGAAAGATTTGAAGGCCAAAGAAGAGGCATTGATTTCAGATCTCCAAGCCGAGGGCAGTACCGCTGAATTAGAGGAACTGCAACAATTGGGGGTAAAGCTAAATACGCAGTTGTGCGAGGTTTTCCTTCATGGGAAGGAAAGGAAAACCAAAGAGCAGAGGTACAAGGAGTGAAGCCGAAAAAGGAAAGGCGGCCTTTTGAGCCGTCTCACCCTCCGGGAGATGCGGCATGGGGCTCTGGTGTAACGCCGGGGGCTCCGGAATTAGAGCCAGGGGTGTTGGCAGACGCCTACGCCGGTACGTCTGCGGAAAGTGGAGAGATTGAGGAGGTGGCTCCGGCATTGGCTGAGGTAGAGCCCCTGGAGGAAGAGAAAGCGCTTGAGCATGAGCTCCTGCCAGAAGGGGAGGCCAAGCCAGAGCCTGAGGAAGTGGAGGTTGCTGATGATCCTGTGCGGATGTACCTGCGCCAGATTGGCCGAGTGCCGCTTCTGACCGCAGAGGAAGAGAAAGAGCTTGCCCGGAACAAGGAAGAGAAAGATTACATCGATGAGATAATAGAGGAATGCTCCCGCAAGCTGGCGAGGCCCCCCTCTCCTACCGAAATAATTGTTGCCCTACTGGAGCGGCTGGAACGGAGCTTTCCTCTACTCGAGGCTGTAGAGAGTGAACTTGGCTTGACTTTAGG
>Ga0315289_10016021_pt1 | contig 10380 bp, 5 predicted proteins | sample YL17G11_40_MG_FD_203452 | JGI IMG/M metagenome (GOLD analysis project Ga0315289, IMG submission 203452) | Sediment microbial communities from Yellowstone Lake, YNP, Wyoming, USA - YL17G11_40 | ecosystem: Environmental > Aquatic > Freshwater > Lake > Sediment | place: USA: Wyoming | collected...
AAGATGCGCCAGTTCCCCCGGAGCTGCAAAGACTCTCGCGGACGGCTCCGGGTCGGGGCGGCCGTGGGCGTGCTGGACTACGAGCGGGTGGACAAGCTGATCCGGCGCGACGTCGACGTGATCGTCATCGACACCTCTCACGGGCACAAGGACATCGTCCTGGAGACTATTCGGCAGGTCAAGGCCCACCACAAGATCGACGTGATCGCCGGCAACATCGCCACCGCCGCGGCGGCGGAGGACTTGTGTCATGCCGGCGCGGACGGCCTGCGGGTCGGCATCGGCCCCGGGGCCATCTGCACCACCCGCGTGGTCACGGGGGTAGGCGTGCCGCAGTTGACGGCCATCAGCGACTGTGCGCGGGCGGCCCGGCCGTTGGGCGTGCCGGTGATCGCCGACGGGGGCATCCGCCACACGGGCGACATCACCAAGGCCCTGGCCGCGGGCGCCTCCTCGGTGATGATCGGCAGCCTGTTTGCCGGCCTGGAGGAGTCGCCCGGCGAGATGATCATCTACAAGGGCCGGCGGTTCAAGACGTATCGCGGCATGGGCTCGATGGACGCCATGGCGGCCGGGTCGAGCGACCGCTACAACCAGGGCGGCGTCGTGGACCGCGGCAAGCTGGTGCCCGAGGGCGTCCAGGGGCGGGTGCCTTACCGCGGCTCCCTGGCGGACTTCGTCTACCAGGTGCTGGGCGGGCTCCGCAGCGGCATGGACCACTGCGGGGCGCGGACCATTGAGGAGCTGCGGACCCAGGCGCGGTTTATCCGCGTCTCCGCGGCGACGCTGGCCGAAAGCCACCCCCACGACATCGCGATAACGCATGAGTCGCCAAATTACACCGCCTGGCAGCAGGACGAAACCTAGCCAGGCTCGCCGCGGCAGCGCGGCCCCTAACAGAAGGTTGCAGGATGGCCATGATTGGAAGGTCTTTGGCCGTAGGGAGCTTGTTGATCGCCGCCCTGGCCGGCGGCTGCGCCCAGCCCATGCCCGGCACCAGCCGGCCGCTGGGCGACGTCACGTATGACGACGCGTTCACCACGGGGCGGCAGGTGATGGCCCAATACTTTCCCCTGGCGCAGATCGACGAGTGGCGGGGGATGATCATTTCCCAGCCGACGCCCCTGGCCCAGCAACGGTTGGTGGGGGGCGCCCAGCAGCGGCAGGTCGCCCGTCTGCGCCTGCGCCGCCAGGCCTCCACGGTCGTGGCGGAGGCCTCCGTGGAGATCCAGCGCCAGGCCTCGCAGGCCCACGGGGCGATGCGGCGGCCCCAGCTTGCCTACGACGCCGCCTCCCTCTACACGCCGGCCGAGGCCGAGGCGGCCACTACGCCCCAGCAGAACGAGATGTGGGTCGCCGTGCATTACAACCATGCCCTGGAGGCCCGACTGCTGGAACAGTTGTATGCGCGCCTGCACGGCCCCCCCGCCACCACGCAAGCCGAGTAATCGGCGGAGGTTACGATCCATCCTCGTGCAGGCGGGCCGCGGGCCGTCCGGTCCGGTTCGGGCCGTCCAACCGCCCCGCTTCCCGGCTGGGGGAACTGCCTGCGCCGGCCGCGCGTTTTCCCATTGCATGAGCCGCGGCGGATGGTCAGAATAAATCACTCCGTTGGCGATCGAGGAGCTACCCTCCTGGTCGCATCCACAACTTCGTCGGGCTGACAAACAGTCTGCCCCGGCGCATCCGAGGGAAAAACGACATGGCACGAACGATCAGGATGATGGACGGCAACGAAGCCGTCGCGCACGTGGCACACAGGGTTAACGAGGTTATCGCCATCTATCCGATCACCCCCTCCAGCGCGATGGGCGAGCACGCGGACGACTTCAGCGCCCGCGGCCAGAAGAACATCTGGGGCACCGTGCCCCTGGTGGTGGAGATGCAGTCCGAGGGCGGGGCGGCCGCGGCGGTGCACGGGGCCTTGCAGACCGGCTCGCTCACCACGACGTTCACCGCCTCGCAAGGCCTGCTGCTGATGATCCCCAGCATGTACAAGATCGCCGGGGAGCTCACCAGCACGGTCTTTCACGTGTCGGCGCGGTCGCTGGCCTGCCAGGCGCTGAGCATCTTCGGCGACCACAGCGACGTCATGGCCGTCCGCCAGACCGGCTTTGCCCTGCTGGCCAGCAACAGCCCGCGGGAGGCCCAAGACTCCGCCCTGATCGCCACGGCCGCCACGCTGGAGTCCCGCGTGCCCTTCCTGCACTTCTTCGACGGCTTCCGCACCAGCCACGAGCTGACCAAGGTCGAGCTGCTCGATGACGACGACCTCCGCGCCATGGTCGCCGACGAGATGGCGCTCGCCCACCGCCGCCGAGGGATGACCCCTGATCGGCCGGTGCTGCGCGGCACCAGCCAGAACCCCGACGTCTATTTCCAGGGCCGTGAGACCGTCAACAAGTACTACCTCGCCTGCCCGCGAATCGTCCAGAAGCAGATGGACAAATTCGCCCAGCTCACCGGCCGGCAGTACCGCCTGTTTGACTACGTCGGCGCCCCCGACGCCGACCGCGTCATCATCATGATGGGCAGCGGCGCCGAAGTGACGCACGAAGCCGTCGAGGCTTTGATTGCCGCAGGCCGGAAGGTCGGCGTGCTGAAGGTCCGCCTCTATCGGCCCTTCAGCATCGAGCACTTCGCCCAGGCCCTGCCCGCCGGCGTCAGGGCCGTGGCCGTGCTGGACCGAACCAAGGAGCCCGGTTCGGGCGGCGAACCGCTGTACCTCGACGTGGTGGACGCGCTCCAGGAGGCCGGCCGGGGGAACATCCGCGTGATCGGCGGCCGCTACGGCCTCAGCTCCAAGGAATACACTCCCGCGATGGCCAAGGCCGTCTTCGACGAGCTGGCCAAGCCCCAGCCCAAGAACCACTTCACCGTGGGCATCAACGACGACGTGACCCACACCAGCCTGGCCTACGACGGCTCGTTCAACACCGAGCCGTCCAACGTGGTGCGGGCGATGTTCTACGGCCTGGGCAGCGACGGCACCGTCAGCGCCAACCACAACTCGATCAAGATCATCGGCGAGGAGACCGACAACTACGCGCAGGGCTACTTCGTCTACGACTCCAAGAAGGCCGGCGCCATCACCGTCAGCCACCTGCGGTTCGGGCCCAAGCCCATCCGCTCGTCGTACCTGATCAGCCAGGCCAACTTCATCGCCTGCCATCAGTTCACCTTCCTGGAACGCTACGACATGCTCTCCTCGGCCGCCCCGGGCGCGACGTTCCTGCTGAACGCCCCCTACGCCAAGGACGAGGTGTGGGAAAAGCTGCCCCGCGAGGTCCAGCAGCAGATCATCGACAAGAAGCTCAAGTTCTACGCCATCAACGCCTACGAGGTGGCCAAGAACACCGGCATGGGCGGGCGCATCAACACCATCATGCAGACCTGCTTCTTCTACCTCTCGGGCATCCTGCCCCAGGACGAGGCCCTCAAGGCCATCAAGGACTCCATAAAGAAGACTTACGGGCGCAAGGGCGAGGAGGTCGTGCGGAAGAACTTCGAGGCTGTCGATCAGAGTATCGCCAACCTGTCTCCAATCCCCGTGCCCGCCCAGGCGACCAGTTTGATTCGCAAGCCCCCGGTGGTCTCGGAGCAGGCCCCCCCGTTCGTCAAGGACGTGATCGCCCCCATCATGGCCGGGCGCGGCGACGAGCTGCCCGTCAGCGCCATCCCCGACGACGGCACCTGGCCCACCGCCACCACGCAGTGGGAGAAGCGCAACATCGCCCTGGAAATCCCGGTGTGGGACCCGGCCGTGTGCATCCAGTGCGGCAAGTGCTCCATCGTCTGCCCGCACGCGACCATTCGGGCCAAGGTATATGACCCCGCGCTGCTGGCCAAGGCGCCGGCCGCCTTCAAGAGCGCCGACGCCAAGGGCAAGGAATTCGAGGGCCTCAAGTGGACGATTCAGGTCGCCCCGGAGGACTGCACCGGCTGCGGCGCCTGCGTGAACGTCTGCCCGGCCAAGAACAAGACCGCCCCGTCGCGCAAGGCCATCAACATGGCGTTCCAGCCGCCGCTGCGCCAGGCCGAGCGGGAGAATTACGAGTTCTTCCTGTCGATTCCCGACCATGACCGCTCCAAGCTGAACCTGCGGACCATCAAGGGCAGCCAGCTCTGCCGCCCGCTGTTTGAGTATTCCGGCGCGTGCGCCGGCTGCGGCGAGACCCCCTACGTCAAGCTGCTGACCCAGCTCTTCGGCGACCGGGCGATCATCGGCAACGCCACCGGCTGCTCGAGCATCTACGGCGGCAACCTGCCGACCACGCCCTACGCGGTCAACGCCGACGGGCGCGGGCCGGCCTGGAACAACTCGCTGTTCGAGGACGCCGCGGAGTTCAGTTTCGGCTTCCGGTTGACCCTCGACAAGCAGCGCGAGTATGCCCGCGAGCTGCTGGATGGCCTTAAGGGCCAGGTCGGTGCGGACTTGGCCGAGGCCATCCTGTCGGCCCCGCAGGAGACCGAGGCCGACATCGCCGCTGGGCGCCAGCGCGTCCAGCAGCTCCAGGCCAAGCTGGCGGGCGCCAAGGACCCGCGGGCCGTCCAGCTAGCCAGCCTGGCCGACCTGCTGGTCCGCAAGAGCGTCTGGGCCATCGGCGGCGACGGCTGGGCCTACGACATCGGCTACGGCGGGCTGGACCACGTGCTGGCCAGCGGGCGGGACATCAACGCCCTGGTCCTCGACAGCCAGGTTTACTCCAACACCGGCGGACAGTGCTCCAAGGCCACCCCGCGCGGCGCGGTGGCCAAGTTCGCCGCCGCCGGCAAGCTGGTGCCCAAGAAGGACCTGGGCCTGATGGCCATGGCCTACGGGACGGTCTACGTGGCCCAGGTGGCCCTGGGCGCCTCGGACGTCCAGACGGTGCGGGCCTTCATCGAGGCCGAGAGTTACCCCGGCCCCAGCCTGATCATCGCCTACAGCCACTGCATCAACCACGGGATCAACATGCGGACCGGCTTCGATCAGCAGAGGCTGGCGGTGGCCTGCGGGGCCTGGAACCTGTACCGGTACGACCCGCGCCTGGCCGCCGAGGGGAAGACCCCTCTCCAGCTCGATTCCAAGGCCCCGACGATCCCCTACGAGCAGTACGCCGACACCGAGCAGCGCTACAAGATGCTGGCCCTGTCGGACCCCCAGCAAGCCAAGCGCCTCATCGCCCTGGCCCAGCAGGACGCCCAGGCCCGCTGGAACATGCTCCAGACGCTGGCGGGCCAGGCGGCCGTGCCGGCCGAGGCGAAGTAAGCGCATTCCAACCAGGTGGAACAACGCGGAGCGGCCTTTCGGGTCGCTCCGCTGTTTTGGGAATGCGCCGGCGGGTGCTAACTGCTGGGATGTTCCAGCCACATTCGGATATCCTCTTTTTTCTGCTTCCGTGCGGCGGCGAACCTCTGCAACGAATACAGGATCTGGCTGTCCTTGATGGACCACAGGCGGTGGCGGTTCTTGGGCTGGTCGATGTCCCTGACCAGCGGCACGGCCCGCACGACCTCCCGGGTCTTGATGATCTGCTCCATCAGGTCGGGATCGGAGATGATCATCGGAGCGTCCTGCCCCTTCAGGTACATCTCGATGTGCACCACGCGCAGGTTCCAGCCGGTCATGTCGAAGGCCCAGGCCCCCAGCACCTGGACCATCACCGACCAAGCCAGCAGCACGGCCGCGACCGCCAGGGCCCATCGGCGCGCGAACAGCCAGTCCAGCGCCGGCACGGCCAGCACGGCCAGCAGCGGCATGGTGTCCACCAGCGGGCGATACCCGAAGCACCAGCCCCCCCACCAGTCGAACCACTTGAACGCAATCACCCACAACGCCAGCATCCCCGCCAGCAGGGGGATCAGCGGCGCATACGACCGGCGCCACATCCGCACCCCGCCGGCCACGCTCAGCAGCACGATCGGCGAAAAGACGAGCAGCCCCCGCGACGGACTGAGCATCAATCCAGCGGCGCCCTCCCACAGCGGGGTAGACCACAGCTTGGGAGAACCGGTCTTCTGGAGCGCCACCGTCTGCCCGGCCGCGGCTTGCCCAAACCGCCACGGCGCGCCCAGGTAATACGTGTTGTACCCCGCCAGCGCCGCCGCGATGGGCAACGCCGCCAGCACGTACACCGCCATGGCCCGCCGGCTGACCACCAGCAGGTAGGCCCCCACCGCCAGCGCCGCCAGCACCGACGTCGGCCTACACGCCACCGCCGCCGCCAGCGCCGCCCCGCACAAGGCCGGCCAGAGCATTCGCCCGGTCTCCCGTCGGCTTCGCAACAGGAAATAGCTCCCCATCGCCAGGAAGAATTCGTTGGGACCGTGCTGCCACATCGCCTGCGAACTGATGCTCCACACGCACGTGCCCAGCCCGTACCCCAGCGCCAGCACAGCCGATCGCGGCGACGTGGTGAAGAGCCTGGCGGACAGAAAGACAAGAACGGCCGATCCCGCCACCAGCATCGCCGCCGCCAGTTTGGCCCCATACCAAAGCGTCCACGCATCCGCGGGGAGATCGGTGAACAACTCCGCCGCGGCGACCATCGGCAGGGCGCACAGCCCCGCCCCCGGCCCGAAGGTGTTCACGTAGAGCGGCTGGTCGTCCGGAGTATTCCGGATCGACTTTATGATGTAGTACATGGGCCCGGGGTTGCCCATCATCTGCCACGCATACAGCCGCTCGGCCGACACACCGATCAGCCGCTGTTGCCAACCGTCCACACGATTGCTCCAGGCCGTCTCGGCGAATCGCCGCCACCTTTGGAGAAACGCCTCATCCTCGGGAGCGCCGCCGGATGCCGGGGGCAGCCGCGCCTCCCAGACGAACATGAACGGCGCCTCGCGCGAGGTGAAGGAGAGGTTGCCTTCCCTCAGCAGGCTCACGGGCAAGTAGACGTTGGCCTTGGCGTCGTTGCCGGGCAGGAAATCCCCATTGGCCAGATAGGCCCCCAGCAAGACCAGGAACACCCCGGCCGCCCAAGCCGCGGTCAACCTGCCGGCGCGATCCGCTACGGGTCGCGGCTGTTGGCCGGACGCTCCCGCCTCGCGCTTTCGCAGTCCCGCTGAATGTCTTCCCATCAGGCGCCCGCCCTCGCCGCCGCTTGGGCGGTCCTCACATCTGCTCGATAACGCCAATGCCCAGCAGCCCCAGCCCGGTGCGGATGGTCCGGGCCGTCAGCTCGCACAAGGCCACCCGGCTGGTGCGCAGCGGCTCGCTGGATGTCAGCACCGGGCAGCGTTCGTAGAAGCCCATGAAGGCGCCGGCCAGATCGTAAAGATACCCGCACAGCACGTGGGGAGTCGAGTCGGCCGCCACCGCGTGCGCCGCCTCGGCAAACTGCGCCAGGCGGACTGCCAGCAGTCGCTCGGCCGGCTCCTGGATGAGCACCCGCGGGGCGGCCTGCTCGACGGCGTCCAGCTCGCCCTTGCGGAAGATGCTGCGGATGCGGGCGTAGGCGTACTGCATGTACGGCGCGGTGTTGCCCTCCAGCGAGAGCATCTTGTCCCAGCTAAAGACGTAGTCGCTGGTGCGGTTCTGCGACAGGTCGGCGTATTTGACCGCTCCGATGCCGACCGTACGGGCGATGTCGCGGCGGCGGTCCTCTGGAAGCTCAGGGTTCTTCTGGCTCACCACGTCGAACGCCCGCTGCTCGGCCTCATCCAGCAGGTCCATCAGCTTGACGGTGTCGCCCGAACGGGTCTTGAAGGGCTTACGGTCCGGCCCCATCATCGTCCCGAACGCCACGTGCTCCAGCGACACCTCCGGGGGCGCAAACCCCGCCGCCCGCGCCACCGCGAATACCTGCGAGAAGTGCAGCGATTGCCGGGAATCCGTTACATACAGGATGCGGTCAGCCTTCAGCTCACGGACGCGGTACCGCAAGGCCGCCAGGTCGGTCGTGGCGTAGAGGTAACCCTCGTCGGACTTCTGCACGATCACCGGCAGCGGCTGGCCATCCTTGCCCGTGAACTGCGACAGGAAGACGCACTTGGCGCCCTGGCTTTCCTGCAACAAACCCTTGGCTTCCAGGTCAGCCACCACGCGCGGCAGATCGTCGTTGAAGTCACTCTCGCCGCGGACGTCGGCCTCGGCCAGCGACACGCCCAGCCGCTCGTAGACGGCCTTGGCGTGCCGGAGGGACAGTTGTCGGAAAGCCCGCCACTTCGTCAGAATGTCCGGATCGCCTGCCTGCATCCGCACGACGCACTGGCGCGACAGATTTGCGAAGGCCGCATCGCTGTCAAACCGCTGATTGGCCTGGCGGTAGAAGTCGTCCAGGTCGCTCAGCTCCAGGTTCCCAATCGTCCCGGCCGGCTCTCGCTGCTCCAGGTACGCGATGAGCATCCCGAACTGCGTTCCCCAGTCCCCCACGTGGTTCTGGCGTCGCACGTCGTGCCCGACGAACTCCAGCACCCGGGCCAGGGCGTCCCCGATGATCGTGCTGCGGAGATGCCCCACGTGCATCTCCTTGGCCAAGTTGGGGCCGGAGTAGTCCACCACCACGATCCGAGGATGGTCAGGCTTCTCGGCCCCCAGACGCCCATCACCCAAGAGCGCCCCCACGCGCCGCGCCAGCCAATCGGCCCGCAGGCGAATGTTGAGAAAGCCGGGGCCGGCGATCTCGACCGGCTCGGCCAGATCCGACAAGTCCGCCGCCGCCACCACGCGATCAGCCAGCCGCCGGGGATCCGTCTTCATCGCCTTGGCGGCGGCCATCACCCCGTTGGCTTGGTAGTCGCCAAACTCCGGCCTGCCCGCCGGGGTGACCATCGCGGGGCTGCCCTGGGGCGCGCCCGCCGCCTCAAGGGCCTTGCTGAGCCGTCGTTCCAGTTCCGCTCGCAGGTTCATCCAACGCTCCGCGCACGAAACGGCGGCCCCATCTGGAGCCGCCGCGACCGGCGCCTGGGCTTTCGGCGCTATGGCTCGACCGGGCGCGGCGGAGCCACCTGGCGGCTGCGACGCCACCTTACCTTCGGCGCCTCGCCCCAGATCAGCTCCAGGTCGTAGTACAGCCGGTGCGCCTGGTCGAATATATGCACGACCACGTCCACGAAGTCCAGCAGGATCCAGCCGGCGCTGTCCAGGCCCGTCACGTGGAACGGCCGCTGGCCGATGCGCTTGCCGTGGCCGATGATCTCGTCCGCCACGGTCCGCATCTGCCGGCCGCTGGTCCCCGTGCAGATCACGAAGTAATCCGTCACCGGGCTGAGGCCCCGCAGGTCCAGGACCGTGATGGCCTGGGCCTTGTTGTCGCGGGCGACGGTGGCGGCCCCTGCCGCCAGCTTCCTGGCTGCGTCGCTGCGCTTCGCCCGTTTGGCCAAGACCGCCCCTCCTTAACCCAGGCCCAGCAACTTGCTGATCTGTGGCCCGAACTTGACGATCAGCCCGGCAAAGACCACGCTGACCATGCTCATCAACTTGATCAGGATGTTCAGGCACGGCCCGGAGGTGTCCTTGAACGGATCGCCCACCGTGTCGCCCACCACGGCGGCCTTGTGGTTGGGCGAGCCCTTGCCCCCATACTGGCCGGTCTCGATGTACTTCTTGGCGTTATCCCAGGCCCCGCCCGCGTTGGCCATGAAGATCGCCATCGCAAACCCGCACGCCAATCCGCCGGCCAGCAGGCCCAGCACGCCCGGCACATCCAGCGTCAGCCCCACTCCCACCGGCACGATCAGCGCCAGCAGCGACGGGAAGACCATCTCCCGCTGCGCCCCGGCCGTGGAAATCGCCACGCATCGGGCGTAGTCGGGCTTACCCTTGCCTTCCATGATGCCGGGGATCTCCTTGAACTGCCGGCGCACCTCGCGGACCATTGCATAGGCCACCCGGCCGACCGCCTTCATCGTCAGCGAGCTGAACAGGAACACCAACAGCACGCCCGCCAGCAGCCCGCACAGCACCTTGGGATTCAGCAGCGTCACGTCATAAAACGCCATGTATTGCGTCAACGACGCCTCCCGAGCCCGTACCACCTGGATCTCCCGGCGGCTGCCGTCGGCCAGGGGCAACTGGAGCATCATCACGTTGTCGCCCAGGTTGTCCTTCGGCTTGGCCAGCACCGCGCCGGGAACCGGACCCTTGGGCAGGTCCCGCGGCGTTGACGTCATGGCCAGGAACGCCCCGAAGGCCCGTTCTCCGCCACCGGCCTCTAGCTTGGTGGCGAACTTGCGGTGGCCGACGTAGAACACCTGCCCCAGGCCCGCCTGGGGATCCCGTGCCGCTTGCGGGATGTAACTGACCACCGTCGCCTGCGCCTCGCGGTTGAGGCCCACGCGGACCTCCTCCACGTACGCCGCCAGCAGCGCCAGCGCCGTCAGGGCCGCCGAGCCGATGGCAAATCCCTTGCCGGTGGCGGCCGTGGTGTTGCCCAAACTGTCCAGCGCGTCCGT
>Ga0315289_10016023_pt1 | contig 10379 bp, 9 predicted proteins | sample YL17G11_40_MG_FD_203452 | JGI IMG/M metagenome (GOLD analysis project Ga0315289, IMG submission 203452) | Sediment microbial communities from Yellowstone Lake, YNP, Wyoming, USA - YL17G11_40 | ecosystem: Environmental > Aquatic > Freshwater > Lake > Sediment | place: USA: Wyoming | collected...
TGTAGATCTTTGGGGTCAGACTTGTTTATTGCATATCTTCCCTCTCCTCTCTGGTCTTTTTCAATATTTCATGCACCTTTTCAACCTGAGTTCCAAATCTCTTCCCTTCTCTCAAATATCGTGTGATCACCGATGGATCCCTCCCCAAACACTCCGCTATCTCTTGCCCCTTATATCCATACTCCTTCGCCACAAGGCTCATCACCTTCCTGCCAGATCGTAAAACCTCATCCTTGCCCCTTCCCCTCAACCGTTTCAAGCTGGCTCCATAGATCCCCTCCACCGCTCCCCCTATCTCCCACAAGGCATAGGCATGCCTCCTTCTGCCTCGAAGCTCGCTTTTCCCTATCCTCTCCACCACTTCCTCCACAAATTGCTCATCCCCAAGAACCCTCTGATCTACTGTAGCGTATACCTCCTCTCGCCTGAGCGATTCCCTTTCGCCCATATAAACTCGATACGCCCTCTTCGCTCTGGCCTTATCCTCTGAAAACATCTTCAGCACGGGCTCTGTGTCTACTATCCCCTTCTCCCTGTTTGTTCTCCCAATATAGTTCATATGGCTACTCCATCGATAGCCATCCAGTGTCTTCACCACCTTTGCCCGGATAGGGTTCAAATGAATGTATTTAACCAAAGAAAGTAAATAGGCATCCTTATGGCAGAGAATAGCTTTATATCTACCCTGAAACAGATGTCCTACCGTCTGGTATCTCCTGTTAAAGTACATCGTATAGCGCTGGTTGATCCCTTGAAGGATCTTAGAGAGGGGAATCCTTTGGGTCTCTATCAGCAGGTGAACGTGAGTGCTCATTAAGACATACGAGTAGAGGAAATAGTTATACCTGAGTTTGTAATCAGCAACAATGGTAAGATACCGCTGCAAATCTTCGGTACCTTTGAAGATCTGTTGTCTCTGGTTACCACGGGTGATCACGTGGTAGAAGGCGCCCTCATATTCGATCCTCGGTTTCCGTGCCATGGTGAAAGCATATCAGGCCATTCACTCTATGTCAAGAAACAAGTCTGACCCCTTGATCTTTTTGCGGTTTTACCTCATCGGGAGGTACGTATAGTCACCAGAAAAAAACTACATGAACAACGTAGAATGCCTTAAAATACAACCATTAGGACCATTTCACTCCTCTTTCATTAGGGGTGAACATCCGTTGTAGTGAACCGGAGGGTGGCCCAACAGATCCTGATCCCGAAGCGCTTCATAGAGTTTTTGCACTGATAAGGAGGGATGGGCCTTGCATTTGATCTCAATGGCCTTGAGTAGACCCTCGTCGAAGCGTCTGGGTCTGCCCCCATCGGAGCGGTTTTTGGGCTTAAGGATATCAAAGCCCCCTTTCCGGTACTTCCTGAGCCAGGCCTTCATCGTGGAGACACTGACCTTCCTCAGACCATAGCGGGGGAACTCATGCTCGGTCTCGGCCTGTTTCCGGAAGTACTCGTTCTGAGCCCTTGCGGGTTCGGCCAGGACGGGGCTGATGATCTGATAGCGTTTGAGGGCGATTTTTTCTCGGATCTCTTTGTCCATGGGCTTGTCCTCCTTTGTAGAGTTTTTTGATCATCGAACCTGGATGACCATGAAGCCCATGATAAACCCATACAAAGACCGACCGTTAGCAAAGCTCTGTCTTCTCGCTCTCAGAAGCATCGGTCCAGGATCGCGGCAAAAGGTTGGTCCAGGCAAAGAGGGAGATTTCAATCGGCGCACAAAAGCGGGTTTTGGGGAAGAAAACTCATGGACGGAGAAAGCTACGGTATTGAGAAGGCGTACCGAAGAGAAATTGACTCGTCCTCCGACCGTAGCGGTACACCAGGTCCATCAGAAGGGGATGCCAGCGCACCGTTGGCTTTAAGCCAAAAGCCAAAAAGTAGCCCGCCGCCTCCTCCCAGGTCCCGGCTCTGTTCGGGGTGCGTATGCCGTCCAGATCGTAAAGCCGCCTCAGCACAGCATGGCTACGGCGAAGCCCCCGGACCACGGCCACCAGCCAGCAGCTAATCAGCCACGGGGTGACCAGACTCTCTGGGTCCACCGCCACCGAGCCACCATGAAAGCCCCTCTGCCCCATCTGCCAACACCCCATTCCCAAAAGAAGCGTCCCCATGACGGCACCCACCGTGTACTGAAAGTAAGGGATTAACTGGATTGGCAACAAAGAGAAGGTCTTCCGGCGCCGGCGACATATAAAGCGTGCTATGGGAATCCGCTTCTTCTTGAAGCCCGGAAACAACTCGATGCCATAGCGCCAGTAGGAAATCATCGCCCGATAGCAATCCACACTGCCGCAGATCGGACAACGCACCCCAATGAAGGAGACAAAATCGATCTGACCGGAAAGAAACGATTCCTCGTATTCCCAAATCGTCTCGAATTTGTTAAAGTAGGGTAGCTGAATTGTCGGCTGCCTTGCTCACGAGGGGGTGCGTCTTCTGGCTTCGCAAACCTTCCGACTCGCCTCCTCGTGACGCTCGGTTATTTTTGCAAGGTCAATTTCTTACCTCACAATTTCATCCACCCTTATATCACCGGTCCAATTATTCTGCCAATCCTTCACTCCATACCATCACCTTAGCGAGGTAAATAACATAGGTAGCTTTGGTGATATTCCAAGAGCCACAGGCTTGTGGAATGGAGGAGGTGGGATGGTTGATGAGGGTTTCAGCGATCAAGGTGAGGCGTTTGCTGAGACGCAGATCGCCCAGTTTGGCTTCGCCGAATTCGGTTTGCGCCCAGGTTTTCCCTTGATCCTGAGTCAACGTTGGTTCTGCTCCTGGCGAAAAAAGGGAGTTGGAAGTAAGAGTTTATATTTTCTAATGATTTCATAACATATAGCATTTAAAATGTCTAGTTTTTATTTTTCAATGATTTCAAATACTTACATTTGATTTTTTAGATTACCCATAGTTAGACTTGTGGGTAAAGATTAGCATCAAAGGGGGAGGGGGACATACTGCGGGTTTCAGATTACTTGAACCGGTTTTTTAATTCGTGCCTCATCTTTTGAACGTTATCAAAAAGATCGTTCCTTTCAATTCTCTCCTTAACCTTATCTGAAATAGGTCTTGCCTGTGCCTCCTCTGCATCTTCCCACGAAAATCCCATTGGTTTTAGAGAATCGAGAATCTTCCTTATTTCGTTCCAAAGCGGCTCTTCTTTTTTATCGAAACTTCGACCTATAAAAGCTGACACTATTTCCATTTTAGACCCCGAAAATTGAAAGATTTTCTTAGGATTTTATAAAAATACTATATGTTTGTAAGTCAATATGGAAGATAGTTCTAAAATAGGATATTTCTTGGGTGCCCGCCATGGCCAATGCAAGGGTGCAAGGCAATGGTAATTAGGTGCACGGAAGAAAATTTGGTCAAGGGGAGGAAAGTAAAGATAGGGACGTAGCTCACAATTGTCACAATTATCGACTACCTTGGGAGTTCTTTCTCCTTATGGCCATCGCAACAGCTGAAGCTCCCGCTCCCAATCTTCTCGCAATCTCAGCCATTGAGATTTCCATCTCACGGCCCAAAAAGCAACCTATATCCGGCCGCACCTTGGGAAGACTTTCATAAATCCCCGGACTGGCCCTTTTTTTCTGCGTTTTATACATTTCCCTCTCCAATGACGGCCTGCTCATGGCGAAAAGAGGCAGGAACCTTGTCCAACAATTCTCTAAGGGCCGGTTTTATATAGATCTGATCGAGGTCGAAATGCCTTAATGCCTCCGCGAAGATCCTGATCTTATCCCTCATCGCTGCTTTAGAATCGATAATTAAGACATATTCTCCCCTTAAGAGGCACAACCCTCCTACCACTTTTACTAAGTCCTCATCTTGTTTTATTGGTTCGTAGCGGATCTGTATGCCAAATCTTTCGGCCAACTCCTCAAGAAGTTCCACAGTGGTATGCTCGTCCATTCGGAGAGTTTCCTCTATAGGACTATGACTGATGATTCACTTTAAATAATTCCGGGTGTCGTGTCTACACTATTCATTGCCCTCAACCTTTGGCTGCTCCGGTGTACTTTCTTCGAGCCATAGTTTACAGATGTTCTTCCGCCCAACCCGGCGCCATGCTTTAAATCCAGCCCAAAGAATTCGGAATAATGTGAACCACCCGACCTATTTATACCAAAAATTTAATTTTATGGCAATTTCCAGATGGTGAGTATCTGATCTCGCAGATAGGCTGTTTCTTCAAATAACCAGGTGAAGATGGAAACTCCAGAGAATGTTATTTGGAAAGGAAAAATACCTTGACAACAGAATCAATTATTGATATGTGAAAGTTTAATTTTATGGAAACAGAGATTGAGATCAAAGATGGTAGGGAGACGGAAGGAGGTGATAAAGGAGCACCGGTTATTTCAATGAATTCTTTTAAATAGAAGGAGGAGATTATGAAGGAGTTCAAGGTTTTTCTTAAAGAAGACGAAATTCCAAAGCAATGGTATAATATTCAAGCAGATTTACCCACCCCCCTCCAACCACCCCTCCACCCTGGGACAGGGCAACCGATCGGCCCCCAAGACCTCGCCCCTGTCTTCCCCATGAATCTGATTGAACAGGAGGTCAGCACACAACGATGGATCGATATCCCTAACGAAGTGATGGAGAAACTCCTCATCTGGAGGCCTACACCCCTTCATCGGGCCTATGCCTTAGAGAAGGCCTTGGGAACACCGGCAAGAATTTATTATAAGAATGAAGGAGTAAGCCCTCCGGGAAGCCACAAACCCAATACAGCTATTGCCCAGGCCTATTACAACAAAGTTTTTGGAATTAAGCGGATCGCAACCGAGACCGGTGCTGGCCAATGGGGAAGCGCACTCAGTTTTGCTTGCTGCCTCTTCGGTTTGGAGTGCAAGGTCTATATGGTGAGGATCAGTTACGATCAAAAACCTTATCGCCGTATGATGATGAACACCTGGGGAGCCAACTGTATCCCCAGCCCGAGCAAAGACACGAATGCCGGAAGAAAGATCTTGGAAGAGCATCCAGATTCCCCAGGAAGCCTCGGAATTGCGATCAGCGAAGCCATTGAAGATGCCGTCACCTCCAAGGACACCCGCTACTCATTGGGAAGCGTCTTAAACCATGTGCTCATGCATCAAACGATCATCGGCCTTGAGGCTAAAAAGCAATTAGAAAAATTTGGAGAAAAAAAGGTCGATATCGTAACCGGGTGTGCAGGTGGAGGAAGTAACTTTTCTGGCCTTGCCTTCCCCTTTGTCTTGGACAAGATCAATGGGGCCAATATCACCATCATCCCCGTTGAACCGACCTCCTGCCCCACCATGACCAGAGCGCCTTTTGTCTATGATTTTGGTGATACAGCCGCCACAACTCCTCTCCTCCCCATGTACAGCCTTGGACATGCCTTCATCCCTGCACCTATCCATGCTGGAGGATTGCGATATCATGGTATGGCTCCTCTCGTGAGCCAATTGATCGTTGAGGGACTGATTACACCTCGGGCTTATAACCAACTGGAGTGCTATGCTGCTGCTGTCCTCTGGGCGAGAACCGAGGGTGCTATTCCTGCCCCTGAAACCAGCCATGCTATACAAGCGGTTATTGAAGAAGCGAAGAAGGCTAAAGAAGAGGGAAAAGAGAAGGTCATTCTCCTCAACTGGAGCGGCCATGGCCTCATGGATCTGGGTGGTTACGACTCCTATTTTAGCGGAAAACTCGTCGACTATCCATTACCAGAGGAAGAGATGAAAAAATCCCTCAAGTCCATTGAAGGATTGCCGAAGCCGAAGGCATTGAAAAAGGGTAAACCTATCTAACAGGAGTAGAATCCTACGGGCCTTTCTTGGCCCGTAGGATTTTTTATTGAATGGGCTTGTGATAAATTCCTCAAAGTCTACCCCAAACAGCCATGATTGAAAAACACGATGCCTTAATCATCCGCTGCCCTCAATTAGGTGGCGAAGTCCCCTTTAAATATTGTCGAACCGTCAACGAAGACATTCCATGTAGAAGAATTATGGTCTGCTGGGAGTTTAGAATAGAGATATCAAAATTCTTGGGCGAACATTATTCGATGGATCAGATCCAACGTGCCTTGGCACCTCCAACCAAGACAAGACTCGATACGATTCTCGAACTCATCGAAAAAGCAAAGAAAATAAAAGAAGAAGGAGAGTGACAGGATGCTGATCTCTGATCGATTAAGAAATATCAAACCTTCAGGGGTGAGGCGAATCTTTGATCTCGCACGCCAGATGAAAGATCCTATCAATTTGAGCATTGGAGAACCCGATTTTGATATTCCGGAACCTCTCAAGGAGGAAGGGATTGATTGGATTCGAAGAGGGTTCAACAAATATACTCCCACCCAGGGCATCCCCGAATTGAGGGAGAAGATTGCCTCTCATTTGAAAAAGAAAGGGGTTCATTTTGAAGAGGTGATGATCACTGCTGGAGTGACCGGTGGCCTTCTCCTCGCCAGCCTTGCCCTCATCAACCCGGGCGATGAAGTCATCATCCCTGACCCTTATTTCGTGATGTATGAATATCAGGTCCTTCTGATGGGGGGAATCCCTGTCTTCGTGGACACCTATCCTGACTTTCGTTTGAGGGAAGAAGAGCTTGTCAGGAAGATATCGAAGAAAACCAAATTCATCATCATCAACAGCCCGAATAACCCGACCGGAGCCATCTACCCGGAGGAGGACTTGAGGATGGTCGTCAGGATTGCCCGCGAGAGGGATCTTCTCATCCTCTCGGACGATATCTATGACAACTTTGTCTTCGATGCGCCCTCTTGCCCCTGTATCGGACAACTTTATGAAAAGACCTTAACCTTTGGGGGGTTCTCAAAAGGATGGGCCATGACTGGATGGAGATTGGGTTATGCGGCCGGCCCCAAAGAGATCCTCCGGCAGATGATCACCCTCCAACAATATACCTTCTCTAGTGTCAACTCCTTTGCCCAGAAAGCAGGGGTCAAGGCCTTGGACTTCAATGTGGACAGTTATATCAAAGGATACAAAAAGAAGAGGGATTTGATCTACAATGGATTAAAAGAAAAGTTTAATGTCCAAAAACCACAAGGTGCTTTTTATATCTTTCCAGAGGTCCCGGGAGGAAACGAAGAGGCCTTTGTCGAAAAAGCCATTCAACAGAATCTCTTTATTGTGCCTGGTAGTGTCTTCTCCAAAAGAAATACCCACATCCGAATTTCTTTTGCGGCATCGGAAGAGATGCTCTTCAGAGGAATTGAGATTCTCAATCGAATTGGTTAAAATTAGTAATACTTTAGCGCTTTGAAAATCCCTCCCTGCCTCCCTTTTCCAAAGGGAGGAGATATTAGCTTCCCCCTTTAAAAAAGGGGGATAGAGGGGGATTTTATAGTGATTCTTCTAATTTTTTTGGCTTTTGAAATTCATTTTTCAAAAGGCTAAACTGATACTAAAATTAAAATAGTATTATTTTAATAAGTCATTGTAATCCATAGACAGAGGAAGGGATTGTTTCGAATTTCGTCCCGTATTGACGGGGCAGGGATTTCGTGCTTCGAATTTGGGTAATAAAGAAGGCAGTGAGTGATGCTGGATAAAGAGGAACGAGTTCTTCTTGGAAACGAAGCTATTGCCAGGGGGATCGTCGAGAGCGGATGTCAATTTTTTGCAGCCTACCCAGGAACTCCCAGTTCGGAAATCCTGCCTGCTGTCGTCCGATTCAAAAAGGAAAATAACCTGGACATCTACGTTGAATGGTCCACCAATGAAAAGGTGGCTTTCGAAAACGCACTGGTGGCCTCATATACCGGGAAGCGGGCTGCCGTAGCCATGAAACAGGTGGGGTTGAATGTGGCCACCGATCCACTGATGAGTGCCGCCTATATTGGAACGGTGGGAGGTTTTGTGATCATCAGTTGCGACGATCCTGGACCTTATTCGTCTCAGACCGAACAGGATACTCGCTTTATGGCTATGTTTGCAAAGGTTCCGGTTTTCGATCCGGCCAATCCAAAAGAGGCCCAGCAGATGTTACCTATCGCCTTCGATCTTTCGGAAAAATACCAGATTCCTGTCATTCTCCGTCCTGTATTGAGGGTCTCTCACGCCCAGCAAACGATCTCTTTCAATCCCATTCCCAAAATTGAAAGAAAAGCCAACTTCCAACATAATCCCCAGCGATGGAGCGCAACGCCCCGATTCCGATTCATTCTCCATAAGCAACTCAACATCAAGCTCCAAAAAATTGCAGAAGAGTTCAATTCGATGATCTCTCTCAATTTCATTGAGAATGATCGGGAGAAGGCGGTTTTTGGAATCATCGCTAGTGGAATTGGTTATGCCATAGCTCGGGATATTCTCCCAGAACTGGGCCTGCAGAAAGATATCCCTATTCTCAAAATAGGAACTCCATTCCCCTTTCCCACCGAGGTGGTTGAGGCATTCATCCAGAAATGCGATCACATCCTGATCCTTGAAGAAACCGAACCGGTCATCGAGCTCCAGATCCGGGACAAATCAAAAATCTATGGACGATTATTGGACGGCCTTATACCCAACGAAGGGGAGATGCTTCCCGAAGTCATTACCCAGGTGATATCTAATCTCTGCAAAAGGTTCTCCATCCCTGTAGGTGAGTTCCCTTCTACTGCACCTCTTGAGAAGATGGTTGCAGGACTTGGCTTGCCTATTCGTCGGCCAACCCTTTGCTCAGGATGTCCTCATCGATCTTCTTTCTATGCCCTGAAGAAAGCCTTCCCTAACGGGATTTTCCCCAGTGACATTGGCTGTTATACCTTGGGAATAAATATGGAATCAGTAGATACCTGTCACGACATGGGGGCTGCCATCACCTTCGCCAGTGGCCTTTACCAAGCTTATCATCAAGATGGTAAAGATATTCCCATTATCGCCACCATTGGAGACTCAACTTTCTACCATTCCGGTGCCCAAGGACTCCTGAATGCTGTTTATAATGGAGCCAAATTCGTTCTCGTCATCCTCGATAATTCCATTACAGCCATGACAGGCATGCAACCCACTCCGGAATCCGGAACCACGGCTGACGGCCATCCTGGCAAATCCCTTTCACTTGAAGAACTGGTTAAGGGATGCGGTGTTAAATACATCCGAGTAATTAATCCTTACGATATCAAAGGGATGATCCAAGAAGTCGAAAAAGCGTACAAATATACTCAGCAACGAGAGGGTGGAATGGCTGTCCTCATCGCGCGTTACCCCTGCATCATCTATCAAAAAGAGCAGCTCAAGGTGAATCCCATCAAGGTGGAAATCCGTCATATGCCTCCACCAGAAAAGAGTCTTCCGCAGGTGAAAAGCGGAGAGATGGACAAATCCCTTTTACCTGTTTTCCAAGATGAGGCTTGTTGTCAATGCGACACCTGTATGATCCAGTGTCCTGAGGGAGCGATTTCCAAAACCGAAGGCGGTTATGTCATTGATTACAACAAATGTACAGGTTGTCGCGTTTGTGTCCAGGAGTGTCCTACCTCAGCGATCGATATGCCCGCTGTGGGTGCCTGTATTGGTTGCGGGTACTGTCTCAAACGATTCGAGTGCCCCTCCTTGATAAAAGGAGAGGATGGCCGAGTGAAGATCGATCGATTAACCTGTGTGGACTGCGGTCTCTGCATACAGGTTTGCAATCAGGAAGGAATTTACCAAATTGCTTGATTGCAGATTGCAAATTGTAGATTGAAAAATCTGAAATCTAAAATCTGAAATCTGAAATTGGGATTTATAACATGAACGTCCAGATGATTATTTCCGGTGTGGGAGGTCAGGGTGTTCTTCTCGTCACACGGATCTTTTCCGAGTTCGCCCTTAAAGAAGGATTTCCCATCATTGGTTCAGAAGACCATGGTATGAGCCAGCGAGGAGGCTCAGTAATGACCCATCTGAAGATTGGGAATTTTGATAGCCCCCTGGTAAAGAAGGGAAGCGCCGACATCCTCTTATCCCTCGAAAAGAATGAGGCCTATAAGACCCTTCACTATCTCAAACCGGCTACGAATGGTCATAACGGCGGTCTCTGTTTTATCAATGCTCCAGATCCTGACTATATGGACAAACAAATCAAGGCGTACCTGAATGAAAGAGGGATTGAAACTTATGCCTTTGGAGCGGATCAGGTTGCCAGAGAGATGGGATCGGTTCAATCGGCAAATGTTGCCTTGATCGGTTTTGCTTCTGCACATCCCAGATTTCCCTTTTCCCATGACAGACTCAGAGTTTCCATCGAACGAGTGACTCCCCAAAGGTTTCGAGAAGTGAGTCTAAAAATATTTGATAGAGGCTTCTTAGAAGGTAAAAAAATTATAAGCCCGTAATTTGATCTGGACTTTCGCACTTTCAAGCCACATTTGACAACGAATTTATAACATA
>Ga0315289_10016025_pt1 | contig 10379 bp, 6 predicted proteins | sample YL17G11_40_MG_FD_203452 | JGI IMG/M metagenome (GOLD analysis project Ga0315289, IMG submission 203452) | Sediment microbial communities from Yellowstone Lake, YNP, Wyoming, USA - YL17G11_40 | ecosystem: Environmental > Aquatic > Freshwater > Lake > Sediment | place: USA: Wyoming | collected...
GTCACCAGAAGAGGCGGAAGGCGGGGAACCTTCAGAACGTACAAGACCCCCAACAGCGTCATGGCGGCGCCCAGAAGCCCGCCGGCGAACAGCAGCGGATGGACACCCGCGAAAAGCTGGGCGGTGAAGAGCCGCCCGAGTGCCTTCAGGTGCTGCTCGGCGAGCGTTTGCCGGGTTTCCCAGGGCAACGTCGCACGTTTGGGCTCAGGTTCCCCCTCGCGCAATTCCATGGTGGGAGCCCCCCCCTCCTGCCGAGGGCCAGTCTCAGCGGGCTGCCGGCACACGTCCGTGTGGGACGCGTCCGTTTCGTTCGAGGGAGGGACAGACTGCCGGTAGAGCCGCAGGAGTTGCTCGGCCTGCGCGCGGAGGGCCTCCAGATGATGGCGCGTGGCTTGAACCGCCGTCTGCGCTTTCCCGCGTTCCTGCTGGACCCTCGTGGCGGCCCCTGCGGCCACGAAGTCTGCGACCATCACCTGGTCCTGGTGCTTCTTCTCCGTCGCCTTCTTCAGCTCTGCCGCCTTCTGATGGACCCGGTTGTGCCCGTGCTGAGTGTTCACCTTGACGGTGCTGAGCTGCGCCTCATAATCCGTTCGGATCGCCTCCAGTCGAGCGTCATATTGGTGGCGATTCTCCCGGCTGTGGGTCTGGAAGTCCGATTCCATCCTGCCCTTGTCCGCCGTGAGTCGCTCCTGCGCCTGCTGCCTGGCGGTGCTATAGTCGGATTCAATCTGAGACTCCAGAGGCCCAACGACGGCAGAGGAAAGATGGAGCACTTCGCCCACGGCCTGGCGCTGGAGGCTCGTGTGGCCGCTGTCCCGCAACGGCTCGGGGCCTTGAAGATAAGCTGGCAGATGAGTGTTCATCGGTCGAATCCCGCGTTCTCGGCACAATCCCGTTGGGCACTATCCAGCATCGTATCCAGGCGCTCCATGGCCAGGGCGGCCGCCCGGATGCTTGACTCCAGCGGCGTCATGTACTTCTTGTCGAATTGCAGACAGTTGTCATCCCGCCACGCTTCTTGCACCTGCTGCCACTGGGCCCTCAGGATCTTGGCGGCTTGGATCAACTTGGCGCGGCTTTCGATGGTACTCACGTGGCCTCTCTTCCCATATCAGGTGCCTCGTTCCCGCGCGGTAGTGGAGTGGTTTCGCGCGGCGCCTCGGCCCTCTCTTGGGGGTTCTGCGGACCGGGGGATTGATCCTCTGCCAAACCTGCGGCCGGTGCCTCCCCGCAGCGCACCGGATCGAACTCGGGTTTCTCCGTGGCGCTCCTGGGCATTTCCGGGGGCGCCAGGGCGAGGTACGCCTCGAGCGCCGCGATCATGTGGTCCAACCGGGCGCGGGCATTCGGAATGTCCACCTCGATCGCACTCATGAGTCGTTGCGTCGCTCCTCGGTAGTCGGACAACTCTTTCTCGATTCGTTGGCTCCAGGCTTGGACGCGATGGAACTTGTGCTCGGCTTCCCGGAGCCGCTCCTCGGCGATCTTCAGGGCTTTCCTTTCGTCGACGCACGAGGTTGGGGTCCCGCCCAGGGTCCTGTCAAAAACTTCTTTCTGCTTCAAAGCGATCTTCGCTCGGGCAAATCGTTCGGTTCGCACTTGGACCTGCGTCCTCCAATGCCGGTATCCGTCCTCCTCCAGCCATTGGCGCGTGTGCTGAATCTCCGTGCTCGCCTCCTCCAGGGCCCTTGCCGCCGTCTCGGCAAAGGTGCCCAGCGCCGCCCGGAGTTCCTTGAGGAGAAGGACGGAACTGATTCTGGCCTCTTGGCTCATACTCGACCTCTACCGCTGCTGCAGATAGTCCTCGATATGACCGGCTTTCTTCGCCAGGAACGTCGCATGCTGAGTGGAAGCGTCGAGGAAGCGGCGCAGGGTCTTCACCGTCAGCTCGAACTCGTGGATGAACCGCTTCTGTTCCTGGTCCGTCCAGCTTCGTTCCAGTTCATTCAGCCGGTTCCGCAGACCCGCCATCAGGGCCTCCAGATCGGAATTGAAGCGAATCAGATCTCGGGCAAAGCGCCGCAACTCCGCCGGATCAACACTTGCTCTAGCCATGGTCAGCTCCGTACCTCGAAGCCCTCTGCGGCCAGCCGCCGTTTGGAATCCGAGCCCATACTCTGCAGGATCTGCTGTTTACCGGTCATCTACTCTCATTGTAGCGAATTCCGCTCACGATTTCCATCACTATGAAGGCACATTCGCCGTGCCGCCTGGATCGGACTTTCTGATGCGGCGATTGGATCCTGCGGAAAATGAAGAAGAAAAGCGTTGCAGTTTCTGATCCTATGGCACTGTAGGTAGAGCTTGGAATGAAAAAGCCGAAGGGGAGTGTAGTACTTCGACTCCACAAACAGATCTTCTTGCCGGTTGGTGCATCGATCCAACAGACATACGGGGACAGCTCATACTTATCGAGGCAAGACAGTTCAGGGGGAAGTCAGATGAGGAAAATGCTGAGCAGGCTCATGGGTCTCAAGGGACTATCTCGAAGAGGGAAAACACAGCATTCTGGCTCTAGGTTGGAGCCGCTTGAGCCAAGGCTCCTGTTGAGTGCCAACCCGTTGCTCTTCTCGCCGGATGTGCCCAAGACGATCCCGGACCAGCAAACGGTCGTCTCAACACTGACGGTGAGCGGCCAGGCCAGCCCTCTCTTGGACGTGGAGGTGGAGGTCGACATCACTCATACCTGGGATTCCGACTTGGACGTCTACCTGATCAGCCCCAGTGGCACGCGGGTGGAGTTATTCACGGACGTCGGCGCTTCGGGCGACAACTTCACCGACACGATTCTCGATGACCAAGCCGGCGTGGGGGTTGCCTCCGGCGTGGCCCCCTTCCCGGGCAGTTACCGTCCGGAGGGTCTTCTGTCGGCGCTGGCGGGAGAGGATCCGAACGGGATATGGCAATTAGAGATCACGGATGATGCCGGCGGGGATACCGGTATGTTGAATCACTGGGCCTTGCGGATCACCGCCGCGGCGGTGCAACCGCAGTCGGTTCCCTATCAGCAGGTCTTCGCGGCCGGCAAACCCGGGGCGGCGGAGGGCTGGGAGTATTATTCGACCGCTGAGGGGCGGATCGAGGTTGTCGCGGGTCGGCTGCGAATGGATGATATGTTCGGGAATGCGACTTCCTCGTTGAATGAGGCGATCCTGCATGTGAACCTGACAGGCCGGAGCAACGTGCAGCTCGTGCTGGATCATGCGAGCCTCTCGGATGAGAATACGCCGCTGGCGACCGGCTTCACGGGGCATTACAACGGGGATGGGATCGCCCTGAGCGTCGATGGGGTGCACTGGGTGAAGGTGACGGACCTGACGGGCGGCTTCGTAGGTCAGAACTTCGGGTTGGACGCCGTGCTGCAGCAGGCGCAGGTGGCCGCGGGCAGCACCAATCTGTCGGACGTTCGGATCAAGTTCCAGCAGTTCGATGACTACCCCAGTCCGGAGGATGGCCGGGAGCTCGATAATATCCGCGTTGAGGCGGCCGTAACGACGGCCCCGGAGATCACCGTGCTGGGCAACGGAGTATCGATCACGGATGGGGATGCGACACCGAGCGTCGGCGATCATACGGACTTTGGCTCCGTGGCGCAGGGCGGTCCCGCGATCATCCGGACGTTTACGGTTGGCAACGGCGGCACGGCGCCATTGACGTTGGGACCAGTGACGGTTCCGACGGGTTTCACGCTGACCGAGGGCCTGTCGGCCGGTCTGGCCGCCGGACTGTCGGATACGTTTACGGTCCAGTTGGACACAGCGATCTCTGGCGTCAAGAGCGGGGAAATCTCCTTTGCGACCAACGATCCCGATGAGACCCCGTTCAACTTCCGGATTACGGGCACCGTCAATGCCGTGGCCGCGAATTTGGCGCTGGGCCGGCCGGCGGTGGCGTCGACGAGCTACAGCGGTTTCCCGGCGTCGAATGCGACCGATGGCAATGCCGGCAGCCGCTGGTCGAGCCAGTTCTCAGATAATGAATGGCTCTATGTGGACCTCGGTTCGGTCTACACGATCAATCGCCTTGTACTGCGGTGGGAAGCGGCATTGGGCCGTGGGTACAAGTTGCAGGTTTCGAACGATGCTTCCACCTGGTCGGACGTGTACAGTACGACGACCGGTGATGGGGGCGTGGATGACATCACCCTGAGCGCCCCGGCGTCGGGCCGGTATGTACGGATGCTGGGGACGCAGCGCGCGACGATGTATGGGTACTCGCTGTGGGAGTTCGAGGTCTACGGTGCGGGCGGGGCAGCGCCGGAGATCACCGTGCTGGGCAACGGAGTTCCGATCACGGATGGGGATGCGACCCCGAGCGCCGGCGACAATACAGACTTTGGCTCTGTGGCGCAGGGCGGTCCCGCGATCATCCGGACGTTTACGGTTGGCAACGGCGGCACGGCGCCATTGACGTTGGGAACAGTGACGGTTCCAACCGGTTTCACGCTGACCGAGGGTCTGTCGGCCGGTCTGGCCCCCGGATTGTCGGATACGTTTACGGTCCAGTTGGACACGGCGATCCCCGGCGTCAAGAGTGGGGATATCTCCTTTGCGACCAATGATCCCGATGAGGCCCCGTTCAATTTCCGGATCACGGGGACGGTGGTGGGCGTCTCGCCCGAGATTATGGTGCTGGGCAACGGGATCTCCATCGCGGACGGGGATACCACACCCAGTGCGACCGACTACACGGATTTTGGCACTTTGGTTCAGGCCGGCCCGACGATCAGTCGCACGTTCACGGTTTACAACGGTGGGACTGCTACCCTGACGTTAGGAGCGGTGATGGTTCCGGCGGGTTTCACCTTGACCGAGGGTCTGTCCGGCAGCCTGGCGCCCGGGGCGTCGGATACGTTCACGGTGCGGCTCGATAACGCGGTTGTTGGGACCAAGAGCGGCGATATTTCCTTCAGCACCAATGACGCGGATGAGAACCCCTTCAACTTCCGGATCACGGGAATAGTCGGCGCAGCGGCGGTTCCGGAGATCGAGATTACGGGCAATGGTCAGGCGATAGCGGATGGAGATACCACGCCCAGTGCGGCCGACCATACGGACTTCGGTTCGGTGCAGGTCGGCAACACGGTGGTCCATACGTTCACGATTACCAACAGTGGCAGTGAGGTGTTGCACCTGACGGGCAGTCCCACGGTGGAACTGGTGGGGGGCGGCGGGGCCTTCACCGTGATACAGCCGGTGAGCGTGTGGGTGGCCGCGGGCGCCTCGACGAGCTTCCAGATTGGCTACACACCGACGGCGGCTGGGCTGCACAGTGCGACGGTCCGGATTGCCAACGATGACAGCAATGAGAACCCGTACGAGTTTGTGATCCAGGGTACGGGGACGCAGGATCAGGCCGGTTGGTTGCCTTCGCCGGATGTGCCCAAGGCGCTCGGGGACGTGCAAACGATCGTCTCGACCTTGACGGTGAGCGGCCTGGTCGGTCCCATAGTGGATGTGGACGTGCAGGTCGACATCGCCCATACCTGGGACTCCGACTTGGACGTCTACCTGATCAGCCCCAGTGGGACGCGGGTGGAGTTGTTCACGGACGTCGGCGCTTCCGGAGACAACTTCACCGACACGATCCTCGATGACGAAGCCGGCGTGGGGATTGCCTCCGGCGTAGCCCCCTTCTCGGGCAGCTACCGTCCGGAGGGTCTTCTGTCGGCGCTGGACGGCCAGAACCCGAACGGAACATGGCGTCTGGAGATCACGGATGATGCCGGCGGGGATACCGGTACGTTGAATCACTGGGCCTTGCGGATTACCGCCGCGGCGGGTCCGGAGATCGATGTCACGGGCAACGGCCAGGCGATCACCACGGGGGATACGACCCCCAGTGCGGCCGACAATACGGATTTCGGCACTCTGGTTCAGGCCGGCCCGACAATCAGTCGCACGTTCATGGTTCATAACAGCGGGACTGCTACCCTGACGCTGGGAGCGGTGACGGTTCCGGCGGGCTTCACCTTGACCGAGGGTCTGTCCGGCAGCCTGGCGCCCGGCGCGTCGGATACGCTCACGGTGCGCCTCGACAACGCGACGGTGGGGACCAAGAGCGGCGATATTTCCTTCAGCACGAATGATGCGGATGAGAATCCATTCCGCTTCCGGATCACGGGGATTGTCGCAGCGGCGGCGGCTGGGGAGATCGAAGTCACAGGCAACGGGCTCCCAATCGCCGATGGAGATACCACGCCCAGTGCGGCCGATCACACGGACTTCGGTTCGGTGCCGGTGGGCAACACGGTGTTCCGTACCTTCACGATTACCAACAGCGGCAGCGGGATCTTACGCCTGACGGGCAGTCCCACGGTGGAACTGGTGGGCGGCGGCGGGGTCTTCACGGTGATACAGCCGGTGAGCGTGTGGGTGGCCGCAGGCGCCTCGACCACCTTCCAGGTCGCCTACACGCCGGCGGCGGCCGGAGTGCACAGCGCGACGGTCCGGATTGCCAACGACGACAGTAATGAGAACCCGTACAAATTCGCGATCCAGGGCACGGGGACGCAGGATCAGGCAGTGTGGCGGCCCTCGCCGGATGTGCCCAAGGCGATCGGAGACGTGCAAACGATCGTCTCGACCTTGACGGTGAGCGGCTTGGTCGGTCCCGTGGCGGACGTGGACGTACAGGTCGACATCAACCACACCTGGGATTCCGATTTGGACGTCTACCTGATCAGCCCCAATGGCACGCGGGTGGAGTTGTTCACGGATGTCGGCAGTTCGAGCGACAATTTCACCGGCACGATCCTTGATGACGAAGCCGGCGTGGGGATCGCCTCCGGAGCGGCCCCCTTCTCGGGCAGCTACCGTCCGGAGGGTCTTTTGTCGGCCTTGGACGGTGAGAACCCGAACGGGACGTGGCGTCTGGAGATCACGGATGATGCCGGCGGGGATATCGGCACGTTGAATCACTGGGCCTTGCGAATCACCGCCGCGGCGGTGCAGCCGCAATCGGTTCCCTATCAGCAAATCTTCGCCGCCGGCAAGCCCAGCGGGGCGGCGGGCTGGGAGTATTATTCGACCAATGCCGGTCGGATCGACGTCGTCGCGGGCCGGCTGCGGATGTATGACATGCTCGCGGATACGACTTCTTCGTTGAACGAGGCGATCCTGCATGTGAATCTGACGGGTAAGAGCAGCGTGCAACTCCTGCTGGATCACTGGAGCCTCTCGGATGAGAACACACCGCTGGCGACGAGCTTCACGGGTCATTACAACGGGGATGGGATTGCTCTGAGCGTTGATGGCGTGCACTGGGTGAAGGTGACGGACCTGACGGGCAGCTTCATAGGTCAGAGCTTTGGGTTGGACAGTGTACTCCAGCAGGCGCAGGTGGCGGCCGGCAGCACGAATCTGTCGGATGTTCGGATCAAGTTCCAGCAGTTCGATGACTCTCCCAGTCCGGACGATGGCCGGGAGTTCGACAACATCCAGATTCTCGCGGCTTAGCCGATGGCGTGTACGAAGATGAAGTAATCTCTCATTTTGCCCGGGGGGATATGAACCATGAGATGGAGCAAGACGAACTCGATAGTGGCAGGCTGCGTGGCAGCTTTGCTTGGCGCGGGGACCGCTTTGTGGGCAAGGGAAATCGGATTGTCCGCCGGTGAGCCGGCGTCCAATGATCGCTGTGACCGGGCTCTGCCCGTCGGAGAGGTATTGGATCTGCCGTTCAGCACGATCACGGCCACCGCCGATGGCCCGGGCGACCCCATCCGAGGCCCGAACATCTGGTACTGCTACACCCCTTCGCGTACGGGTGAGGCTATCGCCAGCCTGTACGGCAGCAAGTACGACACCATGATGGCTGTGTACCGCGGCTGTGCGTGCGACCCGCGGCGCACCGACATGATTTCGTACAACGATGATTTCTCCGGCTACCAGTCTCAGATCAGCTTCGACGTGATTGCCGGCCGACAGTACCTGATCGAGATTGGAGGCTTCGGCGGTGAGACCGGTTGGGGAGTGCTGACCATCGGCGTCGAAGGTGCGAATGAAGTGGGATTTGACCTGGGCGACGCGCCGGACAGCGCCAACGGCCTGGGCAAGATCATGCATGCCTACAAGCCGGAGGGCGGCCCAAAGGTCCAAGCCTACTATCCGACATCCGCAAAGAAAGGGAATGGCGAGAGACCTATCGGACCGGTCCACAAGAATCCCCTGGCGGTGGCTTTTCTCGGCAGCAGAGTCTCTCTCGAAGACGAAGCCGAAATGGGATTGGACTTGGATGTGTTGAACAATATCGACCCGGCGAACGATGCGGCCGATCAGGACACTTGCGATGATGGTCTGGTGCAGCCGATCGAGATGCCCCAGGGCGAGTGGACCACGATCCAGTACATCATCACCGTGGTGGAGCCGGGGACCGATCTGTGGGTCAATGTCTGGTGTGACTGGAACCGGGATGGGGATTGGGACGACGACAGCAAATCCGATCCCAAGATGGGTTCGGACGGCCGGTTCGTGTCGGAGTGGGCCGTGCAGAACCAATTTCTCTTTGGGCTCTCTAAAGGGACCCACCGGATCACAAGTCCTGCCTTCATCCCCTGGCATCCGGCGAAAGGTCCCGAGGACATCTGGGTACGCATCACCCTTGCCGAGAAGCCATGGAGGGGTGGCGACCATCCGCAGATGCGGAGCAACGGCGGATCGGGGCCGGAAGGCGGGTACAAGATCGGCGAGACGGAAGACCATGTGTTTGTGCCGAGCCGACATAGTCAGGCGTTTTAGCCTCTCTGTTCCATGGTGACGGCCCTACTGGTGCCGGATAGGCACATCCGGGCTGTGAGCATGAGGATGGCTCGGCTTGTGTGAATTCAACTTGTCTTCGCGAGATCGAGGAAGACGATGATCGAAGGGTTGCCGACCGGAGTGTAATGACCGGTGAAGGTCAGGCCGCCCGTCTGGCGATCCACGCGGAAGACGGCGAGATTGTCGCCCCGCTGATTGCAGGAGTAGAGGAACCGGCCGGTGGGCTCGAAATTGAAGCTGCGCGGATAATTCCCGTGCGACCATTGCTCCCCGACGTAGGTCAGGGCGCCGGTGGCGCCGACGGAAAAGACTGCGATGCTGTCGTGCAGACGGTTGCCGGCATAGAGGAACCGGCCGTCGGCAGAGACCAGGATTTCCGAGCAGAAATTGCTGCCGGCGAACCCGGGCGGCAGGCTGGAGACGGTTTGCCGCGCGGCCAGCCGCCCCTGCTGGGCATCGTAGTCAAACAGGACGATGTTCGAGCCTTCCTCCTGGAGGGAATAGAGCCAGCGTCCATTCGGATGGAAGAAGAAATGCCGCGGCCCGTCTCCCGGCGGCAGCGAAATCGCGGCCGGATCGTTCGGAGTGAGCACGCCCTTGGCGCCATCGAACTTCCAGACGAAGATCTGATCCAAGGCCAGATCGACGTGCAGAACGAAGCGCCCCGAAGAATCGGCCTGAATCAGGTGCGCGTGAGTTCGGTCGTGTCCGCTGAAGGCAAAGCTCCCCGGCGGGGCATTCGTGGCCTTTCTCGGTCCCACCGTTCCCACATCCATCTTGGTATCTGAGGGGGCACCGAGACCACCGTCGGGCAGAATCGGCAGCACGGCCACGGAGCCACCGAAATAATTGGCCACCAGCAGGAACTTCTCGGATGGATGCACGCTCGCGTAGGTGGGCCCGGCCCCGCCGGAACGGACGGTGTTGAGCAGTTTCAACTGCCCGTCCGCGCGGTTGATGGCGAAGGCGCTGACCGTGCCTTCGTGTCCTTCGCCCACCCGGTCCGTCTCATTGGTGGAATACAGACGGGTCCCGGCGGCATTCACCACCAGGCAACTCGGGCTCGTCCCCAGCTCATAGACGCCGCACGGTGTCAAGGCCCCGGTAGTGCGGTCCACCTGAAACAGGTGAATGCCGCGTCCATTTCCGGGCGGCAAATCCACCTGCGTCGGCAGCACGTCGCGGAGGGGCGAACTGAACGTGCCCACGTAGGCCATGAGCGGCCCCTTGGCTTCGGCCGCTTGCGCCCTGCGCAAACCCGCCATCAGCGAGGCGCCGCCTCCCAGCGCGAAGGAGGACTTCAAAAACGAGCGTCTGGAAATTACCAGCGGCATCACGTTGGAAGGATGCTGCCTGGTTTGGTGAACGGCAGGAGCAAGCAGCATGAGGGGCCGGGACAAACAGCGCGCAGTTCGTTGGAGCGTTGACTGATGGACCGATACTGATAGGAGTTTTGATTCTTCAGCCATGGGAGTGATTATACCCCGTACGGTGCAAAAGTCCATCTGGACGCCGTTCAGACGGATTGCTTCTTTTCCTTGCGTGGTTATCTGATCAGGGCTATGATCCATCGCTCACGGCTCGACAGCCAATAGCTTGTCAACAGCAGGTTAGAGTGAG
>Ga0315289_10016026_pt1 | contig 10378 bp, 13 predicted proteins | sample YL17G11_40_MG_FD_203452 | JGI IMG/M metagenome (GOLD analysis project Ga0315289, IMG submission 203452) | Sediment microbial communities from Yellowstone Lake, YNP, Wyoming, USA - YL17G11_40 | ecosystem: Environmental > Aquatic > Freshwater > Lake > Sediment | place: USA: Wyoming | collected...
ACTTCTTTGTAGGCTTGGCGGAGCAGGTAGGATTTGAAGGAGTCCATGAGACTGCATTGTGGGCGCGATCTATAAGCTTAACCGAGGGGGAGTGAGCCAAAACAAGAGGTTAATCGAAATCCTCACGCTTTATCTCAGCGATGCCCTCTTCCAACTTCCTTAACGCTCCCATACCCACCACCACGCCATCGATTTCTAAAATGAGCACTATGCCCTCAGGCGGTTTCGAGTCAATGAACTTTGGCAATGCAGATTCAACATATTGCCTTACTGAGGGACGTCCCCGATACATGTCCCCGCAATATCTCTGTGTTACCTCAGTTCTAATCCACGTCAAGTACTCCATATTTAACTCAAAGAACTGTTCTCTATGCCTCTCATTATCGTACTGGACGAACTCAGCCATCCCTATACCCTAAGATGTACTGTGAACCAACTCTATAATTGGTTTTTCAATCGCGTGTGAGAAGTGGAACTCAGGATAAGGCTATTGAGAAAAAGGAGATGCGCACATATCCCTTCGATCATCGCGTGCATACATAGGGATATGCGGTTAGGTTACTTCTGATGTTCAGCTAAAACTCGCTCCGTCTTTTCCCCAGTCTCCGCATCTTTGCTCTCCCTCATCTTGATTAACACCCCCGCCAAGTACTCGAAGTTCTCATACATGTCCGTTGAATAGTCCCTCTTTCTATACTCCTTGATGATGGGCCCAAACTTCTTCCAAGTGTCCTCTATGAATGTACCCCCGACGTTGTAGATGGTGGCGAGGTCGAGTATTCCCTCCCTGTACTGATACCCGAGGAGATCACAGGTGTTCCAGAAGGATACCCTCAAGATGAAGCTCTTGGGGTTCACCCTCGAGTCGTATTTCTTCATGTAGTCATCGAAGTCGCTCCACTGCATAGCCAATAGGTCTAGGAATCTTGACATGCCTTCCTCTGATAGGAAGGTCTGTAGTATGTTGTTGGTCAGTGTGGCGCGTCTGTTCTTTGTGGACTCCTTCATGTTCTGGATGTAGTAGATCGCGGCTACCAGCACCCCTGTTGCTGCCACCATGTAGTAGGTGGCCTGAATCTCCTCAAAACTAACCATATAAGTTCACGTAGAAGAATTAGCGTGAACTGAGGATAAGATTATCGAGTTCAATTATATACACTCAACTCTTCTTCCCAAATACTTCGTCGTATGGCTTGGTGTGACTAACAATTTCAAAAAGATGACCATCAGGCTCTTTCAACCTGCGTCTTCTCGTCAGCTCATTTGCTAGGTCCTCAAAATTTTTGTAGGCATCACTCGCATAATCCGTTTTTCTATACTCTTGGATCACAGAACCAAACATTCTCCAAATAACTTCAGGTCCCTGAGTCAGCCTATCGATTAAATCGATATCTACGAGCCCCTCCTTCCACTGGTAGCCAAGAACATCGTATGCTCCCCAGAAGTATGCTCTAATAGACCAGTTCTCAGGGTTCACTCGGGAGTCGTATTTCTTTGTGAAATCATCAAAGTCCTTCCATTCCATCTTTACGAGTTCAAGGTACTTCAGTTGGTTCTCTGTCGTCATGAAGTTATTCAGGATGTTAGAAGTTGTGGTGATTCGTCTGCTCTTATTTGTCTCTCTAAGGTTCATCACGTAGTAGATCGCTGCTACTAGGACTCCTGTTGCGGCCACCATGTAGTAAGCGGCCTGAATCTCAGCTAGGTCAACCAATCAAGTTCACGTGTATGAATCATGCTGATGCGAGGATAAAACCTGCGAATAGGGTGGAGCTGAGGATAAGATTATTGAGGATATTGAATCGGCTTCAATCCGAGGGCCTTCCTCTTCTCTATTCTAGTGGGAACACTTTTTTCTCTAAAATCTACGGTATATTTCTCTTCTAACTCTTTTAGACGATAATAGAAATCCTCAAAATCCTCATAGAGCATCGCACGTTCGCGTGTACGTATCTCCAACACGATGGGCTCAAACTTCTCCCAAAGCCTGATCATGGCTCCTCCGCCCCATCGGTGGAGCCGCTCAGAATCTATCAATTCCCAGTTGACCAGCATGCCCATGCGGTCAATTTGGGCGAATAGGAATCTGAACTTCTCGTATGCCTCGAGGTTGGTATCAGGCCCGTATTTCTTTAGGAAGTCATCGAAGTCTGTCCATGTCCAGCTGTCGGATAGCTCCATTAGGCTCTTTCTATATCCTTGGGAATAGAAGTTGTCAAAGATCTGCATGAACAGCTGAGCCTGCCTCGTATCAAGAGTCTGCTCCTGTGCCTTGAGGCTAAGTTCTTGATTCCTCTGGCCTATCTTCAAGTTCAATATGTAGTAGATCGCTGCTACTAGGACACCTGTTGCTGCCACCATATAGTAGGCGGCCTGAATCTCAGCTAAGTCAACCAAACAATTCACCTGATTAGTATCATATGGAAATCAGGATAAGATTATCGAATGTAAGATTTGACTTACAGCCTATGTTCTTTAAATGCACTCCAACATTCTTTTAAAGAGCTTTAACGGCTTTCTCCAACCTCTCGAGGGCTATCTTCAGCGTGCTCCTTGGACAGGCGAGGTTGATCCTCATAAACATAGATCCTCCACTGCCGAACATGGTGCCCTCGTCAAACCATAGCTTGGCTTTCTTTAACATGAACTCCTTCAATGAGGCATCATCCATGCCCAAGCTGGTGCAATCTACCCACGCCAGATATGTTCCCTCCAACGGGTACACTTTGAGTACGGGGATCTTCTCAGCGAGGAAGTCCTCGAAATACTTGAGGTTTCCCCTCAGGTAGACCAGGAGTTCTTCAAGCCACGGTTCACCATGGGCATATGCTGCTTCTTGAGCTACAGCGCCAAAGATGTTGCCACCACCCACGCTATTGTTCTGAAGTACGTTCAGGAACGCGTCTCTGAGCTTCTTATTTGGTATGATTGCGGCTGAGTTAGTTAATCCGGCGACGTTGAAGCTCTTGCTTGGGGCAACAAGGGTCACGGTCTTCTGCATAGCCTTCTCAGAGACTATTGCAGTGGGTGTGTGTTTTATCTTCCCTAGGATGAGGTCCAAGTGGATTTCATCAGACACGATCACTATATCCTTCCTCTCGCAGACTTCGACGAGCTGCTCGAGTTCTGAGCGCGTCCAGACGCGTCCCACCGGGTTGTGGGGGCTGCAGAGGATTATCATCTTCGTCCTACCATCGATCTTCTTCTCGAGGTCCTCGTAGTCCATCACATATCTTCCATTCACGATTTTAAGGGGGTTCTCGACCATCTGCCGCCCGTTGTTAAATATCGCGTTCTTCATAGGGTAGTAGACTGGTGGTTGGAGGATGACCTTGTCTCCGGGATGCGAGTAGGCTTGGATCGTCATGTTAAAGCCGGCGACGACGCCGGGTGAGAAGCAGATCCAGTCGCGTTGGATCCTACTCCAGTCGTGGCGTTTCTTCATCCAGTTGATGAGCCCATTGTACCAGGCGTCGGTCCTAACTGTATACCCGTAGATAGGGTGGGCTGCACGCGCCTTTATCGCTTCTACGATTTCTGGGGCGCAGGCGAAGTCCATGTCGGCGATCCACATAGGTATTACATCCTCCACTCCGGTTCGCTGCTTCCGGTAGCTCCATTTAGAGGAGCTTGTTGAGAGTCTATCAATCACTGTGTCGAAGTCATACACCAAGCTGACTCAGCTCCATGGAAATACTTCACTACTCGGATAAGAGATTATACTATCCTAAAATGTCGAAGACTATCGAATATTTTTATATACTTCCTCGTGCGCTTTTGAGCTACGATGAATGATCATCTCGTACAAGATCATCATCATAATTGATAGAGCGAATAACACAACAGATATTGTTTCTAGGTTAGTACGATCGGCGATAATACCCGCTATGCCTGGAAATACACCTATACCGCGCGCATGTTTCTCTTTTTTAAAATAGGTAAGTTGCTGAGTTTTATAAAAAATCGTTTGAGAACATCCTAATAAATCCATTTAAATCAAAATCTGCATTTTAGAGGTGGCTTTCTTAGGCGATGAGGATGTCGAATGTGCGATCCTCCTGACATCTAGATAGATTAGAATTAGCGTGATTTTGTAAAATTAAATTAGCCAGTATAAACCATATTCTAAAGCTCTTCCTCTGCGCCACATATCCCCTGCTCGATACCCTTATTGGTAAGGAATTCTTACCTTTAATCGGTTTCATCGATGGCTGAGGGCGAGATAATCAAGGTCACGTCGAAGGGCCAGGTGACGCTGCCAGCCAAAATCAGGAGAAGGCTAGCCCTCAGGGACAGCAGCCACCTCTACGTCGTCCAGACCGGCGGCCTGATAGTCATGAAGAAGGTTGACGAGCTCTCACTAGACGACATCTCCACGATCCTGGAGACCCTCGCCAGGGAGAAGGGGATCACGGGGGAGATGCTGGATCAGGAGATCGAGGCGGCTAGGGAGCACCTGACGGCGGAGAGGCGGGTTGAAGCCTAGCGTCCTAATCGACACCAACATCCTCGTCTCTGGCCTAGTCTTCACCAAGGGGAACGAGCACGAGGTCCTGAAGCTAGCCGAGGAGGACGAGATCACCTTGATCCTCCCCGAACTGGTCCTCGAAGAGGCCCGGAGGGTCCTCGCCTCGAAGTTCCGGGGCTACGAGGGGTTACTCGACGTCTTCCTCTCCAGGGTAGAGTACAGGCGAGTCGGATGGATCGAGATCGAGGAGGCGATCCCGACAGCTGTACGCCTCGTGAGGGACGGGAAGGACGCCGCCGTCGCCGCTTCGGTGATCGTCTCCAAGCCAAGGTTCTTCATAACAGGCGATGAGGGGCTACGAGAAGATTTAGCCGCCTGCCGGGAAGCGGAAGCGACTAAAACCCTGTCCAGTAGAGCCTTCCTAGAATCTAGAAAACCTTGAGCCTCAAGTGTTCGAATCCCTTCCTCTGCGCCAAAAAACTCCTTAATTTAAGCTGTTTTAGAGTTACTTTTAGGAAAAGAAGCCACGTTAATGCTTAGTTTTTAAGGGCGCCTATCATCTTGTTCATGCTAATCAACCTTGCCCTTGAAAACGTATTTGTGCTCAGGGAATAATCTTAATAGCGACTTTCAGAAAAGAGAGTAAGCATGAAACTCGGGTTTTACACTAATTACGATAAAAAAGTTGTTGCTTTTGCCCACAAAGTCGGCTTTCGCTCAATGGAGCTTTCGGCATGGCCTGATTCGAGTCTAAACGCCGACCACGTGACCGACCGGCGCATCTCGGAGGTAAAAAAGGACCTGGAAGAACACGATATCGAGATTTCAGCCCTCGGCTACTATCCCAATTACCTCGATCCCGACAAGGCCAGAGCGGAGGAGGCCAGCCGATATTTCTATAAAGTCCTGGAGCTGGCCAGCCGGATAGGCGTCGACGTGGTCTGCACCTTCGCCGGCCGAGATCCTGACAAGTCCATCAAGGAGAACATCCCTCTGTTCGAGGAAGTCTTTACACGCTTCTGCGACGAGGCTGAAAAGCGGAACGTGCGCATCGCCATCGAGAACTGCCCGATGATGGACCGCTTCCACCTGCGCGGGGAAAACATCGCCATCAGCCCAGAGGTGTGGGATGAAATGTTCCGGGCGGTGCCTTCGAAGGCGCTGGGCATCGAACTGGATCCATCTCACATGGTCTGGCAGGGGATCGACTACATCAAGGCAATTTACGACTACGGCGACCGCATCTTCCACATACACGCCAAGGACATGGAGATCAACCGCAGGGTGCTGAGCCGCGTGGGTATTCTGGGGCAGGCCTTCGGCGAAACCATAGGTTTGGGTCACGGCTGGTGGCGAGCGCGCCTACCAGGCTGGGGCGAGATCGACTGGCCTAAGTTCATCACGGCGCTGATCGAGGTGAACTACGGGGGCAACATCGACATCGAGCATGAGGACGACGTGTTCGCTGCCGCCCACGCGAAGGAGAAGATAGACACCGAGTCAGGAATCGTTGACGCCTATGGGCGTGAAGAGAAGGGGCTGATCCTGGGATACAACACGCTCTCCAAACTGATACCTCCAGGAGAATAAACACTCGTTCAATAACCCCGTCGCGCGCGGGGACGCTGTGATCGACTTTGAAGGGAAAAGACTCGTAGAATCGAATAAAACGTGTCTACGCGCGACCTTCTATTAATGAAGAAAAAACTAAAAAACGATTCTCCGCGGGCGTAGCCCGCTTGCGGCTCACTGTCCGGTTTAGAACCTTCTCGGTGGCCTGTGCTTGGCGTAGCACTCCTGGCAGTAGACCGGGCGGCCCTCTGTCGGCTTGAACGGAACTTCACATTCCTTGCCGCAGTCAGAGCAGGTCACCTTGTGCATCTCGCGTGGTCCGCTGTCGAAGCTGCGCCTTTCTCTATATCCCATTTCATTCACTCCTTTGCTTTCGTATAACGGTCACCTAAAAGGCTCCCATTGTACTGATATGGGAGCGTGTCACCCGCCTTTAAAGATATGCATTCGTAAAGGCACTGACGACCTTGAGCCCCAAAGGCTTGGATTCTCTCTCCTGCGACATGTCGAGCAGCCCGATGCGTTATGATCGGCGACGGTTCGAGGCACGGCAATCCTCTTAATCTATCGTGCATAGTAGGGGTGGGTGAAAGACACGGTTCTCGGCGAGCCATACGGGCACAAGCCACGGTGGACCTACGTCTTCATGGCGGCCATCGTCGTCGTCTTCCTGATCCAGCAGTTCACGGACAGCTGGGTGTTCCTCGCCTTCTTCCCCGGCCTCGCCCTCAGGATGCCCTGGATGTTCGTCACCAGCGTCTTCCTCCATTCCGATACGTCGCACCTGCTCCTGAACATCGTCGCCCTACTCTTCTTCGGGACCACCCTCGAGAAGGTCATAGGGGGCAGGAACTTCGTCGTCCTCTTCCTGGTCTCCGGCGTAGTCGGGAACGTCGGCTACATGCTTACGGCTTCGAGCCCGTACGTGCCGGCGATAGGGGCCTCGGGGGCGATCTACGGCGTCATGGGGACGCTGGCGGTGATCTCCCCGCTCACCCTCGTCTGGATCTACGGGATGATGCCCGTGCCCCTCGTCGTCGCCGCATTCCTCTGGGCGTTCCTCGACTTCACCGGCCTCTTCATGCCATCCGACATCGCCCACGGGGCTCACCTCGCCGGCATGCTCATCGGCATCGTCTACGGCGCCTACATAAGGTTCACGTACCGTGAGCCCGCGTAATGCAGAAATCCTCGGGAAAGGAGGCTCCCCGCGGGGACTCTGAGCAGCTAAGGAATTTATCTGTCTGTCTCGTGTAACTGGATCGAACCAGATAAATCCCCGGAACTTGTTGGTTTGATCGGATTTGACCGACAGGATGAGGAGACGCCTTCTTCCTCTTGTGCTCGTCCTTCTACTGTTCTCACCCTCTCCAACAGCCTCATATGCCTGGAGCAACGGCGGCTACAGCTCGGACCCGTCGAACCCTGACTACGGGACCCACGACTGGGTCGCGGAGCACGCCCTGGAGATGCTGCCCTCGGCGAAGAGGCAGTGGCTGGCGGACAACCTGAAGGCCTACCTCTACGGGACGGAGCTGCCGGATAACAACAGGGCGGCGGACGGCATAGGGGACACGGCTAACCACCACATCTACTTCCGTTCAGGCAGCTCCCTGCAGGACGACGCCGCGGCGAGGAGGGCGCAGGAGGAGTATCAGGCCGCCTTAAGCTACCTTAAGCAGGGCGACTACGTGAACGCCGCCAAGCGCGCCGGCGCCATGGCCCACTACGTCTCAGACGTCGCGGTCTTCAGCCACGTGATGGGCTCCTCGACGGACTGGGGCGCAGAGGTCCATCACAGCGAATACGAGGACTATGTCAATGCGCGGACGTCGACCTACTCCTCGAGCTTCCGGAGCTACCTGAGCTTCGACGGCGGGCTCGAAGACACCACCGCATACGAAGTTGCGCTGAACCTGGCGCGCGACACGACCTTCGACTCCGGCGGAACCTACACGGCCGCGTGGATGGACGGCCACTATAATACCTCGAGCGCGGCCTTCATGGACAGGGCTGGTGAGTCCCTGAACCTCGCGGTGAACGGCGTCGCCGACGCCCTCTCAGCCCTCTACGACGAGGCTCATGCGGGGCGGGGCGATCAGGGAGGCAGCTCGATGATCTTCTACCTCATCGCGGGGCTGGGCCTTGCCTTCATCGTCGCGCTCTTCGCGAAGAGGCGTTGAACTCAGCTTCGCCTCCGACTGGACATGAGGCCCAGGGCCCGCTCCCTCGTCGGTATAGGTGCTACGGCTCCCAGCCCCGTCGCGGTGAGTGCGCCGACGGCGTTGGCGAAGGCAGCCGACTTCTCCATGCCCCACTTCTCGAGGAGGCCGATCATGAAGGCGGCGTCGAAGGCGTCCCCCGAGCCCGTCGTGTCGACAACGTCGACGCTGTAGCCGGGGGAGTCGAAGGACGCCCCCTCTGATGATACATGGCACCCCTCGCCGCCCTGCTTGATGACGGCGGTGCCCGCTCCAAGGCTCCTCAGCTTCTCGGCGGCCCCCTCAGGCTCCCCGACGCCGTAGAGGGTGCGGGTGTCCTCGACGCTGGCGAAGACGACATCTGAGTCCCCGACGGCGCGCCCGCATGCGGCCCTGGCGACGTCGAGTGGCCAGAGCTTCGGCCTCATGTTGACATCGAAGCTGACCCTCCCCCCCGCCTCCCTGCAGGCCCGCATCGCCTCTAGGCTCGCCTCCCTGAGGCTCCCGCTGACGGCCAGGCTTATTCCACTCGTGTGTAGGACCTTGGCCCTCGCCACGTACTCCATGTCGAGGTCCCTCGGCGAGTATCGACTCGCCGCTGCGCCTGCGCGGTAGTAGGTGAAGTCGTGGCCTCCGCCCTCGGTGAGAGAGATGATGTAGACCGCGGTGAAGCCGTCAGGCTCTACGATTACGTGGCTCGCGTCCACGCCCTCCCGCCGCCAGAGGTCGAGGAAGCTGCGGCCGAACTCGTCGCCGCCGAGCCTGCAGACGTAGCCAGCGCTTCCGCCGAGGCGTGCCGTGGCCACGGCGAAGTTCGAGGTGTCGCCGCCCCAGCCGCGTTTGAACTCCTCCACGACGCTGAGGCGTCCTGGCGATGTGGCGCAGAGCTCGACCATGGGCTCTCCGATGCTCAGGACGTCTGGGGTCTTCATGGCGGGTTAGCCTATGGTCGCTCGGCTGATAAGTTTTAGTCGAGCATTATTTAGGCTGATTCGCCGGCTATCTTACAGGTGCTTAGGCTTTGAAGCGTCTTGAGGGTATCATCACGGCCCTCGTCACCCCATTCGACGCGGAGGGGGAGGTAGACGAGGAGGCGCTGAGGGAGCTCGTCGACTTCCAGGTCGACGGCGGCGTGGATGGGCTCTTCGTCTGCGGCACAGCGGGCCTCGGCGCCCTGATGAGGCCGGACCAGAGGGAGAGGGTCTTCGAGGTCGCCGCCGACCACTCCGGGGGCAGGGTCCAGATCCTGGCAGGCGTAGGGGCGCCTTCGACTGAGGAGGCTGTATCGCTCGCCAGGGCGGCCGAGGCGGCTGGGGTCGACGCCGTCGGCTGCGTGACTCCCTACTACGTGACGCCTGACGACGAGTCGATGGTCAACCACTACAGGGCGGTCTGCGGGGCGGTGAAGCTGCCCGTCTACGTCTACAACATCCCCAGGAACGCGACTAACAACGTCTCGCCTGAGCTCATGAGGAGGCTCTGCGAGATTCCTAACCTGGTCGGGGTTAAGGACAGTAGCCGCGACTTCGTCCAGGTGATGGAGTATCTGCAGGTTTTGCCCAGGGAGGCCTCTGTGATCTGCGGGACGGACTCTTATATTCTGCCTGCTTGGCTTATGGGCGCCAAAGGGGCCATTACGGGCTACGCGAACGCCTTCCCGGAGGTCTACGCCGAGCTCTACGCCTCGTTCAGGGCGGGCAGGCTCGAGGAGGCCCGAGAGAGGCAGTTCCTCGTCAACTCGCTCCGGAAGCTGCTGCAGAAGCCGCCGATAGCGCCGCACTACGAGGCTCTCAGGATGAGGGGCGTCGACGCTGGCAACCCACGTGCGCCGCTGAGGGGGATGACCGAGAAGGAGACCAAAGCGCTCAGGGAGGGTCTCGAGAAGCTGGGGGTCCTCTGAGGTCCCACTCATCGATCGTTTCCGCGCGTTCTCCCGGCTGCCCGGATGATCGGTTTACCGCGAGCTTATCCTACGCTACTATAGATAGCAGGAAAATTTTTCCTTTGGGTGGGGATTTTGGGGAACTTACTCAGTATGTTAGGAAATGGCGTTTTTAGGCCGCAGAATGCAACCGTTTTTAAGCCCCGCAGCCCGCCTATAGCTGTCAGAGGTTAGCGTTTGGGTAAGAAGAAGGTG
>Ga0315289_10016028_pt1 | contig 10377 bp, 9 predicted proteins | sample YL17G11_40_MG_FD_203452 | JGI IMG/M metagenome (GOLD analysis project Ga0315289, IMG submission 203452) | Sediment microbial communities from Yellowstone Lake, YNP, Wyoming, USA - YL17G11_40 | ecosystem: Environmental > Aquatic > Freshwater > Lake > Sediment | place: USA: Wyoming | collected...
AGAAAGAGAGACGGAAGAGAGGGGGGGGGTGAGGAAAATTGGAAGATGGAAAAAAAAGAATCAGTTCTCTCTTTTCCTTTCCTATCTGCGGGCGCCCAAGAAAGTCCTCCTCTTCTCTTCTTCTTCTTCGCCTTCTTCGTCTTCTTCTTCTTATCCTTCTGCTTCTTCTTCTTCTCTCACTTGTTAAACACCGAGACCCAGGGGAGAGTCTCCAGGGCGCGCTCGCAGGGCGGGAGGAGCGGCACAGAGGAGGAAGAAGGGGGCGGCGGCGACGAAAACGACGAGCTCGCTCCTCCTCCTCTGCCGCCGCCGCCGTTCGCCTCCCACTGCGCGACAAAGGCCAGCGCTGCGGCCTCGAAAGTCGGGGTGTCCCTTTCGAGCGCTGCCGCTGCCGTGGCCGTGGGCAGCCAGTCGACGTAGAGCGTCATTTCGAGGCTTCTTTTTTTTCGGTTTCTTTTTTTCGCTTTCGTTCTAGCCGAGGGGGTGTTTCGACAGCGGGGCGAGGGAAAAAAGGGATCAAACAATCGAAATCAAGAAATCACTCTCTCTCTCTCTCTGTCTCTTTCTTTCTTTCTCTCTGCCTTTCTCGTCTCTTTGCCTTCTTGAAGGCGCAGACTCAACGGGTGCGCCTGTGACCTTGGCTGGGCGAAGAGAGCAAAAAGAGGGAAGAAAGAGACGCGAGGGGCGAAAGAAGATGAGGGTTTGTTTTCGAGAAAAAAAGTGAGAGCGAAAGAAAATCACTCTCTGCTCTCTCTTTTCTTCAAGCCACACGAAAAAAAATCCCTGAAATTCAGTTGGCCTCTGTAGAGCAACAGCACGCGTCCGCTCCGGATTCAAACGCGCAAACTGCACTTTCCTCCCTTCAAACGAACCTCTCTGTCTTTTTGACGCCAACTAGGGGAATGGCGAGGTAAGGAAAAGTGCGGGATCGACACTAGGAGAAGGTCGCAGGAGCACGGAACGAGAATACGTGAAGCGCCATGGTCGCTCTCTCGGGCGAAACCTTTCTTTTTTCTTCTCTTCTCTCTCTCTCACCCCGTTTTTTCTCTACTCTCATCCCTCTCTCGACGTAGACTCAGCCTTGCGCGAGCGCGCGCGGCGGAAATCGTCCAGGAGTACAGCCCCGCAGCACTGGAAACAGACGGCGAGCAGCAGCAGAAATTATCTTCCACGGAAGAAGAAGAACAACAGCGAGAGGCTGCATTGGTCCCGCAGTCGGCGTCGCGCTTGCTCCTCAGCCGGCGGCGCTCCAAGCATCGGCAGCAAACTTCCCTTCCCCTTCATCCTCTCGCCGCCCCTTCCCACGCGGCCCTGTGGCTCTCCAAGTGGCCCGGGCTCGCCTCCTACTCGTCCCGCGTCGCCAGGAAGCGGTGCGCTAAAGGCTTGCCCCCGCCGGCCCTTCCCCCAGTCATCCTCCGGCAGGCGACGCTCCAAAAGTCGAGGTCGGTCGGGAGCAGCGGCCCCTCGGCCGACGGCTCGTTGGCTTCGGGCGGCGGGGGTTCCCTCTCTAAAACGCCCTCGCTCCCTTCCTCCTCCCTGCTGCTGACGACCCCGCACGGCCGCGGGCTCATCTCCGGCGACGATGTCTTCTACGACGCCCGTGGCGGGAGCATCTTGGCAGGAGACGGGGGCGAGAGTGGGAGCGAGAATGGAGCGATGACGTCGGAGCTGCTGCGCGCGCTCGCGGCCGAGGTCGAGATGCAGATGGCGGAAGAAGAGAAAGCCGCCGCCGCGGCCCTCAAAAGCTCGGGATCGAAAGTCGGCGGCAGCAGCGCCGTCAGGAAGAAAGCCGAGAGCGAGAAAGGGGAGCTCCTCGACGACGACGACGACGAGGACGCCGACGCCGACGACGACGACGGGGGAGAAGGGGACGGGGCAGCGGCGCCCGCGGGCCCGGACCGCGCCTCGGCGCTCGTCCTCTCGCGCGAGCCGGGGTGGCACTCCTCGCTCTTCCGCCCCTCGCGAGGGCTCAGGAGGGGGCTTCCACCCGTCTGCGAGACCGGAAGGAGGCCTTCGATGTGGTCTCTGATCTGCTCCCTGTTTGGCAAGGTAGGGTGGAGGGGGAGCGAGGTAGAGAAGAGAGAGAGAGAGAGAGAGAGAGAGAGAGAGAGAGAGAGAGAGAGAGAGAGAGAGAGAGAGAGAGAGAGAGAGAGAGAGAGAGAGAGAGAGAGGAAAGAAAGGAAAACCAAAAAAAGCCTAACCCCGACCTCTCGCCGACGATGGGAAAAAAAACTTTTTCATTTTCAGGCCTCCCACGACCTCCACTCTGTCTCCGTCCCCGCCCACTTCAACGAGCCTTTGACAGAAACCCAGCGCCACGTGGAGATCATGCAGCACGCCCACCTGCTCGACGCCGCGGCAAATTTCCCGCCAGAGAGCCCGGCGAGGCTTCTTGCCGTGTTTGGCTTTGCGTGCTCGCTCGTGTCGAGCTGCGTGCGCACCTCGAAGCCGTTCAAGGACCTGGAGGGAGGGACGTTTGAGATGGTCGCTGATGACGACGAAGACGAGGAGGAGGAGGAAAAGACAAAGGAAGAGACAAAGGAGGCTGAGAAAGCGGGAAGCAAAAGCAGCTCCTCCGCGCCCCGCCCTCGCGGCCGCCACTTCCGCGCGCTCGCAGAGAAGGTGCAGCACTCGCCGCCCGTCGTCGCCTTTTGCGTGCAGGGAGAAAACTGGACCTTCGAGGCCCACGACGAGCTGCACGTCGAGCTCGGGTTGAGAGGTTTGAAGATGCACCCCAGGGGCGCCTGCAGGCTGACGTTTATCGATACTGCTGCTGCCGCCGACGCTGGCAGCGAGGAGGGGGAGCACGAGGCGAAGCGAGGAGGCGAGCGCAGCGCCGCCGGCGATGGCGCGGAAACCTCGACCTCCGGTCCCGCTGCTCCCTCCCTCCCCCTTCCTCTCCCCGGGAGGCAGCCGGACGAATACCGCTGGAACACCCCCGCCTTCTTCGTCAGGGACATCGTCCCTTCTGGCCAGCCGGGACACATGATGCGCGTCTCCCACAAGGGCCCCTTCTTCGCCAAGTGCACCGCGACCGGGGACGCCGTCGTCGCCGTCGCCACCGAGGCGGACGCCAGGCAAGCGAGGGCCGCGGCTGCTCGGGGGCGGGGCCTGATGTCGAGCGTCATGGGAAGGTACGAGCCTGGCCCTGGGAGGCCGGCGTTCGCCGCGGAGATCTCGGGGAGGCTCGACGGCGTCGTGACCGCGAGGGTGCCGAGGGAGCACGCGAAGGGGGGGCACGAGGGAGGAGCATCCCGCTCTTCTTCCTGCTCCTGCTCCCGCGCTCCCCCTTCGTCTCCCTCTCGGTCACCTCTTCCCCTGCTGGGCTGCGACCCGCGCCTCTTCGACGGAGGAGGCGGGCGCGGCTTCTCCGGCCACGCCCGAGAAGCGCTCTCCAGCTGGGACGGAGGCGGAGGAGGAGAAGAGGCAAGCGGCGAGGAGAGCCCGTTTGTCCTCCTCCCCCTCTTCCGAGGCACCACCGCCCACCACCGCAGCCAGCGCGCGTGCGGGCCGTGGGGGATGAGCCCCTGGGCCTGCTCGCTCAACGACGCGCCCGCGGACCTCCTGGCGAGGCTCCCCGCCACGGACGCGAGGAGGAGGAGGGACGTCGCGCTCGTCGAAAAGGGCGACGGCGACGCCGCCGACGCCGAGAAGGAGAGGATGGAGGCGAGGCAGCGGGCCGACAGGGCTGCGTCGAGCAGGGCGCTGAGGGACTGGAGGGAGGCGCGGGCGCGGGAGAGGAGGGAGAGGAGGAGGAGGAGAAAAGGAGCGGAGGGAGAGGAGGGGGCGGGGACGGAGGGGGCCTCTGCCTCTTCTCCTTTCTCGAGTGCCGCGGGCGATGCTGCTAAAGGAGCAGAGGGGGACCGAAGCGACGCTGCTGCCGCTGCCTCTCCGATGACGACGACGACGACGACGGAAACGGCGGCGGCAGAGCCCTCGACGACCTCGACCTCAACCTCGAAGAAGCAGAGGGAAGAGAGACCGCGACCCTTCGGAACGCCTCGGTGGTTCCACTCCGTCCCGGGCACCGACGTTTGGGGAAACCCCTACTCGCGCTGGGTCTACAGCGGCGGGTACTGGGAGGCCCGGGAGAGCGGTCAGTGGCCGCGGGGGACGAGGGACCCTTACTGTTGAAGAGGAAGATTTTTCTCTGAATGAAAGACCTTTTTTGTTTCTTTTACTTTGCGTTTCGTCGCCCGAGTTTCGTTTTTCCGTTTTTTTTTTTCGCCGCTGCCACTTTGCCACGCACGTCGGGCGGGGGACGCCTTTGTTGTGAACCTAGCTTCTGCGTTTCCACCCCTCCCATGAAGTTACCTCCTTCTTCGCTTTCCTTTTTCCGATTTGAAAGTGCGAAAAACAATAGAGAACACAAGCGAAATGATATGAAAAGTTTAAAGACAAGAGAAACGAGCTTTCTCGTCCTCCCTCTTTCTTTTTCATTCTTGTACGTTTGAATCGTTGTTCTTTGTTTTTACAGTGCAGGCTCTCTCTCTCTCTTTCTTTTTTGAAAAGATCAAAAGAGAGAGAGAGAGAGGGGGAAAAAAGGGAGGGAAAAACGCTTTTTTTTCACTCCCCCATCTCGTCGTCGCTGCCGCTGCCGAGCTTGTTTCCCGGGGCCGGAGCGGCGCCGCGCCTTCGGGTCACCCTACCGCCGCCGCGGGGCGCCTGCGGCCTCGAGGAGGGAGCAGGCGCGGGAGATGCTGCGGCATCTGCCCCGCCTCCGCCTCCGTTGCCCCTCCTCCGAGCTGCGCCAGCGCGGCCGCTCCCGCCCGCCCCTCCCTCCTTTGCCGCCGCCGCTGAAGCCGCCGCAGCAGCAGAATCCGCCGCCGCCGGCTCTTTCTTTTCCCCCCTCCTCACCGGCAGCGGCAGCTCCCTCGGCGCGGCCGGCACGCTGTACCCTTGCGCCAGCAGCGCGTCGGCGTCGGGAGGCGGGTGCAGCCCCCCGTGCGCCCTCGCCAGTCCCGGGAGGGGCCTCTCGTTCCTGGCAGACGCCAGCACGGTGAGCGCGGCGAGCGACGGCGGCGGCGCGCCGCCTCCTGCGTTGCGCGTCTCCCTCGCGGCCAGCGCCAGAGAAATTTGATCTGGCGCCAGCGCTCCCCCTAAGCCCGCGGCCTCTGCGAAGGAGTCCGCGTCGGACAAGGTCTCGGACACGTAGCGGTAGAGGAAGTCGAGGAGCTGCGGGACGACCGAGGGCTCGTACTCGAGGGCGCCCTAAGAGGGGGGTTTGATTATTTATTTATTTTTTGGTAAAGGGCGAGGAGGTCGAGGTTGAGATGAATTGAACTCTCGTCAAAAAGACTTGAGATCATCTCTTCCTCTCCTTCTCTCTTTTGTCTTCGTCTTCCTCCTTCTCTCTCACCATGGAGCGCAACAGGCCCTTGACAAGCGCGGCGTCGCGAGGGAGGATGCCGCCGTCGGCGAGGGGCTCCTCGAGGGGCGGGGGAGGGGCGCCCGCGGCAGCGGCAGCAGCGCTCGGAGCGGTGTTGTTTGCATTACGGCCCTGGTTCGCAGTGCCGCCGCGAGCTCCAGATTCTCCTCCTGCGGAACCGGAAAGGCCCGCCGGTGGCGCCATGAGGAAGAAGGGAGATCAGCAGCTGAAGCTCGGATGGAGAGAGAGACAAGCAGAGAGGGAGAGAGAGACAAGCAGAGAGAGAGAGAGAGAGAAAGAGAGAGAGAGAGAGAGAGAGAGAGAGAGATACAAGTAAGAGACTGCTTTTTTCGCTCTCGAGAAAAACGAAAGAACTTGCTCTTTCCGATATTTTTTGTATGCACAGACGCCTGAAGTAAAAAGACAAAACGAGGTAACACGGTGAGTTTGAAAAAAGAGAAAAAAGAAAAAGAAAGAAGAAAAGTTCGAACGAAAAAAGAAAAGAGGAAAGAAAGAGAGAAAACCTTCCACCCTCTCTCGGCCTCCTCTTCTCTCCCTCTCTCTCTCCCTCTTTCCGCTTTCCGATCTCTCTCTCTCTCTCCCCCGATTTCTCTCTCTCCCACTCCCTCACGCCTTGTACCCGCGAGAGTTGCGCCTCCCGCGCGCCTTCTCGAACTTCCTCCCCTTGCTGCGCACGAACGGCTTCGTCGAGGAGCCGGGGACGCCGGGCGCCGGGCCAAAGTGCTTGCAGGCCTCGCGCGCCGTCGTCTTGCCGCGGAGCAGGACGCAGTCGCGGCCCGTCGGCGCCGACAGGGCGAGCTGGTCGAAGGTGAGGACCTCGCCGCCCGCGGCGACGATGCGGGCGCGCGCGCGCTCGGTCACGCGCAGCGCGGCCACGCGCAGCTTCGGGACGGCGAAGAGCCGGGCGTCGTCCGTCACGGTGCCGACGATGGCGGCCGTCTTGCCGTCCTTGCCCTTCATGAACTCGGCGAGCTTGGACAGCGAGAGCGGGGGGCGGTTGGTCTTCGACATGTAGAGGCGGCGGAGGACGACGGCATTGAACTTGGCGTCGGTGCGGCGCGCGAGGAACTTGTAGAGCTGTTGCGAGTTTTTTTTTCCCCCCGAAGAGACGTCGAGGTTGGGGAGTGAGAGGAGGGAGGAGGTCGAGAGCGTCGATCGGCGATTCTCTTGCGCGCGACGATCTCCGTCGAAACCGCTTTCTTTCTCTTCTCACCTTGACGAGCAGCTTCAGGTACACGTTGTCCGACTTGGGCGCCGTGCGGTGCTTGGTCTTGTTGCGCCCTCCGGCTTCGAGGTCGATACCCTGCAGGAATGGAGGAGGAGGAGTAAAGAGGGGAAAGAAAAGGTGAGCCGTCGCCGTCAGAAAGGAGTGTCAAAGGCGGTCGATCGAAGAGAGCAAGCCAGAAGATTGCGAGAGAGAGCCTCGCTGCTGCGGTGTGCGCTCTCTCCTTCGATCTGCCGCAGAAGCCGTTCAAGACGGGCACTTTGGTCCCGATCTGAGGAGGGCAAGAGAGCTCATGAAGCTGATGAAGCGGGAGAGGAAGTCAAAGAACCGATGGAGCGATTCGGCGGCCAGAGGCGGCGGCCGGCCGCCGCTTGATAGCTTCAATCAAGCCCCGCTCATCGGCGTTTCTCGTGAGCTTGTGCCTCCGATCGCGATTCGAGGCTGCTCGTGCGAGTCTCGCGGAGGGGTCGCGCGGCAAGAGGGAAGGGAAGGAGGAGGGCCAGGGCAGCAGCAAGGGAGGAGAGAGAGAGGAGAACGGCAAGAGAGGCTTGCCTTCTCTCTCCTTGTCTCTTCTCTCCCCGAGCTGCTCCTTCGAGCTCGCGCGTCGCTCGCTTTCCGCAGCAGAGGCTTCCTGAGGGCAGCGCGCAGGCGGGACGTACCATGGTCGCTCGAGTTTGATCGGAACAGGCGAGCGCGGGGGAGTTGAGTTTGGGAACGAAAGAGGTGTGATCGGAGTAGAAGAAAAAAGAGAGGCGAAGAAATTTTTCCTTTTTTTTTTCACAAGAGGAAGCCAAATGTCCACAGGAGAAGACGTCGCCCGCTCCTCCGCTCCCGCTCCTGCTCCTTCCTCTTCCCCTTGGTCCCCGTCTGCCGTCGCAGACAGGCGTGACCTCCGTTCACGCAGCGCCGCGGCGGCCGTCGCGGCCCCGGGAGGGAGGAAGAGGAGACGAGAAGGAAGCAATGGCGACGACGAAAACGATCGATTCCGAGCGGCCAAAGAGTCGTCGAGGCTCTTCTGGCAGCTGTGGCACCGGGGGTGGTACAGCGAGTTCGCGGCGCACCGGCAGAGGCTCGCGCTCGCGCGGCTCGAGCGGGACAGGGAGAGGGTAAGGAGGAGGAAAGCGGAAGAGGAAGAGAGAGGAGGAGAGAGAGGGGACTCCACATCCGACTTACAATCTCCTTTTTTTTCACGACGGGCGCGCTGAGCTTTTTTTCTCTTTTTCTTAAAAAAAAAACGAACCCCTTTCAACAGGCCACCGCCGCGTACGCCTCGGCCCTCGGAGAGGCCCGCGACTTCTACGAGGGCCTGATCGCGGCTCTCCTGGAGGCCCACGGGCCCGACCTTGCCGCGCACAAGAAGGAGGGGGGCAAAGGAGATCTCTTTTCGTGGCTGCCGGAGAGAGCGAGGGCGGCGGGCAAGGCGATGGCGGCGGCGGCGGCGGCAGAGGCGGCGGCAGCGACGGCGGCGGCGGCAGCAGCACCAGCCGCCCTCGCCCGCGACCCCTTGGGGGGCGCCGCGGCCCTCGGCCAGTGCCTCGTCGCCCTCGGGGACGTGGCGAGATACCAGGCCCAAGTGGCCCCTCCCGCTCCTTCTCCCTCCTGCTCCTCCCCCTCGAAAGAGGGGGCAGGAAGGCAGAGAGGAGCGGGCAGGGAGCGGCGGCGGCGCGGCGGGCGCGGCGACGCGGCGGCGCTGCCGCCGGCCCCTTCCCCCTCCGCCCTCCTGGCGACGGCGGGGCGCCGCTACTCCCTCGCTGCCCTTGTCCACCCCGGCCTCGGCAGGGCCTACAACCAGCTCGGCGTGCTCTCCTCCTCCGGGGCGAGGCTGCCCGAGCGCGACGGAGACGGGGGGGGAGGCGGAGGAGACGCGGCCCTCGCCGCCGCCTTCTTCTACTGCCGCGGCGCCGCGCTCCAACCGCCGCCGCCGCTGCCGTCGGAAAGAGAGGAAGGAAGCTTCTTTTCCTTCGACCCCCTCTCCTCTCTCCACGCCGAGCCCTTTGGCCCCAACAACTTCAGGCTGTCGCTCCGGGGGTTCAGGGAGTCGCTGGTGGAGAGGAGGAGGCGTGGGAGAGAGAAGGAAGAGGGGGAGGAGGAGGAGGAGGGGGAAAAAGAAGGAGAGGGAAAACAGAAAGAGAAAGGGAAGCGGGGGCGCAAGCCCGACCCCCGCTCCCAGAGGCGGCGGCAGCAGCAGCCCCCGCTCGGGAGAGCCTTGAGCGCGCTGTCGTCCTCGCTGCTGGAGGCGGTCGCCGACGTCGTCCTCGGCCCCAGGGAGGAAGCGCAAGCGGGGACGGGCAGCGGCGGCGCGGCGAGCCGCGTCGAGGGAGGAGAGGAGGGGCAGCGGCAGCGGCACGAGCAGCCTCGACCTCGGGCTGCCGCGCCCCCGCCGCGGAGCGCTCCCCCCGCGCCGCCGTCGCTCACGCGCCTCTCCCGCGCCCTTTCCCTCGTGCTCTCCCGCCCCGCAGTCTCCTCTGCCTCCCCCTCCTCCGTTCCCTCCTCCCTCCCGGAGGAGGCAGCCCTCCTCCCGGAGCGGCGGCGGAGCGGAGGAGGCGGAGGAGGAGGAAGAGCGGGGGAGCAGCAGCAGACGCGGGGGGGGCCGCTGCGCTCGGAGCGGCTCCTGCTCCGCGGCGTCCTCCTGAGCGTCTTCGCCGCGGCGGAGGCCGCCATCGAGGAAGGAGGAGGAGGAGAGGAGAAGGAAGGAGCGGCGGCAGCGGTCTCCGAGGAAGGGGAGCAGCGGAACGCGGAAACAACGGCCGCCGTCGTCGGGAGCTCGGAGCCGCCCCCCGCTCCTCCCCGCCCTTCTCCTCATCCCGCTCGTCCTGCTCCTCCTCCCGCCCCTCCTTCTCCTCCTCTCCTCGCCTGCTCCCGCGCCGCGGCGCGCCCGCTGCTCCTCCTCGCCTCCGAGCTCCTCTCCTCGGCCGCCTCCGCGGCCGCGCTCCGCGGGGGGGGAGCCCTCGCCGCCTCCCCGTTGCTGCCTCCCGCGGCAGTGGCTCTGCGGTGGTGGGCGGAGGTCGTCGTCGAGAAGGAGAAGGCGGAGATGGAGAGGGAGAGGGAAAAGAGAGAGCGCGCAGCAACGGAAGCAGCGACGACGGGGGTGACAGCGACGGCGGCGCCTCCTCCTCGCTCCGCTGCTCCCCCCCCCCCCCTCCTCATCGACGAACACGAAATCGCGCTCTGGAGAGTGCTGGGCGCCTTCGTTCGCGTCGCCGCCTCAGAGAGAGCCTCGACGGCGGGGGAAGACGAGGGCGCGGAGGAGGCGCGCGGGGGAGGCGAGGGACTAACCCCCCCTCCCCCCCGCCGCCGCCCGCGCCTGCGCCCGCCCCTCCCCGAGGAGGCCGCCCTCCGCGGCTTCGCCCCGCTCGCGCGCTGCCACCGACTCATCGACTGGTCGGCAGCCCCGGAGAGCTCGCGGGAAGGCGAGGGCGCGGGGCGGCGCGAGCGGGCGAGGAGGCTCGCGCTCGCCCTCGGCGCCGCCGCCGCCGTCGCCGCCGCCGCCGTCGAGCGGACGCGGGGCCTGTCCGCCCGCCGCCCCGCGAGGGCCGCGGCGCTCTCCCTCGCGGATGCGGTCGCGTGCCTCCCCCGCGGGCCCAGGGGGGCTCCCAGGGGCTGGGACGGGGAGGGGCGGCGGCTCCTCTGCTCCGGGTGCGGAGGAGGAGGAGAGGAAGCCCCGAAGGCGGGAGCGGCGGTGCCGCTGCCTGCCGCCGCCGCCGCGCCGCCGCCCTCGACCGCCGCCGCCGGCGACTGCCGCCAGCAGCTCCAGCAGGAGAAC
>Ga0315289_10016029_pt1 | contig 10377 bp, 6 predicted proteins | sample YL17G11_40_MG_FD_203452 | JGI IMG/M metagenome (GOLD analysis project Ga0315289, IMG submission 203452) | Sediment microbial communities from Yellowstone Lake, YNP, Wyoming, USA - YL17G11_40 | ecosystem: Environmental > Aquatic > Freshwater > Lake > Sediment | place: USA: Wyoming | collected...
CCGATGAAGGGGCGATGCTTCGCGGGCGCACGCGACTGCCACGACGTCAGGTACTCCGTGAAACTGTGCGGCGTCGGCGACGGGGCGGCGTTCAGCCAGGACACGGCCTCCCAATGTTCGGGCTGCTTCTCGAAGAGCGGCAGCAGAACCACGGCCACCACGCGGTTCTTCTCGCGCTGGCACGGTTCCTTGCGCAGTTGCGCCTCGTTCTCCTTGTACCAGGCGGCCAGGTCGCCGCCGGGGGGCTTGGCGGCTTTCTGAATGAGATCGTCGGAGTACTCCTTGAGAGACGACGCGTACCCGCGCCAGTTCGGGTAAGGCGGATCGGTCTTCCAGGTCTCGGCCATGCGGCGGATGGCGAAGATGGAGGCCATCTCGCACAGCGATTCCTCGAACCACTTGTTCGACGGCTCGTCCTCGACGTTGCCGCACAGGATGTGGCAGAACTCGTGGGCGAACTGGTACGAGTACTGCGACCAGTAATTCTCGCCCGTGTTGAGGCGGACCCGGTACTCGCCTGCCGGGCCGCGGGCAAAGAGCGTGATGGGCCCGCCGCGCGGCTCAACCATGATGGGCGGGAGTTGCCGGTCCGGAAAGTGCGTCCAGAGGGCGCCGGCGGCCGAAGTCAGGACGCGCCTCACGTCCTCGAGGTTCGCCTGCCACTTTGCTTTCGGGTCCGGGCGGATGTCCAGCGCATGGCCGGCGGGAGCCGGACCGGCCTGCTCGCCTGCGGCAACCGGCCCGGCAAGACAGGCGAGGATCAGGGCCGCGGTGCCGATGGCGAGCCGCGTGATCGGAGCGGTCCTTCGTGCTGGAATCTCGCGACACGTCATGGGCACTCCTGCGCCTTGAGTCTCTTTCGTTAAACGGGCCTGCGGGCGGCGGGGTGCTCCCATTTTGCGGACGTTCTCGATCTGGATTCTCCGGCCGGGTGTTCTTTGCCGGGGCGCGCCAGGGTTCTCTGGCAAGGCGCCAGATGACCGGCGAGGAGGACAAGATAACTCTGGCGGCGGCGCGGCGCGTCGGGTAATGTTGGGCAAGACCTATCGGGAGGAGGCATCCATGTCGAGACTGAGCCGACGTGACTGGTTGAAGGCCGGCGGCGCGGCCGCGGGCTTGCTGGCAATGAGCGGGGCCCGGGCGGCCGCCGAGGAAACGCCGAAGGCCGGCGAGAAGCCGGTGAAAGAGCGGTGGCTCCTGGGCATCAACTCGAGCACCATCCGCCCCGCCAACATCGAGACCAAAATCTCCGCCGCCGCCAAGGCCGGGTATGACACCATCGAGTTATGGAACGGCGAACTCGCGGAGTGGGAGAAGAGCGGCAAGCCCATCGAGGACCTTGGCAAGCGGATCAAGGACTCCGGCCTGGTGCTCGCCAACGTCATCGGCCTGTGGGACTCGATGCCCCCCAACGACGCAGACAAGCCGAAGACCTACGAGCGACTCAAGGTCAGCATTGCCCAGGCCGCGAAGGCCGGCGCACGGCACATTGCCGCCATCCCGACGCCCAACCGGCCCGACATGAACCTGCTCTGGGCGGCCAGGCGATACGCCGAACTTATCGACCTCGGCAAGGAGTTCGGCATCCCGGTGGCGGTGGAATTCGTGGGGTTCACCCAGACCGTCCACACGCTGGGGCAGGCGGCGTGCGTCGCCTGCGAGGCCGACCGGCCCGAGGCCTGCCTCGTGGCCGACACGTTCCACGTGTGGCGCGGCGGCGGCAACTTCGGCGCGGCGAGGTTCCTGAGCGGATCGCTCTTTGCCGTCTGGCACTTCAACGACGTGCCCGCCCAGCCCGAACGGTCTAAACTCAATGATTCGGACCGCATCTACCCGGGCGACGGCATCCTGCCCCTCGCGCAACTGCTGAAGGACCTGTGGGCCAACGGCTTCCGCGGGCCGCTCTCGCTCGAACTTTTCAACAACGCGGAATACAAGAGAGACCCCGCCGAGGTCGCCAAGACCGGCATCGAGAAAATGCGGTCGGTCATCGCCAAGGCCGGCGTGGGGGTGTAAGTATCACAGTGTCGAGCCCGCCGCGGAAGCGGCGGGAGACGCCGACAGAATGCGAAATGCCAAATGCGGAATGGACGGCCAGCGGCATCGGCATCCGGCGTTTGACCGTCGTCGGCCTGCCGGGAGGTGCTGGCCGAACGGTGCGGCGACGACCGTTGCGCACTCAGGAAAGGTGGACCGAGATGCTCTCCGCCGAATGCCTGGTCCCGCTGGTCGTGCTCGGCCTGGCGCTCGCGGCCTCGGCCGCCCAGGCCGCCGACCCCGAAGACGCCGTGGTCGCCCGGCGCCTCGAGTGGTTCCAGGACCTGAAGTTCGGCTTCATGATGCACTGGGGGCCGTACAGCCAGTGGGGATGCATCGAATCGTGGCCGCTCGTCGAGGTCGACAAGTGGGCCCGGCCCGACGACCTGCCGGCGTGGCTCGAGCGCGGCAAAGACATCGAGCGATTCAAGCGCGACTACTTCGCCCTGAACCGCACGTTCAACCCCACCCGCTTCGACCCGTCCAAGTGGGCCGCCGCCGCCAGGTACGCAGGCGCCAAGTATGTAGTCTTTACCACCAAGCACCACGACGGGTTCTCGATGTTCGACACCCGCCAGACGCCGTACCGCGTCACGCACCCCGATTGCCCGTACTCCCGCAGCAAGCAGCCCGACATCGTCCGCGACGTCTTCGACGCCTTCCGCAAGGAGGGGTTCGGCATCGGGGCGTACTTCTCGAAGTCCGACTGGCGCTCGCCGTATTACTGGAGCCCCGACCGCCCGGCCCGCGACCGCAATCCCAACTACGACACCCGCCAGGAGCCCGAGAAATGGGCGAAGTTTGTGGCGTTCGTCGGCGGCCAGATCGAGGAACTCGTCTCGAACTACGGCCGCATCGACATTTTGTGGCTCGACGGCGGCCAGGTCCGCCCGCCCGAGCAAGACATCCAGATGGACCGCCTGGCCGCCATGGCCCGCCGGCACCAGCCTGAACTCCTTATCGTCGACCGCACGGTCGGCGGCAGATACGAGAACTACCGCACCCCCGAGCAGGAGGTGCCCGAGAAACCCCTGCCCTACGTATGGGAATCGTGCATCACCATGGGCGACCAGTGGTCCTACAAGCCGCACGATAAGTACAAGTCCACGCGGGCCCTCGTGCACCTGTTGGTTGACGTGGTGTCTAAGGGCGGGAACCTGCTCCTGAACGTCGGCCCGCAGCCCGACGGCGAGTTGCCCGCCGAGGCCCTCTCGCGCCTCAAGGAAATCGGCGACTGGATGGCCGTCAATGCCGAGGCCATCCACGGCACCCGGCCCGTCGCACCGTACAAGACCGGCCGCGTGTGCCTGACGCGCAAGGGGCAGACGCTCTACGCGATCTATCTCGCCGAGGACGGCCGCGATGCGCCCCCGCCGGAACTCACGCTGGCGGGCGTGCCGGTGCCGGCGGGGTCGAAGGTCACGATGCTCGGCGCGAAAGACAGCCTGCGCCTTCGCCAGGACGGCACCAGCGCGGTGGTCGAAATCCCGGCGCCGCTCGTCCAGTCGCCGCCCTGTCGGCACGCGTGGGCGCTGAAGTTTGCGCCATGACCGGCCCGCCGCAAGGAGTTTCAGGTTCCAGGTTGAGACGCCGGCGCCTGAGCGCCGAAGGTGCTGCTTGATCCACTTGGGCAGCAGCGTCGGCGTCGTTCGGCCCGGAGGCTCACGACAGGTCGAACACGCACCCTCCGCACACTGTCCGTCCGATACAGGCCGGAAAGTTTTGACTCGCTGCCCGAAGAGCGGGTATCATGGCCAGATACGCTGGCCCCTGGGCAAGCGCGTGGGTGCAGAGCACCCACCCTACATCAATGGAGGACGTGCCATGGCAAGGAAGATCACCGTGAGCCGGGCCGATAAGTTCGCGTTCGGCGTCTGGTGCGTGATGAACCGCGGGCGAGACCCGTTCGGGCCGGAGACGCGGCCGCCCTTGAGCGGCATCGAGGCGATCCGCGGCCTGGGCGAGCGCGGCGTGTACGGCTTCGAGTATCACGACGACGACCTGTGGCCGCTCGGCGCCTCCCCTGCCGTCAAGCGCAAGGCCATCGCGGCCGTCAGGAAGGCGATGAAGGCGACCGGCATCCAGTGCACCGCCGCCACCACGAACCTCTTCAGCCATCCGGTCTTCAAGGACGGGGCGTTTACCAGCCACGACCCGAGGGTCCGGGCCTATGCGGTCCAGAAGGCGATGGCGAACATCGACGTGGCCGCCGGCCTCGGGGCCGAGGTCTACATCTTCTGGGGCGGCCGCGAGGGCACAGATGTCGACATCGCCAAGGATCCCGTCGAGGCCATGAAGCGGTTCCGCGAGGCCATCAACTTCCTGTGCGAGTACGTCGTCGACCAGGGCTACCAGATGGTCTTCTCGCTCGAGCCGAAGCCGAACGAGCCGCGCTCCGACACCTACCTGGCCACGGCGGGCCATGCGCTGGCGTTCATCGCGACCCTCGACCACCCCGAGATGGTGGGCGTGAACCCCGAATGGGCCCACATCAGGATGGCCGGGCTGAACCCGCTCCACGAGTTCGCCCAGGCCCTGGAGGCGGGCAAACTCGTCGACATCCACCTCAACGCCCAGAAGCCGCTCCGGTACGACCAGGATATGAGTTTCGGCGCCGATAACCCGAAGGAGGCCGTCCTCTTGGTCAAACTGCTGACCGATTACGGGTACACCGGCGCCAAGACGTTCGACGCTCATCCGTACCGGACCGAGGCGGAGCCGTGGGACTTCGTCGAGCGGTGCATGCGGGCCTACAAGGTGTTCGAGATCAAGGTCGACCAGATAAACTCCGACGCCCGCCTCTGCGCGATGCTCGAGGAACTCTCGGGCGCCGACGCCGACGGGTGGGAGAGCGTTCTGGGCTGTTACACGAAGAAGGTCGCGGCCAAATTGCGCGCGGCGAAGTTTAACCCCGACAAGTTGGCCCAGCGCCGCCTCTTGTTCGAGCGTATCGACCAGCGGTTGACGGAGATCCTGCTGGCCGTCGAATGAAAGGTCGGGTCATGACATTCGCGCGGTGGCCTTCCCAGGCCGCCACGCACGGGCGCCCGCCGGAATCGCGGCGGCTGGGCAAGGTCGCCGCGCGGCACCCGCCGACTATGGGGCCAGGAGCCTTTGTGCGAAAGGCCCTGGCTACCTGTACGGTCCCCAAGTTGTCCAATGACCCAGGCCCGCTCTTGAACTTTCGGCTGAATCGCCGTAGGCTGCCAGCATTCTTGTGGCGGCGGAGGGGCAGGTCATGGACGAGGTGAAGAAGACGCGGGCGCAACTGCTCGAGGAGTTGGCGACGCTGCGCCGCGAAGTCGCCGAACTCAAAGGGCGCCAGGGGAACCTGCTGCACCGGCGGGATGCCTCGGAGTCGGTCGATGCGCGGCGGGCGATGGCGGAGTCGGAGGCCCGGTATCGGGTGCTGATGGAATCGGCCGCCGACTCCATCTTTGCGCTCACCCGCGACGGGTTTTTCGCGGCCGCCAACCCTGCGGCCGCCCGCGCGATGGGGACCACGCCCGAGGTGCTCGTCGGCAAGTCGTTGCACGAAGTTTTCCCGCCGCCCACCGCGGAGCGGCACGCGGCCGTGGTGCGGCTGGTCTTCGACACCGGAAAGCCCATCGTGGCCGACGAGGCCGAGGAGCCCACGGCCCAGGGTCCGCGCTGGTTCAACACAACGCTGGTGCCCGTGCGCGACGAACACGGCAAGACACTGTCGGTGCTCGGCATCGCCCGAGACGTGACGGACCGCCGGCAGGCCGAGGAGGCCCTCCGCGCCAGCGAGGCACGGTACCGGGCGGTGGTCGACTTGCAGACGGAATTGATCTGCCGATTTCAGGTCGGGAGCGTCCTTACGTTTGTCAACGAACCCTACTGCCGATATTTCGGTCGGCCCTCGACGGACTTTGTCGGCCGCAGTTTCCTGTCCCTGATCCCCGAGAGCGACCGGCCCGCGGTCGCCGAGCGCCTGTCGGCCATCGGCCCCGCCCGACCGATCATGGAGCACGAGCACCAGGTGCTGCTGCCGTCGGGCGAGGCCCGTTGGATGCACTGGGTCAACCGCGGCATTTTCGACCACCAGGGGCGCCCCGTGGAGTACCAGGCCGTGGGCTGGGACATCACGGACCGCAAGCGGGTCGAGGAGGCCCTCCGTGAGAGCGAGGCCCGTTACCGGGCCGTCGTCGAGGACCAGACCGACCTGGTGTGCCGCTTCGTTACCGATGGGACGCTGACCTTCGTCAATGAGGCGGTCTGCCGCTTTGTCGGCAAGGGCCGCAAGGACCTGATAGGCTCTAGTTTCCTCCGCTATCTTGCGGAGGAGCGCCAGGCTGTGCTCCTGGCGCGGTTGTCCGGCCTCACGCCGGGGCAGCCCTTCTTCGACGACGAAGAGCAGGAGACGATGTTGCCCTCGGGCGAGAGACGCTGGATGCACTGGACCAACCGCGGGATCTTCGACGGCCAGGGCCGCCTCATCGAGGTCCAGGGCGTCGGCCGCGACGTGACGGACGGCAAACGGGCCGAAGAGGCCCTTCGCCAGTCGGAAGAGAACTTCCGCAACCTCTTTGAGCAGAGCCTCGATGGCATTGTCGTCGTGGTCGACGACCGGGTCGTCAGCGCCAACCAGGCCTTCGCCGACATCCATTGCATGCCGCTGTCAGAAGTTACGGGCAAGGAGGCGACGGCGTTCATGCATCCCGGCGACCGGGTGGTGGGGTTGGAGCGCGTTCGGGCGGCAGCGCGCGGCGAAACCCTTGTTCCCGTCGAACGGCCGTGGCTCGACCTGCGGCCGGATGGGTCCACGGTGCTGGTCGAAGCCCGGAGCCGAGGCGTTCGCTGGGCTGGACGCCCGGCTGCCCTGGTCATCCTCCGCGACATCGGCGAACGCGTCAGGCTCGAGGAGGAACTCCGCGAGGCCCAGAAAATGGAGGCGGTCGGCCAACTCGCCGGCGGCATCGCACATGATTTCAACAACCTCGTGACCGGCATCCTCGGCCACACCGACCTCCTGAAGAGGAACGCCGAGTCGCCGGCGGACGTTAAGGAGGCGGCCGGCGTGATCGAGGGCGCCGCCCGGCGCGCGGCCCAACTGACCAGCGACCTGCTGGGCTTTGCGCGCCGCGGCAAACACCAGAACGCTCCGGTCGACCTGAACGCCTCCGTCCGGGCCTGCATCAACCTGTTCAGCCGCAGCCTCGATCCGCGCACTCGCGTGGCGACGCAGTTCGGCACCGACCACGCCGTCGTTAGCGGCGATCCGGTGCAGATGGAGCAGGTGGTCCTGAACCTGGCCCTCAACGCGCGCGACGCCATGCCCGACGGCGGCGAGATGACCTTCAGGACCGACGTCGTGGATGTTGCCGAAGAGGATTGCGTCCAGCGCACCTATGCCCGGCCGGGCCGATACGTCGTCCTCAGCGTCAAAGACACCGGCCGCGGCGTCCCGGCGGAATTGCGCAGCCGCATCTTCGAGCCGTTCTTCACCACGAAGCCGCGCGGCAAAGGCACCGGCATGGGCCTGGCCATGGTCTACGGCATCGCGAAGAACCACGGCGGCTGGGCCGAACTGGAGAGCGAGGTCGGCCGCGGCGCGACCTTCCGCGTCTTCATCCCCCAGGCCGCCGACGTGACGCCGGGGCCGGCAGCGCCCCCGGCCGCCGAGACGCCGCGAGAAGCGCGCGGCCACATCCTTGTGGTGGATGACGAGGAACTCGTCCGAAACGCCGTCTGCCGCATGCTGGCAGGGCTGGGTTACGCCACCCTGGCGGCGGCCGACGGCCGGGAGGCGGTCGAGTTGTACCGGAAGTCGGGCGGCGAGATACGCCTGGTAGTCATCGACATGATCATGCCACAGATGAACGGCCGCCAGTGTTTCCGGGCACTGAGGCAACTCGACCCCCAGGTCAAGGTCATTCTCTCGACGGGCGGCGCCGACGATGGCGCGGTCCAGGACATCCTCGATTCCGGAGGGGCCGATTTCGTCCAGAAGCCCTACGAGATGCGCCAACTGGCCGAGGCCATCCGGCGGGCCCTGGCCGACTGATGCCGTGCGGCAGCGCGGTCCGGCGCGCCCGGCAGACAAGCGCGCCCGGCAGACCATTGACACGCCCGCTCCGGCGACTAGAATGCGTGGTTGGCGCGTCCCCATAGCTCAATTGGATAGAGCGTTGGCCTCCGGAGCCAAAGGTTAGAGGTTCGACTCCTCTTGGGGACGCCATCGTAAGTCACGACCGGACGGCAGGTTACAACTGGCCGTCCTTTTTCCTGGGTGCCGGGAAACACCGCCTTAGACCGCATTTATAGCCTTTGGCATCAAAGTGGGTCACAAGTGGGTCAGTCCCGCCGCCGCTCAAGATGTTCCCGACCAACGCGCTTTGCACCCGGCGCGCCTTGGCCAAATCCTCCGACTGCACGCTGAGGTAATAGGTCTCCGTCGTCTGGATGTCGCTGTGGCCGGCCAGCTTCTGGACGATGTGGGTCGGCAGCCGCCGGGCCCAGTTCGTGATGCACGAGCGCCTCAGGTCATGAATCGTGTACGGCCCGACGCCCGCCCGCCGACAGAGGGTCTTAAAGCGGCGCAACTGGTTGTTGACGAGGTCCTGACCCGTGCGCCACGCCTTCGCGGAAAGCCGCTGCCGATAGAATTCCCACCGCCCGGCTTCCATGAAGACGTATGGACAACCTTCTGGCGCCTCGGCCTGCCACTTCGTGAGCAGCGCGACAGCCTCGTCCGGCAGGGGGATGGTGCGGCGCTCGTGGTCCTTCGGTTGCCAGGGCTGGATCGCCCCGTTCCCTTCCTTACGGTCGACGTCCACATGGCTGTTCTGGAAATCAATGTCGCCCCACGTCAGGTTCAGGGTCTCGCGGAGCCTGAGGCCCGTCGTGTAGACGACCGCCAGGAACGCCCGCCAGAGGGTGTCGGGGGCCTGCCGCAAGATAGCAGCAAACTGCTCCGGGCCACAGTAGGCGGGACGCTGGCGTGCCACCTTGATGCGGGTCAGCGTGAGGCATGGGTTCTGACGCGGCTCCAGGTACCCGCGGACGATGGCGAGGTTAAAGAGGCGTTTCAGCGTCTGGATCTCCCGATTGACCGACGAGGCCGCCAGTCCCTTCGCCAGCCGCGCCGCCCGAAACCGCTCCACGTCGCGGACCGAAACCTTGCGGAGCGGACGGTCCCAGCCCACCTGCTCGGCCAGAAGGTCGAGGGCTCTTAGATGCAAGCCAAGCGTGCTGGCCGCTACATTCCCCTTCATGACCTCCTCGTGCTCCTTCCGGTACTCCCTCAGCGTGATTTCCGGGGGCGGGTCGGCTTCCTTCCCGTCCCAGACCTCCACCTGCTTGGTCTCCGCGAACTCTTCGGCCTCCTTTCTGTTGCGGAAACTCTTGCTGTACCGGTTCCCATCTTCACCGAACCAACGCACCGCCCAACTGAAGAGCCGCTTCTTCGGCCACTGGCTCTTGGGTAACGGCTGGCCCGAAGGGTTCTTGGGAACCTCTCCGTGGTACTTCCTGTATATGCCAACTTTTTTCGTCGCCATGATGGTCTCTCCTGGCCCTGCCCGGGCCTTCAGGCCACCACGGACGACTGACCCGGTGGCCAGTATACACGTGCTCGCAGGAGGGCGCAAGGGTTTTTCAGTGCTCTGTCTTCCTTTCGAGGAAGCGATCCAGTTCGGCCTTGCGGTACCACACGCGCCGGGCAAACCTCGTCGCCTTCAACTGCTCCCTGTCGCGCCAGTAGTTCAGTGTGCGGACAGCGGATTTCGGCGTGTGGCTTCCGGTCTCGTCGAGCCGCAGGTACTGGGCCGCTTCCACCGGCGTCAGTAGTTCCGCGAACGTTGCGGGACGGGGCGGCCAGCCGTCGCCGGTTGCACCCGACCTTCTCGCCAGTTCTTCCTGGTCACGCTCGATCATGGTTTCCGTGCCCTCGCACGCGGTCAGCCGCCGCACGCCTCCACCGCGCGACAGGAATCTCACGCCGGGCCATCCGGTGCGGCGTTGTCGCAGCAGCAAGCGCATGCCTCCACAGAGACGGATTGTGCCGTACGCAACCGGTTTTCAGGGCGGTCCTCCGGGCTGCGCCCCTCGACGGCGGTCGCGCCGCGGCCCTCCTTCAGCGACGAAAGCGTCTGGCCTTCCTGGCACGCGTCGCGATAGACCGTGATGCCCTTGCAGCCGAGTTCGTAGGCCAGCCTGAACACCCTGTCCACGTCTTCCCCGCGCGCGCACGTGGGGAGATTGACCGTCTTCGAAACGGCGTTGTCGACGTGTTTCTGGAACGCGGCCTGCACCCTGACGTGCGATTCCGGGGCAATCACGTGCGCGGTTGCGAGGAGGTCGGCCAGTTCTCGCGGG
>Ga0315289_10016030_pt1 | contig 10377 bp, 9 predicted proteins | sample YL17G11_40_MG_FD_203452 | JGI IMG/M metagenome (GOLD analysis project Ga0315289, IMG submission 203452) | Sediment microbial communities from Yellowstone Lake, YNP, Wyoming, USA - YL17G11_40 | ecosystem: Environmental > Aquatic > Freshwater > Lake > Sediment | place: USA: Wyoming | collected...
CCTTTTAATCTGACTCCTGACCCGCGATTTATGTTCCTGAGCAGGAGCCACCGGGAGGCGTTTGCACATCTTCTGTACGGCATTAATAATTACGCAGGATTCATGGTCCTGACGGGGGAGGTGGGATCAGGAAAAACAACTGTCTTGCGTACACTCCTCAACCATCTCCCCGCTGACCGTTACCGCACAGCCTTGATCTTCAATCCCTCTCTCTCCTCACTCCAGCTTTTTCACAGCATAAACCGGGAATTGGGTATTCCGAGCGATACTTCCAATAACTCCGGCCCGTTGGATTCCCTCAACCGGTTTCTCCTCCAGGAAAATGCTGAAGGCCGCACCGTCGTCCTCGCCATTGATGAGGCGCAAGATCTGGAAGCACCCGTACTCGAGCAGATCCGACTGATCTCGAATCTGGAGACGGACCAAAAAAAGCTTATCCAAATTGTTCTGGCAGGGCAGCCTGAGTTGATGCGGATGCTGAATAGAGATGAAATGCGACAGCTTAGCCAGCGGATCACCGTACGATATCATCTCGAGCCCATGAATTTCGAGGACACCCTCGGTTACATCGACCATCGTCTCAAGGTGGCGGGAGGAGGGGATAGGGTCACCTTTTCAAGGGGGTCTCTGAATCGAATATACAGGTATTCAAGAGGACTTCCGCGGCTCATTAACGCGGCCTGTGACAGATCACTCCTGGCCGGTTACACAAGAGACACGAAAAAGATAGACAGCCGGATTGCTGTGGCAGGGATCAAAGATTTGAGAAGGAATACGGCATACCCTACCCGGAAGAGGCGTCTTCCTTGGGTTCCGACGATTGTCGTACTCGCTGCCCTTGTTGCGGTGGGCATCAATTCTAAGTGGGTTAGAAACTTCATCGACCCATTCAAGCCTTCATATCGTATCCAGACAACGGAGAAGCGAGCGGAAGGTGTCTCCGTCATAACGGGTGAAGAACTGTCTCGTGCCATGGCGGGTGAACTAGGACAAGTCTCTGAATCAGAGAGTGCCCGATATGCTTTTGGTGCTTTGGCTGCCTCCTGGAATGTCCCACCCATTCTCGAAAGCGGCGATTTAAACCAGTTAAGTAAGATGGAGCATGGGGATCTGGGACGGGAACTCCGACTGTACAGATTCTTTGGAAACCTGGGAGCCTTGATTCGCATCGGTTATCCGGCAGTCCTCGAACTTGCCATGCCGGGGGTGTCGGGGAAACGCTTCGTTTTGTTGGTGGGCATAGAGAATGAGAAGCTCCTTGTCGACCCGCCGATTGCAGGAAGGAAATCACTTTCTTTTGGCGAGTTGGAAAAGTACTGGTCTGGCTATGGGCACCTTCTCTGGAAGGATTCCCTGAATTTTCCGACACGCATGTCACCGGGGGCAAAGGGAGATTACATCAAGCGGCTCCAGGACCTTCTGCGTGAGACTGGAACCTATCGCGGTCCTTCAACGGGCATCTACGACAAAGATACCCTTTTAGCTGTCAAGGAGTTTCAGTCGTCAAGGGGAATCGACCAGGACGGTATCGTAGGTGCTCAAACATTGTTGCTCTTGTATCATTCAGTTGGTCGGTTTGAACTTCCGAGACTTACGGGTGAGTCAAAAAAATGAGCATAATACTCGATGCCTTAAAGAAGCTTGATCGCGAAAGGTCAGGTCGCCCTGATGGACCGCCCAATATCGGAACCGAGATCCTGAGACCTGATCTGCCCCTCCGCGGGAAAAGAACCCCACTCTATTTTGCTACCCTCCTCCTTACGGCTGTTGCTGCTACCGCCATCACCTACGCCGTTGTGGTGTGGTTCGGTTTCCCGTCGAAGTCAGGCCCTCCCACATCCATGACTTCTCCTGCCCCAAAGCAACAGGTTAAACCTGCTCCCCCAGAGGCGAGCTCCCCACCGAAGCCTCTTCCTCCCGCATCCATGAGTTCTCCCGCCCCAAAGCAACCGGTTAAACCCGCTTCTCCAGAGGCGATCTCGACGCCGAAGTCAGGCCCTCCCACATCCGTGAATTCTTCTGCTCCAAGCCAACAGGTTATACCTGATCCTCCTTCCCATGAACCAGCCCGTGCCAGTGGTGAAGAAATAAGGCCAGAGTCCTCGAAAATCCAAAATCCTCCCGAAAACAAAGATCCTGCGACCCCTCTGGGTGAGAAAAAAGGGGGACAGAATGTTATCCCGGAGAAGGCGGACGCTGTTCCTGGAAACAAGGGGAAAGGCGTCGAACCTATCCCGAGCGGATCTGCTATGAGTCCGCCCCCACTTCGAATAACCGCGATCGGCTGGGATGAAGACCCATCAAAGCGCTTCGCCTTTGTCAACGGTATGATGGCTCATGAGGGGGATATCATCGAAGAGGCGAAGATCGTGGAGATCTATCCCAAGCGTATACGCTTCCTCCACAACGGGCAATATTTTGAGATTCGCATGTAATTTGACATTACAGGTAAGTTGTCGTAGTTTGGTTATACAGAGTTGCAATATTGGTTATTTCGTTTCGAATAGCTATTCGCTGGGTTTTGAAAAGTGAAAAAAAGAACGTTCGCGACAATCCTTGTAGTAGTGCTGTCTCTTTCCATCCCGACGGTTTCGATTTATTTGTGTTATGTTGACCTAGCCGGCGGTAACTTTCATTCCTTTCATCTGACATTTCAGAACCTGGACGAAGAAAATGTGACAAGTGATTATCGGGACGACCTGTACCGTTGTGAATCACAAGGATTGTTTGACGTATTGATTCTGCAAACCACTCTCTTTGGAGAGTCTCCTTTCCCTTGTCTGCAACAAGGTCCCTGCATTCAAAAAGCCCTCGTTCTCCGCTGCTAAGAAAACCCCTGAGAGTTCTGTCTCTCCAGCTGCGCACTCATCTGGCAGAATCTATAATGGTCGGCGCGAAGGGAAATAGCCCGGCAGGCTACAAAAGACCTGGGCTGGTCGTTATGGTAAATGATGCAAGGAGATGGAGGAGGAATTTTGGAGAAGCAGTTTTCTTCCTCTCATTCCTAAATAGAAAAAGACCCAAAAGGAAGGAGCGATATATGATGAAAAGGATGATTTTCTTAGTCGCATTGCTTACCTTAGTAGCTTTCGTCTCTGGTGCCATGGCACAACAGAAATCAGCTTCAACAAAGACTGCTACAGGCGAAAAACCTAAGTTGCAGAAGTTCAGTGGCGTCATTGAGAAATGCGATGAAATGGCTAAAACCATTGAAGTCAAGGGGAAGGTGAACAAAAAACAGAAGACTCTTAACTTCGCCATCGATGACAAGACAAAGATCACCAAAGCTAAAGCCGCTCTCACCTTGGCTGACCTCAAAGAAGGAACACACGTCTCCATCCAGTATGAAAAGGATGGAGAGGAGATGGTTGCCGTAGCGATCAAAGTATCTGAGCCAAAGGCTCCATCAAAGAAGTAACGCAAAAGTGAATCTTGATGGAAAAGGCATACCCTACAAAGGGTGTGCCTTTTCTACCGTGCGCACTGGCAGAGTAAGTTTAATTTGATGATTGCAAATAAATTGTCGAAAAACAGTTTGTCGGAAAGAGGAGAGATCTATGATCAAAACACCCAGTGCAAGTTATAGCATTATCATTCGACTTGAGATTGTTTCAAAACCAGGAATGCTCGGCAAAGTTACCTCGACAATTGGCAAAGCAGGAGGAGATATCGGTGCTATTGATATCGTTGGATTTAAAAAGAACATTACGATCCGAGACATCATTGTGAGTGTAGCGGATGTCCCAATGGGGCAGAAAGTCGTGGGTGAACTGAAGCTAATTAGAGGCATCAATGTTCTCCAAGTGACCGATCGGACCTTCATGGTCCATCAGGGGGGGAAGATTGAAATTAAAAGTAAAATCCCATTGAATTCACGGGAAGACCTTTCGATGGCATACACTCCAGGAGTGGCAAGGGTCTGCATGGCCATCCACGAAAGACGAGAGAGGGTATATGACCTCACCATTAAAAAGAATACCATCGCGGTGGTAACAGATGGGAGCGCTGTCCTCGGACTGGGGGATATCGGCCCCGAGGCAGCCATGCCAGTCATGGAAGGTAAGGCCATGCTATTTAAAGAATTTGGAGGTGTCGATGCTTTTCCCCTTTGTTTAAAAACTAAAGATCCAAAACAAATTGTCACGTTGGTTAAATCTATCTCCCCTGGTTTTGGAGGAGTGAATCTGGAGGATATCGCTGCCCCACGTTGTTTTGAGATCGAAAGACGATTGAGAAATGAATTGGATATTCCTGTCTTCCATGATGATCAACATGGGACAGCCGTAGTTATTTTGGCAGGGTTGATCAACGCCTTGAAGGTCGTCAACAAGAGATTGGAAAATATCCAAGTGGTGGTCTGCGGTTTGGGTGCAGCCGGAATTGCCTCTATACGACTGCTCCTTTCTACAGGAGTGACGCAAATTATTGGATGCGACCGAAGTGGTATTCTCTATAAAGGTCGAAAGGAAAACATGAACCCCATCAAGGAACTCATCGCAGAAAATACAAATGCAGAGAGGATTCGTGGACCTATGTCAAAGGCCCTAAGGGGTGCAGATCTCTTTATTGGGCTTTCCCAACCTGGCGTCATTCATGTGAACGACATCAAGAAAATGGCAAAACATCCGATTGTCTTCGCCATGGCGAATCCCGATCCTGAAATCATGCCTGAGGAAGTAGGCCGACTAGCGACAATTATTGCCACAGGACGCTCGGATTATCCCAATCAGATCAATAACGTTCTCTGTTTTCCTGGCCTTTTCCGGGGAGTTTTGGACTGTCAAGCAAGAGAGATCAATGATCCAATGTTGCTCGCTGCAGCCAACGCCATAGCCCAAATGGTTGCAGAGGAAGAGTTGAGTGAAGATTATATCATTCCGGGTGTCCTCAACAAGAAGGTATCAGAGCGTGTAGCCACTTATGTCAAGGAAGCAGCAATCCAAACAGGTGTGGCAAAATTAGAGCACCAGTACCTTTCGTCCTATCGAACGATCTAGCAGTCTCCTTCAAAGAACATGGACTATGGGTTGCTTGGACCTGGGTTATTGAGGAGGAAGTTCAAGAAATAAACACATATAATAATATGAGGAGAAAAAAGGCAGGGCCACCCTATGGGTTCTACCTTTTTTGGTTCTTTCCTTCGGTAATCATCAACTCGCAAAACATCTCGCCATTGAAGATAGGTAGGTGTAACTGATGACCTTCGTATACGGCGTTCAAGGAAGAGACTGATTCATTTTTCGCATATTGCGTTGCTAACACCTTCCAGGTCGCTCCATCATCCGTTGACCAGGAAATCGTTCTTCAGTTGCGTTGTGTTTTCACGCTCAAAGCGAGGATTGAATCGTTTCAAAAAGCAAATTCACTTGCTCATGGGTCGTGATGCTGGTGATGATGAACCTGAAGTGGCCACCCCGGGGTGCTCCCGGATAGTTAATAAACGGCGGATAAATGCCGTTTTTAATTAAGAGGTCATAAAGTCTCTTATTTTTGTTTTCGTCGTAAAACGTGATTGAGAAAATAGGAGCGGGGGATTGGGGAAGATCGAAACCGAGTTGATGAAATTGATTCTTTAATTCCAGGGATCGTTTCTGCAGATCAACAATGATTTCTCTATGCGAGAGTATATAATCAACGGATTTGATCGCCGCTGCAGCGAACGGAAGTGGCAACCCGGTGGCTCCTACAAAAGCGAGACTCTTTTTTTGTATCTCGGATATCAGCTGGCGGTTCCCAGGGATAATACCCCCAAAAACGCCGAATCCTTTACTCAACGTTCCGGTCTGGTAAATGAGGTCCCGAGGGATACCTTTCTCTTCCCAACTCCCCTTTCCACTTTTTCCAACAACAGCCATTCCGTGGGCATCATCGATCAGGATCTTTCCATCATATCTTCTCACGATCTCAACATATTGATCGAGGGGTGGAATTTCTCCTCGGGCCGAGAAAACACCATCTGTCATAATGAGAGGTTTCAAGCGGGCCCGAACATGTTCTTTGAGTTTTTGATCTAAGTCCTGAGCGTCCAGGTGATTAAAAAAGACCATCCTTTTCCCAGACTGCCTTGCGGCATCTACAATGCTCGAATGGGATATCTGATCCAAAAGAAAGGGGTCGTATTCGTCCGCTATGGCTTGGAGTAAAATGAGGTTGCCGAGATATCCACTCGGAAAAACGACAGATTGCTCTGATTCAAAAAATTCCGCGACTTTCCGCTCTAATTCCAAATAGAGCGGGTGATTGCCCGTCGTTGTTCGCGATCCTGTTGGATTCAATCCGTATTCGAATGCCGCCTCAGCGACGGTCTTTAATATCATGGGATCATTTGACATTCGATGATAATCAATGCCCCCGAGGTAAAGAAGTTTCTTGCCTTCAAATAGGACATAATTCCGATCAACAAATCTAAGAACGGGTCCTAGCATGGCTTCACCTCATCCAGGTGCTTTATGTCATCCGGATCGTAGAGCGCAAGGGGCCTATAATATTTGGCCGGCAAGTGTCCCCCAAGCTCCGCCCTGTGGGCCGAGAGCCGCTACCCATTCGCCCCCATAAGTATTCGCCTAGAGCCAGGAGCATAGCGCATAGCAAAACAAATTCGAGGCACACTTGCCTACCGGCAGGCAGGTGTGCCTCTGTGGTGAATGCGGCCTGTTTCATGCTTCGCTCAATTACTTTTAGGCTTTTTCAAACACATCCTTGGGTGCCCCGCACATCGGGCAGACCCAATCCTCAGGTAGTTTTTCGAAAGGAGTCCCGGCAGAGACGCCGGTGTCGGGATCGCCATTGGCTGGATCGTAGATGTAACCACAGACAGTACATTTCCACTTTTGCATCGTTTCCTCCTCTGGATTGAATTGGCACTTCAGCGCAACAAATTGGTTTTTTCAGCCCCCTGCAATCCAATAGATCTTAAGGAATGGTTCTCTGAGATTCAAGAAGAAAATCAAGCTTCTTTTCGAAGCAGACGCATCGAATTAAGAATGACCAACAGAGAACTCGCCTGATGGAGGACGGCTCCCAGAATCATGGTCATCCATCCCTCGGCCGACAAGAATACCAGCACGGTGTTGAAACCGATAGCGAATAAAATATTCTCCCTGATGACCCGAAGAGCCTTTCGGGAAAGACGGATGATCGTTGCGATTTTTCCAAGTTCATCGGTCATTAAAGCAATGTCGGCTGTTTCGATGGCCACATCCGTTCCCACGGCGCCCATAGCAATTCCCACGTCTGCCGCGGCGAGGGCCGGAGCATCATTGACGCCGTCGCCCACCATGGCGACGACGCGGCCTTTTCGCTTCCATTCTTTTACCCTCTTAACCTTTTCTTCGGGGAAGAGTCTGGCCTCATAGTGAACCCCTAACTCTCCGGCGATCCGTTCAGCCACTCGTTCATTGTCGCCTGTAAGCATCCAGATTTCAGAAATCCCTTCTCTTCTGATTTTTTCAACGGCGTCCCGGGCCCCCTCTCTCAATGTGTCGGCAATCGAAATAAACCCCATGAGGCGACGATCAAGAGCGACCCAAAGGAGTGTCATTCCCTCGGATTCCTTTCTATCGAGAAGGGCTCTCGCTGATTCGGGAATGTCGATGCCTTCCCCTTCCAACAGTTCGGAGCCACCCACGACGATCACTCTTCCATCGGAATGAACCTTCACTCCTTTGCCCTGGACATTCTCAAAAGATTGAGGATGAGGAATGGTGAGAGCGACCTCGGCGGCCTTCTCGGTTACCGCCCTCGCGATGGGGTGCTCGGAGCGTTTTTCCGCGATGGCTGCCCAGTATAGGATCTCCTTCTCGTCCAGTTCGTTTAGAGATTTGATTTCGACGACCTGAGGGCGCCCCTTAGTGAGGGTCCCCGTTTTGTCGAGTAGAAGGGCCCATACCCTCCCCATCTGTTCGAGGTAGCCTCCCCCTTTGACCAGAATTCCTTGACGGGCTGCATTTCCAATGGCAGCCATCACGGCTGTCGGAGTCCCCAGGACGAGGGCGCAGGGGCAGGCAACGATGAGGATGGTGATGGCCCGGATGATTTCTCCAGTGAAAAGAAAGGTAAGCAATGCGATTCCGAGAATGATGGGGATGAAGTATCGCGCAAACCGATCCATGACCCTTTGAATGGGTGATTTCTCTGACTGGGCTTCGAGAATGAGTCGTTTGATTTGAGCCAGTTTCGTATCGTCCGCCACCTGAGTGGCTTCGATCTCGCAGGAACCCGCTTCATTGTAGGTTCCGCAATAGACTCTATCCCCTATGCCTTTTTCTACCGGGAGAGACTCACCGGTGAGAGTGGCCTGATTGACCGATCCGCATCCAGAGATGATTCTGCCGTCCACAGGAATCCTTTCTCCTGGTTTAACGATGACGACCTCTTTGGCCTTTACCTCATCGATCGAAACCCGGACTTCTTGGCCATTGCGTCTGAGCCATGCGGTTTTTGGAGCGAGTTGGATCAAGGAGGAAATGGCTTTCCGTGTTTTCTCTGCGGTTAGGCCCTCCAGAAATTCACCGACTAACATGATGAAGAGAACCGTTGCTGCCTCATGGTAGGCGCCCACGGCGGTCGCCGATATTGCCGCGATGGAGACGAGGGTATTGACGTTCAGGTCGGGAATCAGAAGTGCCTGAATGGCACTCTTGACGATCGGATAACCGCCGATCACCAGAGAGACGACGGAGAGGGCCTTCGAAAGGGATGGAGGACCTAATCCGATCCATTCCAGGAGCCATGAGACTCCGAGGGGAAGCCCTGCGAGGACGAGAAAAATGAAGTGCCTCTTCTCCTGCCAAAACGCGCGGGTTCTTTCAACCAGGGTCTCCTTTACCTTGTAACCCGGCTTCGTAACGGCCCTCTTGATTCGCTCTTCTTCCACTCGGTGAGGATCGTAATAGACTGTGGCGGTGGAGAGAACGTAGTTTACTTCTGCGGAGAGAACACCGGGAACGTGTTCTACGGAGCGTTCGATGTTGAGTGCACAGTCTCCGCAGTGGATATCCTCGATCGGGACAATGATCTTTGTTTTTCCCTCGAATTTCTTCTCTTCTTTCTCTTCCATAACTCACAGACTCTTAAAAACCGGGTTAGGGCTAGGGCAAAGAGGCCAGCTAAAATAAAGGTCAGGGTAAGGGTCAAGACGCCGGCCAAAATAAAAAGTCAGGGCTAAGGTGAAGAGGCCAGTCTAGAGAAAAGGTTAAGGCCAGGGCAAAGAGGCCAGAAACCTCAAAGACCTAACCTAGACGGGCATCTTTACCCTAACCCGAAGACCGTTTCTTTAATCGCCCCAGCTCCACACGCCGGTATTGTGAAGGCTGTAGTACTGGTCATTCAGAATTTTCTCATGAAGGGCTTCTTCCTCAGCCAGGCGTTTGTACATATCTCTGCCTCGGGGATCTTTGGCCAATTGCGCCATGGAACGGTAGTACGCTTCCGCTTTTTTCTCCTCCCGAATCCCTATTTTCAAGGCATCCATGTCAGTTAGCTGCTCTTGGCCCTTTGAGGGTGTCATTGCCTTGAGAGGAATCTTCTTCTTTTTCAGGGAGGTTCCCGCGTAGAGAATCCATTCGCCCTTCTCCTGAAGCGATTTAAGGAGATCCTTCAGTCTGGTGTAATGATTCATCTCAAACTCAGAGAGTTGTTGAAACATCTCCTTCCCTTTCGGGTTCTTGGTCATTTTTGCTGCTTTGGCATAAGTCTGATAGGCGTTTTTTTCCGCCTCCATGGCCACGCGGACCGCTTTCAGGTCTTCCTGGTTTGTCCAGGAAAGATCTTTTCCACAATGCTGACAAATGAGCTTCTTCTCGCGTTTGATGACATCTTCAACGTTTTCAAACCCGTCCAGCGTCATGTCTGCTTCCGCTCCGCAGCTTTTGCAGGAAAAGGTTTCTTTGGCACGGGCGACCAGGGATGTCTCTTTTCCACAAACCTTGCAGACGGTTTTCTTCTCTCTTTTGACCACATCCTCCACTCGTTCGAATCCCTCGAGGGTCATGTCCGCTTCGGCTCCACAATGTTCACAAGCAAATGTTTCTTTTGCACCCATTCCTCTTCCTCCTTCTACGCCTTGGCTAATGCATTGATGATCTCTCTACAAAATGCTGGCAAATCATCGGGCTTCCGCGATGTAATTAAGTTGCCGTCCTTCACGACCTCCTCATCCAGATACATACCTCCGGCATTGACAAGGTCATCTTTAATGGCGGAAACGCATGTAACCTTCTTCCCTTTCAGGATCCCAGCTGACGCAAGCATCCATCCTGCATGGCAGATGGCCGCAACGACCTTTCCTTGGTCGTGAGCGTCCTTGACGAGCTTTACCATCTCGGGGTAGCGCCGCATGAGATCGGGTGCATATCCTCCGGGGATGACAATCCCGTC
>Ga0315289_10016032_pt1 | contig 10377 bp, 12 predicted proteins | sample YL17G11_40_MG_FD_203452 | JGI IMG/M metagenome (GOLD analysis project Ga0315289, IMG submission 203452) | Sediment microbial communities from Yellowstone Lake, YNP, Wyoming, USA - YL17G11_40 | ecosystem: Environmental > Aquatic > Freshwater > Lake > Sediment | place: USA: Wyoming | collected...
GATTTATTTTGACAAAAAAGGCGATTGGCATTTTGATACGATTTCCGCTTTTATCAAATCCCTGCGCGGTTCGGACGCTGATGCCACTTTGTATTGGCTGGCGCGGATGATTAAGGCCGGGGAAGATCCGGTTTTTATTGCCCGGAGAATGGTGATTTTTGCTTCGGAAGATATTGGTAATGCCTTGCCGACCGCTTTGGTGGTCGCCACTTCTTGTATGCAGGCGGTCCACATGGTGGGGATGCCGGAAGCGGGGATTATCCTGGCTCAAGGCGCGACTTATCTGGCAACTGCCCCGAAATCGCGAGCCAGTTTCGATGGTTTAAGCGCCGCCCTCCACGACGTTGACGAGAAAAACCTCGAACCCGTGCCCTTGCCGCTTCGAAATCCGGTGACGGATTTGATGGCCGATTTGGGCTATGGCAAAGGATATAAATGGACTGATGATCAAGCGTTTCACCAAAAACTCGAATTTCTGCCGAAAAATCTCAAGGGGAGAAAATATTATCGACCTCCGAAAAAGAATCCCAAGGATTGACAAATCCCGAACTTTGTGTTAATATAAATACGACCTTGGTCAGGTGAAAGGGTTGAAGGCAGGTCTATGCCCGCTGTCTTTTGCTGCCACGAGGGCCTTTCCGGGAGGTTCCAGATGGACAGGGGACAGTCAAAGGAGGAGGCGTCAGTCCGTTGATTGATCCCAGACCTTAGGCGCAAGCCGAAAAGCCACATACAACGGTCCCCGGCCGATTCCGGGGAAAGAGAAGTTGCCGTCCTTCTGTGGTGCGATCCACGGAGGGAAAACAGTCCAGGAGGGCATTTCATTCTGGGCCGAGGCAGTTTCTCCGAAGCGGATTCCGGCGCGCCTCACGGAATCCAACTCGAACTTTCCACCCCCGCCAGGGGGTTAAGCCGCTCCAACATCATTTGGGAGCGGCTTTTTCGTAGACCTTTCTGGTATAATAGAACTATGGAAAGAGATCATCGATGGTTGAAAGGAAGACTTGAGGCCATTTGGCAAAGGTATTTTCCCGATGTACCGATTGCCAATAATGTTTTTGTCAAATTCGGTCGGGAGGCATCCACCCGGCTCGGCTCGATTAAATATGGCCGTCGTAAAATAGACCCCAATACGATTATTACCATTAACGGTCATTTTAAAAATCCGGAAATTCCCGAATTTGTCGTTGATGGCGTCCTCGCCCACGAACTGACTCATTACGCCCACGGCTTTTGCAGTCCGCACGAGCAGGCTTTTCGTCATCCCCACAAAGGAGGCGTGGTCCGAGAGGAGCTAGTTGAAAGAGGTCTTAAAGATTTGTTAAAATTAGAAGGAAAGTGGGTCAAAGAAAATTGGACAGATTTTTTGAGCAAAAACCACTAAAATTTACATCTGCCGTAAGAAAATGGTATAATAAAAATATGAAACAAATAATCCATTTTGAAGCAAAATTACCAGTTACTTTTATTAAAGAAGGCAAAAAATTTATTGCTTATACTCCCGTTCTCGACCTTTCTACTTCCGGCGACAGTTTCGAACAAACCCGTCATCGCTTTGAAGAAGTGGTTGATATTTTTTTTAAAGAGGTTATTAAAAAAGGTACTCTTGAGGATGTTTTGACGGATTATGGTTGGACTAAATCGGATAGACGGTGGTCTCCACCAGTTTCTGTCGGACAAGAGAATATACCAGTATGTATAGGAGGCTAAATGCCTCGAATTGCACCGTTGCACTGGAAAAAATTCGATAAGTTCTTATTGTATGTTGGTTGTCAATTCATCAGAGAAGAAGGTGACCATCGGATTTATTGGCGAGACGATCTCAAAAGACCCGTGATTTTACCCCGCGACAAATCTTTGCCTGTTTTCATCATTAGAAACAATTTAAGAACTCTCAATATTTCGCCAGATGAATATTTGGAAATTTTAAAAAAATTATGACAGATTGTATTTTTTGCCAAATTGCCCAAAAACAAATTCCCACCAAGCTGGAATATGAAGACGAAGATATCGTTGCCTTTAACGATCTCCATCCCAGGGCGCCGGTCCACATCTTAATTGTTCCCAAAAAACATCTTGTCTCAATCGCTCAACTCGAAGAAAAAGATGCTACCATGGTTGGTAAATTGATCTATGCGGCAAAAATTTTGGCTGAAAAGAAAGGGATTGTTGAAAATGGCTTTCGGTTGTGTTTTAACACCGGAAAACATTCCGGTCAGATTGTTGACCACCTCCATCTCCATCTTTTGGGTGGACAAAGTTTAGGTTCGATGGTATAATGAAAAAAGTTAAGTTTTGACGAAAGGCTGGTGAAAAACATTGGAAAATAGCCAAAAACAAGTCGAGATAAATCCAAGCGAAAAATCGCCTGAAAATTTGCGATTTCCTCAAAAAAACCATTACCCGCGATCAAGAAATAAAGATCGAGAAAATGAACCTTTCGAAGTGATGCTCAGGCGGTTTTTTCGTGATGTCCAGCAATCGGGAATTTTGACCGAAATTAAAAAACGTCGCTTCCGGGACAAAGATGTTTCCCGAAAAATCTTAAGGCAAGCCGCCCGGCGAAAAGCCGCCCGAAAAAAGATTAAGCGCGGCTATTGAGGAAAATTATGCCTATTTTAGAAAAAATTGAAGCTGATTTTACTCAAGCGATGAAAGAAAAAGACGCACCCAAGGTTTCAACTTTGAGAATGCTTAAAAGTGCCCTCAAAAACACCGAAATTCAAAAACAAAAAGAACTCGATGAACAAGATATTATTCAAGTGCTCCAATCGCAAATCAAATCTCGTCATGACTCAATCGAACTTTTTAAAAAAGGCGACCGACCGGAACTGGCCGAAAAAGAAGAAAAAGAAATCGCCATCCTCAAAGAATATCTTCCCGAACAAATGGGTGAAGATGAAATTAGAAAAAAAGTCCAAGAAATTATCCAAAAAACCGGCGCAAAAAGTCCAGAGGAGATGGGAAAGGTGATGGGCCAAGCCGCCCAAGAATTTAAAGGTAAAGCAGATCTGGCCCAGGTTTCGCAAATTGTCCGGGAATTCTTACAAAATGAAAATTAACCTTATTACGGGCAAAGAAAAAACCAATTATCGTTCTCTTTTGGAAAAGGAAAGCGCTGATTTTTTTAAAAATCTCCCCCTCAATCCCCAGGCGACGCTCACTTTTCATTTTATTTCTCAAAATCAAATGAGCGCTTTAAATAAAAAATATCGGGGGATTGATAAACCAACCAGTGTTTTAAGTTTTCCCATCTGGGAGAATACTACCTCTATCCCCAAAAAAGGCATTGTCAATTTAGGCGATATTTTTATCTGTCTTAAGATTATTAAAGATGAAAAAGAACTTAAAAAAATTATTCGTCACGCTTTAAATCACCTTATTGGCAAACATCATTGATTTTGATATGATGAAAATACGCATCTAAATCGTGGTTTTTTGATATTAGGGAGGGTAATTAACTAATGGCCAAAGAAAATCACCTGGTAGGGTTGGATATCGGTTCGACCAAAGTGGCCGCCACTTGCGGGGAAATTGTCGAGGGGCTGGTCAATGTTACCGGTTTTGTCAAAGTCCCCAACAATGGCGTGAGAAAAGGAGTGGTGGTGGATATTGAAGATACGGTTTCCGCCATTTCCGAAGCCCTCGAACAATTGGAAAGGATTTGCGGCGGAAGGATTTCTTCAGCGACGGTCGGCATTTCCGGCGCCCATATTTCCACCAGCATTTCCAAAGGGGTGGTCGCGGTTGCTCGGGCTGATGGGGAGATTGGCAAAGCTGATGTCGAACGCGTTTTAGCCGCCGCCCGAACGGTCGCCTTGCCCCCAAATAGGGAAATTATCCATGTCATCCCTCGAACTTATACCGTTGATGGTCAGGAAGCCATTCCCGATCCTACCGGGATGACCGGTATTCGGCTGGAGGTAGAAGCATTGGTGATTTCCGGCGCCACTTCGGCGATGAAAAATTTAACCAAATGCGTTTACCAGGCGGGTTTGGAAATTCAGAGTCTGGTTTTTTCTCCCATCGCTTCGGCGGAAAATATGCTTTCCAAAAAACAAAAAGAAATCGGGGCGATGCTTTTGGATCTGGGCGGCGGGACCACCTCGATGGCCTGCTACGAAGAAGGCGATATTCTCCACGCGGCGGTTATTCCCATCGGCTCGAGCCACATCACCAATGATTTAGCCATCGGCCTTCGGACCTCGGTGGAGACGGCGGAAAAAATTAAAATCAAATACGGTTCGGCCATCCCTCAAAAAATCCGCGAATCAGAAATAATTTCTCTTTCCCAATTTGATGTTTCCGATGATAATCGGATTGAAAGAAAATATGTTTCGGAAATTATTCAGGCAAGATTAGGGGAAATTTTTGCCTTGGTAAATGACGAACTGAAAAAAATTGGCAAGGAAGGCATGCTCCCGGCCGGGGTGGTCTTGACAGGCGGGGGGTCAAAATTAGAAGATTTAACCGAAGCCGCTAAAGAAGACCTGCGACTGCCAACTAGTCGGGGCGGCCCCAACCTCCAGTTGGGGGGATTTGTTGACAAGCTTTCTGACCCTGTGTATGCTGCAAGTGTAGGTTTGATGCTTTACGCTCTCGAAGAGAGAGCCCAAGGCAATCTCCTGGGACTTAGTTCAGGTGAGGGGATTTTAGGTAAAACCAAAAACTTTTTTAAACAATTTTTACCATAAACCAAATGAGATCAAACGAAGGAAATTTTATGGATAAAGGTTCAGAGATAGAAACATTCGCGACCATTAGAGTGATGGGGATTGGCGGGTCGGGAGGGAATGCTGTTAATCGGATGATTGCCCAAAAACTCAAAGGCGTGGAATTTATTGCCGTCAATACTGATGCCCAAGCCCTGGTCCACAATCAGTCGCCGATCAAAATTCAAATCGGCAAAGAAACGACCCGCGGCCTGGGAGCCGGCTCGGATGTCGAGCTGGGACGCAAGGCGATTGAAGAAAATAAAGAAGAAGTTTACGAAGCCCTCAAGGGTTCGGATATGGTTTTTGTCACTTACGGTTCCGGCGGGGGCACGGGCACGGGAGCGGGACCCCTGGCCGCCTCGATTGCCAAAGAGCTGGGAGCCTTAACCGTCGGGGTGGTTACCAAACCTTTTTCCTTCGAGGGTCATCGCCGGATGAAAGTCGCCGAACTCGGGATCGAAGAACTCCGGGATAAAGTTGATACCCTGATTATTATTCCCAATGACCGACTTCTTCAGATTATTGATAAAAAAACTTCTCTTTTTGATGCCTTTGGCATTGTTGATGATGTTCTGCGACAAGGAGTTCAGGGGATATCGGACTTAATTACTCTTCATGGAATTATTAATGTTGACTTTGCCGACGTCCGGACGATTATGGCCGACGCCGGTTCGGCCTTGATGGGGATTGGCCGGGCCTCGGGTGACAACCGGGCGATTGAAGCGGCTCGAGCGGCGATTGATTCGCCCCTCTTGGAACTTTCGATTGACGGCGCCAAAGGTATTCTTTTTAATATTACCGGCGGCACCGATATGGGGATGTATGAGATTGACGAGGCCGCCAAAGCCATCACTGAAGCCGCCGATCCGGACGCCAATATTATTTTTGGGGCGATTATTGATGAAGCCATGTCTGGGGAAATAAAGATTACCGTGATTGCCACCGGTTTTGATGTTGATCGCCGTCCCCGACCGGGCGGCGAAAGGGTCGCGGCTGCCCCGGCCATGCCTACCCCAGAGCCAGAAAAAGAAACCTATGAAGCGACCGAAGAAAATCTCGAAGATGAATTGGAAGTGCCCGCTTTTATCCGCCGCAAATTAAAGTAAAAACAAAAATAGACATTAGGTAAAAGCCCTTCCCAAGCTAATGTTTATTTTTGTTCTCATGACATCTTTTGTAATCTAAAAAGGAGGCTCGTTGTCAACGGAAGTTATCAAACCGGCGAAGGTGATCTTGTTTACTCCCAAAGAAGAAACCCTTTTTGGTCAGGCTCTCAAGGAAACTGAAAGAAAAATTAAAGGCAAAACTCTCTTGGACCTCAAAAAGGATTTACCCGAACCCCAATTTTCTCAAAATGCCTTGGAAATCTTACAAAAACGCTATCTCGCTAAAGAAGAAGGTGAAGAAGGGGAAACGGCTAAAGATCTTTTAATCCGGGTGGCCTGGACAATTGCCTCAACCGAAAAGCTCTACGGCGCAAGCGACGAGGAGATTTTAGCCATCTCGCAAAAATTCTATCAAATGATGGCTTGTTTGGAATTTTTTCCCAACTCACCGACCCTTCGCGGGGCCGGCCGAAAAATCCATCAACTGGCGGCTTGCTTTGTCATCCCGATTGAAGATTCGATGGAGGGAATTTTTGATGCCTTAAAAACCACCGCTTTGGTCCACAAAGGCGGCGGCGGCACTGGTTTCTCCTTTGGTCGGCTCCGGCCTTCGGGCGATAAAGTCGGCTCAACCGGCGGCATTGCCGGCGGACCGATTTCTTTTATGCGGATTTTTGACGCCATGGCCCGCGAAGTCATGCAGGGAGGCGTGCGGGTGGGCGCCAACATGGGGATTCTGCCCGTTTGGCACCCGGACATTGAAAAATGGATTATTTGTAAGGCGGATGGAAAATCTTTTTTGAATTTTAATTTGTCAGTTAGCGCCACCGATGATTTTATGAAAAAAATTGATAAAAACCAAAGTTTCAATCTTGTTAATCCCCGAACAAAAAAAGTTGTTGGCAAGTTGAAAGCCGGGGAAATCTTTGAGGAGATTATTCAAAATGCTTGGAAAAATGGCGACCCGGGAATTATTTTTATTGATAAAATAAATCTTGATAATCCCACGCCGGAAATTGGCGAGATCGAATCAACCAACCCTTGCGGTGAGCAGCCCTTACTGCCCTATGAATCGTGCAATTTAGGTTCAATTAATTTAAGAGGGATGATTAAAGAAAAAGCCGTTGACTTTGAAAGACTCCGAAAAACTACTCTCCTCGCGGTCCGCTTTATGGACGACGTCATTGACGCTAATCGTTACTTTGTCCCCCAAATTGAGCAAATGACCAGGGCTAATCGGAAAATTGGTCTCGGGGTGATGGGTTTTGCCGATCTTTTAGCCGAATTAGAAATCGCCTATAACTCGACTGAAGCCGTAAGATTGGCGGAAAAAATTATGAAAATTATCCAGGAAGAGGGCGGCAGAGCTTCCGAAGATTTAGCCAAAACCCGGGGACCTTTTCCCAATCTCAAAAGAAGCATTTATAAAAATAAAGAGCCGCGGCGCAATGCCACCATCACCACCATCGCTCCCACCGGAACTTTGAGTCTTTTGGCCGGCTCGGCCGGGGGAATTGAGCCCTTTTTTGCCATTGTTATCAGAAAAAAATCCATCTGGCGAAACGACGGTACTGCCGAACTCGAACAAATTTATGCCAATCCGATTTTTGAAAAAGTTGCCAAAAAGCAAGGGTTCTGGAGTGAAAAACTGATGGAAAAAATTTCCCAAAGCTCGACTCTCAAAGATATTCCGGAAATTCCGGAAAAAATCAAAAAAGTTTTTGTCACCGCTCACGACATTTCACCCGAATGGCATATTAAAATGCAGGCGGCATTTCAAAAATATACCGATAATGCTGTTTCCAAAACGATTAATTTTCCCCGCTCGGCCACGGCCGAGGAAATTAAAAAAGCCTATCTTTTGGCTTATAGTCTCGGCTGCAAGGGCTTAACGGTCTACCGCGACGGCTCGCGGGAAAATCAGGTTTTAACCACCAATAAAGAAAAAAGTCAAACCATCGTGGCTTCGGCTAATCTAAAAATTACCCCGCGCGAACGGCCCGACATTATCCGCGGCTACACTTACCGGATTAAAACGGCTTATGGAAAACTCTTTGTCACCATCAATGATGATGAATTCGGCGCTCCTTTTGAAATTTTTTCTCATCTTGGCAAGGCCGGCGGGTTTTTTGCCGCCAAAGCCGAGGCAATTTGCCGGTTGATCTCGTTGGCTTTAAGATCAGGGATTGACGCCCGCGAAGTCATTGATCAGCTTAAAGGCATTCGCGGTCCAACGCCAACTTGGAGCGAGGACGGCAAAATGATTTTATCGCTGCCTGATGCGATTGCCCAAATCTTGGAAAAACATATCAATAAAAACCAAGCTAATTTGGATTTGGAATTTAAGACTCCCAGCCAACCGGCCCCGACGCAGGCAACAGCTGAAAATAGGTTGCCGGAATTTTCTAACGGTTTTTCGAGAAAATCAACCTTATCGCTGGCTGATATGGGCGAGGCGCCGGCTTGTCCGGAGTGCGGCGGGTTGCTGGATATTTCCGAAGGTTGTCTCAAATGTAATTTATGCGGTTTTTCCAAGTGTGGATGACACTAATGATATGATTCATATTTATACTGGCGATGGAAAAGGTAAAACAACATCCGCTTTCGGTCTTGCCTTGCGTGCTATCGGTGCTAAAAAACGGGTGGCAATTATTCAATTTCTAAAAAAACCAGATACTTCCGAATACAAAGCGATTAAAAAATATCGCTTGCCGATTTTGATCGAATCTTTCGGCATCGGTTTTTACAAAATCTTGGGCGATCAAATACCAAAATTAGCTCATCAAAAAGCCGCCCAAAAAGGCCTCCGGAGAGCCCAGGAAATCATTGAAAAAGGGGATTATGATCTCGTAATTTTAGACGAAATTAACGTCGCCATTGATTATGGACTTGTTGATATTGAAGAAGTTATCGAAATAATTCAACTTCAGCGGTTGTCGGTAGTCGGTAAGCGGTCAGCCGACATTGTTCTCACCGGCCGCCACGCTCATCCCAAACTTAAAAAGCTCGCTGACCTGGTCACCGAGATGAAAAAAGAAAAGCACTACTTTGATAAGGGACAAAAAGCCAGAAAGGGGATTGAGGAGTAAAATAAAATAACGCTGATGTCTTTAAACAACAAAAGCCCCCGATTGCTCGGGGGGATTTAAGAACCTCAACCCCACCTACGAGGTGGGGTGAAATTGGTTAGGTTAGCCGTCGGCGGAAAGCAAGAAGTCCGATAACTCCGCCACAGAGGGCGAGAAAGCTGGAAGGTTCGGGGACGGGTTGGAGCTCAATAATTCCATACATCCTATACCAGTCTGGAAAATCGTTCCAACCACATTCAGTACCGATATTATAACCTACATAATATTCTCGTTCTCCACCAGGACCATTTGTATAACTAGGTTCATCAGAATTCCAATTTGTATATGAAACTGATTCGCCGCTTGACCAAACAAATGTGCCCCAGTTTTCGGCATCGTTTAAACCAATCCACAACCAATCTGTTCCATAGGTGTCTTTGAGCCATTTTTCTTCGGCAGCATTGCGAATAGTTGCAAGATGACCACCAACACTTACAGCTTCAGCTTCAGCTTCTACCCACGTGGGTTGAAGAATAGGAGTGTTTGTCAGCGTATACCGATGCCCATTGGCAGGGTTGACCACCCAGTCATAGGCCATTGCTGGCAGAGCCAGCAGAGAAACGAGAAGCATAACCAAAGCTACAGTTTTCATCTTTTTCCTCCTTTGTCTCGAGCATCGTCGAGAGGTTGAATTGTTCAGGTTCGTCCCCCTAAACTGCTCCCAATATACCAGGAAACAAGCTAATAATCAAGTATTTATCACGATACTCTCATTATTTGATAATACCTAACCTGCAAAATAGCCCACTTCGTAGGTGGGATGGTTGAAGGTTAGAGATATTTCAACGGCTCAAGGGTTGAGCCATTGAAAGTTGACAATAAGGAGAAAAAAACAAAAACCCCCGATTGCTCGGGGGGAGTTAAGAACCTCAACCCCACTTCGTAGGTGGGGTGAAATTGGTTAGGTATAGAGTTCTGGGTATAGAGTTCTGTTCGCTACCTGCGCCGGCGGCGGAAGGCAAGAAGTCCGATAAATCCGCTGCAGAGGGCAAGAAAGCTGGAGGGTTCTCAATACATCTTTTTCTCCTCCTTCGATCTAATCACAAAGGAACGGGTTTGGGTCGTTTGATACACTTAGTGAGTTTGTTAAAAAGAGTAATAATCACTTTTATCAAAGTGCAAAAGAGATGTAACGGGATCATCCAAATCAGATGAATCAGAACAATAGACATAATGAGGAGGTAAACGAATAAGAAGAGGCCAACAATTAAGCCGATAATCGGTAGTATTTTCATCCTTTTCTTCCTCCTTCAAGTTGTTCAGGAACGGTCCCCTGAAACAAGTAAAATATACCAGATAATAAGTCAAATATCAAGAGTTAGGTATTAATACCTCGCTGCCGGGTGAGTAAGGACTTTATTTATGATACGATTAAAATATAAGAATCGAGATTGATCAGAGCGGGAAGATTGAAAATACAAGAAAACA
>Ga0315289_10016039_pt1 | contig 10374 bp, 5 predicted proteins | sample YL17G11_40_MG_FD_203452 | JGI IMG/M metagenome (GOLD analysis project Ga0315289, IMG submission 203452) | Sediment microbial communities from Yellowstone Lake, YNP, Wyoming, USA - YL17G11_40 | ecosystem: Environmental > Aquatic > Freshwater > Lake > Sediment | place: USA: Wyoming | collected...
ACCGGCGCGTCGAGATCGCCGCCGCCCTCGTCACGACGTGCATCGAGAAGGGCCTCACGCCCGACCGACTCTTCGTCGACCCGATCATACTGCCGGTGAACGTGCCCGGGGCCCAGGAGCAGCCGCTGAACATCCTGGCGGCCATCGACCAGATCCGCCTGATGTCCGACCCGCCGCCGCACATCACCATGGGCCTCTCGAACCTCAGCCAGGGCACCGGCGAGCGCAGCCTCATCAACCGCATCTTCCTGGCGATGGCCATCAGCCACGGGGCAGACTCGGCCATCGTTGACGTGCTAGACGACGCCCTCGTCGACGTCGTCGCCACCGCCGAAATGCTGATGAACAAGCAGATTTATTCCGACAGTTTTCTGAAGGCGTATCGCGGCGGCGCCGGCGGCCGGCACTAGGGTCTGTCACCCGTCAGTCGATGGGTGGCATGGCCACCCGAAGTCGGGCGGCCATGCGGCGGGTCAGGAAACATGGCCACGCAAGCGCCGCGTGGCCATGCCACCCGGCCAGTCAATGGCTATACGTTTTCTTGCCGTTCATGAGCCACGGCTTGCGGGCAAGCCGCGGCACATGAAGGCAGATGAAGGACCTTCGGCGGGGGATCGCCATGCAGCCCCTCTACATCAGCGCCACCAAGCAGGATACCGGCAAGACCACCGTCATCCTCGGCCTCATCCAGGCCCTGCGCGACGCGGGGACGAGCGTCGGCTACATGAAGCCCGTCGGCCAGCGCTACGTCCAGTACAAGGGCCTGAACGTCGATGAAGACGCGGTCCTGGCCCGCGAGGTCTTCAACCTGAGCGACCACCCCACCGACATGAGCCCCATTGCCATCGAGCGCGGCTTCACGGAGCGCTACATTTTCAACCGCGACCCGAAACCCCTCGAGGCCCGCATCATGGCGTCGTTCGGGCGTCTCCAGCAGGCCCACTCGGTCCTCGTGATCGAGGGCACCGGCCACGCCGGCGTCGGGTCATGCTTCGACCTGTCGAACGCCCGGGTCGCCGAGATGCTGGGCGCCGGGGTCGTCATCGTGACCGACGGCGGCATCGGCCGCGCCATCGACGAGGTCGCCCTCAGCCTGCACCTGTTTCGCAAGCACGGCGTGCGGGTCCTGGGGATCGTGCTGAACAAGGTCCTGGCCGAGAAGTACGAGAAGGTCCGCAAGGCCGTGGCCCGGGGCCTGGAGCACTTCGGCACGCGCCTGCTGGGGGCCCTGCCTTACCAGACGAAACTGGTCCTGCCGAGGATGAACCAGATCGTCGAGGAACTCCCGGCCCGGGTCCTCTGCGGCGAGCAGGCGCTGGGGAACTGCGCCGAGCACACCGTGGTGGCCGCCATGGCCCCGCAGCACGTGTGCAATCACATCCGGGAGAACACGCTGGTCATCACGCCCGGCGACCGCATCGACAACATCCTCATCTCGATCGTCATCTGCCCCACGGAGCCCGGGCCGCCCAAGCGCGTGGCCGGCCTGATCCTGACGGGCGGCTTCATCCCGCCGCCGAGCATCGTCTCGCTTCTGAGGGTCTCGGGCGTGCCGGTCCTCTTGTGCCAGGGCGACACCTACTCGGTCGCCTCGCGCCTGCGTGACCTGGTGTTCAAGATCCGCCCGGAAGACACCGACAAGATCGAGGCCGCCCAGGCCCTCATACGCCGGCACGTCGACGTCGACCAACTCTTCGCCGGCCTCGGCACGTAGGCATCTAAAGCACTTTGATGTTGGATGGTTGCGCGGTGGGTCTCCTGACCCACCGCGCTCCACGCGTTGCCATGCACCCGCGCGGCGGGTCAGGAGACCCACCGCGCAAAGCCCCACGCGGCCTTATAGTAGCAAGCGCACCGTCACGCGGCGAGTTGACCTACGGCTTCGTCGGCAGCGTCGGCCTTGCGGCCGCGCCGATCATCTTGGCGGGGGGTTCACTGTCGGCCGGCGGGTGAGCCAGTCGGACCTCGCTGATCGATTCGAACGGGTCCGGGATGGCGAGGCGCACGAACGGGGCCAGGCTGCTTCGGAACGGCGGCTGCGCAGCCACAACCGCCTCGCGCGACTGCTCCTGCGTCGGATCGGTCATGATGCTGAGCCGGTCCGGCTGCGGAGCGTAGCGGACGGGCATGCTCGGCAGCATGCCGAGGTCCGGCGTCGGTGCGGACGCCAGCGGGCCGGGCTGAAGTTGTTTGGACGGCGGAGGCGGCGGGCCGGCCACGTCGGCCACCGGCGGCAGGTCGGTCGCCCGGCGCGCCCGCAGCGGATACTGGCCCCCCACGGATTCCAGACGCGGCTTCGGCTGAATCTCGGCCGGCGCGAGCCAGGACCCCTTCGGCGTCGGGACGATCGACGGGGTCGGCCACGGCTGCGGCGTCGGGGCCAGCGGCCCGATCTGCGGCATGGAAAGCGGCGTCCGGAGCGCCGCCGCCAGGATCTCCGGCCCCGTTGCGGGCGCCGACCGCCCCGCACCCGCCACGAGCGCAGCGCCGGCAGCGCCTATCGCGAGGCAACCCAGGATCGCAAGTTTCGTTATCGTCTTATTCATGGAACGGCCGCATCGCCTCCCGCTGCCCGTCGTTTTCACACTTTGCGCGGCGGATCAGCAGGTCCACCGCGCACAGGTCTTGATGGCGCTCGCCTGCTAGGGTAGCTGGATGATCATCCGGAGCGACGCCCCTTCCTCCGGCACCAGGTTTTTGTTCGTCTCGAGTTTCAGAAGCCGGCAGTCCTTCATGCTCAGGTCGGTCTGGAAGACCGTCTCGTCGGTCACAGGGAAGATGGTGACCATTGTGCCGCCGAGGTCGGCCCCGTAAGCCTTGGCCGGCTTGTCGGGGTCGGGCTGCCTCATGGCCGACCCGGTAAAGAGGTACTTCAGGGGCGGCATGCCTTTGCCGGTCCGGATGTCGACCATGGTCTTTTCGAGTGGCACGAGGATCGGCTTGTCGAGCAGGCCTGGCAACTCGAGGAAGATCCTGACGACCGGCCCCTCGGCCACGCCCTCGTCGCCGCGGGCGGGCGAACCGGGCTTCAGGCCGAACGATTCGATGGCCTTGTGGACGTCGCTCGGCTTGACGTCGAAGGTCACCACGGTCTCGTGGGCTTTCTGTCCCTGCGGCGCCGGCCAGCAGGCGATGACTTCGAGCGGGTAAATCTCTTTGAGGGTGGCCAGTTTCCGCGGCGCGACCTTGCAGGGGACCGTGATCGTTCTGGCGGCGCGGTCGATAGCGACGCCCGGCCCGCCCGGCCCCTGCGTTACGGCCGACTGGTCGGCCAGGCAGACCACCGCCGAGGGTTGCCGCGACGCATCGCCTTCGAGGTTGCAGGTCGCCAGGTAGACCCGGCCGCCGTGCACCATCGGAGAGCCGTAAACCATGCCGGGCAGTTGGATGTTCGGGTCGCCGGCGACGTCGTAGGTCCACTGTTTCTTTCCGTCGGCCAGGTTGAGGGCGTGGACCACGGATTTCAGGTCGGCCACGTACACGGCGCCCCCCGAAACGGCGGCCCCCGCGAAGAACGGGGCCGGGCTCTCGTACACCCACGCCTCGGCGCCGGTGGCCGCCTTCCAGGCCCGGACCTTGCCGTCGGTCGCCGTGAACACCGCCAGGTCGTTCTTGACGGCGACGGGCGACAAGACGCCTCCCGGCACCTCCTTGCGCCACTTGACCTTGCCGCTCGCCAGGTCCAGCGCCACGACTTCGCCCTTGGCGTCCTTGGTCTGCTTGGTGTCGAAACGGATGTTCGAGCATCCGACGATCACCAGGTTGCCGGCCACGGTGGGGCCGGCCCACGGGTTGATCTTCAGGGGGGCTTCCCACACGACGTTGCCGTCGGCGGCGCTCAGGCACACAAGGGCGCGTTTGCCGACCTTCTCTTCATCGATGTACGCCGAGGCGGCCAGCACGCGCCCGCCGACCACCGCCACCGGCGCATCGACGTGCCAGGTGCCCTGCCCCTTCTGCCAGATCTTGACGGGCGCGGGTTTGGAGAGCGACTCTTCGCTCGGCGGAATCGCCAGGCTGGGGTCGGCCCGCTTCTCCCTCTCGTACTTGGCAACCAGCAACTTCCACTGCCTGTCCAGGAGCGTCTTGACGGTGCCGAGGTCGCGCGTCTTGCCCTCCAGCACCACTTCTTTCAGGGCGACGCACAGGATGCCCGCCTCGCCGCCGCCGATGTAGACGCGGCCGTTGTCGACCGTCGGCGCGCCTTCGAGGTGAACCAGTCTGCCGGGGACCGCGAACTGCCACAGGGGAACGCCGCTCTCGGTATCCAGGCAGTAGAGCACCGCCCCGTCGGTCTGGTGCATGCCGTCGCCGAAAACGACGAGCGAGCCGACGACGGCCGGCGCGCAGACCACCGGGCGTTTCACGAACGGCGCGGTCTTCGACCACACCACGCGCTCCTTCGGCCGCTCCTCCAGCACCAGGTCGTGCAGGACGCCCGTGTTGAAGAGGCCCAACCCCGCCAGGTAGACCGTCTTGGAGCCTGGGACCGGCGAGGCCACGAAATGCCCCGGCACCTTGTAGGACCAGAAAACGGCCGGAGTCTTCGGCCCGGGCTGGTCGTCGAGGTTGCCGGTCCGCTGGAGGTTGCCGCGGTTGGTGGGCCAGTCGAGCGCCGGCGACGAGGCCGGCGCGGCCGGCGGCGCTTCGCCTGCCGCGGCAAGGCCCCCCGCCAGCCAGGCCAGCGCCCACGCGACAACGATCAGAGGGCTTCTGGCGGCGCCGATGGCCGCGCGGCCGCCGTCCCGGGCCGCCGCACGCATGGCGGCGCACGGGTGCGCGGCAGCCTGGGAAGGCCGACGCGCGGGCGTCCCCAGGCAGGCTCCCTGGGCGCCTTCGGCCCTTCGGACGTTAACATTGACTTGCAGTGTCATGCGCAACCGTCTATTCCTTGCTCGCCACGGAGATGCTCAGCCGGGTCGGACTGCCCAGGAGCACCGCCGATTCCTGCCCTTCGTTCGTGAAGACGAGGTCCAGCACGCTGTCCTTGTTGATGTCGACGGCGGCCAGGCCGCGCGTGTTGAAGATGCGATGGTCGAGGCCGATCTCGACGGTCGCGTCGGCGAACGTCCCGTTGCCGTTGTTGCGGAAGTACCGGTTCGTCCCTTTCAGGCAGCCGACCAGCAGGTCCAGTTTTCCGCGATTGTTGAAGTCGGCCCAGACGGCACAGACGGCGTGGCCGATCGGGGCCGCCAGCGCGCCCGACTTCGAGGTCACGTCGACAAACCGCCCCTTGCCCGTGTTCCTGAACAGTCTGCACGTGCCGCTCTGCGGCACAAAGAGGTCGGGCAGGCCGTCGCCGCTGAAGTCGCCGAAGGCCGGCCTGACCTTTCCGGTCTGGAACGAGAGGCCCGAGTCCTTCGCCACCACGAATCCCTGCGGCGTGTTGAGGACCAGGAGGCCCGTGCCCGCGCTGTAGAGGAAGTCGGGCCGGCCGTCGCCGTCGACGTCGGCCACGGCCAGGTGGTCGCCCTTCATCTGGGCGCCGATGCCGCGCTCGCCCAGGCCGACCTGGTCCGAGACATCCTCGAAGGCGGGCGGTCCCGCCGGCGGAGTCGGCGCCGGCGCGGCACCCGGGGCGGCGCCGGCGGCCGGAGCAGGCGCCGGCGCGGCCGGGGCTTTCGGCGCGGCGGGCGCGCCCGCGACGCCCTTGTTACGGTACAGGCGCAGCCCGCGGAACCCGTCGGCCAGGAGAATGTCGGGCCGACCGTCGCCGTCGTAATCGATCCAGGCCACGGCCATCAGGTCGTAGTAGGCCAGCGGCGGCAGCGCGCCCGGGACTTCCTTGAACGCCCCGCCGCCCTGGTTCACGAACAGGCGCGGTCCGGTCGGCGTGGCCAGTACGAGGTCTGGCTTGCCGTCGCCGTTCGAGTCGGTCCAGGCGGCCGCGCGGGCCCCGGTCACGTCCGGCCCGAGCGACATCTCGTTGAACGAGCCGCCGGCGTTCTGGAGGAGCACCAGTTTGCTCGGGCCGTAGAGCAAAAAGTCGGCCTTGCCGTCGCCGTCGAAGTCAACGGCGGCCACGCCGCCGGCGTCGGGGTCGACCCGCGCCAGCGGTGCATAGTGCGTGAACCCCGGCATGCCGAGGAGGACGCGGAACTCCTCGACGCCCCAGCCCGCGAAATCCCGCTTCGGGTTGTAGTCCTGGAGTTTCAGGCTGGCTTTCATCCGCTGCATCTTCGCCGTCCTGAGGTGCAGGGCGTTCTTGTCGGCGTCGACCATGCACGGAACGGTGACCTCCTGGCCGCGGAGCATCGCCTCGACGGCGGTAGCCAGGTTCGCGGGTTTGCCGCAGTAGGACCGCGTGAAGAACGGCTCGGCGTGGCTCATCGCCCACCAGTCGCCGGCGTAGACCTGGTACCAGTAATTGTCGATACAGCACTCGCCGGCGCCGCCCTGGTGGAAGAAGACGGCGGTTTTCCCGACCTCGGCCCACGCCATGACATTCTGCCACTCGCGCGGGGCGAACCCACGCTGGCCGATGTCGTGCTTGATCTGGTCGCCCTTGTGGGTTCCCTTCAGGTCCCGCACCTTGCGATAGACGATGAGGCCCTTCTGCTTGTCGACGCTCTCGACCTGCAAAACGACGATATTGGTCGATTCTTCCATAATGCGGCCGAGCGCATAGGCCATCTCGACGTAGGCCTGGGCCCGCTCGCCGGGCATCGCCAGCGCCAGCACGAGCGCGCCCGCCCAGAGACCTCCGAACGCGATGAGGCTTTTCTTCATTGCAGGGTCCTTGTGCTGAGCCAAGCCGTTCACAGTTTGTTGTCGGCCAGGCACTGCCTGGCGACGATGGCCCACCGGCTGGCGGGCTGCTCCTTGAGCACACGCTGCCACAGTTTCGCCGCCTGGGCCGTCTGCTTCATGGCCATGTGCGCCCGGGCCGCCTCGCACCAGGCCGCGCCGTACCAGTCGGGATAGTCATACGTGTACGGCACCAGGAGGAAGGCCTGGGCGGCGTCGGCGTATTTCTGCTGCTCCATCCGGCACAGGCCGATCTGGATTTGCGCCTTGGCGGCGACCTCGGAGGTCGTGCGTTTCGTCACCTCGGCGTACAGCGCGGCCGCCACGTCGTACTGTTTCTGCATCTGGGCGGCCTGGGCAAGGCCGTAGCGGGCCTCGTCGGCCCACACGCTGTTCGGGAACCGGTCGACGATCACCTGGAGGGTGGCGCGGGCCGGCTCCAATTGGCCGGCCTGCGCGTAGGCGCTGCCCAGCCTCAGAAGCGCCCGTTCCGTGATGTCCGGAACGGGGCCCGAGACCTCCCTGTCGCGGATCGGCGCCAGCGTCTCGATGACCTTGGTCCACTCCTGCTGCTGGAAGTACGCCTCGCCGACGAGGTACCGGGCCTCCAGGGCGTACGGTCCCGCGGCCGCCGCCTGGGCGTGGACCAGCGCGCCCTTGGCGTCCTTGCGGGCCAGCGAGCAGGCGGCCATGCGCAGGCGGATCGCCTGGGCCTGATGCTGCGTCGGATTGCAGACAATCGCCTGGGCCAGGAGTTCCAGGGCGGCCTCGGGGTTCTCGCGCCGGGCGTACATCTCGGCCAGTTCGAACCGGGCCTGGACCGCCAGGTTCGATTCCGGCAACGCCGCGACGATCGCCAGGTAATGCTCGCGGGCGGTTTTCTCGCCGGGCTGCGGCGGCACGGAGGTTCGCGGCACGTCGGGCAGGCGGACAGGCGCCGGCGGCCGGCCCGACGACGATTCCCTCGACGCCTTGCGCTGGAGGTTGTCGAGGGCCTCGCGCTGGAGTTTCTGGCGCGCCGTCTCGACCTCGCCATCGCCCAGCACGCGGTAGCACCAGGCCAGTTCATAGAGCATGCGCAGGTGCGGCTCGGCGCCCCTGGACTTCTTGGGGAGGTCGGCCACCTGCGACTGAAGGCTCTCGGCCACGCGGCGGAGGCCATACAAGGCGTCGGCGATCTTGCGTTGGGCCGCCGCCGCTTCTTCCGGCGCGGCGCCCCCGCGCGACGCCCGCCGCAGCGACGCAACCTGCCCCATCGTGTCTTCGCGCCGAATCTGGACCGCGCGCCAGGCCGCGTTGACGGCCTCCGGCCGGTTCACGGCCGACTTGGCCAGGCTGTCGAACGCCGCCAGGGCCTCCGGACGCTTGCCGGCGTCGCGCAGCGCCTCGGCGTACTCGTACTGGAGCATCACGAGCCAGTCCTTGCGGGCCGGGTCTCTCAGAAGGGCCGCCTCGTGCTGCGACCGGCACTCTTCGAGGATTTTGACCGCCTCGGCCGGACGCCCTTGGGCCCGCAGCAGCGCCGACAGGCGGACGGCGGCCAGCGGCGCCACGGGGGTACTCCGCAGCGGCTCGTTCTGGAACCGCAGCAGGCCGTCGATGGCCTCGGCCGCAGCGCCCATCAAGGCCATGCACTTGGACCTCTCGAAGATGGCCGACGGCCCCAGCGCGTGCTGCGGGAACTGCTGGTGCAACTGGTCGTACGCCTGCTTGGCCTTCAGGAGGATCGCCTGGCGCTCTCCGGGGTTCGCCAGCACCGCCCCGATGCGCTGGTAGCAGTGCCCCAGTTTGATGAGGGCATCGGGCGTTGACGCCCCCTTGGGCTGCGCGGCCACGGAGTTTTCGAGCAACTTGGCGGCCTCTTCGGCCTTATCTATGAGGCGTGCGGCATCGAGGGCGTCGTCGGTCTCGGCGGGGAACTGGCGGATCATGCAGTCGGCCAGCAGGTACGAGACCGGCACCAGGTCGCCCAGGCGCTCCGACTCGGGTATGGCCGCCAGGATGGCCGCAGCCTCCGGATAGTGGCCCAGGCGGTAGTGGCTCGTCGCCAGGCCCTGCCGCGCGAGGTTCGCGTGCGGGAAGTCCGGGTACTGCTTCAAGAAACGTTCGTACCGCGCGATCGCCTCGGCGAAGAGGCGGCTGGTGAGTTCGCCCCGGCCCTTGGCCTCGGGGCCGACGGCCGACGCGGTCGCCAGCAGGTACGAGTTCTCGGCGGTGCGGAAAAGGACGGCCGCCGTCAGCGTGCTCTTCGGATACTTCTCGAGGAACCGCTGGCACGCATAATCCGACTCGCGGTACTGGCCGGCCAGGTGCAGGGCCGTCGCCTGGCGCTGGAGCGCCTCTTCGGCCCGGTCGGGGCTGCCGCCCTCGGAGAGCACCTGCTCGTAGACGGCCGCGCCTTCCTTGTACTGCTTGGCCGCCTGCATCGTGTCGGCCAGTTCCATGAGGATGTCGGCGCGGCGGGCGCGGGCGTCGGGGTCGCGCTGGCCGAGTTCGCGGGCCCGCTCGGACGCGCGGCGCAGGATCCCCATGGCCTTCTGGAGCGCCGCCTCGTAGGCCTGGGCGTTGTTGGGATCGGCGGCGGCCACCTGGGCACGCGCCAGCCACCACTGCGCCTGGTCGCCCAACTGCGGATGCTCGGCCAGCGGCGCCAGCGCCTCGATGGCCGCCGGGTACATCTTCAACTGGATCATGCAGTAGCCGCGGCGCAGTTGAGCCTCGGGAACCATCGACCACTTAGGATACTGCTGCACGATCGACGTGAATCGCTCGAGCGCCTCGGGGTACCGGCGCTCTTCTAGCATGAGCATGCCCCCGTAGAACATCGCCCGCAGGATGTAGTCGGGCACGGGGCTGTCGACGAGCGCCGTCATGGCCGCCTTCTGGTCGGGCTTGAGGGCCGCCGGGTTCTTCAGCGCTTCGACGGCCGCCTTCTTCGCTGCATCGTAGTCCGCCACGAGGGCCTTGTATTGCGCGCCGGCCTCGGGCCGCTCGTCGCAGAGGTGATGCGTCCGGGCCAGCAGGTACCGCGCGTGCGTGCCGAACTCGTCCTTGAACGGCGCCAGTTGGCTCAGGGCCCGGCCGGCCGCCGCGTAGTCCTTCAGCGCGAAGTTACCGTAGCCCAGGTAGTAGAGCATCAGAGGGCGATACCTGGTCTTGGCCATGGCCGCGTCGGCCACGAACGTCTGCGCCAGATCGACCGCCTCCTTGAACCGCCCCGCCAGGAGGACCATCTCGCACTGCTCGCACCGCACGCGGGCCGCCCACTCCAGTTTGTCGGGCGATGTCACGGGGGGCGGCACAGGCGGCGCGGGAGTCGGAGGCGCGGTCGATGGGGGCGGCGTCACCGGCGGCGGCGGCGGAGTCTTCGGCGTCGCCTTCTTGGAGGTCGCCGCCGCAAGGAGCGCGCTGGGTGCGGGGGTCGACATCGGCACCGGCCGCGGCAGAACGATCGACACGGCCGCCGGTTTCGGCGCGGGCGCAGGTGCTGGCGCCGGAGCAGGCGCAGGGGGCGTCGCTGGTGCAGGAGCCGGGGCCGGTGTCGGCGCGGGCGGCGTGGGTGTCGGCGCCGGTGCAGGCTTCGGCGCAGGCGCCGGAGCCGGGGCCGGTGTCGGCGCGGGCGGCGTG
>Ga0315289_10016040_pt1 | contig 10374 bp, 6 predicted proteins | sample YL17G11_40_MG_FD_203452 | JGI IMG/M metagenome (GOLD analysis project Ga0315289, IMG submission 203452) | Sediment microbial communities from Yellowstone Lake, YNP, Wyoming, USA - YL17G11_40 | ecosystem: Environmental > Aquatic > Freshwater > Lake > Sediment | place: USA: Wyoming | collected...
GGGGGGAGGAGGTCACGGCCACCGAGCTCGCCGGCCGGGCAGGCCAATCATTCTACGAGCTCCTGACGCGGCTCAATCCCCTCATCCAGAAGTACGAGCTGGCCGGCCAATGATAGATTTCAAGAATTCTTAGCTCCGGCCCGGGTTGCTCGGAGATCGATCTCAACAAAAACATAGCATCCTTGACATTAGAATTTGTGGTGATATACGCTTCCCCCCGAGGGTCAAGGGGGATTCACCAATAAAAGGCGCAGTTTTCCTTTTATCGCGAAAATAATCCTTATTCCCGCATGGAGTCAGGCGATGAAAAAAAAAGAGGGTATCCTTCAGTCTTCGGTCCTCACGGCAGTTTTCGCTATCGTTTTTTTGACAGCTAAGGGCTGCAGCGCTGACGTCCTGGGCATGATCGGAATCGGCTATGGATTCCCTCTTGCTCTGACGGAAGTTCGGTATGACGATAGCACCGGCGGCAGCGGGTACGGCTATTACTCATCGCCTCGGCTGAAAGGTTGCTTGCTGGTCTCAATCGGATTTATCTCAACGGACCATTTCGGCTTTATCCTTGAAGCCTTCGATCATAAATACAGTGAGGCCCTTCATAGGAAATCAAGCGCGGCAGATGTCATTATAGACTCTTACGACCAAAGCTTTGCCTATTTGGGCTTCGCTTTGGAATACCGGCTCTTCAAAGGCCTACAAAGGTACTGGAATCCTTATATCAATGTCGGGGCTTTTATTTCGCTTAACGTTTTTAATCCTTACGACCTTGGTTCTCCAGAGTATCCCCAGACTTCATGCCTCAAGGTGGCCCTGGGTACCAAGATCCGGGTGACCGGACCATTCTACCTCAACCCGAGAGTATCATACATCTCCGGCAGTCAGAGCCTCTTGTTTCAGGCCGGCCTGGAGTTGATTATTTGAAGAGCGCATGATGTCCGGGCGTTTTTCGACTTCGGACGACGATCTTCTTCGTATTTCTGCACTCGGGACAGACCTTCTCACAAGAGCGAATCAGGCCGAGAAAATATCAACCGCTCAGATCTGGTTATCGAACTTGTCTTCCCGGTAAAGCGCCTCGATCTCGTCCCCGTATTTCTTCTCCACGATGTTGCGCTTGACCTTCAAGCTGGGGGTCATTTCCCCTTTCTCCAGCTCGAAGTCGCGGTCCAGGACGAGCAGCTTCTTGATTTTCTCGTAGGAGGCCAGCATGGGCGTGGCCCGATCCACTTCGGCCGTGAGGAAGGCCACCACCTTGGGGTTCCGGACAAGTTCGGCCCGGTCCCGGAAAGCGATGCCGTTCCTCCGGGCGTACTCCTCCAATTTTTCAAAGTTGGGCACGACCAGGGCTGAAACGAACTTCCGCCGGTCGCCGACGACTACGGCATTGGCGATATAGGAGTTGGTTTTGAGGATGTTCTCAATGGGCTGGGGAGCGATGTTCTTGCCGCCGGCCGTGACGATGAGGTCTTTCTTTCGGTCGGTGATCATCAGAAAGCCCTCTTCATCCAGTCGGCCGATGTCCCCCGTCTTGAACCACCCGCCCTCGAAGGCCTCCCGGGTCTCGGCTTCCTTTTTATAGTAGCCCTTCATGATGTTGGGGCCGCGGGCCAAAATCTCGCCGTCCGGGGCGATCTTGACCTCCACTCCGGGGATGGGCTTGCCCACCGTGCCGAACTTGAGGGCCTGGAAAGTGTTGACCGAGATGACGGGCGAAGTCTCGGTCAGGCCGTAGCCCTCCATGATGACCAAGCCCAGAGCATAGAAGAACTCGGCGATGTCCTTGCTCAGCGGGGCGCCGCCCGAGACGAAGAAGCGGATGTTCCCCCCCGTTTTGGCCACGATCTTGGAATAGACCAGCTTGTGAGCCAGGTTCCGTTTGAAGCGCAGGGAGCCGGGGATGGGCTGCTTGGCCAGCTTGCGGCGGCCGAACTCTTTGCCCACCTTGAGCCCCCAGAAGAAGATCTTGCGCTTCAGGCCCGACCCGGCCAGAACAGTGTCGATGACCTTGGAGTAAATCTTCTCGAAGACGCGCGGCACGGCCACCATGATGTGGGGCTTGACTTCGAGCAGGTTGGCGGCCACGGTGTCCACGCTCTCGGCATAGGCGATGGTGCAGCCCCGGTAAACATAGGCGTAGGTGACCATCCTCTCCAGGACATGGGACAGGGGCAGGAAGGAAAGCACCGTGTCCTTGACGCTGAATTCCAGTTGCTCGGCGCTGGTCTTGACGTTGGAGACGAAGTTGCTGTGGGTCAGGATGACGCCCTTGGGCACGCCGGTTGTGCCCGAGGTGTAAATAATGGTGGCCGTGTCGGAGGGCTGAACGGCCAGCGCCCGTCTTTCGAAGAGCCCGGGGTCCTTGTCCGCCTCCTGCCGGCCCCGCTCCATGACCTCGGCCACGCTCTTGACCCCGGCCGGCGCCGGGCCGTCCAACATGAGGAAATGCTGGACCTTGCCCAGTTGGGCTTTCACCGCCTCGATCTTTTTCCACTGCTCGGCGTTGGAAACTAGGACGACCTTGGCGTCGCTATCATCGATGATGTACTTGACCTGTTCGGGCACCAGAGTGGTGTAGATGGGCACGGTGATGCCGCCGCTGCACAGGGCCGCCAGGTCGACCATGACCCACTCGGGCCGGTTCTCGCAGAGGATGACGAATTTGTCACCGGCGCCAAACCCGAGAGCCTGAAGGCCCAGGCTGAGATGTTTCACCGGCAGGCTGAAGGCCGCCGTGGACAAGGGGAGGTAGGCCCCCTCTTTTTTAAACAGAATGAAATTGTCCTTGGGGTATTCTTTGAAGGTGTTAAGCACAAGCTGGGGCAAGGTATCGATCATAATCCTCTCCTGGCTTGAAGTGGGCTCATTGTAGGCTGGCGGCCGGGACGTGTCAAGCAGAAAGGAAAATCGTCCCGCCTGGCCGCCCGGGAGGACGATGGGGACGGGTGCCCAGCGAAATTATGTCTCGCCGGCCGCCATGGCCACGGAGCAGACCTTATCGCCCGACTCCAAGTTGATGAGCTTGACGCCCTGGGTGGAGCGGCCGGAAGTGCGCACCTCGTTGGCCCTGATGCGGATGACTTTTCCCGCTTCGGTCATGAGCAAAAGTTCGCCGGCGGTGAGGCCCACCATGGCCAGGGCCGGGCCGATCTTGGGCATGACCTTGAGGTTGATGATGCCCTTGCCGCCCCGGCTCTGCCGGCGGTACAGCCCGATTTCAGACTTCTTGCCGTAGCCCTTCTCGCTGGCGGTGAAGATGAATTTGTCCGCTTCGCTGATCACGATCATGCCGATGACGGCGTCTTTGGCGGCCAGGGAAATGGCCCGTACGCCGGCCGCCTGACGGCCCATGGGCCGGATCTGTTTCTCGCTGAAGCGGATGGCCTTGCCCAGCCGGGTGCCGATGAGGATGTCCCGTTTGCCCTCGGTCAGGCCGGTGAACAGGAGCTCTTTCTTGGGCCGGATGCTCATGGCCAGGATGCCGCCCTTGCGGATGTTCTTGAACTGGTCGAGGGCCGTTTTCTTGATCAGCCCGTCCGAGCTGAGCATGAGCACGTAGCGGTCGGGGCTGAAGTCCTTGACCGCCACCACCGAAGTCACCCGCTCGCCGGCCTGGAAATCGACCAGGTTGACGATGGGCTTGCCCCGGGCGGCGATCCCCACGTCGGGAATGTCCAGGGCCTTGAGCCAGTACATCCGGCCCTGGTTAGTGAAGACCAAGAGGTAGCTATGGGTGGAACAGATGAAGATGTTCTTCACGGCATCCTCCTCCTTCATGCTGATCCCCTTGCGGCCTTTGCCGCCCCGGTTCTGGTAGTGGTAGGAGCTGAGGGAGGTCCGCTTGACGTAGCCGGAAGCGGTTTGGACGATGACCACTTCCTCCTCCTTGATCAAGTCCTCGGGCCGAATGTCGGCGATGACGCCTTCCCTGATCTCGGTCCGGCGGGCGTCGCCGAAGCTCTGTTTGGCCTGCTTCAGCTCCTCGACAATGATGTCCTGGATGAGCTTGTCAGAGCCGAGGATCCTCCTCAGCTTGGCGATGAGTTCCTTGACTTCGAGGTACTCCTTGTGGATCTTCTCCCTTTCCAGGTTGGTCAATTTCTGGAGCTGCATCTCCAGGATGGCCTGGGCCTGGAGGTGGGTCAGGTGGAACCGGGTGATCAGGCCGTTGCGGGCGTCTTCCACCGTCTTGGACCGCCGGATGAGAGTGATGATCTCGTCCAGATGGTCGAGGGCGATGGTCAGCCCCTCCAGGATGTGGGCCCGGGCCTCGGCCTTCTTCAGCTCGAAGCGCGTCCGGCGCCGGACAACGTCTTGGCGGTGGGACAAGAAGTACTTCATCATGTCGATGAGGCCCAGGACCTTGGGCTGCTTGTCCACGATGGCCAGCATGATGATGCCGAAGGAGGTCTGCAGGGCGGTGTGCTTGTAGAGGTTATTGAGGACGACCTCGGGCAGCTCCCCCTTCTTCAGCTCGAAGACCATGCGCATGCCCTCCCGGTCGGATTCGTCGCGGATGTCGGCGATGCCCTCGATCCGCTTATCGTTGACCAGCTGGGCGGCGCTCTCCAACAGCTTGGCCTTATTGACCTGGTAGGGGATCTCGGTGACCACGATCCGTTCCCGCTCGCTCTTGGGTCCGGCCGATTCGATGACGGTCTTGGCCCGCATATAGATCGTCCCCCGGCCGTCGCGGTAGGCGTCGCGGAGCCCCTGCAGGCCGTAGATATGGCCGCCCGTGGGGAAATCCGGGCCGGGTATGAATTCCATGATCTTGTCCAGCTTGGCCGCCGGATGCTGGATGAGGTAGATGAGGCCGTCCACCACCTCGCCCAAGTTGTGGGGGGGGATATTGGTGGCCATGCCCACAGCGATGCCCCCTCCGCCGTTGACCAGGAGGTTGGGAAACTTAGCTGGCAGGACCTCGGGCATGGTCAGGCTTTCGTCGTAGTTGGGCACGAAGTTGACCGTGTCCTTGTCCAGATCCTCCATCAGGGCTTCGGAGATCTTCTTCAGCCGGACTTCGGTGTAGCGCATGGCCGCCGGAGGATCTCCGTCAATGGAGCCGAAGTTGCCCTGGCCGTCCACCAGGGTGTAACGCAGGCTGAAGTCCTGGGCCATGCGGACCAGGGTGTCGTAGACCGCCTGGTCGCCATGGGGATGGTACTTGCCGATGACGTCGCCCACGATACGGGCGGACTTCTTGTAGGGCTTGTTGTAGTTCGTCCCCGTCTCGTACAGGGAAAAGAGGACGCGCCGATGGACGGGCTTCAGCCCGTCCCGGATGTCGGGGATGGCCCGGCCGATGATGACGCTCATGGCGTAGTCGAGGTAGGACCTCTTCATCTCCTCCTCGAGGCTGACCACGGACAGGTCGGCGGCGGCGGGGGGGAGGGTGGGTTGGGCCGGCCCCTTGGCGGGCTCTTTGTCTTTCTCTTTGTCTTGGTCGGGGGGGGTCATGGCTCGCGTCCTTTCGGCGGAAGCCGTCAAATGTCGAGGTTGGTGACCATCACGGCATTCGATTCAATGAAGTTGCGCCGGCGTTCGACATCATCGCCCATCAGGATGGAAAAAGTCTCATCGGCCTCGACGGCATCCCGGATGGAGACTTTGAGCAGGGCCCGACGCTGGGGGTTCATCGTTGTCTCCCAGAGTTGCTCCGGCGTCATCTCGCCCAAGCCCTTGTAGCGCTGGATGGACACCCCCTTCTTGCCCTTGTCGTGGAGGTAGTCGAGGAGCCTGGTTTCGTTCTCGATGGTCAAGGTCTCGCTGTCAACCAGGATCTCATAGGGCGGGTTGAAGCCCTCCATCTCCTTGTAGATTTTAAAGAGGTTCTTGTACTCCGTGGAATCGATCAAAGCCAGGTTGATTTTGCAGTTGAGGGACACCCCGTTGATCTGGTATTTGAGGCCCAGCTCGTAGGACTCGTATTCCTCGTCCATGCTCAATTCGGTGGCCAGGTCCTTGTCCATAGCCTCGATGAGCGACTGGACCCTTTTCATGGCTTTTTTATCCTGGAGGAACTCCAGGCCGTCGACCCCCTCCCGGATGAGGAGCTCGACCAGAAAGGGGGGGAAGTCCTTTCGCTCCAGGAGCTGCAAGTAGCTCTTCTTCTGCATGATGCGGAGGAAATGCTTGCGAAGTTTCTCTCCTTCGAAGACCTCTTTTTTGCCCTTGACCCGGACCTTGAACTCCTCCGAGATCTTCTTGACCAGCCACTTCTCGTAGGCCCTCTCCTCCTTGAGGTACTGGACCTCCTTGCCCTTGGAGATTTTGTAGAGGGGAGGCTGGGCAATGTAGAGGTAACCCTGTTCGATGAGAGGCTTCAGCTGCCGGTAAAAGAAAGTCATGATCAGGGTGCGAATGTGGGACCCGTCCACATCGGCGTCGGTCATGATGATGACCTTGTGGTAGCGAAGCTTGTCCAGGCTCGACTCGGCTTCGCCCGCGCTCACCCCCAGAGCGGCGATCATCATCCCGATCTCTTCGTTGTTCAGGATCTTGTCTTGGGCGGCCTTCCAGACGTTGAGGATCTTGCCCTTCAGGGGGAGGATGGCCTGAAAACGGCGGTCGCGGCCCTGCTTGGCCGAGCCGCCGGCGGAATCGCCCTCGACGATGAAAATCTCGGAAAGGGCGGGATCGCGCTCCTGGCAATCGGCCAGCTTCCCGGGCAGGGTTGTCGATTCCAGGACGCTCTTGCGCCGGGCCAGGTCGCGGGCCTTGCGGGCCGCCTCACGGGCGCGGGCCGCTTCCAGAGCCTTGAGGACGATGCGCTTGGCGTTGGTGGGGTTTTCTTCCAAATAAGCGGCCAGCTTCTCGTTGACCAGGGACTCGACGATGCCCTTGACTTCAGAGTTGCCCAGTTTGGTCTTGGTCTGTCCCTCGAATTGGGGGTCCCGCATCTTGATGCTGAGCACGGCGCACAACCCTTCCCGCGAGTCGTCGCCGGACAGCGCCCCGGCGCTCAGGTCCTTGAACAGATTGTTGGCCAGGGCATAGTTGTTGAGGCAGCGGGTCAGGGCGGCCTTGAAGCCGATGAGATGCGTGCCGCCCTCTGTGGTGTTGATGTTGTTGACGAAGGTGAAGATCGTTTCGTTGTAGCCGGCGTTGTACTGGAAGGCCAGCTCGACGATAATGCTGTCCTTCTGGCTTTCGAAATAGACCGGCCGCGGGTTGAGGACCGTCTTGTTCTGGTTGAGGTACTGGACGAACTCGACGATGCCGCCCTTGTACTGGAACTCGTGGCTTTTGTTCGTCCGCTCGTCGACGATGGAGATGCGGATGCCGCGGTTGAGGAAGGACAGCTCCCGCAGCCTTTGGGTCAGGACTTCGAAGTTGAACTCGGTCGAGTCGAAGACCTCATCGTCCGGCCAGAAGGTGACTTTGGTACCGGACTTCTTGGTCTTGCCCACCTGCTTGAGCCGGGTGATGGGCACGCCGCGTTCATAGCTCTGGGTGTAAATCCCGCCGTCGCGCTTGACCTCCAGGTCCAGCCTCCTGGACAGGGCGTTGACCACCGACACGCCCACCCCGTGCAGGCCGCCCGAGACTTTGTAGCTCTTATCGTCAAACTTGCCGCCGGCGTGCAGCATGGTCATGACCACTTCGGCCGCCGACTTTTTCTCTTTCTTGTGCAATTCCACGGGAATGCCGCGGCCGTCGTCAATGACCGTCACCGAATCGTCCACGTGGATGAAGGCCTCGATGTTTTTGCAAAAGCCGGCCAGGGCCTCATCGATGGAATTGTCCACCACCTCATAGACCAGATGGTGGAGGCCCTCGGGACCCGTAGAGCCGATGTACATGGCCGGCCGCTTGCGGACGGCGTCTAGGCCTTTGAGCACCTTAATGCTCTCGGCCGTGTATTTGGCTTCGCGCCGTGGCTTGCCCCTTTCCTCGCTCTTGGGAGGGGGAGCTGTTTCAGCCTTGGAAGGCGGCGGAACGGGCGCGGCCGGGGCCTTGGGAGCTTTATCGGGCTTGCCCGCCTCCGGCCGGCTGGGCCTGGCCTTATAGACGGATTTTGCAACAGGCTTTGGTTTGGCGGAAATGTCCTTGTCCTTGGCCTGCTTGTTTTTCGTCTTAGACGCTATTTTTTCCTTTTTTTTCATGGCAATTTCGCCTTATTGATATAGACGCTTTGCGGGCTGCTCTACGTCATGTTATCAATAAAGATGTTCGAGAGAATTATACAATATTATCCAGCATAAAGTAAAGGAAAATTCAAAACATTTTGGGCCGTCTTCTGTTCATTCTACCACATATTGCGGTCCGATCTCCCTTGTTTGAAATTGAAGGGAAAAATCGTTTTTTCCATGTTTGGCAAAAAAAGCATAAGATTTTCTCTCAAAATGAGGAAATAAAAGACGAAGTGGGCATCAAAAAGCGGAAAAATAGGCATTACTATAAAAATATATGACCTGGAGGCTATCATCGTAATTTATTTATTATAATGCAATTACAAGATAATAAATAAAATTTTTAAGGACCATTGCGACAATTTTCCATGCTATTTATTCCATGACTGCCAAATTTCGTATTATCGCCATTTTTTGTCCCCGGACAATCCTCACTTTTTTAGCTGTCCAGCGGCCCCCGGCTGGAGTATAATACCTTCCCATGCCTGCCAACCTTCCGCCCCAATATTTCGATGTTGAGAAGAAACTCAAGACCGCCCGCAATTCCCAGGAAAAGATCGAAATCCTGGAGGAACTCCTGTCCATCATCCCCAAACACAAGGGCACGGAAAAGATGCAGGCTCAGCTCAAGACCAAAATCGCCAAACTCAAGGAGTCCGGAGACAAGCAGCCTTCCCTGGCCAGACACAGCCCGAATACGCTGATCGAAAAGTCGGGCGCCGGACAAGTCGTTCTGGTCGGCTTGCCCAATGCGGGCAAATCCTCCATCGTCAAGGCCCTGACCGGGGCCAATCCGGAGGTGGGGGTCTATCCCTTCACCACCCGGCAGCCGGCCCCCTACATGATGAAATTCGAGAACATCCGCATTCAACTCATCGACACTCCGCCCCTGATGACCGACTTCCTAGAACCCGGGCTGGCGGAGGCGATTAAAACGGCCGAGGCCGTCCTCCTGGTGGTTGATTTGACAGCCCAGGACCCGTCGTCGGATTTGGAGGCCGTTCTCCTTCGGCTTAAAGAAAAAAAAATAGAGCTGGTGGGGGGATCGGCGCCCTTGACGGGGCCTGTTCCGCCTTATCGGAAGAGGGCCATCGTGGCGGCTTCCAAGGCCGGAGCCGAGCGGGCCGGTGAAAGCCTTGAAGCGTTGCGCATCCTGTTCGGTGACCGGTTCGAAGTGGCACCCGTCTTCCCTCTCATCGCCGAGGGGGTCGAGCCGCTGCGCAGGAAGGTTTTCCTTCTTCTGGACATCATCCGGGTTTACAGCAAGGCCCCGGGTAAGAAGCCCGATCGCGACGAGCCCTTCACCCTGCCCCGGGGCAGCACGGTCATGGACTTGGCCAAGGCCGTGCACAAGGATTTCGCTCAAAACCTCAAGTACGCCCGCCTCTGGCGCCAGGACAAGGTCCAAGGCCAAATGGTCAATCGCGACTATTCCCTCGAGGACGAGGACATTCTCGAGTTGCACGTCTGACCCGCCGCCGGAATCGATCCTCGGCTTTCATCATGATCCTTCTGATCCGACAAACATAAAGAGGAATCCGGCCCAGGGGAGAACCCGAGAAAGCCGCGTTCACCGGACAGACGGTGCACTGCTCCACTTTCGGGCAGAGAAAACATTCGCCCCGCGAGGTGGCCAGGCGGTCCACAGCCAACCGCTCAAAGCGGGGGGCCAGGCGGGCCAGGGCCGCTTGGGGATCCCCGGGGAGCTCGGACAGAGTTCCCAAACCGTAGCGTCGAGAGGCCGCCACTCGCTCCTTCCCCCGGAAATAGTCGCTGAAAAGGTGGCAGCCCCAAATCCTTCCGTCGGGAGTAAAGGCCAGCCGATCGCGGCCGGCGGCGCAGAAAAAAATCATTTTTGGTCCGGGCTCCCGGAACGTTTCGAGCGCCACCTGTCCGGTCCTCAGGAAATGTCCGAAGAGGTGGTCAACCACCCTGTTCATCTGGCCTTCCAGCTTGCTGAGCGAGACCCGGTTCCAGGGACGGAGAACAGACAGGTTGAAGTCGAGGTCAGGAACGTTCAGGTCCAGAAGCAGCCGAACGGATTCGGAAAGGCAGGGGATCGTTTTGGGCGTAAAAACGCTGTTGACCCTGAGCCGAATCCTGGCCTCGTCCCGCAAGGCTTCCAGCCGGGAGAGCACCAGCCGGCCGGAGTCCCTCTGCCGTTGAATGTCCTGGGCTGTTCCGTCAAAGCTCAGGGTGACGGTGAAGCGATACCGGCTTAAAAAACGAAGGACCGTATCGG
>Ga0315289_10016042_pt1 | contig 10373 bp, 11 predicted proteins | sample YL17G11_40_MG_FD_203452 | JGI IMG/M metagenome (GOLD analysis project Ga0315289, IMG submission 203452) | Sediment microbial communities from Yellowstone Lake, YNP, Wyoming, USA - YL17G11_40 | ecosystem: Environmental > Aquatic > Freshwater > Lake > Sediment | place: USA: Wyoming | collected...
ATTCCTGTGCCTTTATTCAAGAATATCACAAACAAATTTGAAAGGGATGGCAAAGACGGGACATGCCCAAGGCTTCCCCATAATGTGAGCGGAGCAGACGCATTTGTTTTCCAGAATTGTATGGATCTGAGGGAAAATAGCCTTTCTGTGAATGATAATCTTGTGCAATTGGGGCAGATGATATGCACTCTCAGGGATTACAAGGCTGAAAGGATAACTGCGATAGTCCCTTATTACCCTTACTCAAGGCAGGATAAGCCGAGTTTTATGCAAAGGGAATACGCTCATGCAAAGTTTGTCGCAGATATATTTACTGTGGCAGGTGTTAATGATGTTTTGAGTTATCATCCTCATGCGACATCGATTAAAGCGCTTTTTCCTACAGGCAAGCAGTTCAGTTTTGTAAGCGGCAATGATTTGTTTATAGATGTATTCTCTCAATTCAGGGGAAGAGAAGATGTTGTTGCTGTAAGCACTGATTCAGGAGGCTCTAAAGAGACGAGATTCATAGCAAATAGCCTTGACATAAGTTATTGCCCTGGCCTGAAAGAAAGGCCTGAGCAGAAAAAGACGCATTCATTGGGGGTGCAAGGAAATCTCAACGGAAAGAAAGTGGCGATACTGACTGACGACGAGACAGCGACATTTTCGTCATTCCTCAATCAGATAGATTTCCTTCATCATGCAGGAATCCGTGAATTTTATGGCGGAGTGTCGCATATGAGGGTAGCTGCAGAATGGAAAGGTACAAGATATATAGACAAGGTCATAGAAGCGCATGAAAGATACAATCTTAAGATGCTGCATATAACAGATTCTGTGCCTCCTTCAGAGGAATTTTTGATGTTGCCTTTCATACAGTATCATTCACTGGCAAATATGTGGGCCCGTGTTATAAACAGGATGCATTATGACCAATCTGTGAGAAAAATATTTGCTAGCTATGACCCTAGGCAAAAAAGAAGATAATTCTTTTATTCAATAAAGCTTAAATATTCTTTCTGATTGATTATGCTGATGGAAAAGAAAGACTCAGAAAAAGAGCAAGCATATGCAGAGATAATGAATATGTTCAGGTATTTCTATAAAGACGCATGGGCTCCTGGAAATATGTTTGACGGAAAATCAAGGATATGGATTAAAGCATTCAACGAATTGGTGGAAAAAGGATATATTCTTAGGAGAAAAAGCTATCCAGGCTATGAATACAGATGGTCAGGAGTCTGGCCTGAAGGGTATTAAAAACACTATAAAAAACCAAAAGGTTTATTAATAAGTAATCACTTTATAGTAGTATATTATAATGTGTGATAATTATGAAAAACCCATTAACAGCTAGAGAGTTGGCAAAATCCTCGTCTTTTGAAGTAGTATCATCTCCTCAGTTTACTCTCGAAGATGCCACAAAAATCACTGGTATTGGAGTCAGGCTGGGAGAAGTTATGGAGCATATAAGAAACCAACACGGCACTGTAATAGATGTCGGCAACTTGGTTGAAGAGATGAGACAATACGAAACTATGTTTAAACCTATTGTTGAGCAATTTCTTGGAGAAATGAAGCAATCTGGCAGAGATACTTATGGGCTTGAAAAATATCTAGTTTAATTAATAATTTTTTACATTATTCTTTTCTATTATTGTTCTTAAAACTAAAAGGAAAGTTCTACAACAATAACACATCAAAAAGTATATACAAGATTTATAATTAAAAAGGCAAGATTTATATACTAAATCCTTCATTCAGAAGGTAAATATTATGGTCTTTTACATTCCAATTAGGGGGTGAAAAAATGATAGAAAATTTTAAATTCGCAGATGACGATGACGATGTTGGCGATGACGATGACAGCTGGGATGATGAATAATCATTAAAAACTAATGGTTATTTTTATTTTTATGATTTATTTCTAAAAGATTATTTTTTGAAGAAGCTTTCTAATTTTACTTGGTTTGCGCTTGATACTAAATCTTCCTTCTTAAATCCAAGGACATTGAATATCCTTTCAACAGATGGTATAACTTGGTTATTGACATAATATTCAGGGTCATACTCTCCTTCTTTAGTTTCATTAGGAAGTTTTACCCTGTCTCTTAAAATGCCTGTTCCTGGAGCTACAATAAATGTTATTATGCTTCCAGGACCAACATCTTCGCCTTTATCTCTCATTTTCTTTGCTGCAGCTACATGAGGCCCTATAGAAGCATAATCACCTATCCCTTTTGAAAGCTGTGTTGCAATGATCATCTTTTCATTCAGGATCTTCCTGTTCTTTATATCATCAATGACTTGCTTCACATATTTCAAAGCTTTGTCAGGCTTATTCTCTTTCAATACTATATTCAATACATTCTCCTGGACCTCTTTTCCAATAATGCTCCAGTTCCTTCTTACAGTCTCAAATCCCCTTATCTTCATATTCTTGTTGTCATCGACCAAAGCATATCTTTTTTTCGCTCCTAATTCTCCTGCTTTTGTAGAGACAAAAATTCCAGAAGGATAATGCCCTTCATATTCTAATTCCATTGTTCCTGGAAGCTCGCTGTTTATCCTTTCGACAAACCTATTTGCATCCTCTTTTTTCTTGTCATTCAAAGTCAAAAATACAGAATCAGTATCTCCGTAAATAACTCCAAAACCTTCTTTTTTAGCAGCTGCTATCACTTTAGTGATATAAGACCTTCCATAAGCTGTGACGCTCATTGCGCATTCAAAGCAATACCACCTAGCTCCGGAAAATCCTAGATAGCCGTAAAAAGAGTTTGCAAGCAATTTTAAGCTCTGCGATCTTGCTTCTAATAAAACATCTTTTTTGTTCTTTAAAATCTCTTTTATCCTTGCCCTTCTTGAGATAATATCTTCAAGTATTGTAGCCAAGAATCCTTTTGTCTTTTTGCAGAACCAGTATTTTCTTCCTTCTAAAGGAACAAGCTCTGCTGTCCATTTGCAGCATTCGCAGTTGAATGTGGAAAGGCAGATATTGTGGGATGTGATTATAGACGGATACAGGCTCCTGAAATCAAAAACAATTATATCATGATATAATCCAGGAGTAGGCTCATAGACAAATCCTCCCACATATCTTTTCTCTCTTCTCTCAGCCTCTTCATTGAAATGAGGCCTATTGAGTATAATCTCATTGAAATGCTGCGCCTGTGTAATTATATAGTTCTCAACAAGCTGTGAAAAAGCAACTCTAGTGGCTTCATAAGGCAGTAATCCTGTCAGTCTTACGAATTCTTCGATATTAGGCCATATCTTTAGGAATAACCTGTAAGTCAAGCTGGAATCCTGAAGATTATATTTGCAGTATTCTTCTAATTTTTCAGGATGATTGTCCCATATTCCAGCCATCTTTTCTATGTCTGCATCATGTTTTCCTTCTCCCAAGACTTCTTTAGCAACAGCCTGGAGTGAATAGCTGTCTGTTTCAAGAATCCTGCCGAGTATCTTCTTTACAAATCTGAACAGGTCAGCATGCACAATGCCTTTTATAGAGATAGATTCTGTTACTCCTTTTTTATGTTTTAATGAAGAATGATCTATCCCAATGTCAAGCTCTATCTTATATTTCTTTGCCCTTGTTATAATATAAGGAAAATCAAATCCGTCTGAATTGAATCCAACAAGGACATCAGGCTTGTAATAGTTTATTATTTCCTTGAATTTGCTTATAAGATCCGCTTCTCCGTCAACAAATTCGATATAGCTCTCGTCTGTCTTGAATTTTTTCCATGTTATGACTTTCCTGTAATCCTCTCCATAAAAAGAGAGCATGATGATAGGATTATTCTCATAATCAATGGTTTTAGAAGGAGCGTATGTCTCTATATCAAAAGCAAGTACCCTTGGATTTTTTATTGATTCTTCTCCAACCTGCTCTATCTTTTCGCATCTGAAAACAGGAACTTTGAAATTAGTTGCTATAAGCCTTCCTTCTGCCTGCAAAAGGGCTAAAGGAGTTATTTTCTTGTCTAAAAGATATCTTCTCACAAAAGGGATGTCATATTCATATATTCCTTTTATAGCATCCCAGTTCTTTATAGTATCTCTGATAAGCTTGATATGTGACGGAACCTTTACAAAAAGCTTCACTGCTTTGCATTTTTTCCCAAGATATTTCTTCTCAACAGCCTCTGTTTTAGTTATCTCTGCAGTCCCTTCTTCGCTGTCAATCTTTAATTTTTTGACTTTGTCGCAGAAGCTGTCGATATCCCTGTCATCCTTTAATATAGCATAAAAATAAGGTTCAAAACTGTCATCTAATATGCACACCTGCTCTCCAGAAATCGCTCTTCCAAATATATATATTACAGGTTTTCCTTCTTCAACATTATAATTTACATCAAATGGATAAAACGTTACCTTTTCCCCCATATATGGCAAATAAGAAATGAAGGTATATAAAGATTATTATAAAAACCACTTAAAGAAAAATTTAAATATAACTTCTAATCTTAATTAATCTAATATGATGGAAGGATTTAAAGTAAAGTGCAAAAGATGTGGAAAAATGGCCCGTCCTGAGGAATATGTTCTTGATCCTATATATAGAATGATGGTCTGCCCTTCTTGCATCAAGGAGAGAAGGACTCATGAAAATGTGCATAAAGAAGTAGAAGCAAGAAAACAGGCTAGATCAGTTGCAGAAGAAGAGCCAAAGCCTACTGGATTTGACAAGGAAGATGCGTATCTTGAAAAAGCATATAGGGAAAAAGTAAAAAACACTGTAAGTGTAGAAAAAGTCAGTGACGACAAAGTCAAATATAAGTGCCCAAAATGCAACTATAAGTTTGTATATGATGTCCTAAAGAAAGTTCCTGGAAGATGCCCTTATTGCTCAGCAGACATCTTCAGGTTTAATGCTTGATTCTTTTGGTATAAAATGGTTAAAAGAGTGATAAAAATGGTTGGAAAAAGTTTAGAAAAGGCGAATGACTTCAAGAAAAACGTAAGAAATCATATGATAACAGCAGTAACAGCTGCTTTTGCTCTTATAATAGGTTTAGCATGGAAAGATGCTATATATGATATTGTAGTAAAGATAGCCGAAATATTTCCCTTTTTAGAAACCCCTTATCTTTCTTCTTTGATAACGGCGTTTGTTGTCACAATAATCTGCGTTATAGGAATCACTATTGTTTCTAGGCTTAACAAATAGGTTTTCAAAAACAATATTTTTAAATAAGCGCTTATTACAAATCTGAGTATGGTTTATATAAACAAGCTTCAGGACCTGAATCCAAAGACAGCAGAAGTTGACAGTGTTCCTATTGTAAGGGAGTTCAAGAGAGACGCTCCTCTCCCTCTAACAGTTGAAAAGCTCCAGAAATATGTTTCTAATCTATTCAGGACAGAGGATGAAAAAAATACTATGCTGAAATCTCTTGAGATGATAGAGCATACATTCAATATGGTCAAAGAGCTTTATTCACAGAACAACCCACTTATCGAAGCAATTAACTTAGAAAGGGCGATGAGCATACTGAAAGAGCTCAAAGAGCCTTTATCAAACAACATAAATTATGCTGAAGAGATATTTATATGGAATGATCAGATAATATCTGATTTTATTGATACAATAAACAGCTTGTCAAGATTAAAGACAAATGAGGAAAAGACAGCTGCAAACAAAAGATTAAGCGATATCTTCAAGATGCTCTTAAGGAATGACAATATGTTCTATAATGAGCAGGGTATAGTTGGAGAGGCAAGGCTCGAGCATATAAAGAGCTTGGGCGAAAGCATGGAAAGGGGCTTTTTTTTGCATTTAAACATCGAGGATGAATTGAAAAAGACTAATTTCAGGGTCATAAAATCAAGATTAGAGCAGAAAGACAGCTTGATTATAGATGAGATTGAAAAAAACATCAATGATATCAAAAAAGGTATAGAGACAGCATACAATCACAATATGCGCATGATAAAATTGGCTCTTATATTCTATTCTTACATCAGGATTTCAAGGGAAAGATAATAAAAACTTGTAATACAATAACAAAAATCTAACTCTGACTAAAATCAGAGGCAAAGGAAATGCAAAGCATTTCCGTGTGCTCAGAAACCTTCAGTTTCTGACATATTAAACCGGGACAATTTTCAATAAATTTAAAAATAGAGGATTTTACATATCTTATGAAGGTGTTTTAGAATGGCAAAAAAGAACATATTGATAATAGAGGACGAAGAGAATATTGCGAATGCGCAGAAGCTTATCCTCCAGGATGAATTTAATGTCTATCATGCGAAAGACGGCAAAGAAGGGTTGGAAAAAGCTAAGAAGCTGAAGCCTGACTTGATAATTCTTGATCTGATGATGCCAAAGATAGACGGCATTGAGGTCTGCAGGCGTATTAGGGCAGACAAGTCATTAGCAAGCCTGAAGATTATCATGGTCACTGCAAAAGACAAGCCAATGGATGAGAGTACAGGAATGGAAATCGGAGCAGATGACTATATAATGAAGCCTTTTGAAGCAGAAGAATTAAGGCATGTAGTGAATCAGGTTTTGAACAATTAAAAATGAAGAATCATAAAAATAACCTATTGATAATCCTTATTTTAATATTCTTTGCAGGGTCATTTATTATCTTGGCTAATGACTACAGCTTTTCTCCTACAGGAATGGTTGTCAAGGATATAGACAATCTTGACTATGCTTTAAGCAATCTAGAGACAATAAGATTAGCATACAATCAGAACATTGACAAAGTCCCAAATTTTGTCAAGACAGTATGCGGAAATGAAAAGATAAAAGCTGTTGTGACAAGGGACAATGGGTCAAAAGTTGTTCTTAGCATAGAGACTAACAAAGCAGTTATAACCCAGCTTACAGACAAAGAGTTTGATAGCTATACATTAGAGGTATACTGCAGTGAGAAAACAATCAATGATATAATAAGCTCAGATGACCAGGTTTCAAGCCTGAAGAAAGCGCTGGATTCAAAAGAGATTGTTTACAAGTCTCTTAGATTAAAGACTTCAATAAAGACAGGAATTTCGAGAGTTTTCCTGTCATTGTCTCGTATGTTTAGATGAGATTTAAATAAATCTTAAAAAAGAGTTCTGTGATAGGTTTTAGGAGGGATAAAAATGTCAGATGAAACAACAGTTTATAGATTATTGAGTCAAGCTAACCGCCCGTGTAATGCGATATTCAGGCAGTATACAAAGCTTCTTCATGCAGTTTCATGCGATATGTTCGCCAGGCCTGCTATTTTTGGTTTTGAATTGATGGAATATATGAAAGAACAGCTAAGAAGAGTTCCAGGAGTATATCTTGAAAGCCAATTCTTTGTAAACTGGGAATTTTCAGATTTGGGTATTGTTGCTGCTGATTCTCTTGGAGAGCTTGAGAGGTCGTTGGTTAAAATGAAAAAGGTTGCTGCAATAAACCCTTTTGAAAAAGACATGTTTGAAAAAGCTGAAAAAAGATTTAGGAAAAAATGCAAAGACAGCCTTAAATTAAAAGGTGCAGCTGAGCTTCCTTCATTAAGGCACGAGTTTGTCCAGTTTATGCAGGCAGCACATTATTTTGCAGGATGTTATGTGGAAGGCGAGACGCGTGTAAAGCCTTTTGCCCGCCAGATATTCTATATCACTGAACCCCAGATATTAAGGGGCAATATCGGAGAAGCTTATGGCCAGATAGCAGATTATATTGCAAACTTGAACTCCCAGTGGATGCTGGATGGAGATCTGCCTGGAAATTTTGATGTGAGAAGAGAGCTTTCTCTAGGCAAGCTGATGAAGCAGAGGCTTTTTGACAGCGCTTCGCTCGAAGATCAGGTTGAAACGCAAAAGAGAAGTAAAAGATGTTAGACATAATAAACATACACCGTTTTTTTCTGTTTTTAGGGAATCCGGAAGGGGAATTAGTAAAAAAATCTGTAGAGCTGCTGCTTTTCATTCTAATAACCTATATGGTTGTGTCAGAATACACTAGAAGCCCTAGAAGAGACTTAAAATATCTTATTGCAGCATTCAGCTCACTGGCTTTCTGGAAGCTTGCTTCAGTAACTGCGCTTGCTTCAAATATCTATGGAAGCTTAGACAATTCCATATATCTGTGTTATTTTCCTGCAATAAACTATTTCCTGGAAATCGTTTCATTAGTCCTGCTTTCTAATGCATTTATATTTCCTTTGGTTGTAAAAGAGAAGCATAGCCTCAAGGATAAGATACTCTTCCATCTAAATGTCATATCTATACTGTATGTATTATTTTTCACTTGGTTGATATTAGAAAACATATACTATAATCCCGGCACAGAAATAACTAATTTTTATATCAGTTTTATATCTATAATCATAGAATTAATTTTGTTAGCTTATCCTATTTATCTGCTTCTTACAAAAACCAATGTCCATTATAAGTACAGGTATAGTATAGCTGTTGCTTTCTTGGTCTATCTTATCACTCCTTTGCTTAGGCTTACTAATCTTATCTTGTTTCAAGGAATAGACGAAAGATTTTTTGTAGCAGAATATCCATTTCCTTTGTTAGCTGTGATTCTGTTTACAAGAGTGATGTATTTGAAATTAGTTGACAAAGCTTATCTGAAGAAGCAGCTTGAACATGAAAAGATATTAAGCAAAATGAAGGATCAGTTTGTTTCTGTAGTTTCGCATGAACTAAGGACTCCATTGACGTCAATAAGCCTTTATGCCTCTTTATTAAATGAAGAAAAGCTTGGAGAAGTCAATAAAAAGCAGAAAGATGCAGTAAATGTTATCAGGAGCGAAACAAAAAGATTGAACGAGTTAGTAAGCGATATTCTAGATTTGTCAAGATTAGAAGGAAAGCATGCAGAGCTTAAGATAACTGATTTTGATCTGCATGAATTCTGCAAAGACAAAGTTCCGTATAATATAGCAAAAGAGAAGAAAATAAGGATAATAAACAAAATTCCCCGTGGATTCAGCTTGAAAGTGGATGAAGCTAAATTCACCCAGGTTATGCTTAACTTGATTTCCAATGCAATAAAATACTCTCCCCCAAATACTTCAATAGTCCTGTCTGCAGAGAAAAAAGAAGGGAAAAAGATAGTCCATGTAAAGGATAAGGGATATGGCATTCCAAAAGAGTCTCTTCCAAAGATTTTTGATAAATTCTACCAAGTCGGAGATCATATGACAAGGCAGCAGGGAGGCTCAGGATTAGGATTGACAATAGCTAATGAAATAGTGAATCTGCACAAAGGAGAGATTAAAGTGGTCTCAGAATTGAATAAAGGAAGCACTTTTTCTGTTATTTTGCCTGACAATTAACAGTTAATTTTTTAAAGAATTATCCTTATAATTCTAACACTTGCCTCTGTAGCTCAGTGGTGGAGCGCTACCTTGGTATCTAACAACAAACAGGTAGAGGTCGCGAGTTCAATCCTCGCCAGGGGCTTTTTTCTATCTTATCGAAGAAGTATCATATTTCTTTATTGTGACATTTGCTTTTGCATCAAGGTTCATTGAATCAGTTGCTTCTTTTATAGACTCTACACCCATATCAATATTATTCAATTCTTCCATATCATTAGAAATCTCGTCTAACTCCTGTATTTCAGGAGTCTCCAGGCTGTTTGGAGATGTCGTTTCCTTGGCTTTTGTTTCTCCAGCTTTCTGGCTGCATCCAGACAACGCGATTATTAAGATAATTATTATTGCTAAAATTTCACTGCGCATTCTCTTCACCTCCTAACTGAGCCTGCAGCTCATTCCAGTCTGTCTTCAGGTCATTGAATGCGCTCTGCAGCTCATCCAATATCCTTACTCCTTCTCCTGCTGCAGGTTTTCTTTTTGCATCCAAAGCATTGCCTATAGCTATTACTGTCTTTATCCTTTGCAAACTTTTCTCCATCTTTTCTGTGTTGATATTTTTGCTTTTCGCAGTCTCTATCCCCATCTCAACTTTTGGGACAAGTGTTTTAAGAGCATTAAGGTATTTTTCTTCAATCTGATACATCATAGACTTCTGGATTTTCTCTTCCCATGCACCTTCACTAGACTCTAATTTGCTAAAGCATTCTTCAGGAGCATCCTTTGTCATATCCATGCTCTGCACGCACTGGTCAGCCTCTTTCTGCATTGCTTTTATCTCATCCCTGACTTGTTTCATCACGCTTACATCAAACCCTCTTTTTTCAAGTTTTTTGATATCTTCATCCAGTTGTGTATCATGGAAATCAGCTATCTTTTTTGACAGTTCAGTCTGCTTTTCAACAAATTCCTCTCTCAGCTTGCTGTAGTCCTTTTTAGCAACTTCCTGCTCTGCATAACTCTCCATTCCATTGAATATAGCCTCCATCCTGTCTCCCATTGATTCCAATTCTTTTCCTAAAGAATCAAGCTTTTTAGCTAGATCTTCTATTTTCCCAGTAT
>Ga0315289_10016043_pt1 | contig 10372 bp, 4 predicted proteins | sample YL17G11_40_MG_FD_203452 | JGI IMG/M metagenome (GOLD analysis project Ga0315289, IMG submission 203452) | Sediment microbial communities from Yellowstone Lake, YNP, Wyoming, USA - YL17G11_40 | ecosystem: Environmental > Aquatic > Freshwater > Lake > Sediment | place: USA: Wyoming | collected...
GAGACGATTGATACGGTCCGCGCCCTGTCCATGTGGATGACCTGGAAATGCGCCGTGGTCGATATCCCCCTGGGAGGCGGCAAGGGGGGCGTGGTCTGCGACCCCCACGACCTCAGCCCCCGGGAGCAGGAGCGCCTCTGCCGCGGCTGGGTCCGGGTCATCGCCCAGGATGTCGGACATTTGCGGGACGTGCCGGCCCCCGATGTCATGACCAGTCCCCAGCACATGCTGTGGATGCTCGATGAGTTCGAGGCCATCCACGGGGCCAAATATCCCGGCTTCATCACCGGCAAGCCGGTAGGCATGGGCGGCTCTCTGGGAAGGACGGAGGCCACCGGGTACGGCCTGGTCTATACGCTCCGGGAAGCGTTCCGGGAGATGGGCCTCAAGATCGAAACCACCCTTGCTTCCGTGCAGGGCTTCGGGAACGTCTCTCAATACGCCATCCAGCTCTACACTCAGCTCGGCGGCAAAGTGATGTGCGTCTCCTGCTGGGACCAGAGCGACCAGGCCTCCTACACCTACCGCAAAAAGAGCGGCATCCATCTCGATGAGCTTCTGGCCGTCACCGACCGCTTCGGCGGCATCGATAAGGCCAAGGCGGAGGCCCTCGGCTACGAGCGGCTGCCCGGAGAGGCCTGGATCGAACAGGAGGTTGATGTCCTGATTCCGGCGGCCATCGAGAACCAGGTCAATGCCGAGACCGTCAAGAAGATCAAGCCCCGGGTGAAGATCATCGCCGAAGGCGCCAACGGCCCGACCACACCGGAGGCCGATGAGGTCATCAAACAGCGCGGCATTTTCGTCATCCCCGATTTCCTGGCCAACGCCGGCGGAGTCACCTGCAGCTACTTTGAGCAGGTCCAATGCAACCAGAACTTTTTCTGGACCAAGGAAGAAGTACTCAACAAGCTTGACCAGAAGATGACCTCCGCCTTCCTGGCCGTGCATGAACTGGCCAAAACCCGAAAACTCTTCATGCGCGAAGCGGCCTACGTCATTGCCGTGAGCCGCGTGGCTAACGCCTGCAGAGACCGCGGCTGGGTCTAAAGAGTGCTGAGGAAATCCGCCCGGCCTCCTGGCGGGCGGGACAGTCGCGGGACAGGTTGATAGCGGAGGCGGCCCCATGACCAGCCCTGATTCGTCCAAGACCATCAGCGACCTCTTTTCCACGCTCCACGAGCGCTCCAAGGAGCTCAGCTGCCTCTACAAAATCGAAGAGATCCTGAGCAACTTCACCCTCTCCCTGGAAGAGGTCTTCCAGCGGGTCATCGCCTCCCTCCCGCCCGGTTGGCAATTCCCCAAACACTGCCAGGTGCGGATTGTCTACGGTTCGGAAATCTATGAGTCTCCCGACTTCCTGGAAACCCCGCACCTCCAAAGCGCGGATATTCGCATCCAGGACAACGTCGTGGGACGCCTCTCCGTCTCCTACTGCGAACCGACGCCCGAAGCCGACTGCGGGCCCTTTCTCCAGGGAGAAGTGAAACTCATCCAAATCATCGCCGAGCGCCTGGGGCACTTCATTTTCCACCAGAGGCTGCGGCAGATGTTCGAGGAAATGAGCGAGGAGCGCCGAGAAGTGCTGGAGGCCAAAAAGAGCTGGCGCATCGCCCTGGACCTCCTCCGCAACACCGATCAGAATCTTTTTCTCCGCATTTCGCGCAAGATGATGAATTATCTGGGCTGGCGGGGCGTCTCCGAAGCGCGCCCCCTGCTCCTGCGGTACGGAGAAAACCAGTCCAGGGAAGGGCTGTTCGGGGAAGCCAATTGGCCCCGGGAAAAAGAATCTCTCGACCGGCTCTTCAAGCTGAGCGAGGAAACCTTCAAAATCGCCGCGGCCAACCTGACCGATGAGGAGATTCTGGGCCGCATCCAGAAGTGGATCAACGAGGACCGCTCCAGCGCGGCGGTGAAAGTCCTGGAAGACGTCTACGCCTCCCTCAACGACGTGCTCAACTCCATGCGCCGCTATAAGCTGCTCATGCCCGAGGGCGCCCAGCTCCCCCGGGCCAAGGCCGACAGCGTCCGGGTGGCCCTCATCCGCCGCTTTTTCACCGAACAGCTCGAGTACATCAACATCGTCAAAAAGTACGTCGACCTGGAGGATTTCTTCGACATCATGGGCCGCGTCATCTTTGCCCCCGACAGCCATGGCAAGCTGGGGGGGAAAAGCGCCGGCCTCTTCCTGGCCAGCCGCGTGCTCAGTCAGGCCGCCCGCCGGTTTAAAGCCATCGGCACCGTAAAAATACCCAAGACCTGGTACATCTCCTCCGACAGCATCATCTCCTTCCTCCAATACAACAACCTGGAAGAGGTCACCGAACAGAAATACAAAGACATCGAGGAAATTCGGCAGGAATACCCCCATCTGGTCCAAGTGTTCAAGAACTGCCTCTTTCCCCCGGAAATAGTCAAAGGCTTGTCGGTGGCTTTGGACGATTTTGGAGAAGTGCCCCTCATCGTCAGAAGCTCAAGCCTCCTGGAAGACCGTCTGGGAACGGCTTTCGCCGGAAAATATAAAAGCCTGTTCCTGGCCAACCGGGGCAACAAGAAACAGCGGCTGGAGGCCCTGCTCGACGCGGTTGCCGAAGTCTACGCCTCCATCTACAGCCCGGACCCCATCCAGTACCGGACCGAGCGGGGGCTGCTCGACTTCCACGAAGAAATGGGAATCATGATCCAGGCCGTGGTGGGCCGCCGGGCCGGCAAATATTTCTTCCCGGCCTTCGCCGGAGTCGCTTTTTCCCGGAACGAGTTTCGCTGGTCGCCCCGCATCAGACGCGAGGACGGCCTGCTCCGCCTCGTTCCAGGCCTGGGCACCAGAGCGGTGGACCGGCTGAGCGATGACTACCCCATCCTGGTGGCCCCCGGCCGGCCGAACCTGCGGGTGAACGTTTCCCTGGATGAAGTGGTCCGCTATTCTCCCAAGAAGATCGATGTCATCGACCTGGAGAAGAATTGCTTCCGGACCATGGACATCAAGGAGCTGCTGAAGGAAGTCGGGCCGGACTACCCCGCCTTGGGAAAGATCATTTCCATCTACCGCGACGGCCTCCTCCAACCTCCCCTGGGGCTCGTCACCGACTTTGGAAAGGAAGACATCATCATCACCTTCGACGGCTTGATCTCGGGGGCCGCCTTCATGGGTCAGCTGGAATCCATCCTCAAAACCCTCGAGTCGGCCCTGGGGCTTCCGGTCGATGTCGAATTCGCCTTCGACGGGGAGGATTTCTACCTCCTCCAATGCCGTCCTCAAAGCTACTCGGCCGAGGAATCGGCCATGGACATCCCCACCGGCCTGCCCCCGGAATCCATCCTGTTCACGGCCAAGAAATTCATTTCCAACGGCCGGATCACCGACATCACCCATATCGTGTACATCGAGCCGGACCGCTACGGAGAAATCGCGGAGCTGGCGGACCTGGCCGCCGTGGGGCAGGCCGTGGGAAAACTCAACAAGCTCCTGCCCCGGCGCAAATTCATCCTCATGGGACCCGGACGATGGGGAAGCCGCGGCGACATCAAGCTCGGGGTGCGGGTCACCTACTCGGACATCAGCAACGCTGCCATGCTCATCGAAGTGGCCCGCCAGAAGGGCAATTACGTTCCCGATGTGTCCTTCGGAACCCATTTCTTCCAGGACCTGGTGGAGTCGGGCATTCGCTATCTGCCCCTCTATCCTGATGATCCCGACGTGCAATTCAACGACCACTTCCTGCAATCGGCGCCCAACCGCCTGGCCCAGGTCCTGCCCGAGTACAAAGGCCTGGCCGATACGATCCGCCTCATCGATATCCCCCAAACATTGGGGGGCAAGACTCTCCAGGTTCTGATGAATGCCCGCCGCGAGCAGGCCATTGCCATTTTCGCCCAGCCCGGTTCAGCCCCACGGACCGTATACGAACCGGGACTGGCCGGCGCCCAGGACAGGGAGGACCATTCCACCTGGCGCCGGCGGATGGCCGAACAGATCGCCCTCCACTGCCAAGCCCAACGTTGGGGGGTGAAAGCCATCTACCTTCTAGGAAAGACGGAAAGCGGCCTGGACGGGCCGGACAGCGACATCGAACTCCTTATCATTTTCGAGGGGCGCCCCCAACAGCGGAAAGAGCTCGAAGTCTGGCTGCAGGGCTGGAACTCGGCCCTGACGGAAATGAATTACTTCCGGACCGGAATCCAACTGGAGAACCTGCTGGTCACTCATTTCGCCGGAGGAGAGGTCGCCAATAAAAGCTCGGCCGCCGCCAAAATGAAGCTCCCCGAGGGAGCCCTCCTGGAGCTTCCCCTGGGCCACAAGACGCCGAGCTGATAACCGCCCTGGATAGCATCTCCAAACATGTGATAATTGGGGAGGGTTGGCACGGCGGAGACTTGACAAGCCTATTTTTTATGAGTTATAAAACGTCCTTATTTTTTAGGCGAGCTTTAATATAATAATAAGAGGACTGGGAGACATAACATTACAGCCCCAAGCTTAACCGCCGGGGTTCGGATCGATCGCCATCAAGACACGTTCGGCGCGCTTTCTCCCCTAAGCCATTTCATCTCCGGGAGGACCAACCGTGGCCGTTGAAAAAGAAAAACTTCAATCCTTTATCGACAAGCACCAAGGACGGAAAACGAGCTTGATCGCCATCCTCCAGGACATCCAAGCCGAATACAGGTATCTCCCCCGAGAAGCCCTTCAATATGTGGCCCAAACTCTGGACGTCCCGCTGATCCATGTGGTCGGGGTGGCTACTTTCTATCGCGCCTTCAGCCTGAACCCACGGGGGAAGCACATCTGCACGGTCTGTCAGGGCACCGCCTGCCACGTCCGCGGCGCCCCCAGAATTCTGGATGAATTCGAACACCGCATGAAGATCACCGCCGGCCAGACCACCAAGGACGGCAAATTCACCCTGGAAACTGTGGCCTGCCTCGGTTGCTGCGCCATCGGCCCGGTGGTGGTCGTGGACCGCGACTATCATGCCCACACCACCGTCCGCAAAGTCGGCCCCATCTTGAAAAAGTACCAGAAATGAGTCGGCCCATGACCAACACCGAAAAACTCCGCACCACCAAACAACTCCAGGCCCTCATCGACGAACAGGTCAGGCTCCGTCGGTCGGAAAAGAAGCCCGTCCTGACGGTCTCTTCGGGAACCTGCGGCCAAGCCCGCGGATCGGCCAAGGTGATCAGCTCCCTTCAGCGAGCCCTCCGGGCCCACCGGCTGGAGAACAAGGTGAAGGTCAGGATCACCGGCTGCCACGGATTCTGCGAGGCCGAACCCAACATCATCATCTTTCCCAACAACATTTTCTACCAGAAAGTCGACCCCCGGAACGGGCCGGACATCGTGGCCCAAACCGTCCTCAAGAAAAAAATCATCCCCGGCCTTCTGTACACCGACCCCCGCACCGGGAAAGCCGAGGTCAAAGAATCGGGGATCAGCTTCTATAAAAAGCAGAAACGCCTTGTCCTGGGCGATAATACCCTGATCGATCCCCAGCAGATCAACGATTACTTTTCCATCGGAGGATACGGGTCCCTGGTCAAAGTCCTGAAAAGAATGACTCCCGAAGAGGTCATCGACACGGTGAAAAAGTCCGGCCTCCGCGGGCGCGGAGGGGCAGGGTTCCCCACCGGCCTCAAGTGGGAGTCGGCCCGCAAGGCCAAGGGCGAGGTGAAGTACATCATCTGCAATGCCGATGAGGGGGACCCCGGCGCTTACATGGACCGCAGCCTTCTGGAGGGAAATCCCCACCGGGTTCTGGAAGGCATGATGATCGGCGCCTATGCTATGGGCGCCCGGGAAGGGACGATGTATGTCCGGGCCGAGTATCCCTTGGCCGTGAAGCACATCACCCTGGCCCTGGCCGAGCTTTACCGCCTCGGCCTCCTCGGTTCCGACATTCTGGGGACCGGGTTCGACTTCGACATCCGGGTGGCCAAGGGCTCAGGGGCCTTTGTCTGCGGGGAGGAGACGGCCCTCATCGCCTCCATCGAAGGCAACGTCGGCGAACCCCGTCAGCGTCCCCCCTTTCCCACCACCCGCGGTCTGTGGGGCAAGCCCACCTGCATCAACAACGTCGAGACCTGGGGAAATGTCCCGATGATCATCGACAAAGGAGCCGACTGGTTCGCCGGCATTGGAACGGACGGAAGCAAGGGGACCAAAATATTCTCCCTGGTGGGCAAGATCAACAACACCGGACTGGTCGAAGTCCCCATGGGCATCACCCTCCGTGAAATCATCTACGATATCGGAGGGGGCATCCCCGGCGATAAAGCCTTCAAAGCCGTTCAGACGGGAGGCCCCTCGGGCGGCTGTCTGCCCAAAGAGATGCTGGACCTGCCCATCGATTATCAGAGCCTGGCCCAGGCGGGGTCCATCATGGGTTCGGGCGGCATGATCGTCATGGACGAAAAAACCTGCATGGTGGACGTGGCCAAATACTTCCTGAATTTCCTCCGTGACGAATCCTGCGGCAAATGCGTCTCCTGCCGAGAGGGAACCCAGCGCCTGTGGGAGATCGTCAAAAGCATCACCGACGGAAAGGCGGTCATGGCCGATATCGCCGTCCTGGAGGAACTGGCCGTCGCCGTCAAGGACGCTTCCCTGTGCGGCCTGGGACAGACGGCCGCCAACCCGATTCTGTCCACCCTGAAATATTTCCGGTCCGAATACGAAAAACACGTCGTCGAGAAAAGATGCCCGGCCATGGTCTGCAAGGAAATCATCTCCTCGCCCTGCTATTACATCTGCCCCATCGGCCAGGAAGCATCCACCTATATCGCCCTGGTCGCTCAGAAAAACTTCGAAGAGGCCTATCGGGTCATCCGCCAGGCCAACCCCCTGCCTTCCGTCTGCGGACGGGTTTGCAGCCGGGCCTGCGAGAGCGCTTGCCGGGCGGGCGAAATCGGAGACCCGATCGCCATCCGGGCCCTGAAAAGATTCGTAATGGACTGGGCCAAAGACAAGGGGCTGGACGTTCCGGCCAAGTTCCCCGTGACCAAACCCGAAAAGGTGGCCATCGTCGGCGCGGGCCCCGCCGGGCTGACGGCCGGCTACTTCCTGGCCCAGAGGGGGTATGCGGTCAAAATTTTCGAGGCTCTTCCGGTCCCGGGAGGCATGCTGGCGGTCACCATACCCAGCCACCGGCTCCCCAAGAACATCCTCCAGGAGGATATCGATTTCATCATCAAATCCGGCGTGTCCATCAAAACCAACATGGCCCTGGGCAAAGAGTTCACCCTGGATGACCTGTTCGGCCAGGGCTACAAGGCCGTCTTCCTGGCCACCGGCGCCCACAAGCCGATCGAGATCGGGATCCCGGGCGAGGAAGCGGAGGGAGTCCTGCAGGCCCTGGAATACCTGAAGGACGTGCACCTCGGCCGTCCGCCCGAAGTGGGGGGACGGGTGGCCATCGTCGGCGGCGGAAATTCGGCGGTCGACGCCGCCCGGGTGGCCCTCCGGAACAAGAACGTCAAGAAAGTCACCATCCTCTATCGCCGGACGCGGAAAGAGATGCCGGCCTATCCGGAAGAAATCGAAGCGGCCCTGGAAGAAGGCGTGAAGATCGAATTCCTGACGGCGCCCACGCGGGTCCGGACTAAAGACGGCAAGGTCAGCGGCGTGGAATGCCAGCGGATGCAGCTGGGGGAAAAAGACGCCAGCGGACGGCCGAGGCCGGTTCCCATCCCCGGCTCCGAATTCCAGGTGCCGGCCGATACCCTGATCCTGGCCCTGAGCGAACGGGCCTATACGCCCTACCTAAAAGACAGCGACGGCCTGAGCCTGTCGCCCCAATGGGGAACGATCATCGTCGACCCGGCCACCATGGCCACTACCCGGCCGGGCGTCTTCGCCGGCGGCGACGTGGTTTCCGGGCCGAGCAGCGTGGTGGAGGCCATCGCCGCCGGGAAAATCGTGGCCCAGTCCATGGGGGACTACCTGGAAGGCCGCCCCCTGGCCCGCACCCGCCAGCTCACCCGACCCTCCCGCTACGTGGAGCCGGTCATGCTCAAAGAGGAGGAGCTCGACCAGGCCAAAAGGCCGGTCATGCCCCATCTCCCGCCGGCTAAGAGAAAAGTCCTGCATGAAGAGATTGAGCTCGGCTTCAGTCGAGAGGTCGCCGTCCGGGAAGCCCGGCGCTGCCTGCGCTGCGACCTGGAGACGGAAGATGGCAAGAAAGCCATAGGAAAGAACACATGATCGCCATCACCCTCAACGGTGTCGAAGTCCAGGTTGAGGAGCATTGGTCCGTCCTCGAGGCGACCAAGTTCTACGGCCTGGCCATCCCCACCCTTTGCTACCATGAAGGATTAAGCCCCTTCGGCGGCTGCCGTCTGTGCCTGGTCGAGATCGGAGAGGCGCCCCGGACCAAGCTCATATCCTCCTGCACCTACCGGGTCGAGCCCGGCCTCATCGTCAGGTCGGACACCCGGCGGGTGGTCGAAGCCCGGCGGATAATGATCGAGCTGATGCTGTCCACGGCGCCCAACTCCAAGGTCCTCCAGGACCTGGCCTCCAAGTACGGGGTGACCCGCCAGAGGTTCAAGCCGCGCAACGATGAATGCATCCTGTGCGGCCTGTGCGTCCGGATGTGCGCCGAGCAGATGGACGGCCGGGCCATCGGCTTCCAGAACCGGGGCCATAAAAAGAAGGTTTCCACGCCCTTCGACATCCGCTCCGAGGAATGCCGGCTGTGCGGCGGCTGTATGTACATCTGCCCCGTTTGCCAGGTCCGCTGCCAGGGGCCGCAGGCCGAGACGGCCCTGTGCAACGCCTGTCTGACCATGGAACCCACCTGCCTGGAGCAATATGACGAGCTCCGCTGCTGGATGTACGACGCCGGACGGTGCGGGACCTGCGTCCAGCCCGCCCCGGAGCAGGGCAAATAAAGCTTGACTATAGACAGACACCAACAATAAGGAGGTCATCATGTCTTATACGAAACTCAATCGCAGCGCAGCGACCCTGACCAAGAACAGAACGGAAGGCTCGATCAGCCCCTTCAGCGGGATGTGCGTCACCTGCGTGGACGGCTGCATCGGCATGTGCGAGATCGGCAAATCCGCCTACCGGGGTGCGGAAGTCCTCTATCCCCAGCCCTTCGGCCTGATCACCGCGGCCTCGGAGAAAGAATATCCCTTCGACCTGTCCCATTTCAGCATCATGGGCACGGCCGTCGGCGCCCACGGCTGCGCGGCCGACTCCGACGTGGCCACCTTCGAAAAGGTCACCGTGGAGACCAAGATCGGCCGGGACAAGTCCATCAATCTCAAGCTGCCCTTCGTCTTGGGGGGCATGGGCTCCACCAACGTAGCCAAGCAAAACTGGGATGGGCTGGGCATCGGGGCGGCCATTTCCGGCGTCATCCTGACCGTGGGCGAGAACGTGTGCGCCATGGACGAAGAATCTGAGATCAAGAACGGCCGGGTGCTCCGCTCCCCGGATATGGAAATGCGGGTCAAGAGTTTCCAGAACTGGTATGACGGCTACGGCACGGTCGTCGTCCAGGCCAATGTGGAGGACACCCGGCTGGGCGTCCAGGAATACGCCATCGACAAGCTGGGCGTCAAAGCCGTCGAGCTCAAGTGGGGCCAGGGGGCCAAGGACATCGGCGGCGAGGTCAAGATCAAGAGCCTGAAGAAGGCCCAGGAATTGCGGAAGCGGGGCTACATCGTCCTGCCCGACCCCGAGGACCCCAACGTCATCAAGGCTTTTGAGAAGGGCAGCTTCAAGGAGTTCGAGCGCCACTCCCGGCTGGGCATGGTCGAGGAGGAGAGCTTCCTGAAGCGCGTCGAGGAGCTCCGCCGGGCCGGAGCCAAGTACGTCTTCCTCAAGACCGGCGCTTACCGTCCGGCCGACCTGGCCCGCGCCGTCAAGTTCGCTTCCAAGGCCAACCTCGACATGCTGACCGTGGACGGCGCCGGGGGCGGTACGGGCATGAGCCCCTGGCGGATGATGAACGAGTGGGGCATCCCCAGCGTGGAGATCTGGTCGCTGACCCGGCAGTACCTGCACAAGCTGGCCCAGCGGGGAGAGTACGTGCCCGACACCGTGTTCGGCGGGGGCATCACCTTTGAGGACCAGATCTTCAAAGTCCTGTCCCTGGGCGCGCCCTACGTCAAGGCGGTGGGCATGGCCCGCGGCCCGTTGGCCTCGGCCATGGTGGGCAAAACCATCGGCCGGCGGATCACCGAGAGCCAGATCCCGGTTTACGTCGAACGGTTCGGCTATTCAATCGAGGAAATCTTCGTCACGGCGCCGGAGCTCAAGCGCAAGTACGGCGACCGGTTCTCCCAGATCCCCACCGGCGCCATGGGCGTCTACACCTACTTCGCCCGGTTGAGCCAGGGGCTGCGGCAGCTCATGGCCGGC